>WNEZ01016810.1_pt1 | contig 10519 bp, 11 predicted proteins | sample 5400521 | NCBI WGS metagenome assembly WNEZ01 (sample SAMN13153339, study PRJNA577476) | soil metagenome | isolation source: 120 cm saprolite under Douglas fir tree site 2 hole 1 replicate 1 | place: USA:California | collected 2015-04-18
TTCACCAGCGCGGCGGCGAGCCCCTCGCGCATGGCCTCCCGCTCGACACCGACGGCGGCCACGGCGACCAGCGCATCGAGCGACTCGGCAACGGACACGTCCACTCCGCCCCGCGCGCGAAGCGCCTGCACGAAGTCGAGGATGTGGGCCCGCACGGTACGATGCTACCCGCTTCGCGGCATGCACGCACGGACGCGTGTTGCGCGCCACGAGAGCCGCGAGTAGTTTCGCCTCGTGGCTTCGCTTCCCGAGCTACGCTTCGAGTCGACCGACACGCTTACCCAGGACGAATTCGCCGCCTGGGTCGCCGCGCGCGGAGGAGACGACGTGAACCGCTACGAGCTGGTCCACGGGCACGTGGTGATGACCCCGCCGGCGGGGTATCCGCATGGGTCCGTGGCCGTGGCGCTCGCCCTGATCCTCGGTCCGTTCATTCGCGACCTCGGCCTCGGAGAGTGCTTCGACTCGAGCCAGGGCTTCGACCTGCCGTCCGGGGACACCGTCGCCCCGGACTTCAGCTTCGTCTCGGCCGTGCGCTGGCAGCAGGGCCCGCCCCCCGAGCCCGGCCGCTTCCTCCGCATGGTGCCCGACCTGGCGGTCGAGATCCTCTCCCCTTCGAGCGCACCGTACGACCGCGGCAAGAAGAAGAACGTCTACGAGAGAAACCGGGTGCGCGAGTACTGGACCATCGACCCCGTCGCCCGGAGGCTCGTGGTCTTCTTGCTAGAGGGCGACCGCTTCGCCGCGGGGCTCACGTTCGCGGAAGGCGACCGCTTCTCCTCCCGGGTCGTTCGCGGCATCGATTTCGACGTCGGCTCCGTCCTCCGACGCCCGCCGGCACGCTAGGCCAGCAGGCTGAGCAGGCGCACCATCCACGGGATGAACGAGAAGAACGTGTAGACGGTGGCCAGCGCGATCAGCGACTCGTAGACGAAGGGCTGGCTGGCCAGCCGGCGCAGGATCACCAGGTAGCCGCACGCGTTCGCCTTGAAGAGGAGGAGCGTCGCGCCGGTACCGATGAAGGGCATCCATTGGAGGAGGAGCGGATTACCCTCGGCCCAGTGGTGCTTCATGCCCTCGTAGGTGGCGATGCCATCGAATATCTGCAGGCAAAGGTTCAGGAGGAAGAGGTGATGCAGGCGCTTGGTGGTCATGGCGCGGCGGTAGCCAAGTGCAAGTGGGGTGCCAGCGCATCCGCGTGGTGTTCTCGACCTCCCACCGTACAAGTGTGACAGGCGTGTGCCGTGGACGGCGCATCAACGGCCGGCCAGGAGCGTCCCGACCTTGCTCTCCGCCTTGCGCAGGTCCTCCTCGTGCTTCACGACCAGCGCGAGGGTCTGGCGCACGGTGGCCGCGTCCAGCTCGCGGACGCCGAGCGCGCACAGGCCGCGCGCCCAGTCGAGCGTCTCGGCGATCGAGGGCGCCTTCCGCAGCTCGAGCTTGCGTAGCCCGGCCACGAAGCGCGCCACCTGCGCGCGCAGCTTCTCCTCCGCCTCGGGCACCTTGAGGGCGATGATCTCCGCCTCCTTCTCGGGCCCCGGGAAGTCGACGTAGAGGTGCAGGCAGCGGCGGACGAGGGCCTCCGACAGCTCGCGCGTGCGGTTCGAGGTGAGCACGACGACCGGCCGGTGCCGCGCGCGGATCGTCCCCAGCTCGGGCACGCTCACCTGGAAGTCGGAAAGCACTTCCAGCAGGAAGGCCTCGAACTCCGGGTCGGCCTTGTCCACCTCGTCGATCAGGAGGACGACCTTCTTCGCGGCCGAGATCGCGCGCAGCAGCGGGCGCTCGAGCAGGAAGTCGGCGGAGAAGATGTGGCTCGAGAGGTTCTCCCAGGTGAGGCCCTCGGCGCGATCGGCCTGGATGCGCAGGAGTTGCTTCTGGTAGTTCCACTCGAAGAGGGCGCGCGCCTCGTCGAGGCCCTCGTAGCACTGGAGGCGGACGAGGTCGGTCGAGAGCATCTCGGCCAGCACCTTGCCCAGCTCCGTCTTCCCCGCGCCCGCCGGGCCCTCGGCGAGGAGCGGCTTCTCCAGCGTGAGCGCCAGGAAGAGCGCCGTCTCGACGCGCGGGGTGGTGATGTAGCGCGCGGCGCGCAGGCCCTGGCGAACCTGGTCGAGGGTCATGGACGCCTCATATCAGCGCAGCCGCGGGACGCGGAAGCGATCGAGCAGGCGGTGCGGGCGGTCGAGCGCCTTCAACCAGTCGTGGTACGTGGTGAAGTCGGCGAGCAGCGCCTCGACGTCGATGCCGTGCGCCGCCGGCCGGTAGCCCTCGAGCGTCACCACCGCCTGGGCGAGGAGATGGACGGCGCCCCGCGTGGCGCCCCGGCGGGTGCGGAGGTGCAGCGCGGCGGCGAGCTGCACCAGGCCTTCCAGGAAGGCGCGCTCCTCGGGCGGCGCCGCGCGCCACGCCTCCTCCCACACCTCCTGCGCGCCGAGGTAGCGGCCGCGGTTGAAGAGGCGGACGCCACGGGCAACGGCGCGCGGGGTCACTTCCGGTCGACGCGCGGGACCGCCGCCTCCATCATGCGCGCGAAGTGCTCCGCCGGGCGCGCCGCCGAGAGGTCGAGGTCGAAGTCGTCGGCGGGCGGCGGCGTCGAGAGCTTCGCGAGCAGCTCGTCGGCCTCGCGCTTGGAGAGGCCGAGGGAGGCGAGGTCGCCGGCCGTCACCCGCGCGTCGCGCCGGGAATGCAGCTCCCGGTCGCGGACGTCGACCAGGCGCTGGAGGGCGCCCAGCTCGCCGCGCGAGAGGTGCGCGCCACCGTACTCGTAGTCGAGCCAGGCCTCGAAGCTGAGCGGCGCCACGCGTTTCAGCATGCCGGCCATGACGCGCGCGTAGACGCGGGATTCGTACTGCGCGTGAGGATCGACGCGCACGGAGAGGAAATGGAAGAGGTTGTGGAGATCGATCTTCCAGTACCACTGCGTGTAGGTGGAGAGCGGAAGGTCGATGCGGGCAAGCTCGCGCGCCACGTCGCGCTGGACCAGCCATTCGTACTGCTCCGCGGCGAGGCGGCGGACGCGCTCCCAGCGCTCGATCGCCTCCGCATATACCTCGTGCTCCACCGCGCCTGCCCGCCCCTGCCGGTTGGTCGCGCTCTGCGCCTGCACCTCCCGGGGCTCCGGGCGGTAGAAGAGCAGCGGGAGCAGGCTGTATCTCCCGCTATACTCGTTCACGTTGCTGGTGCGGTGGCGGATGAGCTGCCGCGCCACGAAGATCGGCATGGCGCAGTGGAACTTGAGCTCCACCATCTCGCTGGGCGTCGTGTGCCGGTGGCGGCGGAGGTAGCGGATGAGGCCACGCGTCTCGCTGGTGCGGCGCGTCCCGTAGCCGTACGACACGCGTGCCGCGCGCTCCACGTCCTCGTCCGAGCCCATGTAGTCGACGAGCGCCACGAAGCCGTGGTCGAGGACCGGGAAGTAGAGGCCGAGCAGTTCCTCGGCGGCGGGGCTGGTCGGGCGGCGGGTCTCCACCCTACGGGTATCCTGCCCGCGCCGGAACCGAGGCGAGCGTCAGGCGCATGATCCCCACCAGTCACTTGTGCCACCCGCGGGCGGAGGCGAGCAAACGGGCATCACGGCGCCCGCTCACACCCACGGCGGTCCGACCAGCGAGAAGACGAGACCCGTCGCGAGCTTCGGGTAGAAGTAGGTCGATTTCTCGGGCATCACCTCGCCCGCCAGGCAGACCTGGCGCACCTGGGCCATCGAAGGCGGGTTCACGAGGAACGCGACGGCCGCGCGTCCGTCCGTGACCGCGGCGAGCGCCTCGTCGTCCTCGTGCGTGAAGTCCAGCTCCTCGGCGCCGGCGCCCAGGATGGGCTCGAGGATCGCGCGCCGGAGAAGCTCCACCTCGAGCTCGCGCAGCACGGGCGGCAGGTCGCCGAGCCGCGCGCGCGCCGCGGGTCCCGCGCGCAGGCGAAGCGGGCGGTCGGGCAGGACGCAGTCGATCTCGCCCGCGCTGCGGCGCCGGCGCGGGTCGAGCGGCTCGAGCGCGAACGCCTCGCGCAGGCGCGCCTCGAGCGTGGGCCCGTCGACGCGGAGCGGGCCGCGCACGAGACGGTGCGTGGGCAGGATGACCACCCCCTCCTCCTCCATGTTGGCGAGGTAGGCGAGGACGTACTCGGCGGCCTCGTTCCCCGGCTGCTCGTCGCGGTAGGCGAGCGCCGTCTCGTAGCGGTGATGACCGTCGGCGATGATGATGCTCTCCTGCGCCAGCGCCGCCTGGACGCGCGCGATCGCTGCGCTGTCGGTCACGCGCCAGAGCTGGTGCCAGCCGCTCACGTCGACCAGCGGCGCGCCCAGCGCGGCGCCGCCGAGCAGCTCGCGCACCGGTTCCCCGGCGCGGTCGTAGAGCCCGAAGATGGCGCTCAGGTTCGCGCCCGTGGCGCGCAGGATCGCCAGGCGGTCGGCCTTGGGGCCGGGCAGCGTCCGCTCGTGTGGGCGGACGACGCCGGAGGCGAAGTCCTCGAGCCGGAGGCGACAGAGGAGCCCATCGCGCCGGCGCGTCGAGCCGTCGGGCAGCGAGAACTGCTGCGAGTACAAGTAGACGGCGGGCTCGGGATCGGGCCGGAGAATCCCCGCGTCGATCCACTCGCGGAGCGTCCGTGCCGCCGTCGCGCCGCGCTCGGCCTCGCGCGGGAGGATGAGCCGGATCACGTTGTACGGGCTCCGGGCGTAGAGCTCCGCCTGCTCGGCCGGGGTGATCACGTCGTAGGGGGGCGCCAGCACCTGGCCGATGTCGCCCACGCGGGCGGGATCGTAGCGCCAGCCGGCGAGCGGGCGGACGACGGCCATCAGCGCGCTTCGAGGACCGCGCGCAGCTCGGCCTCGGGCACGAGGCCCGGGCGCAGCACCCGCACGTCGTCGCCCACGATCGCCGCGACCGTCGAGGCGCCGCCGCGCAGCTCGCCGCCGTCCAGGTAGACGGCGACGCGCGCGCCGAAGTACGCGCGCGCGTCGGCGAGGCGCCGCGGCGGCGCGGCGCCGGGCGGGTTGGCGCTCGGCGCGGTCACGGGGGCGCCCAGCGCGCCCACCAGCGCCGCGGCCAGCGGATGCCCCGGCGCGCGCACGCCGATCGTCCCGCTGCCCGCGGTGAGCGCGGCGGGCAGCCCGGCGCGCGCGGGCAGCACGAGGGTCAGCGCCCCGGGCCAGAAGCGCGCCGCGAGCCGGCGCGCGGCGGGCGGCACGTCGGCGGCGACTGTCTCCGCCATGGCGAGGTCGCGCACCAGGACGAGGATGGGCTTTCCCTCCTCGCGCCCGCGCACCGCGAGCAGGTGCTCCACCGCCGCCGCCGAGAGCGCGTCGCAGCCCAGGCCGTAGACCGTCTCGGTCGGGAACACGACCAGCCCGTCCGCGCGGAGCGCCGCGACCGCCGCTTCAGTCGGGGCTCTCAGGGAAGAGCTTCCTCTGCAGGCGGATGTTCTTGCCCTCGACGCTCTCCGCCAGCTCGGCCTTGAGACGCTCGAGGCGCTGGCGGAGCGCGCGGTTTTTCACCGCCAGGATCTGCGCCGCCAGGATGGCCGCGTTCTCGGCCCCACCCCGCCCGATGGCCACCGTCGCGACCGGCACGCCCGGCGGCATCTGCACGGTGGCGAGGAGCGCGTCGAGCCCGCCGAGAGCGCCCGAGACGACCGGCACGCCGATCACGGGCAGCGTCGTGTGCGCCGCCACCACGCCCGCCAGGTGCGCCGCGCCGCCCGCGCCCGCGATGACCACCGAGAGGCCGCGGCGGCGCGCGCTCTCCGCGTACTGCCGGACGAGCTTCGGCGAACGGTGCGCGGACATCACCTGCACCTCGTAGTCGATCTCGAGCTCCTTCAGGCGCTCGGCCGCCGCCTCCATCGTCTCCCAGTCGCTGTCGCTCCCCATCACGATACCGACCTGGGGCCGGCCGTCACGTGCCGCCATGGACTCCCTCCTCCTGCCGCGCCCGATGGCCGATGTCCCGCCGGTAGTGCATGCCCGGCCAGCTGATGCGGCCGACCGCGGCATACGCCTCGGCCACCGCCTGCTCGATCGTGTCGCCGAGCGCGGTCACGCCGAGCACGCGACCGCCGTCGGTCACCAGCGCGCCGTCGGGCCGCTTCGTCCCGGCGTGGAAGACGACGCCGCCCTGCCATTTGCGGAGCGCGTCCACGCCGTCGATCGGCTGCCCGCGCTCGACCGCGCCCGGGTAGCCCTCGGCGGCGAGCACCACGCACACCGCGGCGCGCGGGTCCCACTCGACGGTGGCGCCGGCGAGGCGGCCCGCGCACGCACGCTCGAGGAGCTCGACGAGGTCCGAGCGCAGGCGGACGAGCAGCGCCTGGGCCTCGGGGTCGCCGAAGCGGACGTTGAACTCGAGCACCCTGGCGGCGCCGTCGTGGACCATGAGCCCGGCGTAGAGGATGCCCGTGTAGCGCACGCCCTGCCGCGCGAGGCCGCGCACCACGGGCTCCATGATCTCGCGCATGATGCCCTCCTGGAGCGCGGGGGTGACCAGCGGCGCCGGCGAGTAGGCGCCCATGCCGCCGGTGTTCGGCCCGCGGTCGCCGTCGAAGGCGCGCATGTGGTCCTGCGAGGTGGCGAGCGGGAGCACGGTGGCACCGTCCGTGAGCGCCATGAAGGAGACCTCCTCGCCATGAAGACGCCCTTGCCGCTCGCCAGGCCGTCGGCCTTGACGACCACCGGTGCGCCCACCTCCTTCACGTAGCGGGCCGCGTCGTCGGGATCGGCGAAGGCGCCGAAGAACGCGGTCGGCACGTGCTCGTGGCGGAGCAGCTCCTTGGCGAACGCCTTCGAGCCCTCGAGGCGCGCGGCCGCGGCGGTCGGGCCGAAGGCGCGGAGCCCGGCGGCGGTGAAGCGGTCGACCAGGCCGAGGGTCAGCGGCAGCTCGGGGCCGACGACGGTCAGGTCCACGTGGCGCTCCTCCGCGAAGCGGAGCAGCCCCTTCACGTCGTCGGCGGCGATGGGCACGCACTCCGCGTCGTCCGCGATGCCGGCGTTGCCGGGCGCGCAGTAGAGCGTGACCATGGCGACCCCGTGCGCGTCGGCGGCGCGGACGACCTCGTCGTCACGCGTGCTGCCGCCCGGCTGGATGACGGCGGTCGCGCCCGCGGCGATCGCCTCCTCGAGGCCGTCGGCGAAGGGGAAGAAGGCGTCGCTGCCGAGGACGGAGCCCTTCAATGATATCCCCAGCCGCTCCGCCCTCGCCCGGGCGTTGCGCACCGGCTCGACACGCGAGGTCTGCCCGCCGCCGAGGGCCAGGGTGCGGTTCTCCGTCGTGAACGCGATCGCGTTCGACTTGACGTGCTTGACGACGCGCCATGCGAAAGCCAGGGCGCGGAGCTCCTCGGCGGTGGGCGCGCGCTTCGTCACCACCTTCGCCTCGCGCGGGTCCTCCGTGGCGCGGTCGGCGTCCTGCACGAGGAGGCCACCCGCCACGCCACGCACGGCGGGCGCCTTCGCCGGCGCCGCCCCGGGATGCCAGCGGACGAGCCGCCGCGCCTTCTTCCGGCGGAGCAGCTCCAGCGCGTCGGGCGCGAACTCGGGCGCGATCAGCACCTCGGTGAAGATCTCGTCGACGGCGCGCGCCAGGGGAAGCGTCCACGGGCGCGTCGAGACCACGATGCCCCCGAAGGGCGACTCGGGGTCGGTCGCGTAGGCACGCTCCCAGGCCTCGAGCGGGTCCCGTCCGAGGCCCACGCCGCACGGCGTGTTGTGCTTGAGAATCGCGACCGCCGCCTGCGGGCCGGGGCGGAACTCCTCGGCCAGGGCCAGGGCGGCATCGATGTCCACGACATTATTATAGGAGAGTTCCTTCCCGTGCAGGGGCTCGGCGATGCGGAGGAAATCGCCGTAGAGCGCCGCGGCCTGGTGCGGGTTCTCGCCGTAGCGCATGTCGAGCGCCTTCCGCCCGCCCCAGTGGAACGCGCCGCCCTGGCCGAGATAGTCCGCGATCGCGCCGTCGTAGCAGGCCGTCGCGCAGAAGACCTTCTCGGCCAGGCGCCGGCGGGTCTCGGGCCCGACGCCACCGGCGCGCAGCTCGGCCAGCACCGGCTCGTAGTCGTCGGGGTCGACGATCACGGTCACGTCGGCGTGGTTCTTCGCCGCCGAGCGCAGCATCGAGGGGCCGCCGATGTCGATCTGCTCGATCGCCTCGGCGAGCGTCGTGCCGGGTCGGGCGACCGTCTCGCGGAAGGGGTAGAGGTTCACGGCCACCAGGTCGATCGGCTCGATGCCATGCTCGCGCATCGCCCGCGCGTGCTCGGGGAGGTCGCGGCGGCCGAGGAGGCCGCCGTGGATCTTCGGGTGGAGCGTCTTCACGCGTCCGTCGAGCATCTCGGGGAAGCCGGTATAGTCGCTCACCTGCCGGACGCGGACGCCCGCGTCGGCGAGGAGCTTCGCCGTCCCGCCCGTGGACAGGATCTCGAAGCCGAGCGCGGCGAGACCGCGCGCGAACTCGACCACGCCCCGCTTGTCGCTGACGCTGACCAGCGCCCTAGGCATCGCCCAGCTCCTCCACGTGGACGCGCGGCACGCGCTTGCCGACCGCGGTCAGCATCTCGTAGGGGATCGTCTCGCACCACTCGGCGAGCTGGTCGGCGCCGAGTCGGTCGCCGAAGAGCTGGACCGGGTCGCCCGGCGCGACGCCGGGCACGTCGGTCACGTCGATCATGGTGTGGTCCATGCAGACGCGGCCCGCAACCGGCGCGCGCCGCCCGCGCACCACGACCTGCGCGCGGTTGGAGGCGAGGCGGTGGTAGCCGTCGGCGTAGCCGACGGGCAGCGTGGCGATGGTGCTCGGGCGCGCGGTGACGAAGGTGCCGGCGTAGCTGACCGGCGTGCCCGCCGGCACCCGCCGGGTCTGCGTGACCCCGGTGCCGAAACGCATCGCCGGCCGGACCTGGGCGCGCGCCGCCAGGTGCGGCGCGGGCGCGTAGCCGTAGAGCATGATCCCCGGCCGCACCATGGTGAAGTGCACGGCCGGCGCGGAGAGCACCGCGGCGCTGTTCGCCAGATGAACGTGCGGCGGGCGGATGCCGGCCGCGGCGAGCGCCTCGAGCGCGCCCGCGAAGCGCCCCGCCTGCGCGCGCGCAGCGGCCGTGTCGACCGCGTCGGCCGAGGCGAAGTGCGAGAAGACGCCCGCGATCTCGAGCCCCTTCGTGCCGCGCACGAGCTCGCCGAACTCGCGCACCTGCGGCACGTCGAGGCCGAGGCGCGTCATGCCGGTGTCGATCTTCAGGTGTACGCGCACGGGGCGGCCGGCGGCGGCGAGGGCGTGCGCCCGCTCGGCGTCCCAGAGCGCCACCTCGAGGTCCCCCGCGGCGACGTCCCGCTCCTCGCCGGCGAACACGCCCCCGAGCACGATGATCGGCGCCGTCACGCCCGCGCGCCGGAGCTCCGTTCCCTCGACGACGCTGGAGACGCCGAGCCCCCACGCGCCCGCCTCGAGGAAGGCGCGCGCGGCGGGCGCCGCGCCGTGCCCGTAGGCGTCGGCCTTCACCACCGCCAGCACGGCCACGCCCGGGCCGACCAGCTCCCGGACCCGGCGGCAGTTGTGGCGGAGAGCCGCGAGGCTCACCTCGGCGACGGTGGGCCTGCCGTGGATGACGTCAGCCAAGCTCCTTCACTTAGCAAATGGCCGACGCGGCTGTCGAGTTTGCCATCGCCACGCGCGTGTCGGTTGCCGGCCTCCGCCTCGCGGGCTATCGTCGGCGCCGAGTCGTGCAAGTGATGGTGAACGGCGAGCTGCGCGCGCTCGGCACCGGGGCCACGGTCGCCGACCTGGTGGCCGCGCTCGGCCTCGGGCCGCGGCGCATCGCGGTCGAGGTGAACCGCGCCGTCGTGCCGCGCACGGAGTACGGCGCGACCGCGCTCTGCGACGGTGACGCGGTCGAGATCATCCACTTCGTGGGGGGCGGATAATGAACGATCCCTTCGTGCTGGCCGGCCGCGAGTACGGCTCGCGCCTGATCGTCGGCACCGGCAAGTACCGGTCCTTCGCGGAGACGCGGCAGGCGGTCGAGGCCTCGGGGGCAGAGATCGTGACCGTGGCCGTGCGCCGCGTGAACATCACCGACCCGGGCAAGGAGAACCTGCTCGACGTCCTGCCGCTCGACCGCTTCACCATCCTGCCCAACACGGCCGGCTGCTACAGCGCCGAGGACGCCATCCGCACCTGCCGCCTGGCGCGCGAGGCGGGCGTGGGCACGCTGGTCAAGCTCGAGGTGATCGGCGACGAGAGGACGCTCTTCCCCGACGTCGCGGCGACCATCGAGGCGGCGAAGGTGCTGGTGAAGGAGGGCTTCCAGGTCCTGCCCTACGTCACCGACGACCCGGTCGCCTGCAAGCGCCTGGAGGAACTCGGCTGCGCGGCGGTCATGCCGCTCGCCGCGCCGATCGGCTCCGGGCTCGGCGTGCGCAACCCGTTCAACCTGCGCATCATCGTCGAGCAGAGCCGCGTGCCGGTGATCGTCGACGCGGGCGTGGGCACGGCCTCGCACGCCGCCGAGGCGCTGGAGCTCGGCTGCGACGCGGTGC
>WNEZ01006178.1_pt1 | contig 10517 bp, 8 predicted proteins | sample 5400521 | NCBI WGS metagenome assembly WNEZ01 (sample SAMN13153339, study PRJNA577476) | soil metagenome | isolation source: 120 cm saprolite under Douglas fir tree site 2 hole 1 replicate 1 | place: USA:California | collected 2015-04-18
GTCGCAGTTCCGTGGGTAACGCCAATTGAAGTTCCCATCATCCAAGGTCTGATGCGTGTGGTTGCCGCTGTCGCTGCGGAGACGGTCACGCTGTTTGGAATTCCTACCCAACTGGAAGGAAACCTCATCCGGGTGACCAGCGGACTTGTCGGCGTAAACGAAGCGTGCAGCGGCGTGCGTTCGTTGCAGACCGCGCTGATGATCGGTCTGCTTTTCGGCGAACTAAAACGACTGTCGATCTGGCATCGCTTCGTGCTCGCAATTGCTGTTAGCGAGTCAATCGCTCAACGCGCAGGATTGGCTTTCACTGGTTTTGTGATTTCTCTCTGACCTCGGACAACTCGCATCACGCGTCCTATCTACAACGTTGCGGCTGAGGACAGCCGCCTCTACAGTTGCGCCCTATGCCGTATAAAAACGTCACGCCGCCATCCGGCGAGAAAATTTCGATCGACAAAGGAACCCTCCACGTGCCAGATCAGCCGGTCATTCCATTCATCCGTGGGGACGGCACCGGGCCGGATATCTGGGCAGCCAGCGTTCGTGTGTTTGATGCAGCGGTCGAAAAAGCGTACGGCGGCAAAAAAAAGATCGCGTGGTTTGAGGTATTCGCGGGTCAGACGGCAAAAGACAAGTTCGACGAATGGCTGCCTGATGACACGGTGGAAGCGTTCCGTGAATTTTTGGTTGGCATCAAAGGCCCGCTGACAACGCCGGTAGGGGGCGGCATTCGTTCGCTCAACGTGGCGCTCCGTCAGCTTCTCGATCTTTTCGTATGCCTGCGGCCGGTGCAGTACTTCAAGGGCGTCCCCTCGCCCATCAAGCATCCGGAGAAAGTGAATATGGTGATCTTCCGGGAAAACACGGAAGACATTTATGCGGGGATCGAATACGCCGCGGGCACACCTGAAGCGCAAAAGATTCTCGATTTTTTCCAGAAAGAATTTCCGAAGCAGTTCGATAAAATTCGCTTTGGCACTAGGCAGAAGGCGGCCGATTTCTGGAAAAAAGTCGGCGCGCCGGAAGGCGACGATGTTTGCGTGGGGATCGGCATCAAACCAGTCAGTCGCGCGGGTAGCGTGCGCTTGATCCATAGCGCGATCTCTTATGCAATCACGAACCGGCGCAAGAGCGTGACGCTCGTGCACAAGGGCAATATCATGAAATTTACCGAAGGCGCGTTTCGCGATTGGGGATATGAGATTGCGAAGCAATATTTCGGCGCGGAGGAAATCGACGGCGGCCCCTGGTGCAAAATTCCCATGGGCAAACCGGGTGCGGGCATCGTGATCAAGGACGCGATCGCCGATATCACGCTTCAACAGGTGCTGCTGCGGCCGGAAGATTTCGACGTAATCGCAACGCTAAATCTAAACGGCGATTACTTGAGCGACGCGCTCGCCGCGCAGGTGGGCGGAATCGGCATCGCGCCCGGTGGAAACATCAATTACATCACCGGCCACGCGGTTTTCGAGGCGACCCATGGCACCGCGCCGAAGTACGCAAACAAGGACAAGGTAAATCCTGGCTCGGTGATTCTCTCGGGCGAAATGATGTTCCGCTACATGGGCTGGACGGAAGCCGCCGATCTGATTTTGAAAGGATTAAACGGCGCGATCGCAAGCAAGCGCGTCACTTACGACTTCGCGCGTTTGATGGACGGCGCGACGGAAATCAAATGTTCGCAGTTCGGTGACAACGTGATCGAACACATGTGAGTTCCGGGGAACGCTAAGATCGACGTCTAATTCTGAATCCGAATCCTTGTCGGCCGCATCCTAATCTTCGACAACGCTTATGAATAGATTTGCGATTTATTTTTCTGTTTTAGTTGCTACAACGACCGTCGCCTCAGCGGAGAACCGCAACATCACCGAAAAAGATCTGTTCGATTTTGTTTGGATCGGCGATCCGCAAATTTCGCCGGATGGGATACGCGTTGCGTTTGTGCGCGTCACAGTCAATGATAAAAAAGAAGGCTACAACACCTCGATCTGGTCTGTGTCCGTCACGGGCGGCGACGAGCCTCATCAATTGACAAAAGGCGATCACGACACAGCGCCGCGCTGGTCGCCGGACGGAAAATTTTTGCTCTTCTTGCGCGCCACAGAAAAGGACGGCAAGCCGGAGCCGCCTCAATTGTCGATCTTGCCGATGGCGGGCGGCGATTCATTTTCTTTTACCGATCTGCCGAAAGGGGCCGGCAACCCGGTGTGGGCGCCGGATGGCAAAACGATCGCGTTCACGAGCGAGACAAACGCAGACGATCTCGCCAAACAGGAAAAGAAAAAGCGCAAAGAAGAGGAATTAAAGAAAGCGATCAACGAAAACTCCCCGTCACCGCGTACGGCTGGGAGAAGTGCGAATAAGACAACGCCAACACCGAAGAGCGCAAGTGATGCGACCGCAAAAAAAGCGGAGCCCGAAGGGGAACACGAGAGCGACATCCGCGTGATCACGCGCGCGATCTATCGCGAAGATAATGAAGGTTATGCCGACCCGAAGCATCCGCAGCACATCTGGATTGTGACGGCGCCACGCAATGCGGACGAGAAAGTGCAGACAAAACAACTGACTTTCGGCCGGTTTGATGAAGGCAGCATCGTTTGGTCAAATGACGCCGCGCAGATCTATTTCACCTCAGTGCGCCTTGATGAGCCGTATTACCAACTGCCGCGGACGGAGCTCTATTCGATCCCCGCCAGCGGCGGACAACCGACAAAGCTCAATTCGATCGATGTGGAAATGAATAATTTGTCGCTCAGTCCGGACGGCAAACAGATCGCGTTTATCGCATCGACAACGCAGCCGATCAACTCCTACACCCAACCGGACTTGTGGATTGTCGATCTTACCCCGAACGCAAAGCCGCGGAATCTGACCGCGAATTTCGATTTCGATGTAGGCGATGGTGTTTTCGGCGACAACGCAGCCCCGCGCGCTGGGGGCGTAAATATTCCACTGTGGACGCCGGACGGGCGCAGCTTGATCGAGATTTGCGGAAAAGAAGGCAAAACAATTCTCGCATCGTTTGATGTCGAGAGCAGCGGAGAAACCGATCTCACGCACGGAAACCAGGCAGTGCTCCGTTTTTGCGCGCCAGCAGATCGATCGAAAATCGTTTACACGCTCTCGAGCCCGACGCGAATAAACGATCTCTTTATCACAGATCGCATCGGTGGCGAACCACGCCAGCTAACGCACGTCAACGATGCGCTTTTCTCACAGCTCAATCTCACCGATCCGGAGGAAATTTCTTACAAAACTTTCGACGGCAAAACGATCCAGGCGTGGGTGCAGAAACCGCCCGACTTCAATCCGGCGAAAAAATACGCCTTAATTTTGAACATCCATGGCGGGCCGCACGCGGCTTACGGTTATATTTTCGAGCACGAGTTCCAGTGGATGGCAGCCAAGGGTTACGTAGTGCTTTACCCGAATCCGCGCGGAAGCACCACGTACGGCCAAGACTTTGGCAACATCATTCAGTATCATTATCCGGGCGACGATTATAAAGATTTGATGGCCGGCGTGGATGACGTGGTTCGCCGCGGATACATCGATGACAAAAGGCTTGGTGTGACCGGTGGGAGCGGCGGCGGATTGCTTACGAACTGGGTTGTGGGACAAACGAACCGGTTTGCAGCCGCTGTCTCGCAGCGCGACATCGCGACTTGGGAAGCTTGGTGGTACTCATCTGACTTTACGTTATTTCAACCGAACTGGTTCAAGGCGCCACCGTTCGATGACGAGCAGGACTTCAAAGCGCGCTCACCACTTACGTACATCAAGAATGTGAAAACGCCGATGATGTTCATCCTCGGCGAAGCGGATTACCGAACGCCACCCAGTGCAGGGGGTGAGCAGATGTTTCGCGCGCTTAAATTCCGCAAGATACCGGCGGTGATGGTGCGGTTCCCCAACGAATCTCACGAACTTTCACGCTCTGGTCAGCCATGGCACCGCATTGAGCGTTTGCAAAATATCGTGGGCTGGTTCGACCACTGGCTCATGGGCGTGCCCAAGCCGGAATACGAAGTCGCGCCGCAAGAAGAAGCGCCAGCGAAGAAAGCAACAGGAGACGAATGACGAAGGAAGCTCGAATGATAAAATGACCAAAGCGCGCCCTGCGCTTTCGCCATTCGTTATTCGGATCGTGTCAGTCGCCCTTCGGCCGATCTTGGGCTACTGGAGACGGCCGCGCTTTCGCATTATTGGCAGTGAATTACTCTTGGTGAATTGGTTAGCTCCTGCTGTGTGCCAGCAATGCGAAGATGGATCACGTGCGAGCGGCGATCTTTGAGTTGCGGCGGTGTCAGAATGTGAAAGCCATGCCGGCCGTTTCCATAACCTGCATCGGCGAGATCCTGCCGAAATTCGTTGGCAGGGAACGTCATCACATGCTTATCGCCATCCCAAAGTTCGACATCAACTGGAACATCTGGCCGATGTTTGTCCCAAATCCACCCATAAATCTCATCGCAATAGGCCTGCTCGACGTCGCTGACATGGTGCGGCAGCGGAGTGGCCCCAATGCGCCCTGAAAAAATTAGCAATCCAAAGCAAACAACGTGGAAGGTAATGAACACAGCCAGTGCCCGCGAAATCAGACCCTCGCGCCAATAGTGGTGCACCTTGCTCCAGCGGGAAAAAATGTGGAACGCGGAAAGCAACGCCGCCTGATAAAATCCGTAAACAATGTAGTGAAGCTCAAGCCCGTGCCAGAGGCCCATTAGTCCGAAGGCGAGAAAATAGCCCACGATTGGGGCGACCTCCTTATGCGCAAACCATTTGCCGCGCATCGCCGCATAGAGGAAGCGCATGTAAACATGGTCGCGAAACCAAAATGAAAGAGTGATGTGCCAGCGATTCCAGAAATCGCGGATATTCCGGGCGAGAAACGGTCGATTAAAGTTTTCGGGAGTATGGATGCCGAAAAGATAACTTAGGGCAATGGCAAAAGCGCTGTAGCCGGCAAAATCAAAAAACAAATAAAAGCTGTACGCGTACATGTAGCTCACCAACGCGGTGAAGTTCCCACTGCTGGCGGCTCGCTCCAGCCAGTATTGTTTGATTAGCGCGGCGAGGATGAATTTGTAAAAGAACCCCCGAAAAATGCGATGCACCGCACCGTCGAGATCGACAAGGAATTCAGCGCGGGTTCGCCTCTTTTTCCATTCGCCTGCAAAGCGTTGGTAACGGTCGATTGGCCCGGCTGAAATGGTTGGAAAGAAAAAAAGGAACATCAAGAAGTCGAGAGTCCCAGGCAGGGCGATCACGTTGTCTCGCAAGCAAAATACGACATCCAGTGCGCGAAACGTGATGTAGGAAATTCCGAGAAAACCAAACTCGCTTCTCGGCGATATAAGCGGAAAAAATTTGGACGCCGCAAGCGGAAGCAGACTTGCCGCGACCGCAGCATAAAACGGCCAGCCGGCTCGTGCCCCGCTTTTTGCAAACACGCATACCGTTGCCCATTGCCAGACAGCGAAACCAATGACGATCCAGATTTCGCGTACTTGAAAATGTGGGCGAACGTTTAACAATCCGTGATACTGCACGAGGAGCATCCCAGCAGTCACGAGGGTCGCCCATCGCCAGCCTGCTTTGCCAAAAAGACCCAGAATGAGCGTCGGAACTACCGCGTAAAGCAGCAGCCCAAAATACATGAAATCGGCGTAGGGAATCACAGCGACTGGGCCAGCCGGGCTCGGTCGGCTTTGCCGTTCGCCGTCAGCGGAAAAGCATCGAGGAACACGAATTTGCGCGGCAACATGTACGCCGGCAGCCGCTCGCCCAGCTGTCGTCGCAGCGATTGTGTTAGTTCGAAATGCGATGCCTTAGTTCGGCCGCTGAGCACCACGAAAGCGGCGAGCGATTGGGCCGCGCCGTTTTTGATCACGGGGATTACTACTGCGTCTCTCACAGACGCCAAGGCCAGCAGGTTTGCTTCGACGTCGCCAAGTTCGATGCGATAGCCGCTGATCTTGACTTGTGAATCCATGCGACCCTCAAAAAAAAGCAGATCATCACGAAATCGGCCCCGGTCGCCGGTTCGATAAGCGCGCCGACCAGAACGCTCAAAAAAAACCGCTGACGTGAGATCGGGACGTCCAAGGTAGCCAGGGCTAACATTTGGCCCCGCGATGACAATTTCGCCTCGCTTGTCTGCTGGCAAAGTTTCCCCTGCTTCATTCACAACAAAAACATCGGTGCCGGGCATCGCACGGCCCACTGGCAAGGGCGAATATTTTTCCAAAATTGAATTGTCTATCCGTACGGAAGTGGTGGCCACCGTCGCCTCGGTCGGGCCATATGTGTTCCAGACCCGCGCTTGTGGAAAGCGGTCCAGCAGACGAGCCGCAGTTTGCATAGCGAGTGTTTCGCCGCAGAAAAGAAAACGCCGAAGGTGTGGGAGCATTGCTTGTCCAAATTTCTCTTCAACCAGGCACATTTGCGCAAACGATGGCGTAGAGACCCACACGGTGGCACCGGAATTCGCAAGCGTGCGATAAAGCATTTGGGGATTTGCCACCAGATCACGGTTGATGCTAAAAAGAGTGCCTCCCGTAGCAAGGCTGCAATACAAATCCATCACCGAGAGATCGAATGAGAAGGGCGCCGTGTTGAGGAAGATCTCCGCGAGAGGGAAGAATTTCTGTTCCTCAAGCATCCACGCGACGAAATGCTCCAGACATCCGAGCGTAATGATAACACCTTTCGGCTCTCCGGTGCTGCCGCTGGTAAACAGAATGTAAAATGGGTCGTCGCGCTGCATGCGGGCAACAGGAGCAGGCGCGGCAGAGCTTGAGAGTTTTGCGACGTCTTCCGGCGTGAGAAGTAACGCAGGACGCGAGATTGCGAGAATTTTGTCGATCCGCCGTTGTGGCAATATTGTGTCCAGCGGAACATACGGCCGGCCGGATTTTACCGCTCCCAGAAATGCGATGAGCATCTCGGGCTCCCGATGGCCGAGCACCGCAATTGGAGCGCGGTCATCGCCAACGCGTTTTGTCAGGTGGGCAGCTAGGGCATCTGAACGCCGGCGGAACTCGCCATATGTTAACTTCCAATCACCGCTGACCTGTGCGATCGCATTCGGAGCCGACAGAGCCCAGTGATCGATTTGCTCGATGAGATTCACTCAAAAACCCTGATAAACAAATGGCGGCGTGGAAAAGTCGCCACGACCATACATCGCGATCAAGCCCGCGATAACAGCGAGGTAATATAGAACCAGCAGCGCTCGCCAGAGTGCCGGATGTGCCTTGATCCAACTCACACGTTCACCCGCATCCGGCGCTCAAGGTCGGCGATAATCTTGCGTGGTGTTGACCAGTTTTCGCGCTCGAATTCTGCAGGGGAAATTTTGAGACCGAATTCCTCCTCAATCCCTACCATCAACTCGACGGTTCTGATCGAGTCCAAAAGCTGGTTATCATAAAGTGGCAGGTCGAAATTTGTGCGAACCTCATCGGTTTCGGTGACCGAGGCCAGAAGTTGCAACACTTTCTCACGTAACAAAGCACTCATAGCCAATGACACGCGCCAGCGTCCCGCTGCGGAATGCCCGAATGGAACATTGACGCCTGATCAACCCTTTGGAACGCGCCCATGAAAGAAATCATCAAGGGCGCGGTCGTAATAGATCCAGCCTTTTGCAGTGAGGTGACTCTTGTGAAGGTAAAGAAAAGCCGAGTCTTCATCGTGCCCCTTAAATTCAACCAACGCAAAATGGTATCGTTGTGCAAGCGCGCGAAGCTTCACGTAATAATTTTCACGAGCTGAACGCGATATCCCCCTCTGGTCGTAAAAGTCGCCGGCGATTGGCATACTAAGCAGCAATGGCCGAGCGTGAACCCTTGCGAGAGCGCGCAAGAGCAATTCCAAATCGATCCAGCCCGGGGATGCATTCATGTCCTTCCGAAATGCCGCGTCACGACTACCTGGGGCTAGTTGGTCCAAGCTCGAGGATTTCTTGGTTTTATCCTCATCAGTGGTTTTGAGTGCGCTTAGTTTTGCAATGAGCTTTGGCCAATCGATTATTTCTAGATGTCGTCGCGAGGCAGGTTTGCTCTTATACCGAATGTAATTGAACGCCGCGAAATGATCCTGCATCTCCAGTATAGCGTTCTGCGCCTTTCCGATTGGCCAGAGCGCGCAGAAAACGACACGATCAAGCCATCGGTTGGATGCGAGCCGCCTCAACGCGAATTCCAGCAAGGGACTTTTCTCCAGGGTACTCGGACATTCCAGCATTCGCGAAGCTATCTCCCGCTTGAGCTCGAAATCGAGGGCAGTGCCAAACACCATTTCACTTGCCGCTATTAGCGAAAAATTCCCCTCGTACGCCTTCCGACCAGGGTGAGCCGTCAACCCGGGCGAAAGTGAGATAGCAAGCTTTTTACCGCGCAAGGCCGGCCCAAGGGCGCCGACTTTTTGCAAAATGATCAACGGGGGCATGCCTCTAGCGCCGACGGGTGAGACTTGGAAACCTGTTGGCGCAGTGCAAAAAAAAAATGTTTGCCCTCTCCGGCACCTGAACGGCAGTCAGTTCTGAGCTGCCATAAAGCGGCAACACGTTCGGGGCATGTGCGGCGGCACGTTGAAAGGCCAGGCCCTGGTTTTTGAGCGAGAACAACTCTGGAGCGGTCGAGAGAATGGTGGTGTGTTCGAGATGAACCGCTTCCATTCCTGCACCAAACAACACGGCAGCCACCAACCCGGAAGCGATGAGTGCCGAAAATAAATATGGCATGCCTTGCCTGGTCTGGGCACGTGTCATGATACCGCGAAGCTATTCCCGTGACCTGACGCTGCAATTGAATTTCATATGGGACGCAGCTCCACGATCCCGAGAACGATTTGGGAGACAACCACGGACGCTAACCACGACGGCTGCATTGCCCATCTGGTTTTATTTGGATTTGCAGACTCGAGGATCGATACTCAAATTTCGTTTAATATCGGGCAATTTTCCTATCCTTACCAATGTCATCCTCATCGCTCTGGCAGCGTTTTCAGCAGTATTTCTTGTACTATCGCGATCTCGGTTTCTCTCTCGACATCAGCCGGATGAAATTTCCGGATGATTTCTTCGAAAAAATGCAGCCGAAGGTCGACAAAGCGTTCGCAGCGATGCGGGAGCTGGAGGCGGGAACAATCGCCAATCCCGACGAAGGGCGGATGGTCGGTCATTATTGGCTCCGTAATCCCGCGCTGGCGCCGAGTGCGGAACTTCGCGAAGATATCGAACATACGAACAAACGCATCAAAGAGTTTGCCGCGGATGTTCACGCCGGAAAGATCGGGGCCGAAAATGGAAAGCGCTTCGAACACATCCTCTTCATCGGGATCGGCGGCTCGGCGCTCGGGCCACAATTCGTGGCAGACGCGCTGGGATCGTGGAACGATCCGATGGACATTGATGTCTTCGATAACACCGATCCGGACGGCTTCGATCGCGTCTTCGACGAGATCGACAAGCACCTTTCGCAAACGCTCGTCGTGGTCGTTTCCAAATCTGGTGGGACCAAGGAAACACGAAATGGAATGCTGGAGGCGGAAGCAAAATTCAAAGCAAAGGGGCTTCAATTCAACAAGCACGCTGTCGCTGTGACCGGCGTTGGGAGCGAATTAGACAAATATGCGGAAAAAAATAAATGGCTCGCCCCATTTCCGATGCATGGTTGGGTTGGCGGGCGAACTTCGGTGATGAGCGCGGTCGGGCTTCTCCCGATGGCGCTGGAAGGTTTTGACATCGACAATTTCCTCGCCGGCGCAGCAGCGATGGATGAACGGACGCGCATCCCTGATGTGACGCAAAACGCCGCGATGCTTCTGGCGCTAATGTGGTATTACGCCGGCAATGGCAAAGCTGAAAAGGATATGGTGATCCTCCCCTACAAGGACCGGCTGACGCTGTTCCCCAAATATCTGCAACAACTCGTGATGGAATCGTTGGGAAAAGAAAAGGACCTTGATGGAAAGATTGTGCACCAAGGCATTGCGGTTTACGGCAACAAGGGCTCGACCGATCAACATGCGTACGTGCAACAGTTGCGCGATGGCGTCCTGAATTTTTTCGTGACCCTCATCGAAGTGCAGAAGGATCGACATGATGCGCGGTTCGAAGGCGAAGATGGAGTCACAAGCGGCGATTACCTTCAGGGCTTTTGCGCGGGACGCGAAGTGCGCTTTATGAGAGCGGGCGTGAATCAATCACCATGAGCATCCTCGAGGTGAATGCGTTTAACGTTGGCGCGTTAATCGCACTCTATGAGCGTGCGGTGGGCTTCTATGCATCCCTGATCAATATCAACGCTTATGATCAACCTAGCGTTGAAGCTGGGAAAAAAGCGGCGACCAAATTGTTGCAACTTCAAAAGCAAGTGCGCGAGAAACTCAGGACTGGTGCCGGCAAAACCGCCGAAGAAATTGCGCGCTCGATCGTTGCGGATCCGGAAGACGTGTTTCATATACTGAGGCATCTGGCGAGCAATGTTCCGCACGTCCGG
>WNEZ01006179.1_pt1 | contig 10516 bp, 13 predicted proteins | sample 5400521 | NCBI WGS metagenome assembly WNEZ01 (sample SAMN13153339, study PRJNA577476) | soil metagenome | isolation source: 120 cm saprolite under Douglas fir tree site 2 hole 1 replicate 1 | place: USA:California | collected 2015-04-18
CCATCACCGAGATCGAATGGCCGTCCTCCGCCGAACCGATCAATAGCCTGCGTGCCGTCCTGAACCGATACTGCGGCCCTTTGAAGCTGTCGAGGTAGATCAGCCAATACACTGCATCTTCGACTCTTCGGATTCGGATCGACTTAACCAGCCCACTCAGGGCTTGTGAAAACGTGGGATGAGTTGTAGGCGCGAAGGGCCTCAGACTATGGATGCCGAGCGCGGTGAGGTGCTCACAGCCGTCTGCCTTCGTCCCAAAGTTCGGGCAGTCACAAGTCTTCTGGTCGATAGAAATGCTGTACCAGTCATCTGCCGTGAATGATCGAAAGCGAATAGTGTTACTTCGCTCCAGTGTTCCTCCGGTTCGTGAGCTTTGTTGTGGTGAACTGTGAAGCATGTGAGTGTTCCCTAAGGAAACCTATGCTTTAAGAAGATTTAGTTGTCAATGGGAATGAACGTTTGTTGCGAAATATTTTCATTTTTATAGCAGAAAGCATTTCTGTACTTGGGATGCGCTCTGATCTGCTGGCGCTTCTTGCGAGTCGAATGGGTGAGGGTTGAAAGTTAGCTTTGCCCGCAATGCATTGATGGGGTATTACGCATTGAGGGGATTTTGCTGCATCAGCCGCTCTCCCCGCGTGTCGCACTCCCGCACAGACCCCTGCTGAAGCGCGGCATTCAGCTTGTATGTTTTTTCCTTGACACCAGCCGTTTTGGGCATAGACTTACCCTCCTCAGCCGTACCCTCCTACCTGTTCCTTAGCCGTGGTTCGACTGAACAGACCTTCGGCTCCCGCCCTCGCTAGAGGAGGCCAACGTGAAATCCAGAACAAAGCAAGGTTTAATGAAGCGAGTGAATAGTCAAAGCTCATTCACCAACACTTGTATGCATTCTGACACCGGCACTTCCCACCAACTGTTGCACAGGACTGGGCAGCACCTCTCAATCGTGTTGTCCCTTCTGCTCTCAATGGGAGTAGGAGTAGGCACAGCAACGGCACAGGCTCAGACCCGCGCCTACGTGACCAATGCATCCTCCAACACCGCCTCGGTCATCGACACCGCGACCAACACCGTGGTTGCGACCATTCCTGTTGGTGCAGGCCCTGAGGGGGTAGCCATCGCGCCGGACGGAACCCGAGCCTATGTGACGAATGCCGATGACAACACAGTCTCAGTCATCGAGACCGCGACCAACACCGTGGTTGCCACCATTCCTGTTGGCCTAATTCCTCTTGGGGTAGCCATCACGCCGGACGGAACCCGAGCCTACGTGACGAATGCTCTGGACAACACCGTCTCGGTCATCGACACCGCGACCGACACCGTGGTTGTGACCATTGCTGTTGGCCTAAATCCTGTCGTTGGAGTAGCCATCACGCCGGATGGGACCCGAGCCTACGTGGCCGATTTCTTGGAAAACACCGTCTCGGTCATCGAGACCGCGACCAACACCGTGGTTGCCACAATTCCTGTTGGCGTGGGTCCTGAGGGGGTAGCCATCACGCCGGACGGAACCCGAGCCTACGTGACAAATACCGGGGACAACACAGTCTCAGTCATCGACACCGCGACCAACACCGTGGTTGCGACCATTGCTGTTGGCCTAACTGCTGCTGGGGTAGCCATCACGCCGGACGGAACCCGAGCCTACGTGACGAATGCTCTGGACAACACCGTCTCGGTCATCGACACCGCGACCAACACCGTGGTTGCGACCATTGCTGTTGGCCTGCGTCCTTTTGGGGTAGCCATCACGCCGGATGGGACCCGAGCCTACGTGGCCGATCTCTTGGAAAACACCGTCTCAGTCATCGACACCGCGACCAACACCGTGGTTGCGACCATTCCTGTTGGCCTAATTCCTCGTGGGGTAGCCATCACGCCTGCGCCACAAGCTCCGAAGAGCAAAGAGGAATGTAAGCGTGGTGGGTATCTGAAGTTCGGTCCGCCTGCCGGGCCTTTCAAGAATCAAGGGCAGTGCGTCAGCTATGTCGAGCATCATTAGCATCAGGAAGGAGTAGGATTGCTCATGGACGCGCATCCTAACACTTGGAGAGCACTGTTTTACCGCAAACAGGGCACGACTAGCCGAGTGAGGTTTTGTTAGAAGCACTTAGGCTACGATGATTATCTCCCGAGGCTCCAAAAACCTCTTCTTGTAAACGGTCCAATATGCCAGCCAGAGGGAAAACATTGCGCACTTGACAACTTTCAACAAACATCCCAAAGCTCAATCAGTAGGATTGCCAGCTTGATGTTGGGGAGTTGTAGAGTTTTCGTTGTTGCGCTTGGACGGCTTATTTAGCGCGTTGACGCTCAATGGAGGAGGATGTGTGTGCCTGTCTCGCTGCAAGCAGATGTTCGGGATGTACTAAATCTATGTAGATGAGGTGAGATGAAGTATGTCCCAGCGCGTGGCAATCCCAAGCAAATCTTCTGTCTCGTTTCCGGTCGTTGTGACGAGAACTGCCTCCAGCAATGCATGTCTTGCGAATAGCGTAACCACTGCGTCAACACGCATTTCCCTAGATACAAATTGATGGTTCTGACGTTCCTCTTCACTCTCAAGTACTTGCCGTACCGCGATGTGATCCAGCTCCACTGACGAAATGCCTGTAGCGATATGACCAGCAAGCCACCGTGTAATACCATTCTCCGTAAGTAAACCACGAAAGTTAGTGCATTCGTAAACTGGGAACTGCGAGTAGTCCCTCTGGTGGATGATGTTTAGCACTCGGTGCAGTGAATCGTGCATCGAGATGGTTTCAATGAGTCGCTGGAACTTCGGAATAGCACGAAGAGGATTCAGTAGCCGTTCTTTACACTGCCGCAGTTCTTCTACTATGGCAGGAGCTGGAATGACTAGGTGGCAATAGGGTTCCCGTTTTTCGTGAACGATGACATTCCGTATTCTGGCAATTCTCCTGAGGAAGTCAGCATCACTCCACTGCGCGTGTTCTTCGGCATAGCTTCTCACCAGCTGAGTAAAAGGCACGTAGTTGTCAATTCTGAGAGCGGTGCGAAGTAAATGCTCAATCGCGTTGAAATCAGACTCAAATTCTTGAATTAGCTCCATCTGGCCTCTCGAAAGAGGGACATGATCGACTTTGCTTTTTGTTGTCGCCACCTCACCGCTCCCTCACCGCGCCCACTGCCGCGATAATTGCTTTAATTCAATTTGAGGGTACATCGACCCCGGAAGCGCAGCGAGGTTACGCACGTAACGGCAGCAGTGCGGTTGCTAAGGCATCTATTTACGGAGACTTTGTGCGGGAGCAGCCTTTCAGAAGCTTAGGGAAATCTCATTTCGGTCGGCGGGAATCCGCAAATCAATTCCGCGTTCGTGATTGGCGGTAATTGTCGCGTTGATGTCGAGCAGGTCAAGGGGGACGGTGCGCTGCTGACGGTCAATGCTGACAGACAAATTGCTTGCTGTGAGCATATACCGGCGGGTTTCCAGTCGCTCTCCGTTTGCCAAGATGAATATCGTCGGCGGTAGCATCTTGGCGGCGGTTGAATTTGCAGCGCCCGGAATCTCGATGACCTTCGCATTGGGTACAGGGGGTTCCGGTGTCTGTGATTGCCGTTCGTCGGGTTGCGGAATTACGGCTGGGGTCGTCAGTGCTTCAGCATCGGGCTGCTCGTACCCAAACGGCTCGTCGTACGGGAAAAGATATGGGACAAAGACTGAACCGAAGCCGCCGTGGTGGAGGTGAGAACGGCTTGGAGAGAATCTGTTTGGGAAGCCGCGCTGCCTGCCAAAACCTGAGCGAACAGGCAATCTGACAGCACTACTGCCATGAGATGTAGCGGTCGCTCGCTGCGCTTGCAGAAACCCGCCCAGAATGGCGACGATCAGCAGCGTGAATAAAGCTGCTCGCAGCATGAGGAGATTATACCCGTTTCGATCCGGAGCCATGTGGTGGTGGGTAAAGTTGTCTGTGCATCGTGATCTATTTTTGGAAATTGATTGCACCGATTGACAAATGGAGGTGTTGTGGGATGTGGAGGAGCTGAAGAGTCTTCGTTGTTACGCTTGGAGGGCTTATTTAGCGCGTTGATGCTCAATGGGGGAGGATATGTGTGCCTGTCGCGGGAGTGAGTTAGAGAACGTTCTACAGGCCCGCTTCGACCGACGCCTTAATCTACATCCGCCGTTATCAGCTTTGTCGTGGCGACAGTCTGCTCTAACCAATGGCCTTCGTTACATTCAACACCAGTTCGTCGTTCCTGAACAATTTTCAACTGCCCTATCGTTCTACAGCAGCCAGTTGCAATTTGATTGCAAAATTGCTTCTCGCAGTTGTGACTACTTTTTTTTCACAAGACGCAGCTTTGACCAGCGTGTCTTCTGGGCACGAGAAATAGCAGCACGGCCAGCCGCCGACATCTTCCTTCGTCCCGCACGGAAACCCTTGCCAAGCTCTCCACCCAGCTTACGCAGTGTCTTCTTTGCCTTCTGAAGCTCATTGATCTGCCGGTCGATGTCCCGAACAATCTCTTTGAAGTCCATTCTCATTTACCCCCTCGGGCGCGGTAATTATACAAGTTAAGGGGTGTATAGTAACGTGCTGTGAATCGACGCACGCTGTTGAAAGCTCTCGGAACTTGTTCTGGAAACCTCTTGCTGGAAGCGTGTGCGGCGAAGCGGGTACATCCATCCCTGAACTCAGCACCCGTTAGCCAACTGCATCTTCCAAAGGTGCTGGTGTCAGCGGACCGGGAGATTCGTACCACTGTATGCCTGCGTCCTTTTCGGGCACCCGGTTTTCGTTTGGCGGCCGAGAAGCTAGATGACAAGCTCTGCGTTCACAATTATGGGCATGGAGGAGCAGGGATAACACTGTCGTGGGGAACGGCACATTTGGCGGCAGAAGAAGTGGGCAAGTCCGGTCAAAAACAAGTCGCAGTTCTGGGCTGTGGAGTGGTCGGTCTGGCGACGGCCCGCCTCCTGCAGCAGATAGGAAAGGACGTTACGATTTACGCTAAAGCTCTTCCGCCGGAGACGACCTCCAATTCAGCCGGCGGGCTTTGGCTGCCTTACTCGCTTTTTGATCCTGATCGGGAAACACCTCAGTTTCACCAGCAATACCTGCAATCGGTTAAGTTCTCCTACACCTATTTCCAGCAGTTTGCTGGTGACGATTACGGTGTGCGCTGGGTGCCTAATTACGTGATCACCGATGAACCGTTCAGCGAAACGGAAATGCTCGCCCCCAAAGGGCCATTTCCTGAGGTTTTTCCAGAGTTGCGAGATCTGCAGCCCTCCGAACACCGGTTCCCGTATCGCTACGTCCGGCAATTCAAGGCCATGCTGATTGAGCCTCACCCCTACCTACGGGCGCTCCTGCGAGACTTTCGGCTGGCAGGGGGAAGAGTGGTGCTGCAGGAGTTTCATGATATTGCCGAGATTGCCACATTGCCGGAGCCGGTGGTGGTGAACTGCACGGGCTTAGGCTCCCGCGCCTTGTTCTCAGATGCGGAACTCATCCCTATCAAGGGCCAGCTAACATTCCTATTGCCCCAGCCTGAAGTGAATTACATCGTGCTTGCTGACGAACTCTACATGTTCCCTCGGCGGGACGGCATTGTGCTTGGCGGCACGCATGTGCGGGGCGACTGGAGTCTGGAGCCTGATCTTGCGGCTAAGAGTCGCATTCTAGCCGGACATGCAAGGGTGTTCAGCGGACTATGAACTGTCGTCTAAAACGTGCCTGTATTCAGCTCCGATCTGTCCCTCATGTCCTTGCAATTTGATTGCAGGCAGATAGTTGCACAATCTATGCAACTGGTTACCGAAACTCTGCAATTGGATCGCACGATGGTATGGCTTCGGCGGTTTGAGCCAGAGTGAAGGGTTACTTAACCTTGATTGTGGCTGGAAGTGCGGCTAGACTTCACGAAAGTACTTGGGAGAAATAGCCCATGAGACGAATGGTTTTTCTTCTCGGAATTTCTCTAACAATGGGATCGACCACACTTTCCTTGCCCGCCGCTTCACAGGCAGTGGCGGAATCTGTTTTGCTTGGCGCAGGTTCATCAACTGCGGCAGTGAAGGCTGGTTCTGCCCTGAGTTCCGCACTGAACCAAAGCAGCAAGCAGCTTGCCGGACATGTTCAGCAACAAGTATCGAGGCCATCGCAAACAAAGGCGCCGAAAAATCAAACTGCACGAACCGAGACTCATAGCATGTCTCAACCGGGGACGATGATTGTATCTATACAAGGAGCCGAACCCAATTGCTCGCTTACCACCGAACAAACTGCGACACGACAAGGCAAAGCAGTTGCACAGGCTTCCCCCAAAAAATGCAGCGCGAATGCCTCAGTGAAACCTGAGTCTCAGAAATACAATGCGGTTGTAACGCTTTCCTCCCCGAAATGAGTCATTGGCACCGCTGCTGTTAATATTCTTGTCGCCTGCAGCATCCGCTGCTTCACTAGGCAAGTTCCGGCGGGGGGAGCTGGGGACTGTGTTCCCGTTGTTTTGCATTCCTCTTTCCTCATCAGCTCTCCCGCGACTCGCCAGCCGTATTTCCCACAAAATACCCAACTTGAATGGATTTGTGGCAAGCCACACCTTGTGCGTAGCGGGCGGGGGATGTTTGTCAATGTGAGCAATCGTTTGCAGGGATGCTCCCCCTTGTGCAGATCGGCACCGAGATTAGCTTAATCCCAGTCAGCACTAATGGACGCGACCACTTCTTTCAGTTTAACCAGCTTCACTTTCCAAGGTCGCTTTCCGTATACGCTGAAAAAATCCTTCAGGTTCATCAGCAAGAGCACATGACCCTCTGAAAACCAGAGTCGGCCATTATGGTGCTTCGGTTCGGGGAAGTACTTCTTCCTCCGCCACTCATGCAAAGTCGAGACGCCTACACCCGTGCGTGCAGCAGATTCCGCGAAGGAAATTGGGGCGTCGGGTGGAGTCGGCAGACATCGCTCGCCGCGCCTACGCTTTCTGCTGGCTTCCAATGCCCGTTGCCGGTATTGGGGATTTTCCATGTACAGCTTCTTGCGCTTCTCAGATAGCCGGAGCTTGTTCTTGTCATACCAGCGTTGGAAAGCTGATTGCTTCTTCAAGATCAATGCCATGCCTGCCATCCTCCGAACACAATCGAACATGCCCATCGTTGAGCTGACAACCTGCGCCTAGCTATTGTGGGCGGCTCCGTGGTTCGTCTAATCACCAATGGGAAAAACAAGGCCGGCAGGTCAAGACCGACCCAGCTACAATACGCTTGCCCAAAACGTTGTACGGGCTTCATCTCATTCCTTTCTTATATGTCACCTAAGCCGAGTGTTCTGCTGTATGCCTAAGCGGATAATTTGTGTTTCGCTGCAAATTCAGCCTCAACTTCCGCTTCGATTGCTTCCACTTCTTGCAATGTCAACGGCTTTTGCTTTCGCTCAGCTTCGCAAGCAGCATTAAGAGCAGCAATCCGCTGACCCTCCTTTGCTACTTCTTTAGCTAGGCTCTCCTTCACTGCGTGTTGTTGTGCGATTGCTTGCAATTCGTCATGCAGCATCAGCACTGCTATTGCGTGATATTGATAAAACCAGCCGACACATGGCTTGGGAGGAAAATCATTCGATCCCACATCTTTCACGGCTTTTTGCCCGAATTTGACCCAGTTTCCGATGGCGTACTCAACGACCTTTGTGGCTTGCTTCATGCCGAGAGACCTTTTTAATTTTGCCAATTGACCGTGTTCCCTCGAAACGAGCGGTCTGCACCCTGATTTACAGGTCTCCAACATGCATTTCTGCCAGATAGCAGAAAGACCAACTGCATGCTCGAATGGGTCGTCTAGGATTCCATTACACGCACTCATATCTTCCATGTGAATTTCTCTCCTGATACGGATTACCCCAACTTCTCTTTCCGGGTGTTGAATCGCTTTAAGCGCCTGCGCCACCGTTTATTCATCTTTTGTGAGGCTCTAGCCTGTGGCTGAAACAGTTCGAGGTGACGGAAAGCCCAATTTCCATCCGGCTCATTGATAAATTTCAAAACGTACCTTGCGCCGTTCTCGTTGCAGTTGTATTCCTCAACCAATGCACCAGCACCAGCGGCACGAGTGCCCGCCATGCTTGTCCAGAGAGATTCGATGAATGTCGGCTGTACTGGAGCTTCGCACGCTATAAGGGCATGGAAATGCCTACCACTCGCAGGCATGCCGCAACCGGAGAATCTTTTCTCGTCTCCACGAACGAAGCAAACCTCGCAATGCAGGCTGCGTTCGAGTCGATCTATAAACGTTGCGTATACTGCCTCAGCCTGCCGGTCAGAGAAAGGCCGCCCAAAGGTGAGCGTGCAAAAAAATCTCCAATTTACTTGCCTCACCCAATCTGCAAGTTCGTCAATTGCATGTCGTGCCACTGAGTTTTCCATCGAAATCAGCTCCGATTGTTTGTTAACCAGCTCGTATTCGCTCGCAACCCCAGCTCGCATTCGCTCGCAACAGCCACGCGATTGCTTCTCAGCCCAAAAACCCGCAGGACAAACGAGGATCGTGTCCCGCGCTGTATAAGTGCAGGCTGCTGGACATACGCGACCACCTCCTCAACCAGATGTTCCACCGGCTGCAAGCATTGGGCGCACGAATGCGAGATCGGGTCATCGTTATCCCAATCAGTGTTTTATTGCTGCTCCTATCCGGATAGCTGCAGGGGCAAAGCTGCGATCACTTTGCAATCAGTTAACGTGAACTAGTACATCCTTGCGTATACTTTCAGTGCCGTCCGTGCTCTGTAAGTCCTTCTATTTACGTATGCAGGCGGATTCGAGTCCTACCTGAGGAGCCATTCTTTTGCAAACCGCTGACTCCGCAAGTCTGGGACGCTCCTTTCTAATCTTTCGCCCCGATTCTCTCAAATTTCACTATTTGGAGGGAGAGCTCGATGCGAGTGAACAGAAGAAGAGAAGAGTGGAGCATTTGGAAGCACGTGCGTCTCGCTGACCGGAAGTGGCGGTAGTGCCGCCCCGTTCTGGACGCCAAGGACAAGATCGTGCCCAACACGGTAAGCGTCAAGGGTTTCGAAGAGCATCCCGCTGAACGCAACTACGTCATTTCGCCCTACCACCCCACACTGACTTGGCAGAGGTGCGGGCAAAGCCAGCGGACGGCCGTTGCGACTGCAGAGCGCCAGCGGGTTATCTTCAAGGCAATGGAACACGGCCATCGTCGAGCGACCCAGGAAGTCGCAGACTACCGGCAATCAATTCGACTGAGCGTGCCACAAAGGGTGTAAGCTTGAACATATCCGATACAGGGCTGATTTGGGGGTGATGAGTTTGGCAGAAGTTCGACTGCAAGAAGGCGAGTCGGTGGAAAACGCACTCCGTCGCTTCAAGCGCAAGGTTCAGACGGAAGACATCATCAAGGAAGTGAAGCGTCACTCGTTCTACCTGAAGCCGGGCGCGAAGCGCCGGGTGAAGCAAGCCTTGGCGAGAAAGCGCGCCCGAAAAAAGCTGCGCAAAGACGCGGATTGACTCTCATCATTGGGCTGCAACGGGCAGAGACCCTTGCGGTACTTAAGCGGCTAACAGGAGAAGTCAATGTCAAAACATGACTCTGTCACCAAACGCCACCGACGACCGAAGTCAGACAAGCGCGTAGACTACACCGCACGCACCATGGCGGCTGTGAAGCAATTGGAACAAGCAGCGAAGCTAAAGGCTAAGTGAACCTCTAGAGCGGAAATGACTCTGTGAGGACGGAATCTCGGGGACCCGACCGCCCAGCCTCGGGGCGGCGATGACCTCGGCCACTTTCGCTTTTGTAAATTGCGAGACAAGACGGGAAGCACAACTGTGGGCAGGAACAGTTCGCCTGCACCACCGCTTCCGCACCATTCGTGGCGTCGCATACCACATCAGAGTCGGGATCTGCGCGAAGGAGTGCGCAGATTGTCTTCCGGGCGATCGGATGATTGTCAACGACGAGAATATGTGCAATCCCGCTCATACACGCCCCTGAGTACACGGTAGCAGCCGACCACCGCCCAAAGCTATACCCTCCATCGTCTAGAACCGCAAAAGAGTGTGCCGACAATCCAACCCTTCGGAATCAAGAACGTACGATACGCAACGTCGTCAAAAGGAATCTCAATTTACGACTTCCCTCAAGAAGGGGGTGGGGGTCGGACTCCAGTGAAGTACCGATAAGCCTGCCTGAACGGCGCAGCCCCTCCGCAATGAGGAGCTGGCTTACAACCGGCACAGACAACAAAACATCAAAACAGAAGAGGGGTGGTGGCGTCGGATCGATTTAGTGGTGAATGAACAGGATACGTGCGGACATCACCGAAGGAATGAGCAATTGTGCACAGCATTGCACAGCGTGGTGGGACAATGTATTCATGCATCTCGGAGTAGAATTCTGCGCGTGAGATGCGCGCGCCCGTAGTCGGGTCCAGATTCGCGCCTGGTATATTCTTCGTCCGCTAGGCACCACGATGGGGTATTCGGGGCAAAACCATCGGCATGAGGTGCGCGGCATCCCCAAAAA
>WNEZ01006182.1_pt1 | contig 10513 bp, 8 predicted proteins | sample 5400521 | NCBI WGS metagenome assembly WNEZ01 (sample SAMN13153339, study PRJNA577476) | soil metagenome | isolation source: 120 cm saprolite under Douglas fir tree site 2 hole 1 replicate 1 | place: USA:California | collected 2015-04-18
GTCCCTTTATCTCGTCAAGCGCCGTCAGCAGCGTCCATGCCTTGGACGTGCCGCCGTCATCGGCATCGGGAGTGAGGCGCAGCACGCCGCTGCCGCGACCCTCCGCCGTTTCAAAGCCAAAGATGGCTTCGATCGCATCGGTGCCGGCGCGCCTCACGTCGCGGGGCGCCGTGCGATTGAGGTCTATCTTGAAACCCGTCGGACACGCGCGGCCGGCATGCGTGGCAAGCTCGCGCACAATCGCATCCGAGCCGCTGACCGTCTTGATGTGCCAGCTCAGGGCGAGCACATCGCGGAAATGGCTGTCAGCATGAAACAGCCGCTCGAGGCCAGGGCGGCCTGGCGCTGCGAGTGCTGCTTCGAACTGCGCCAGCCAACTCTCCGCAATCGTCGCGACGGTGTCCGCTCTGGCCAGCATTGGCGCTATCCCGGTTGGCGTCGGGGAACAGTTGGGTTTGGATTGAAACTAGCATATCCGCCGAAGGCTGCCCCAGATCCAGCATCCCGGATTTTACTTCCCTCATCGGGATGACTTGCTTGGCGGCGCGGTCATCCCGGCTTGGGAATCCTCGCAAGGAAAAGCCTGGGGCACTTCCTCTCGGCGAGTGATCCCCACATGTCGGTAACTCTGATCGGCAAGGCCTTGGAGAGCAAGCGGACCGCGGCTACATTGGATCCGGGATTCATTTCAAAACCGGAGCCTTCATGGCACGACTTCCGCGGCGATGGGCTCCGCTGATCTATGGTGTTATCCAGGCGGCGATCACGACGGGCGTGGCAACCGCGATCGCAACTCTCCAGTTGACTGATTTCAAGCTGCGATTCGTGGAGGAATGGCTATTCGCTTGGGGACTGGCCTTCTTGACCATGCTGCCCGTTGTGATCTTCGTTTCACCGTTCATTCAGCGCTGTGTATTGGCTTTGACCTTCTCTCCTTCCGGCGAAGCTTGAACTGGGCAACGATGCGCACGAAGCGAATTTTCCTCACCGCAATCGTCGCCGTCGGCATCGGCCTCGCGGGCGCGAGTCTCGCCAGCGCCCAATCCTACCCCGACCGGCTGATCAAGATCGTCGTGCCCTATCCTCCGGGCGGCCCTGCCGACGTGGCGGCGCGGCTCGTGACGCAGCCGCTATCCACGAAATTGGGGCAAAGCGTCATCATCGAAAATCAACCGGGCGGCGGCGGACGGACCGGCGCCAAGTTCGTGGCGCACGCCAGCGCGGATGGCTACACGTTGCTGCTGGGCGGCACCAATCCCAACGCCATCGCCTCGCTCTATCGCACGCTCGACTTCGAACCGATCAAGGATTTCGCCGCGGTCGGTCTGATCGCATTCGATTCCAATGCGCTGGTGGTGAACCCGGCGGTCCCGGCGAAAACGCTGCAAGAGCTCGTGCAATACGCCAAGGCCAATCCGGGCAAGCTCGCGTCCGGCGCCACGGTGGGCATCGGTCCGCATGTCTGCCTCGAGCTCTTCCGGGTCAGAACCGCCAGCAGCATCGTTTTCATTCCTTACAAAGGCGCCGCGCCCGCGGTTGCGGATTTGCTGGGTGGCCAGATTCAGATCGGCATGACCTCCAAGGCGGTCCTTCTTCCTCTCATCAAGGAGGGTCGCCTGCGGGCGCTCGCGGTGACCAGCGACGTGCGATGGGCCCGAGCTTCCGGACGTGCCGACGATGGCCGAAAGCGGATTCGGCGGGATTCCGCCGTATCTATGGTCGGGGTTGCTCGCCCCGGTCCGAACGCCCGCCGCGGTGATCGACAAGATCAATGGCGCGCTCAACGAAGGGCTGAAATCGCCCGAACTCCAGGCGAGCATCGCCAAGCTCGGCCTGCAAACGAAAAGCATGACGCCGCGAGAGTTCGCCAGCAAGCTTGCCGTTGAGGCGCGCGATTGGGAGGCCGCCGTAACGGAGTCCGGCGTCAAAATCGATTGAAGCTTGGATTGCGGGTGTCGTGCCGCTTGAACGCGGGCGCCCCCGATTGAGCAAACTCCAGCCGAAGAAGACGAATCAGTTGGCGTCGCTCGCCTCCGCTGCCTCAAGCGACAGCGGCTGAGACGAGTGCCGGCGCGTGCTCACGCCGGCAACACTCATGCGGCGGGTGAAGTCGCAATAGGCAAAGCCCATCCACGAGCCGCGGAAGCTGCGCTCATCCAGCTTTTCGAGACGAAAGCACGGCTCGAAGGCCATGCCCTTGAGCGAGGCGCACACCGCCCCGCCGCGCTCCCGCAGCGTCCCCGCCGGCAGCCACACCGCCCGCACCGGCCCCGCGCCGCGGAACTGGATGGTGCCGATGACCGAGCCGTCGCCGTAGATGCGGCCGGCGCCGCGCGAACCGTCAAAACAATTAAAGGCGAAAAGTTTGCCGGCCACGAAGCGCCGCGCCGCGTCCGGGCTGAGCGTTTCCGCGCACGCCAAACTGGCTGCGAGCAAGGTCGCGACCACGACCGCGAACCGCGCAATCATACGAACCCCCTCCCCCGTTACCGTCGCTGCGGCAACCGTAACCGCCCGTTAACCATACGAATCAGGCGCGACTTTGCCGGATCTTGGTCAACAAATCCTCAACGCGGTTACCCAATCTTAACCACGATGCGACCGCGAACGCGGCCCTCGACGATGTTGCGGGCCGCCTCGATCACCTCGGCAAGCCCGATCTCGCTCGTCATGGCCGCAAGCTTTCCCCGATCGAGGTCGCTCTCCAACCGTTTCCACGTCGTTCGCCGATCGGCAATCGGACGCATCACGGAATCGATGCCGAGAAGCGAAACATTGCGCAGAATAAACGGCGCGACCGAAGTCGGCAAATCCATGCCGCCAGCCAATCCACAGGCCGCCACCGCCCCGCGGTAACGCGTCATCGAGAGCACGTTGGCGAGCGTGGTCGAGCCGACCGTGTCTATGCCGCCCGCCCAGCGCTCTTTTCCAAGGGGTTTTGCGGGTCCAGCGAGCTCTTTGCGTTCGATGATCTCGGTTGCGCCCAAGCCTTTCAGGTAATCGGCCTCCTGCGGCCGGCCGGTCGAAGCCGTGACCTGAAAGCCACGGTGGCGAAGAATTGCAACCGCGACCGAGCCGACACCGCCAGCGGCCCCTGTCACCACCACCGGGCCGCTCATGGGCGTGACGCCATGGCGCTCAAGCTCCATCACCGCGAGCATGGCGGTGTAGCCCGCGGTCCCGATCGCCATGGCGTCGCGGGCGCTCATGCCGGCGGGAAGCGGTACCAGCCAATTGCCCTTCACGCGCGCTTTCTCGCCATACGCGCCGAGATGGGTCTCGCCCAAGCCCCAGCCGTTGAGGATCACCTTGTCGCCGGCTTTCCACTCGGGATGGGTCGAGGTCTCGACGGTTCCCGCCAAATCGATGCCGGGAATCATGGGAAAGCGGCGCACCACCGGCGCCTTGCCGGTGATCGCAAGACCGTCCTTGTAATTGAGCGTCGACCACTCGGGGCGGACCGTGACGTCGCCATCCATGAGATTGCGCTCGTCGAAATCGGCGAGGCCGGCCTTTGGGCCGGTTTCGGTCTTTTCGATCACGATCGCTTTGAAGGTCGCCATGGCGATCCGAACGATAGACGGCGGATTACGGACGACAGATACCTCAAGTCGTCGCTGGCGCCAGTCGCGCCACCGGCCGCTCGACGATCGGCAAATTGATCGCCGCCGAGAGCAGGCCGAGCAGGATCGAGAGCCACCAGACCGCGTCGTAGGATCCGGTGCGCTCGAACAGCAGGCCGCCCAGCCACACGCCGAGGAAACCGCCGACCTGATGGCTGAAGAAGGCAAAGCCGAACAGCATGGCGAGCCAGCGCGTGCCGAACATGACGGCAACCAGGCCGGACGTGGGCGGCACCGTCGATAGCCACAGCAGGCCCATGACCGCCCCGAAGACGAGGGTCGCGACCGTGCTCGGCGGCAGCAGGATGTAGACCAGGATCGCCGCCGCGCGGCCAAAATAAATGAGCGACAGGATGTAGCGCTTGGGCATGAACGCAGCGAGCCAGCCGGCGGTGATGGCGCCTACGATGTTGAATAGGCCGATGCTCGCGAGCGTCCAGCCGCCCACCTCGGACGGCAGGCCGCGATCGACCAGATAGGCCGGCAGGTGCACGGCGATGAAGAAGATCTGGAAGCCGCAGGTGAAGAAGCCGAGCACGAGCAACACGTAACTCTTGTGGCCGAGCGCCTCGGTGAGCGCCTGTGCCACCGATTGCTGCTCGCGATGGCTTGGGGCTGCGGGCGCGCCGCCCTGCCGTGGCGCTGCCAGCGCAAGCGACAGCGGCATGATAACAAGGACGACGGCAGCGAAGATGACGAGCGTGTCCTGCCAGCCGACGTGGCCGATGAGCGCCACCGCGAGCGGAGAGAACAGGAATTGCCCGAACGAGCCGGCCGCCGTCCCGGCGCCGAAGGCGAGCGAGCGCCACTGCGGCGGCATCAGCTTGCCGAATGCACCGATCACGATGGTGAAGGAGGAGCCGGCGAGTCCGAAACCGATCACCGCGCCGGCGGTGAGATGCAGCATCCCCGGCGTGGCCGCGTAGGCCATGGTGGCCAGGCCCAGGGCATAGAGGACCGCCCCTATGCTGAGAACCGGCGCTGGCCCATAACGGTCCGCCACCGCCCCCGCCAACGGCTGGGCCGCGCCCCACAGCAGCATTTGAATTGCGAGTGCGAGCGCGAACACGTCGCGGCCCCAGCCGTGCGCACTCGACATCGGGGTGAGAAAAAATCCCAACCCCGAACGCGCCCCGAAGCCGATCATTGCGATCAGGCAGCCGCAGGCCAGGATGACGGCGGGCGTGCGCCAGGGCGGGACAACCGGGGACAGGCTCGTGTCCGCCTTGGCGCTCCTCCCACTTTGTGCCGTGCGCTCGTCCATCCCGGGGTCCATCCGTCGTCAGGCCGGCGCGGCGGCCGCGCGCACCACCGGTTTTTCCACGATCGGCAGGTTTACCACCGCGGAGAGCACGCCGAACAGCACCGAAAGCCACCACACCGCGTCATAGGAGCCGGTGCGCACGAACACGATGCCGCCGAGCCATACGCCGAGGAAGCCGCCGACCTGGTGGCTGAAGAAGGCCAAGCCGGCGAGCGTCGCGAGCCAGCGCGTGCCGAATATCAACGCAATGATGCCGTTGGTCGGCGCGACCGTCGAGAGCCAGAGCAGGCCCATGACCGCGCCGAACAGGATGGAAGACACCGCCGTCACCGGGAACGAGATGAAGGCGAGCACCGCGGCGGCACGGGCGAAATAGATGAACGAGAGGATGTAGCGCTTGGGCATGAGATTGCCGAGCCAGCCCGAGGCGAGCGAGCCGACGATGTTGAACAGCCCGATCACCGCGATGGTCCAGCCGCCGACTTGCGCCGACAGGCCGCGATCGACGAGGTAGGCCGGCATGTGGATGGTGATGAAGGCGAGCTGGAAGCCGCAGGTGAAGAAGCCGAGCACCAGCAGGAGATAGGAGCGGTGGCCGAGCGCCTCCGACAGCGCCTGCCGCAGCGATTGCGACGCGGCACCATGCGAGCTTTCCGCCGGAGCGGTCGCGACCGCGAGCGACAGCGGCAGCACCAGCAGCATGCCCACGCCGAAGCTGACCAGCGCGGTCTGCCACCCGAAGGTATCCATCAGCGAGACCGCGAGCGGAGAGTACAGGAACTGACCGAACGAGCCGGCGGCAGTGCCCGCGCCGAAGGCAAGCAAGCGCCAGCGCTCGGGCAGGAGCTTGCCGAACGCGGCGAGCACAACGGAGAAGGAACAGCCGGCCAGGCCGAAGCCGACGAAGACGCCGGCGGCGAGATCGAGCATCCCGGGCGACGTCGAGTACGCCATCAGGATCAGGCCGACCGCGTAAAACGTGCCGCCGGCCCACAATACGCGCATGGTGCCGTAGCGGTCGGCGATTGCGCCGGCAAACGGTTGGCCGATGCCCCAGAGGATGTTCTGAATCGCGAGCGCCAGGCCGAACACGTCGCGGCCCCAGTCGTTGGCTTGCGACATCGGCGTGAGAAAGAACCCAAGCGTGGCGCGCGGCCCGAAGCTGATCATGGAGATGAGACAGCCGCACACCACGATCACCGCCGGCGTGCGCCAGCCGATCGTCGAGGCTCTCGAGACGGACGGAAATGAAATGGCCATGACCGCGAACCCGTGTGAATCGGAGAACGATCGCCGCACCGAATGTTCGCAGCTCACAGCGGGAACCGGCGGCAACGGGACGCGCAGCAGCTCGGATCGCGGCTTGATCGCGACGACGATTTCTTTGGCCGAAACGTTCTTACCCGGTCGGTGCTTGTACGGCCTCGCGCCGTCATTCCCAAACGAAACTTGTGAAAGTCTTCCTCCGCCGGTGCATGGCAGTTAGTCCCGGCGCGGCTGGAAATTGGCAGACGGCGATGTTATATGATGATTTGCTCGAAATGAGGATAACCCCTCGTTTCGATCCACACAGTGCCGGCTGCGGCCGGATATTTTCGTCTCCTGGATATGCTCAGTATGAGCATTTTTCGCCACCGGAGAGGAAGCCATGCCGATCCTGCAAGCATTAGGCCCGTCCGCGGGACGTGCGTCCTCGCCCCCGCAGACGAGCCGCGCGACCATTGTGCGCCGCGACGTCGCGGCGCCGATGCCAACGCTCGAGTGGAATGAGGAGGTCGCGCACGACACCGCCCACCTCTACGAGCGGGTGCGAGCCGTCATTCCTGCGGTCGAGTGGCCGTTCTTCGCGCCCTATGTCAAGGCGATCAATGCGCTCAAGCGGGTGCGCAACGCCGTCATCCTGGCGCACAATTATCAGACGCCGGAAATCTACAACTGCGTCGCCGATTTCGTGGGCGACTCGCTCCAGCTCGCACGCGAGGCGATGAAGGTCGACGCCGATATCATCGTGCAATGCGGCGTGCACTTCATGGCCGAGACCTCCAAGATCCTCAATCCGGACAAGACCGTGCTGATCCCGGATCTCAAAGCGGGCTGCTCGCTCGCCTCCTCGATCAGCGGAGCCGACGTGCGGCTGCTGCGCGCGAAATTTCCCGGCGTGCCGGTCGTCGCCTATGTCAACACCTCGGCCGAGGTGAAGGCGGAGGTCGACATCTGTTGCACCTCCTCGAACGCGCTCGAGGTGGTCGAGAGTCTCGGCGCCGACACGGTCATCTTCCTGCCCGACCAGTATCTGGCGAAATATGTGGCGGCGCATACCAAGGTGAAGATCATATCCTGGCATGGCGCCTGCGAGGTGCACGAGCGCTTTACCGCCGACGAGCTTCGCCACTACCGCGAGGGCGACCCGTCGCTCAAGATCATCGCGCATCCGGAATGCCCGCCCGACGTGCTCGCAGAGGCGGACTATACCGGCTCAACCGCCGGCATGATCGAGTGGGTGCGCAACAAGCGGCCGCGCCGCGTCGTCATGGTCACGGAGTGCTCGATGGCGGATAACGTGCAGGCCGAATTACCCGACGTCGAGTTCGTTCGTCCGTGCAATCTTTGCCCGCATATGAAGCGGATTACGCTGCCGAAGATTCTCGAAAGTCTCGTATACCTCAAGGAGGAGGTCGTGATCGATCCCGCAATCGCCGCGCGGGCGCGCCGATCGGTCGAGCGGATGGTAAGCTTGAAACGCTGACGGGGTGGACTTCGTCGTCCCCGCGAGGGGCACCCCGCGACGCTCGCGTCGCGGGGACCCCGTTGCGGGGGACCCATATTCCAGAGACCGGTGGTTATGGATTCCCGCTGTCGCGGGAACGACAGCTGTGAAGAGCGGCGCTCGTGACCAGAGTTCATCTCAGCCGGAGCACGATCATGGCACGCTCCCTTCTCTGCCCCGATGCCTTCCTGTCGCCGCTCGAGATCGATGCCGCGGTCACCCGCGCGCTCGCCGAGGATCTTGGCCGCGCCGGCGACATTACCGCGACTGCAACCATCCCGGAGGACACGCCGGCGCGCGCAATCGTGGTTGCGCGCGCGGCGGGCGTGATCTCGGGCCTACCGCTCGTGGCCGCGGCTTTCGCCAAGCTCGCGCCCGAGATCGAGATCGCAGCCAATGCGCGCGACGGGTCCGCCGTCGGCGCGAAGACCGCGCTCATGGCGGTCGCGGGTCCCGCCCGCGCCGTCCTTTCCGCCGAACGAGTGGCGCTCAACCTGCTCGGCCATCTCTCGGGAGTGGCGACGGCGACGCACGAATTCGTGCGCCGCGTCGCGGGCACGCGCACGCGCATCTGCTGCACGCGCAAGACGACGCCGGGCCTGCGCGCCCTGGAAAAGTACGCCGTCCGCTGCGGCGGCGGTTTCAACCACCGCTTCGGCCTCGACGACGCCATGCTGATCAAAGACAACCACATCGCCGTCGCCGGCGGCATCGCCGCGGTGCTCAAGCGCGCAAAGGCCGCCGCCGGCCATCTGGTCAAGATCGAGATCGAGGTCGATACGCTCGATCAGCTGCGCGAGGTGCTCGAGGTCGGGTTAGCCGACGCGGTGCTGCTCGACAACATGGACGTGGCGACCATGCGCAAGGCGGTGGAAATGGTCGGCGGCAAGTTTCCGCTCGAGGCCTCGGGCGGCATCACCCTCGACACCATCGCCGAAATCGCCAAGACCGGGGTCGACTATGCCTCCTCGGGTTGGATCACCCATTCGGCGCCGCAGCTCGACGTCGCGCTCGACATCGAGATGTAGCTCAAATGCTGTCGTCCCCGCGTAAGCGGGGACCCATAACCACTGCCTCTGGAATGTGGGTCCCCGCTTACGCGGGGACGACGGCCAGTAGGCTGCCCATGACGAGCCAAATGACGGCGACGACCACCCGACTGCCGCTTAGATCAAAGCTTCTTCGCCGCTTCCACGAGCCGCTTCGCCGCGTCCGCCGTCGATGCCTCGTCGCCCCATTCGGGCGCGTCGAGGCCGTCGCCCCAGGCGCGCGGTCGATAGAAGGTGTGGACGCCGAGCTTGTGCATCTTGGTCATTTCGCGCACCCAGCCCGGATGCACCCAGTACGCGTGATAGTGCGTGGCTTTACCGACCTCGGGCAGCCAGAGTTTGCCGTCGAGCATTTCGGCCGCGATGGTCTTGGCCCGCTCCCACATGTCGGGCTCGCGCACGATGTCGGGAATGCCGTCGCAGGCGAACGTGAACTGGCAGTGGAGACGGCGGTGGGCGTTCTGGTAGACGACACCGCAGACCGTGTTGGGATATTTGCCGGAGAACACGCGGTTGAGTATCACCTGCGCCACCGCCATCTGGCCGCGCACGGCTTCGCCGCGGGATTCGAAATAGATCGCCTCGGCCAGGCATTTCTCCGACTTGACGCGACTTGCGTCGTCGAGGCCGAGTCGCTCGGCCGGGGTCATCGGCCGCTGGTCCTGGCCGGTGACCTCGCCCTTGGGCGCGACCGTTTGTCCTCCGCCTATGCCGTTCTTGACCACCACGCCCGGATCGGTGGGCAACGGCGGCAGATCCGCACGCTCGACCGGGGCGTCGAAGATGGCGCCGGGCTCACCCGCGGGAAAAGGCACGGGCGGCACCGCCGCGAGCTTGACGTTGGCATTGTTGCTCGCCGCGATATCGGCCGCTTCGAATCGCGGTTCTTCGCCCGGCGCCCATGGCTCGATCGCGCCGAGCTTTTGCCCCATGGGATCGACGTTGAAATAGAGCCGCCCCGCGCGCAGCGACCCATCCGCGTCCGCTGGCGCAAAGGCAAGACTGCCGACCGATCGGACGGCGGCCGCGCCGCCAGCGCGTTTGCCGGCTGGCGTGCCCTCAGCCGGGCGGGGCGACGCCGGCTGCTCAGCCGGTTCGCCCGCAGGCTTTGCGGCGCCGACCGACGCTTCGGGCGAGAGCGGCTGTCCGCCTTGCTGCGCGAGCGGTGGGTCCTGCGGCTCCGCATTCCGCATCACGTCAGTCGCTGGCGACGGCTTGAGCCGATCACCTTTGAACGCGATCAGGCGATCACCGCTGCCCGCGACCCCGTAGTCGCCCTTGCGGCTGCGGTCGACCATCGGACCTGCATAAGGGCTCGCGAACGAGGCTTCGTCGCCCAGGAACCGCTCGCGGATCGACCCGGTGACGCCCGGATCGTTCGGATCGAAGCCGATCAACTTGAAGTCCAACGGCAACGGGATGGAGTCGCCCATCGCGTCCGCCACGCTGAACTTGGCCTCGTGGATGGTACCGAACGGCGAGGCAAACGCCGCCTTCTGCGAGCGATCGACGACCGGCTGACGCGCGATCAACGCGGCGAGGTCCTGCTGTCCGACCTCGCTCGATAGCAGCAGCAACATCAGGACGCCAAGGCCGAAGGGGGTTCCCAGACCGCCCTCCGGCCTGATGCGCGATGCAACCATCAGTAGGCTTGCCCCCGCCCCTGCGAAACGCAAACAACATCCTCCTGCCGGCAAAAGGCGGCGTGATGGCGCAAATGCGTCGGATTTTTTATTGGCGCATCAAGCTTGCAATCCTGTTAATCGGCCGGCCCGTCGCCACAATGTTGCCGCAAGCGGCGCGCCGCCAG
>WNEZ01031275.1_pt1 | contig 10513 bp, 11 predicted proteins | sample 5400521 | NCBI WGS metagenome assembly WNEZ01 (sample SAMN13153339, study PRJNA577476) | soil metagenome | isolation source: 120 cm saprolite under Douglas fir tree site 2 hole 1 replicate 1 | place: USA:California | collected 2015-04-18
CTAAAGGTAGTCACGGCGAACGAACTACACATCCCGGTAAGCGACCTGGCACACCCGACTCCGACTTTCCTTACGCTACTTTCCTCCGACACGGATCACAGCTTCTGGGTGCCTCGCCTGGGCGGAAAGACGGACCTGATACCGAACCACCCCAATAGTATGTGGATGGACCCGCGCGATACCGGACTTTACCTGGGGCAGTGTGCGCAATACTGCGGAACCCAACACGCCAAGATGCTGCTGCGCGTGTACGTCGATTCGCGAGAGGATTTCGACCGCTGGATTCAAGAGCAAAGCCGGCCGGCGCAGGTCGGTAACATTGTCTCGGAAGGGCAGAAGATCTTTGAACGGACGGCCTGCATCAACTGCCATGCCGTCGCGGGTACCGTGGCAAATGGGCGCTTCGGGCCGGATCTGACACACCTGATGAGCCGCGACACAATCGCTTCGGGAGCGGCGCCGAACACGCCAGAAAATCTGCGGCGCTGGATTCAGGATCCTAGCGTCATCAAACCCGGATCCAAAATGCCGGCCATGGGATTGAGCGATCCGGAACTGACGGCAGTGACCTCATATTTGGAGACCCTCCACTGATGTCGACTGAATCCATCGTATGGCCCAGTCCCGCGGTGACGCCGCGACCTCTCGTGGAGAAACTTCACGACTGGGTGACCACTGTCGACCACAAACGGCTCGGCATCCTGTACATCCTTTATGCGCTGGTGTTTCTCGTGATCGGAGGCGTTGAAGCAACCATCATGCGTATTCAGCTCATTCGTCCGCATAACGATTTCGTCTCGCCCCAAGTGTTCAACCGGATGTTCACGATGCATGGAACGACCATGATGTTCTTCGTGGCCATGCCGGTCATGTTTGGATTCGCAAACTACTTGATTCCGCTGATGATTGGCGCACGCGATATGGCGTTTCCCCGTCTAAACGCTTTTAGCTTCTGGATGACGGCTTTCGGCGGACTTCTCCTCTATTTCAGCTTTGTCGGCGGCGACGGTCTCTATGGGGCCGGAAACGCTCCGGACGTGGGATGGTTCGCCTACGCTCCTCTCACCTCGAAGACATTTTCACGCGGACATAGCACGGATTTCTGGATCCTGTCGCTGCTAGTTTCCGGCTTCGGCAGTGTCGGAACCGCGATCAACATTATTGCCACTGTAATATGCTTGCGCTGCCAGGGAATGACACTCGGGAAGATGCCCCTGTTGGCTTGGCTGAATCTTACGATGGCTGGCATGGTAGTTCTTGCCGTAAGTCCGCTGACCGCTGCGCAATTGATGTTGCTGGTCGATCGCTACCTGGGTGGACATTTCTTCGATACCCAGGCCGGAGGCTCAGCAGTGTTGTGGATGCACTTCTTTTGGATCTTCGGCCATCCGGAAGTGTATCTGCTCGTCCTTCCCGCGTAAAGCGATCTTCGGCTACCCGGTTATGGTGGCGGCGACGCTTGGTATCGGATTCATCGGTATGAGCGTCTGGGCCCACCACATGTTCACAGTGGGCATGAGCTCGACCGCGAATACCGTTTTTGTGCTGTCGACGATGGCCATTGCCGTTCCAACCGGAATCAAGATTTTCAACTGGCTCGCCACCATGTGGGGAGGACAAATTCACTTCAGGACTCCGATGCTGTTTTGCGTCGCCTTTCTATTTCAGTTTTTGATCGCAGGCCTGACCGGGATCATGTTGGGCGTCGCGCCATTTGATTGGCACCTTGGAAATTCGTACTTCGTCATCGCGCATTTCCACTATGTCCTCTTGGGCGCCATTTTCTTCACACTGTTTGGGGCCTTCTACTATTGGTTTCCAAAGATGTCAGGAAGAATGTATAACGAGACGCTTGGCAAGCTGCACTTCTGGCTGTTCCTCATCGGATTCCATCTCACTTTCGATTTCATGCATATTCCCGGCATTCTGGGGATGCCTCGCCGAATTTATACTTACGAGCCAGGGCGCGGCTGGGATATCTGGAATCTGATCGTGACCATAGGCGTGTTTTTTCAGGCCGCGGGTGTGCTGGTTTTCATTGGTAACCTTCTGTGGTCGTACTTTCGCGGTGAGCTTGCCGGGAGTGATCCCTGGGATGCCTGGACGCTTGAGTGGTCCACCATTTCGCCGCCGCCGCCGTACAACTTCGCAGCCATCCCCGAGGTCACGAGCCGCCGCCCGCTGTGGGATCTCAAGCATCCGGAGGATCCCGATTGGCTGTACGAGTAAGGAAGAGACTGCATGAGTGCAACCTCCGCAACGATGCCCCAGGGCGATATCCGATGGAGCCTTCCCACGCGGGGACCCGTGGGAATGTACTGCCTGATTGCCGCCGAGGCCGCGATTTTCACGATCTTTGTTGTGGCTTATATCTTCTACCTCGGCAAGAGTCTTACCGGGCCCCAGCCCCAAGATGTCCTCCGCATTCCGATCTTCTTTACGATTTGTTTGCTTTCCAGCAGTCTAACGATACACCTCGCCGTTAAGTTGCTGAAGAGCGGGAAGCTGCGCTTCTTCGCCTTGTGGTGGTCTCTCACAATCGCCCTTGGTGCGGTCTTCCTCGCGGGCACGGCTCGCGAATGGCAGCACCTGATTTATGACGTGGGATTCACCATCCAGACCAACTTGTTCGGGACCACGTACTACTCGCTGGTCGGGCTGCATGCGTTTCACGTAACCGTGGGCCTGCTTGCTCTCGCGACGGTCTCGGTATTCACACTCCTTGGGCATGTAGGACAGGAGCACGCCGAGCGCGCCGAAGTTCTTTCTCTGTACTGGCACTTCGTGGATGTGGTATGGGTGGTCGTCTTTATCGTCGTATACATTGTTGGCCGTTAAGGAAAGGGAAGAATGGTTGTCGGATTCGTTAACCGAAACGGAGAGATCGCCACACACACTGTCGAGGTGCCGGCGCCAACGCCCTGGCCCATTGTCCTTGCGTTTGGAATCACGCTGCTGTTTGCGGGATTAGTTACGAGCGAAGCGGTGAGCGTGCTCGGCGCCGTGGTCTCCATCGCCGGTGCGGCCGGTTGGTTTCGCGACGTTCTGCCGCATGAGCGACATGAATCGGTGCGGGTGGTGACGGAAGTGCCGCTCGTGACGACTATGCGACCCGAAGTAGCCCGAATAGAGATCGCGCAGGAAGCGCGGCGCGCGTGGCTGCCGGTGGAAATCCATCCGATTTCGGCGGGAGTCACGGGCGGTCTGGCTGGAAGCGTGGCCATGGCGATCCTCGCGGTGCTCTACGGTGTTGTGAACCAGCACAGCTTCTGGTATCCGATCAATCTCCTGGCGGCCGGCTTTTTCCCTCGTGCGATGACGCAGACGACCGCTGAAATTGCAGCGTTTCATCTCCGCATCTTTCTGATTGCGGTCCCGATTCACCTGATCACGTCGCTTCTCGTCGGGTTGCTTTACGGAGCGATGCTGCCGATGCTTCCGCGGCGGCCGGTTCTGCTGGGAGGCTTCGTCGCGCCCATTCTGTGGTCCGGTCTGATTCACAGCATTCTCGGAATCGTAAATCCAGTGCTCAACCAGCGCATCGACTGGCTTTGGTTCGTGTTTTCACAAGTGGGATTTGGGATCGTGGCGGGCCTGGTTGTTGCCCGCCAGCAACGAATACGCACGCCGCAGCATGTACCGTTCGTCCTCCGATTGGGCATGGAAGCGTCCGGAATTAAAGACGAAAACCGCGGAAAGGACGAAGGGCGATGATGCGGTGGGGAATTCTTCTCGCGACAGGGTTGCTGGCCACAACGGCTTGCGGCAGTCACGGCGCAGCACCCGGACGCCCGGCGGCGGATTCGCAAGTGATCCCTCCGAGCAGGATTTTGGACGCCAGTGCTCTGTATGCAAGGAACTGTGCCGGATGTCACGGCCGTGATGGAAAGGGTGGCGCTGCAATCGCACTTGGCGACCCGGTGTACCTTGCCATCGCCGACGATGCCACGATTACCCGCGTAACCTCCGACGGAGTTCCTGGAACCGCAATGCCGGCGTTTGCGCAGCACTCCGGTGGACTCTTGACAGACGGCCAAATCGAGGCCATCGTCCGCGGAATTCGAGTCCGTTGGGCCGAGCCGAATGCCCTGCGCGATGCAGGATCTCCTCCGCCCTATGCGGCACAGGGTTCGGGTGATCCGAAACGCGGCGCGACAGTGTTTGGAGCTTACTGCTCGTCGTGTCACGGCGCCTCTGGCCGCGGCGGCAAGCGGGCCAGTTCTATCGTGGACAGTTCATATCTCGCGCTGGTCAGCGACCAGAATCTGCGCACGACGGTAATTGTCGGACGACCCGAGATGGGCGCTCCAGATTGGCGCGGCGACCTGCCCGGCAAGCCGATGTCGCCGGAGGATGTCTCCGATGTAGTGGTCTGGCTTGCTGCGCAGCGGCCACAGTCCGTGGATCTGTCAAGTTCACTGCGACCAGAAGGAGGAACTCGATGACTCGACAAGATGACCTTTCGAGGCGCGGGATGCTGATGAAGCTTGGACTCCTTTTTAATGGGGCCGTTGGCGTGATCCTCGCGGTGCCGATCGTACGCTACCTTCTTTCGCCTGTGATTCGCGAACGGAATGCAGGTTACGAATCCTGGTTGGCGGTCGGCCAGCTCGACCAGTTTCCGGCGGGCCAGACGCGTTTGGCGACCTATCGGCATCCAGCCGCAAATTCTTCCGATGGCGACACCGCGAATATCCCTTGCTGGGTGCGAAATGTCGATGGCGAGATGTTCCAGGTTTTTGCGATCAATTGTGCGCATCTCGGGTGCCCGGTCCGTTGGTTCCCCCAGTCCGGCCTATTCATGTGCCCGTGCCACGGCGGCGTTTACTATGCGGACGGTTCACGCGCTTCCGGGCCTCCGGAGCGGGGCTTGTTTGAATATAGCTATAAAGTTGAACATGGGAAGTTGCTCATCAAGGCGGGCGAGATGCCCACCACCGGAGCGCCTACGACGAGCCTAATAAACATCTCTCTCGGGAAACCGCCGTGCGCTTAATCCAAAAAATGAGTAACTGGTTCGATGAGCGCCTTCAGCTGGCGACGCCGATCCGGGAGACGATGGAGCACCTGGTCCCTCGGCAAACTGCAAGTTGGGCTTACGTCTTTGGCAGCGCCGCGCTCACTGTGTTCGTGCTCCAGGTCGTCACTGGCATTCTCCTCGCCCTCCTCTATGTGCCATCCGCGGGAGAAGCATGGAGTAGTTTGCAGATTCTCAACCACCAGGTCACACTTGGCTGGTTCATTCGAGCCCTGCACGGCTGGGGTTCGAATTTCATGATCGCGATTGTCCTCATCCACATAGTGCAGGTGTTCCTTTTCGGAGCTTACAAATTCCCTAGAGAGCTGACCTGGATCGTTGGCGTCCTTCTGCTCCTAATGACGCTCGGCATGGCATTCACCGGCCAGGTTCTTCGCTTCGATCAGGACGCGTACTGGGGCTTGGGCATCGGCGCGTCCATTTCAAGCCGCGTACCTATCCTGGGGCCCTGGTTTGTCAACCTCTTGTTGGGAGGTCCGATCATCGCAGGCGCGACGCTTTCGCGGTTCTTCGCACTGCACGTGTTCGTCATCCCAGGATCGCTGATCGCATTCGTTGGCCTGCATCTGCTGCTGGTGCTGAAGCTTGGGATCAACGAATGGCCGATGCCGGGACGAATCGTTCGGCGCGCGACTTATGTGCGGGAATATCACGAGCTGACGCGCAAGGACGGCATTCCGTTTGTGCCCGGTGCGGTAACGAAGGACTTGTTTTTCTCCGGCTTTATCCTTCTCTCGATCGCCGCGTGTGCCGTGTATTTCGGCCCGTTCGGACCGAGCGGCCAACCGGATCCTACTATTATCCAGACCGCGCCGCGGCCGGATTACTTTTTCCTATGGCTTTATGCGGTGCTGTCGCTGCTTCCGCCATCGATGGAAACTCCCACGTTGTTGATCGGCCCGGTGATCGCACTTGCGGTGCTTCTGGCACTCCCGTTTTTCTCAGGGGAAGGCGAGAAAAGCTGGAAGCGCCGCCCCATTGCGGTTCTCACGATTCTGCTTGTGGCAGTGTCACTCGGTACCTTCACGCATCTGGCCGGCTACGCGCCGTGGAGCCCGGTGATGGACGCTTGGAGCCTGGGCGGCGCGGGCGGACAGCGCGGACCCGAACTGGATCGAGTAGCCGTGCAACTCACACAAGATCAACTCATACGTCAAGTGATCCAGGGCGGCGGCAACATGCCAGCCTACGGAAAAAACTTGAGCCCTGCGGAGACGACTGCACTCGTGGCGTTCCTGGAGACACTGCACCCAGCTGGACAGGCGCCGGCGCATGATGCTTCACGATCCGTTGAATTCGGATCAAGCCAATAGGCCACCAATGTCATCCAACATCCATAGCGGTTTGCATTCGTGGTTCCTCCCAATCGTCGTTACGCTAGCTCTGATCGTGGTGGCGCTGGTCTACTTGCGGGGCTGGTATCAGCTTCGGAATGCTCTTCCACATTTGGTATCGGTGTGGCGGCTTGCGGCGTTTATGAGCGGAGTGCTTTCGCTGTGGGTCGCCATAGCGTCCCCACTCGCGCCGCTGGATCATCAGATGCTAACAGTTCACATGGTGCAGCATCTTCTCCTGATGACCGTAGCGGCTCCATTAATCCTGCTGGGCGCGCCGGTGATCGCGTTGCTGCAAAGCCTCCCGCAGCGCTTCAGACGTAGCGTCCTTGCGCCACTTCTGCGATGTCCGCCAGTGCACGGCGTTGGACGCCTTATGACTCACCCAGCGTTTTGCTGGCTCGCCTCCATGGTCACCGTGATCGGATGGCATGTTCCCGCCCTGTTCGCACTGGGGCTACAATCGGAAGGGTGGCATGAAGTCGAACACGCGACCTTTGTCGCGGCCGGTCTTCTATTCTGGTGGCCCGTAGTCCGGCCCTGGCCAAGCCTTGCGAGCTGGCCCAGGTGGTCCGTCCCTCTCTACCTCTTCCTCGCGACGTTACCGTGCGACGTGCTTTCGGCATTTCTAGTGTTTTGTGGCCGAGTGGTCTACCCGCACTACCTGTCCGCGCACCGGCTCTTCGATATTTCCCCTCTCGGAGATCAAGAGTCTGCGGGTGCTCTGATGTGGGTTTGGGTAACGTTTGCCTATCTGGTCCCGGCGGCGATTGCCACAATCCAGATGCTTTCGCCACAGAGGCGTGCCTCGAGGGTAGAGGTCGTCTGAATATGGCAACCGACTCGAGGATTGCCGCATTTGAGGTGACGGCAGTCGCGCAGCAACCTCTTGCAGTGCGCTTCTATGAAGCGGCAGCCGACTATTGGGCCCTGACGAAACCGGAAATTAACTTCCTGATTGCAATCGCAACCTTCGCCGGCTTCTACCTGGGTTGTCCAACTCAGCTTCACGCCTTCCCGTTCATGCTGCTGATCCACACTCTGCTAGGTACGCTGCTGGTTTCGAGCGGCGCGGCCACATTAAACCAGTATGTGGAGCGCCACTTTGATACTCAGATGCGGCGGACGAGAAGACGGCCCCTCGCTTCCGGTAGGCTAGGCCCTTCGTCAGTGCTTTGGTTCGGGATTGTGCTGTCCTGCGCAGGTGCCATTTACCTCGCGGTGGACGTTAACGCGCTGGCGAGCCTGCTCGCGGTCCTCACGCTGTCGACCTACTTGACCTTGTACACCCCGCTCAAACGAAAGACACCTCAGTGTACGGTGGTCGGCGCTCTTTCCGGCGCCATGCCTCCACTGATCGGATGGGCTGCGGCAGCGGGGAAGTTGAGCTTTGAAGCATGGGTGCTCTACGCCATACTCTTCCTTTGGCAGTTTCCCCACTTCATGGCTATTGCGTGGATGTATCGTGAGGACTACTTACGGGCTGGTTACTTGGTTCTTCCTCGGGGTGAGCAAGGCGGGCGCGTCATGTCCTGGCAGGCCCTCGTAGCCTCTCTTGCTCTCATTCCGCTCAGCTTGAGCCCAGCGCTAATGGGCAAGGCGGGTATTGCCTATTTCGCTCTAGCCTGCATATTGAGCTCAGGGTTCTTGTACTACAGCGCCCGGTTGGCATTTCGACGATCAAACGTCGCCGCGCGCCAATTGCTGAAAGCTTCCATTATTTATTTACCGCTCACGTTCTTGCTGATGATCAGCACGCATCTTTGAGCCGCGGTGTACTGTGAACACCACTGCCGCCAGCGCCGTGGCTAAACCAGGAGTTGTGAGCGCGATTGCGGCTATGCTGCGACTCAAGGAGGGAACAACATGACGGCTTGGCAACAATGGGTGCAACACCCCGAGAAGTCGAGGGTTCGAAATGCCTTCTTCCAGATTCACCTGTGGGTGGGAGCGGGAGCCGCCGTGTATATTCTCTTTATGAGCATTTCCGGCAGCATGCTAGTTTACCGCAATGAGCTGTCGAGGAGGTTCTCCATCGAGTGGCTCGTGAATCTTCACGCGAATCTACTATCTGGATCGACCGGGCGTCTTGTAAACGGCATTGGCGCAATTTGTTTGACGTCGCTTTGTATGACGGGAGCCATCATATGGTGGCCGGGAATTAAGAACTGGCGTCGCAGCTTGACCGTGAACTGGAGAGCGCATTTTGCGCGGATCAGCTGGGACCTGCATAGCGCGCTCGGATTGTGGTGTTTTGTCTTTGTACTGGTGTGGGGAGTTTCAGGGATCTATTTCTCTTTCCCACAAATCTTTAACGCCCTGTTCCTCCTGGATCCCGCTGACCATTTTACCGACGAAGGGCTGTCTTGGCTCGCCCAGTTGCATTTTGGCCGATTCGGCGGGTTTGCTGAGGCCCTTTGGACTCTGTTGGGACTTGTACCTGCCGTCCTGGCATTCACCGGCGTTTTTATTTGCTGCCGCCGCGTGATGTACAATAAACCCTCCAACCCAAATAGACAATTGGACTAAACTCCCTCTTCGGAAATTGACGCTTCAGGCTTGGCCCAGAGCCACGATGTGCGTGGTCGGGACGATTAGTCCACGAATGTCGGATGGGCGTCAAACAAGTCGAACCTGTGACTCCGCCAGGGACGAATTAAGCATCAAGTCCTTGAAATCAAGACTTCGCCCGCGGAACATCACTTGCTGGATACACCGTAGTGACTTGTGCACCGCCGAGGGACAACTCCCGTTTGAGGCGTCAATCCAGTTCACCGAGAGGAGAATTATGAAGCTTTATCTATGCGCGGCCTTGGTCTTGAGTGCGGCGTTGCCTGTGTTTGCTGTCGAGGGCCTGACCTCAGTTGCCGAAGGGACGGTTAAAAAGATCGATTCATCTACCAAGACCATGATAATCGCGACGAAGGACGGTACCGAACGTACTTTCCATTTTGGGGAACGCACTGCCGTTCATGGCGTCGGTAGGGGATCCGAGGAAGCCCTGCATGGTCTCCAGGAAGGCAGTGAGGTTGCGGTGCATTACACCACCAAGGGGACGGTGGACACCGCCGAAGAAATTGACCACCTTGGCCGGGATGGACTGAAGGCAGCCGAAGGCACCGTCAAGAAGATCGATCATGGCGCCAAGACCATTACCATCGCCACGGCCGATGGCGCCGAGCGGACCTTTCGCTTGCTCGGCCGCGCGGTACGAGATACCGGTAGAGACTTCGAGAAAGGTGCGGATAAGTCCGCAAGAGTAACTGTCTACTACACCGAAGAAGGCGGCGACAGGGTCGCTCACTTTTTCAAGAGCTCGTTCTAGGGAGTTCGGCCAACAAATTGGTGTTGGTTGGGCCGAGGATCGCCTCGATTCGCCGCGTGTTCGAGCGCGCCTGGGGCCACGTTCGCTGGAAGATGGTGGCGATCATCATCCTTATGGGCAGTTCGACGGTGCTGTTCGCGGGATTAGCCGTCGTCATCGTCAATGTGGTGGTGAGGCGCGAAAGCGCCAACGTCGCAGAGAAACAAATCCAGACCTTGGTTCAGGCCAGCGGTTCCATCGCCTCCGCCGTACTGGACAATGTCGACGGCTGCTCCCAGGAGAGGGTGAATTCCGGCGAGCTTAAGCCGTTGCTGGCATATACGAGCGAGGCATTCCCAGGAGCACGGATGTCTCTTCGGATGGAAGACAGCCGAGGCACGCAGCTTTTACCGCCCCAAACGAACGCATCCGTGATCGCCAAGCCGGATTGGCTGCAGCGAACAGTGTTCACGGGTTTGGTCGCCGACAACGGGCAGCTTGAAATTCGCGATGTTGCTGAGAGCAGGCGGGGCGAATGTACGGTGACGGCGGTCTTCCAGGTGCCTCTTTGGACCGGATTTGGCACGACGGTTTTCGGCCGCCGCCAATTTGAAAATCAGCCCGGTCCAGCCGAAGATATTTCGCGCACACGGTGCGACGCAGCGGATGTTTCGAACGGTCGATTCAAACTTTGTGCCGGGCACAGGCGCGCCAGTAGGCGTGGCGCTGAGGGCCCGCGATTGGAACACCGGCGTGGTAGAAGACTGGATCGTCTACACAGTCCGAACCGGTTTTTCCTACCCGCTCAAATTGTCATTGAAAACGTTTTGCCAGGGC
>WNEZ01006183.1_pt1 | contig 10512 bp, 7 predicted proteins | sample 5400521 | NCBI WGS metagenome assembly WNEZ01 (sample SAMN13153339, study PRJNA577476) | soil metagenome | isolation source: 120 cm saprolite under Douglas fir tree site 2 hole 1 replicate 1 | place: USA:California | collected 2015-04-18
GCGGTAGCGGCATCACCCAATTCGGGCGTTAACACTCTCACGGGCGAGGGACTGGCCGAAGTGCTGAAAGGTGCTTCGGTAGTCGTGGACGTATCAAATTCTCCCTCCTGGGAGGACGCAGCAGTGCTGAAGTTTTTCGAAACATCAACCCGCAACCTCCTCACCTATGAAGCGGCCGCAGGGGTAGGACATCACGTTGCGTTGTCGGTGGTGGGAACCGACCAGCTGTCGGAAAGCGGCTACTTCCGAGCAAAGATCGCTCAGGAGAAACTGATCAAAGAATCTTCAATCCCCTACTCCATCGTGCAGGCGACGCAGTTCTTCGAGTTCCTCAAAGGCCTTGCCGACATTTCGTTCGACGGCGAAAAGGTGCGACTGCCACATGTGCTTTTCCAGCCGATGGCCGCCGACGATGTCGCGAGTGCCGTGGGCAGGGTTGCAGTAGGTCAGCCGGTAAACGGCATCGTCGAAATTGGAGGCCCGGAACAGTTTCGCGTGGATGAACTAGTCCAGCGGCGCTTGGCTTCGCTCAAAGATCCACGCGAAGTCATCGCTGATCCAAACGCGCGTTACTCTGGGGCGAAACTCAGCGAGAGAACGCTGGTTCCGGGCAATAACGCACGACTCGGCGAGACCCGTTTCGAAACCTGGCTGACTCAGCCGGCAGCACAAATTCCGAGTGCGAATGCTCCGGCCACGGGTGTCGGAGTGGTGACCAAGAAGAAAGAGAGTCACGCAAAAGCCAGCTGATATCGCCACCTCGTACGCCTGAGGTGAGCCGGGGATGGGAAGTACACCGGCCGTCGAACGTCGCCTACACACGACGAGATTGCCAACTCGCGTTCACGCAGTATGAGTCACGTGGCCAGGAAGGCCACCACACGAAGATTGGCTGCGCGCCGAGCAGGAACTCGTGCGGCGCTACGCGTAACCGCGAAATGCCGACTAATACACACGACGCATCGAATGGCGTCGCTCAAACGAAGAGGTTAATTCATGACGTTCACAAAACTGATTTTGGCGCTGGCCTGTCTCATGTCCAGCATGCTGCTGGCACAGGAGGCCAAGGTCACGGAGCTCTTTTCGAAAGACCTGACAAACCTTCCTGGCAAAGAAGGTCTGATGATCACCGTGGAATATCCGCCGGGCAGTACGGACCCCATACATCGCCACAACGCACATGGGTTTATCTATGTGCTGGAAGGTTCGATCGTGATGCAGGTGAGAGGTGGAAAGGAAACGACTCTGACACCGGGTCAGACCTTCTACGAAGGCCCGGATGATGTCCACGTCGTTGGACGGAACGCAAGCCAAACCAAACCGGCGAAATTCGTCGTGTTCTTCGTGAAGGACAAAGGCGCTCCTCTGCTGGTGCCTGCCAACTAAACCACAAACCACGCAGGGCAGCCTGAATCTTGGCGCCACGGCGGATCGCATGACTTCGCCGGTCTGCCGCGATTGAGGTCAAAAGCTGGCGCATGCCGCAGGAAATCCTTACCGATAAGTTGGCTTGTGGGAAGTGATCGATGACTCCCGAATCACGGGCAATGCGGAAGTAATTCCGGGAGAAGCGACCGCCGCAATACTCCCGGCTTGCCGATAATCCGTCCGACATGGTCGGACCCACTGCTAGGCCGTTGCTTGAGAATATAATGGCTTTCGGGATGGCCCTCACCTCTGGCACGAAGCTCGGACCGTATGAGATTGTCGAGCCGCTGGGTGCCGGCGGCATGGGCGAAGTGTACCGGGCGCGGGATATGCAGCTGGGTCGCAGTGTTGCGATCAAAATTCTGCCCCCCACGTGCTCCGCGAACACTGATCGGCTGCACCGCTTCGAGCAGGAAGCGCGTTCGGCTTCTGCTCTCAACCACCCCAATATCGTTACCATCTACGCGCTCGGACTGGACGATTCCACTCACTACATTGCGATGGAGCTGGTAGAGGGAAAGACCCTGCGCGAGCTGATTGTCCTTGACTTGCTGCCGATCCGAAAAGCAATTGAAATCGCGGCGCAGGTTGCGGACGGGCTGGCCAAAGCGCATGAAGCGGGCATCGCGCACCGGGATTTGAAGCCCGAGAACGTGATGGTCTCTAACGATGGATTCGTCAAAATTCTCGACTTTGGTCTGGCGAAGCTTACCCTGCCCAGCGGAGAACTATCGGATGTGAGCCCGACGGTCGCGTGGCAGACCCAGCCGGGCCTCCTTCTGGGAACGGTGGAATACATGTCACCGGAGCAGGCCAGCGGACATGGGCTGGATTTCCGCTCAGATCAGTTCTCGTTCGGCCTGGTGCTCTACGAGATGGTGACCGGAAAGCGTGCCTTCCAGAGAAGTACAGCCGCGGAGACAATGGTCGCCATTCTCCGGGAACAAGCGGAACCGATCGGAGTGCAAAACCCAGACGTCCCGGCTCCGCTGTGTTGGGCGATCGAGAGGTGCCTGGCGAAGGAGCCCGATAAGCGCTACGTCTCTACTCGAGAGCTCGCACGGGAACTTGCCGCCATACGCGACCGCTTTTCGGAGAAGCCAGTCAAGCAGGTGGAGGCCCGTCCGGCCAATCTTCCTGCGCAGCGGACCGGGTTTGTGGGGCGGGAGAACGAGGTTTCTGCCGCCAAAGAACTCCTGCTGCGTCAGGATGTGCGCCTGGTCACGGTCACGGGCCCAGGCGGGATCGGAAAAACGCGCCTCGCGGTGCAGGTGGCGAGTGGCCTGGTCGAGCATTTTCCGGGTGGCATTCATTTTGTTCCGCTTTCCTCGATAAGCGATCCGGGCTTGATCCCTTCCGCAGTTGTTCAGGCGATGGGGATTCGGGAGGCGAAAGGTCAGTCGCCGCTGCAAATCCTCAATGAACATTTCCAGGACTCCTTGCGCACACCAATTCTGCTCCTGCTGGACAATTTCGAGCACTTGATCCAGGCCGCACCTGTGGTAGCCAGGCTCCTGGCTATTGGTCCCAATCTTAAAATTCTGGTAACCAGCCGCGCAGCGTTGCACGTGTACGGAGAGCATGAATTCCCGGTGCCGCCGCTGGCGCTGCCGGATTCGCCGGCCATGATTCCGATTGAGGTTCTGTCGCGGTACCCTGCGGTCGCGCTGTTCGTGCAGCGCGCCGTTGCGGTCAAGCCAGATTTTGAGCTCAACCGGGAAAACGCACCTGTCGTCGCCGAGATTTGCGCCCGGTTGGATGGTCTGCCTCTTGCCATCGAGCTCGCAGCTGCCCGAGTCAAAGTTCTTTCGCCCTCGTCCATGCTGACACGCCTGGCGAGCCGGTTGCAGTTATTGACGGGTGGCTCGCGAGACCTGCCGCAGCGGCAGCAGACGCTTCGCGCTGCCATGGATTGGAGCTACGATCTGCTGAGCGCCGCCGAGCAGAAGCTTTTTCGGAGACTATCGGTGTTCGTGGGCGGATGCACTCTGGAAGGTGTGGAAGCCGTCTGCGACACCAAAGGTGATCTCGATTTGGACCTGCTCGACGGTATGGCCTCCATGGTGGACAAGAGCCTGACGCAGCAGGTCGAGCAAGCGAAGGGTGAATCGCGGTTCGTGATGCTGGAAACGATTCGCGAGTACGCTCTGGAAAAACTGGAGGCAAGCGGGGAGGAGGGCTCGACGAAGCGTGCCCATGCCGCCTATTGCCTGGTGCTGGCGGAAGAACAGACTTCGGAGCAGAGCGGCGCGGAAGGGGCGGAATGGCTGGAACGTTTTGCCCTGGAACACGACAATTTTCGCGCCGGCCTGGAGTGGCTGACGGAAACCGGAGATGCGGAGTGGGGCCTGCGCCTGGGCACGGCCCTGTTTCGGTTTTGGGAGATGCGCGAGTATCTCGCCGAAGGCAGGGACAGCCTGGGCAAGCTGCTGAAGCTCGCCGGAGCGGCCGGCCCGACGAGGGCCAGGGCGCGCGCTCTTTTTGCCGCAGGCGTGCTCGCAGGCGAGCAGGGAGATTACCCCTCATCGGATGTGCTTATCGGAGAAAGTCTGGAGATCGGGCGTCAGTCGGGGGACAAGCAGGGCGTCGCCGTCTCTCTAAACGCGCTGGCGGTTCTTGCTCGCGACCGGGGTGACATCGCACGTGCGCGCTCTCTGTTCGAAGAAAGCCTGGCGCTATGGAGAGAATTCGACGACCAAAAGGCTGTCGCTCGTTCGCTCAGCAACCTGGCGAATGTCGTCAAGTTGCGAGGTGACTATACCCTCGCACGTTCCCTGTACGCGGAGTGCCTCTCAATCTTTCAAGGACTGGGGGATCGGATCGGCGTCGCCTGGTCGATGAACTACCAGGGGGATGTCGCTCGCGAGCAGGGTGACTCCGCAGCCGCGCGGACGTTGTACGAACAGGGCTTAACAATTTTTCGCGAACTGGGTGACCGCTGGGGCATTGCCGGCACGCTCGCCGACCTGGGAAGCTTGGCGAGAGAACAGGGAAATTATCCGGCAGCGCACTCTCTGTACCGGGAAAGCATAAAACTTTTCCAGGAACTGGACCATAAACGCGGAGTTGCCCGCCTGCTGGAGTGTTTCGCGTGCTCGGCAGCAGCTCAACTTGAAGCTGAGCGTTCGCTGCGGCTGGCCGGTGCAGCGGCCGCGCTGCGCCAAAATATTGGCGCGCCGCTCGCGTCCGCGGAGCAGACCAAACTGGAAGCTGCTCTGGATCCGCCTCGACAGGCTTTGACTAACACGGCAGGCACGACGGCCTGGTTAGAAGGTTGGGCGATGCCAGTCGAAAACGCTATTGAGGAAGCGCTGATGCCCGAGGCTGCATCTCCCACGGGCCGGGCGAACTGATGCCGTCCGGGAATCGAGATGCAACCGGAATCTCGCCAATGCTTACTCCGCGCTTGCCGGGTCGATGAGTCGTCGCACCGCGGAGACGCGATTGGCTGGAATGCCTACGCGCCGGGCGTGTTCCTGGATGATCGCCTCGTCCGGAGCGAGGTAGACGCAGTACACTTTGTCGCCGGTAACGTAGCTATGCAGCCACTGGATCTCGGGACCCATTCCCTTCAGAACGTTGACCGACTTTTGGGAGACTTCCCGCAATTGGGCCTCGGATAGATTTCCGGCTCCTGGGATTTCGCGTTCGATGACGAATTTGGGCATGGGTGCCCCCGGTTGCGCATCTATCCTAACAAGCAGGCGCGGCCGCTTCAAGACGGTGCAACGATGGAAGTGGGGTTAGTTTCGCAACACAAACCGCAAAACCCGTCGAACCGCCAAGGGCACGAAGTATCACGAAGGCGCTAGCCTCATAGTTTTCCTTCGTGCACCTTCGTGACCTTCGTGGTTTCAGATTTCACATATGGAACCGCTACCTGGCCGATTCTGCTCCGGTCCGCGAAAATGGCCAGGAATAAATGAACGAGGCTGCCATGGATCTTCGATCGCTTCAGAAACCGTTGAAAGAGCAATACCGCAATGACCCGAATGCCTCGCACATCACTCTTCGGGCGAAAGGCGGGCAGACGGACGTTCCCGTGGCATGCTCGGTCGATATCGGTCGTGCCATCTACCAGGCCGAGGCCCACAAGGGAGTCGGGGGCGCCGGTGCCGGCGCCTGCTCCGGTGATCTTTTGCTTGGGGCTCTGGCGGCTTGCGCGCAGATCACCTGTCAGATGGTGGCCGCGGCGATGGGCATAGCGACCGAGCGCATTGAGGTCACGGTGGAGGGAGGCCTGGATCTTCGAGGCACCCTTGGCATATCAAAAGACGTGCCTGTCGGTTTCGAGAGCATTCAGCTTCATTTTGATGTTGCTGCGCCTCAGGCAACACCGGAACAACTGCGCGGATTGAGAGAAAAAACAGAACAGTATTGCGTCGTGATGCAGACCTTAATGCGGCCGCCGAGTCTGCAGACCGTATGGGTTGGTCAAGATTGAACCCGGTTGTCCTATCGTAGGTGATGCGAAACACCCGGCTACATCAGCAACGGTTGCTTTTCGGGGTTCATATTCTTGAAGCTCACTACTGTTTCCTCAATTTCTTCCTGCTCGCTCCCGAGCGCCGTGATCGCTTTCTTCAGGTAGTGTTTGTTCTTCCGGTCTGCGTCATCAGGGCCGGACTGTAACCCTTGGCGATGGTGGGCAGATAGATCACATTGCGAAACTGCTCCTGTCCGGCGAGATAGATCTCGGTGAAGTCGATCTCCACCTGGGCGGCGACGCCGGTGCCCAGGCCAAGGGTCACGTTGGTGTCAAAAGATATCTCGGTTGCGCCGAAAATGGGTTGCTTGAGCGAGGCAGCGAAAGTCACGCCCGCGCCGAAAGTGATCTCGGCCGAGGCCTGGACGCTCGCCAGTTGACGGTCGTCATAGAGCAGCGCGCAACTGCCTTCAATCGAGGCCGAGAGTCCCACAAACGCGCCCGCGCTGATGGCCGCCTCGAGTCCATCGCGCGCGCTGGCAGAGAGCTTCATCGCGGCGCTGCCCCTGGCCCCCGCGAACACGTTAGCTCTGCCACCTAGTTCGAGTCCCGCCTTGCCGTGCGGCGATTTCCACTGGCAGGTGCCTTCCATTGTTAACTGAGCGCCAATGGCAAGCTCGGCGGCGGCCTCTACGCTCAGGCTGGTTCTGCCCTTGGTCGCCGCCCAACTGCCTGATCCCCACAAGCCCGCCTTGAACTCTTCCTCAAACTTCGCCACCAGCTGGCCGAAGCGCGGGTCGAACACCTCAAAGGTAGCGCCGGCCTTTTGCTGGTATCCGATCATGCCGTCGAACTCGGCTCCCACCTTGTGCGCGGTACGGGTGGTGGTGCCGGTCAGGTCCATCCTGCGGCGCGCTTCGTGCTCGGAGCTAAACTGCCGAGGGTCGCACAGGGTCCGGTCGAAGGGCTCGACCTCGGTCTTCAAGCGCAGGAAAAAATCCTCGCCTTCCTGGTAGTCGCCCTGTTCTTCCCACTGTTTCAGGCGCCCGACAGTCTTCCCGATGCGCTGCGCCTGCTTCTCCTGGTTCTCCACCCATTCATTGCTGTTGGTCTTGTGAACGTTGTACTTCTTGTTAAGAGCTTCCTCCTGTTGGAGGGCCTCTGCCCTGGGGAATGCCTGCTTGAAGACGAATCCATAGACGTCTTCCACGACCTGCCGGTTCCCTCCTGCATTGAGCCAATACTGGATGCACTTGGTGCGACGCCGGCCCGGGAGCATCACGCTGCTCTTGAAGTCGGAAAACTTTTTTCCCACGTATTCGCGCACTTGCGCAGGATCCTGGAGCTTTATTAAGTTCATTACGATTCTCCTGGCTACGGAGTATGCATACTCATGGAAAGGGGGCTCGTTCTTTCCGACTAATGCGCTCTCCCGGAATATTCAATAGCGGTTGCTGGCTTGGTGCTCTCTTCCGGATGGCTTGCCTTAAGTGGCGGCAAGATAGCATGTACGGTACAGCCCGTGCAAACGCGGAGCTCGCTACCGGAGCGGGGTTTCTTCAGATCGCGTGTAAACGCGATCCGATGCCTTCACTTTGTCTTCTACAATGCCAAGGTGAAGACTTGGGATGTCATCATCGTCGGTGGCGGGATCATCGGGCTCTCAGTCTCGATAGCGTTAAGGAAGCGCGGCGCCAGTGTCCTGGTGGTGGAACGCGGAGAACCCGGGCGGGAAGCCTCTCACGCCGCCGCTGGCATGTTGGTCGACTTTCCCCTGGAAACTCCGCCTGTACTTCAGCCTCTGGCGACGGCCAGCGCCCGGATGTATCCCGAGTTCGTTCATGAGTTGCAGGATGAGTCGGGCACGATTATTGACCTGCGCGATCACGGCACTATCTTTTTTCCTTCGGTCGAGTTTCCTTCGGTCGAGCATCGCGAGCGCGTCAACCTCATGAAGAACTGTCCCCTTCCCTCTCCACTGGCCGAACTCGAGCCCGCACTGGCCAGCTCGCTGAGCGAGGCAAAGGTGCCGGCGATTTATTTGAAGGAACGCAGCGTGGATCCCCGTGCCCTCACCTCTGCGGCACTGAAAGCCGCCCGGCACCGCGGCGTGGACGTTTCTTCCGGGACGGCGGTCACGGCGGTCCTGGTGTCCGATGGAAGGGTAACCGGCGTCAGCACTGACAAGACCACTTACCGCGCTCCGGTCGTCGTGAACTGCGCGGGAGCCTGGGCGGGAAGTTTTCCGCCCAATCACTTCCCTGTTCGACCCGTGAAGGGCCAGATGCTTTCCGTCGCAGCCACGTCTCGCAATCTGTTGCGTCACGTGATCCGCGCTACCGAAATTTACCTGGTTCCGCGCAGCGACGGCCGCATTCTGATAGGTGCGACGGTGGAAGACGTGGGATACGACAAGCGCACGGTCGCAGACACCATCCAGCGCATGCATCAGGCAGCAATCCAACTGGTTCCCGCTCTTGGCCAGGCCCGCATGCTGGAGGCGTGGGCAGGATTGCGCCCGGGTTCTCCTGACAATTTGCCCATGCTTGGCGTGAGCCAGACTCCGGGATACTTCGCAGCTACCGGCCACTTTCGCGATGGAATCCTGCTCGCGCCCGTGACCGCGTACGTCATGGCGCAACTGATCACCGGCATCAAACCCGAGTACGACCTTGTCCCATTTTCGCCAGGACGTTTCCGAAGCTGATGTCCACCGCTCCTATCACCGCCGCTCAAATTTGTGGAAGGTGTCGACATCATTTTGGACGCCTATCGATCGGGTGATCTAACTTATTCGGTTCTGGCGGCTGAGAGATAGAGCAGGGGTGCCCCGTCGTCTCTCTGTCTTTTGGAGAGACAGGGCGGGAGAGACGGGGCGGAGATGCTCGCACCCACAGAGCCCGGCAGATATACTGGAGCGGTTTCCTGACGCATTTTCCCGATCCGTTTTCCTGACCTTCTTAGAAAGGCACCGTCTATGGCCTCTCCCGCAGTCGATTATGCCCGTGGCAACCAGCAGCGCTTCCTCGACGAACTGAAGGATCTGCTCCGCATTCCCAGCATCAGCACTCTGCAAGAGCACAAATCCGACGTGCAGAAGGCCGCCGAGTTTGTGGCCAATGAGCTGCGCAGGATCGGCATGGAGCACGTCGAGGTCATTCCCACCAAGGGCCATCCCCTGGTCTATGCCGACTGGCTCAACGCTCCCGGCAAGCCCACCGCGCTTTGCTACGCGCACTACGACGTACAGCCGCCCGATCCGCTCAACGAGTGGGTTTCTCCTCCGTTTGAGCCTACTGAGCGCAATAACAACATTTACGCCCGCGGCGCCGTGGACGACAAAGGCCAGCTCTGGATGGAGATCAAGGCCATCGAGGCCTTGATGAAGGGACACGACGGCAAGCTCCCGCTGAATGTGAAGTTCATCATCGAGGGTGAAGAAGAAGTTGGCGGCGAATCCATCGCGCAATATGTGCGCAAGGAAAAGACCAAGCTGAAGGCTGATTTCGCGCTGGTCTGCGATACCGAACTCTTTGCTCCCGATCTTCCCACGCTCTGCGTAGGCCTGCGCGGTTTGATATATACCGAAATCGAAGCGGTAGGAGCCAAGACTGACCTGCATTCCGGAATGTATGGCGGAGCCGCACCCAATCCTTTTTTCGGCCTGATCGAAATCATCAGCAAGCTGAAAGATGCCAAGGGAAAGATTCTGATTCCCGGTTTCTACAAGAACGTGAAAGCTCCCAGCCAGGATGAGCTGAAAGCCTGGAAGAGGCTGCCGTTCAACCAGGAGGAATATCGCAAGACCGAAGTAGGTTCGACCGTGCTGACCGGCGAGCCGGGCTATTCGGTGATGTATCGCACCTGGGCGCGCCCCACGCTGGAAGTCCACGGCATGCCCGGCGGATTCGTCGCTCCGGGAGCGAAGACGGTGATTCCGGCCAAAGCGTCCGCCAAAGTTTCCATGCGCCTGGTTCCCAACCAGAATCCCGACGACATCCTCAAGCGCTACAGGAGCTTTGTAAAGAAGCACACACCCAAGGGCATTCAGACCAGCATCAAGGTCTGGAGCAAAGGTCCGGCGTGCGTGGTCGGCACGGAGAATAAATACATCAAGGCAGCCACGGAAGCCTTGCACGATGTCTTCAAAAAGGAGACGGTCTTCATTCGCTCCGGCGGCTCGATTCCCATCGTGACCGATTTCCAGGACGTGCTCAAGATTCCATCTGTGATGATGGGCTTCGGCCTTCCGGACGACAACCTGCACGCCCCCAACGAGAAGTTCCACATCCCAAATTTCTACCGCGGGATCGAGTCGATCTGCCTGTTCTTCGAGAAACTAGGCGGCTAGCCAAAAAAAAGAAGAACGATGGAGGGACGGGCGTCCTCGCCCGTCCAGGCCGAGCAAGAGCTCGGAAGGGTGTCTGTGTAGGGACGGGTCTTTGACCCGTCCGGGCCGAGCAAAGCTCGGCAATGTGCCGCGAGAAGGCTGGTAGTCGTAACTCCCGGGATAGGACCCCTCACAGCCGAGGGCAAGATGCCCTTGGGACAACCGCCGGGACGCCGGCGTTGCAAAGAACATCTCGCCGTTGTCATTGACCGTAACCTGCGCTAGACTTATCTCGCTCTCGCGATTCTTCCCTCCTCCCTCTCCTCCA
>WNEZ01006184.1_pt1 | contig 10511 bp, 9 predicted proteins | sample 5400521 | NCBI WGS metagenome assembly WNEZ01 (sample SAMN13153339, study PRJNA577476) | soil metagenome | isolation source: 120 cm saprolite under Douglas fir tree site 2 hole 1 replicate 1 | place: USA:California | collected 2015-04-18
TCCTGCTGTTCGTCAGCGCGGCTATGGTCTCGCTTCCCACTGGCGCGGAACCGGGAGATCGCATCGCCGCCTTCTACAAAGCGCACCAGCAGGTGATCGTCTGGCAGCAGATCGTTGGCACCCTCGCGCTCCTGCCGTTTCTGGCCTTCGCCGCCGCCCTGTCGCATTGGGCTCGGATGGACGGCCAGCGGAATCGATGGTTGATGCCGGCCGCAGGGCTCGTGGCGCTCGCGACAGTTGTCACCAGCCTGGTTCCTCTCGCCATGGCCTTGATGCCGGACCGATCGCCGGACCTGGCACACCAGCTCACGGTGGTCGAAGACTTGGCCGACTCCGTTCTGTTCGCATCGCTCGCCGGGTTTGTACTGGCCACCTCGACCGGAGCGCCAGGCTGGGTGCGTGCGCTGGCTGTTCTCGTCGCCCTGGCCAGCCTGGCTCGGGCGGTTCTAAGTCCTTTCGGTCTGACCGTGCTCGACGTTGCCGCCCCGCTCGCGGTGCTGGGCTTCGTCGTACTGCTGAGCGGTCGCCTCCTCTTCAGCCCGTCACCGCGCCACCACAATGAGGACGCAAGGACGTGACCCGAGGCTGGGCCCGCCTGCTGGCCTGGGGAAGCGTCGGCGCCACCATCGCCGCGATTCCTCTGGTCCGTCTGATCATCGCCCAGCCGCATCCGGGGCAGCTGGGCATGGAGGGCAAGGAGGGCACGCCTCTCGTCTACGTCGGCGTGCTCGCATTCTCGATCGTCGGCGCGCTCATCGTCTCGCAGCACCCACGACACCTGGTCGGCTGGATCTTCTGCATAGCGGGCCTGGTGGACGGGATGTCGGCCGTAACAGTTGCGTACGCGGAGCTCGGGCTCGCAGTCCCAGGGTCTCTCCCCGCCGTATCGCTGATTAATGCGGTGTCCGGCGTGACTTTCTTGGTTGGCTTCTTCCTGCCGACGTCCGTTGGCCTGCTCCTGTTTCCCGACGGCCGCGTGCCCTCGCCGCGGTGGCGCCTTGCCATCTACGCGTCAGCGGCCGGGCTCGTCCTCCAGGTCATAGGGCTTCTGATTGGCGACGGCACCGCAGCCGGCCTTGCGCTGGAAACTGCGGGGATTGCTGCCACCGTCGCCGCGGCTCTGGCCGCGGTTGCCTCGCTCCTGTTCAGGTGGCGGAAGGCGTCGAACGACGCTCGCCAGCAGTTGAAGTGGGTTGGAGTGGCCGGGGTGGTTGTCGTCGTCCAGCTGGTCGTCGAGCTCACCGCCATCTCGCTTCGGCTGGCCTCACTGGATGACACCTTCCCCTATTTCAGCCTTGCGTATGCATCCGTCCCCGTGGCAGTAGGGATCGCGATTCTCCGCTACCACCTCTACGACATCGATTTCATCATCAACCGCGCGATTGTCTATGTCTCGCTGACCGCCGTCCTGGCAGGCCTTTACGCCGGCTCGATGGCGCTGATGCAGCGTGCGTTCACAGCTGTGACGGGCCAGCGCTCCGACGCCGCGATCGTAATCAGCGCGTTCCTGCTGGCGACCCTTTTCACGCCTGTGCGCAACCAGCTCCAGGCTCTCGTCGACAGCCGATTCAAGGACTCCCGCGACCTCGAGCGCTTGATGGCGGCCCTGGAGCGCGACGTCGCGTCTTTCATCGGTGTCGTGAATCCACATCGCCTGACCGAGAGGTTTCTGGCTGATGCGCGAGAAGGGGCGCGCTCCCCAGGCGGGGCCGTATACCTGGACGGCGCGCGTGCAGACCTACCGGCGCTCACTCAGGGGAGCTGGGATGAGTCGACTGCGGTGTCGGTGCCCTTGCGCGTTGGAGAGCGGAACTTTGGTCGCCTCGAGCTGGGCCGGCGACACGATGGGGCGGGGTTTGCGCCGCGTGAGCTCGAGTGTTTGCAGAAAACAGCCGATGTCGTGGCCGCGGCGGTATCAGTGTCGCGCGAGCCTCACACTGTCGCGGCCGCGTTGTTAGGTCGCGTGTACTAGTCCGTGGATCGCTCGGCCACCGCAAGAGCCCCGCAGTGGCGCAGGCGCCGGATCACAGCCGGATCACGCATTCCCGGAAACGGACGGCTACGAGAGGTCACATGAGGACACGAAGGCCGCGCGGTTTGAGTTCAGGTGAACCTTAGAGGACACGGCAGGATACTTGAAGACACGCCATCGAGACGGTTCGGGACGGTGAGGCCCCCTCGCCCCCGACTTTTTCCGACCTAACACTCCTTATTTGAACTCGCCGCGCCTGCGCGACACACAGGCTTGGCGCCAAAGGCGCGGGACTAGCCGCCTCCCATAGACATTTTTGGCGCCAGGAGTGTCAAATGGGCACATTGACCGAGTTGCTGCGACCGATGCGTGTGGTTCTTGTCGCCCAGGCAGCTGGCATGCTGGCCGCAATACTCCTCTCGGCGCCCAGCTTCATCGACCGCCTGGTCCGGTCCACGATCTGCAGCGACTGCATCGACTTCCGTGGCCTGAGCTTTGTGTTGCTCGCGCTCGTGTTCCTCCCGCCGAGCGCGGTCCTGGTGGCAGGAGCGTGGCTGCTACCACGAAAACCGATCGCCATCGTGCTGATAGCTCTGGCGATTGATCTCGTGATCGTCGGTTTGACGGGGTATGGCGTGCTTGCGAACGCCGCTCAGCCGGGCACGAACGTCGACGCCCCGCCTTTCCCACTGGATATCGTCCAGAACGCCCTAATTGCGGTCCCAACCCTGATCGGATTCGGACTCGGCATTGTGACGCTCAGCCGCATGCGGCGTTCCGCTGGTGTGCCCTTGCAACTGCTCCCAAGCGCGTGCGTCGGGCAGTTGCTGGCGATGCTCGCGAGCATCGCCCTGACCACTCCGCGGCTCAGCGATCGCTTGTCCAGCGCCTACGCCCCTGCCCACGAGGGCGTGTCATTCGTCGCCTGGACCGTGTTCCTTGCGCCCGCCGGCGTCGTCATTGCCTTGAGCGCCTGGCGGATCAACCACGGTCAACGCGCGTGGCTCCTCGTTGCGGGCGCCGTGGACGTGCTGCTCATATGCGCGCTGGCACTGTTTGTCATCCTCGGATACCCGGGACCACCTGGGACTCAGTCCGACGCCCCACCTCCGGTGTTTTCGGAGATGCAGTTCGTCCTCGTCGCGGTGCCGGCCGCGGTCACGCTGACGCTGACACTTCGGTCGTGGTGGGGTGGCGGGCGCGCCAAAGCTGACCGCGCCCTGACGAGTCGAACCTAAATCGTCGCGACCACCTCATCGGAACTCCCCGGGAGCGCAGCTGGTTGCGCCGCCCGCGAGCGGCGGCCTGACGCCTATACCGGACGCGCCTTCAGGAGCGCCAGAACGCCTCCGCGAGTTCGGTTCCGTGGTTCAAATAGTGTCCCGTCCCCCCGACTTTTTCAGACCAAAGGTTCCTTATTTGAACCGGCCCGTTCACTGCGACCACGGTGAGCCTACTGGGCTCAGGAACCGTCGGCCATGCGGGCGGACTCTGTCCGGTCGAGCTGCTGGTTAGTCGCTGCCCAGCTCGCGAGTAGGCGAATCCCGTCCTCGGAGGGGGAGTCGGGCTCGGGGCTGTAGACGTAAAGCGACAACCCGGTATCGGCTGACAGTTCCATAGCTTCGAACAGCAGATGCAGCTCTCCCACAATCGGGTGGCGTAAGTGCTTGACCCCGCTGTTGTGTCGTCGCTTGGCTTCATTAGCCTCAAGTCCCTGGGCGCCGCCATGCGCGGGGTGGCGCATGGCCATTTTGGTTTGCGGCTTTCGGGAGGCCCGTTCGGCCTCCCAGGCGACTTTCTGATCGCGCCGTCCGGGCGGATCAAAGCGGTGAAATACGGGACCCACGCCTATGACCAGTGGTCCGTGGATGAGATGATCGCGCTTGCCAAGGGCACCGCCCTGCAGGCGGCTTGAGAGGTTGGGAGTAACGAACGCGACCCGACCTGCGCTCCCACGCACCTCGCCGGATCGCAGAGAGCGTGGATCAAACGGATCCGCGCCCCTGCGCCCGTGGCCAACGCTTAGCCGTTGACGATGGTCAGCTGACCGGCACCGCCGCGGTGTAGATATCGAGCTGGTGCAGGGTGCCGTCGGGGTTGTTGCCCTTGCTGTTGGAGTTGTCCGACCACGACGGGTGCGCGACGCCCCCGTAGAACGATAGGCCCGTGTAGTCCCCGTAGTCGATCCCGTTGCCGGAGTCGGCGGCGTTGGACGTACCAGCGCTGATCTGGAGGTTGGCGCCGAATGACACGCCCCCATTGGTACTGAAGGCACCCCAGAACTGAGCGTCGTCGTTGGCGATCCCGTCAGTGTCTCCTGAGCCACCGGCGCCCAGGTCGCGACGCGAGTCGTACCAGACTGTGGCGAGGTTGCCCGTCGTCGGGTCGAGCGAGATCTTGGGCAGGAACTGGCTGTTCACCGTCGAGTCGTCGTTGACCCGCACGCCTGAGCTCCAGGTGACGCCGCCGTCGTCCGAGTAGCGCACGAAGATGTCGGTGTTGTCGCTCTCATTCTTCTGTTCCAAGGTGTAGATGAGATAGACGCGCCCATTGTGCAGACCACCTGTGCGGTCCCATGCCAGGCCGGGCTCGGCGTCGACGGAACGATCGGGCTGTGGACCGATGAAGTCGAACCCGCCGACGTGGGTGTCAGTGACGAAGATCCGGTCCCCGAAGTTGGCGGGGCCCAGCCCGTCCGGGTCGACGTTGACGAACAGCTTGCCGCCGCCCTGCCCGCTCTCGGTCAGCGTGCACACTTGCATAATCTGCCCGGCGGGCCCGATCGCGATGTCGCCGTACGTGCAGTTGTTGGTGTTGGGTACGACCTCGCCCACGAAGAACGAGCCGACCTGGCCGATGCCGCTCACCGACGCGCCGGTCGCGAACAACGGCCCACCGGCGTTGAAGATCACCCACACTTCGCCATGAGCGGCGGTGATGGTCGGCTGGTCGACGAAGCGAAAGAGCCCACGGTTGTCACCGCTCGACTTGGTGGGAGTGCCGCTGGGCGGCGCGATGATGTTTCCGACCAGCTTGAAGGTCAGGCCGCCATCGGTGCTCAGCGCGATGGGAACCGTGTTTGCGACCTGGAATAGATAGGTCATGAACAGGTTGCCGTACTGGTCGAAGGACAGGCTCGGGTCGCAGCAGGCGTCGCCGAGGTTGTCGTTGTTGCCGATCAGCTTGGTGGACCAGGTCCTGCCGCCGTCGAAGCTGACGCCCTCGAACATGCCGGCCTTCAGTCCGGCTTCCTTGTGCCCGACATTGGTCACGATGACGATGTTCTTAGGGTTCGTTGGGTTGACCGCGATCGCCTCCTCGGACTCGTTGAGATGCCGCTGGCTGACGTCGACGTTAGTCGGCGTGCCGCGGACGGTTGCGGTGGCGGTAGCGACCGGCGCTGTGGCTAAGGCGGCGACGATCAGTAAGAGGCCTCCAGACAGCCTGCGCATATGGCACCCTCCTTTCACTTATGGCTGATGAGCTTCGAGTCTATTGCTCCCGGGGTGCGGCCGCAAATGCCCATATTGCGGCGCGCAACGCCGCCGGGATCAAAGCCCCGGTAGTTCCAGGAGGCTCGCGGTCGTTGATCATGGCAACATGCCGCTGCGAACCCACCGCTCGAAAATCTCGACTCGCCATTCAGCGAGACTAAGCCGAACATCAGCAAATGAAAGCTGCTAGGCTGCCGTGAAATCGGGGGCGTGTTGCAAGGGGTGGGTGCGGCACTAGATCGTTAGCCTCGATCTGGGGTCAACCGCATAACCTGCTTCGAAACGCCTTCTGAGACCATGTGTGACGGCCGCCAGGATGCGAAAGGGGGATTGCATGAGACGACTGGCCATTGCAATCGGGTTGGCGACTCTGGGTACGCTCGGCGGCACTCTATCGGCGCCAGCCGCCGGCTGGAGTTGGTCGGTAAAGGTCACCAACCGGGTCGCCAGCTCGCCGACCAGAGGCGGCGGATATCCCGTCCCTGCTGGCGGTACAGCACCCGCTTTGGGCACATGCCGGCTGGGCGACTATAACTCCAACCACTCCGAGTCATGGCTCGCTGTCAAGCCGGGGACCGAAGATCTCGTCGGCTCTTCGAAGTTCTTCTTTGAGAAGTACTCGACGTTCTACAACTTCCACCTTGGCGCTTACACGATGCCTGGTGGGACGCCGTCATCCAACGCCCAGATCTCTGGATACGACTGCATCTCGACCGGCTCTCAGGCCAGCCCTCCGAGCTGGACCAATAACACCGACCCCAATGTCGACTTTGACACGCAGGGCCGCGTGTACGAGGCAACCTTGCCCTTCAACGCATACTGGGTGAACCTGCACCCGAACGGCGCGATCGGCGTCGTCTACTCCGATGATCTCGGACGGACATGGACCGTCGGCAACGGCGGCAAGTACCTCAGCCTGCTTCCGAACTCGACCAGCCTGAGCCTGGGCGATGTGGTGGACAAGCAGTGGATCGCTGTCAACCACATCGCGAGCAGCCCCTACAAGGACCACGTGTATTTGATGTGGGCCGTCTTCAACGGCGTCAACACCGTCGAGGTCTTCTTTTCCAAATCGGTTGACCGCGGCGTCACCTTCTCGCCGGCCACGCGGATCACGCCCCCCAGCCGGGTCGGCCCCGCGGTGACCTACGTTTATCCCTCGATCGACGCGGACGGTAATTTGTTTGCCTCCGTCGCGAGCTTTGCGGCGGCCGGGTCGTCAGACGCGGAGCTCTGGGTCGCCCGCTCGACCGATGATGGCAACACCTTTACCTGGTACGACACCGGCCAGCGCGCCCACGGCACAACCGGACCTGACCTGCCGAACACGACGTTCCGTGACGGCATCCTCGAGAACTTCGCGGCCAGCCCCACCTATGCCAACCACGTGTACCTGACGTACGAGGACTGGGACGGCACGCAGATGGATGTCAAGTTCACACAGTCGACGAACGGCGGACGCACCTGGTCGGCGCCCTTCGTGGTCAACGATGCCGCGAACTCGGCGACAACCGATCAATTCCAGCCTTCGGTCGCGGCCGGCCCCAACGGGGCAGTCGCGGTAGCGTTCTATGACCGCAGATTGCCTTGTCCCTCCGGTCGGAGCATCAGACCTGAGGACGTGGGGCGATCGAATTTCTGCATCGACGTATCGGTGCAGGCATTCAAGGACAGCGGCTTGCCCTCGGGCGCGAACTTGATCGGCTCGAACATTCGCGCCTCAAATTACACGTGGGATCCAATGGAACCGGCGCAGCACGTCGATGGCCTTGGCCAGATTGCGTGCGCGTCGCATAGCGACCCTTGTCTTGTGCGCGCGTTCATTGGCGACTACTTTGGTCTCGCGATCTCCAATGGAAATATCTACACGTTGAGCGTGTCGACTCACTACCCCTCGACCGTGACCGCTGACGAGGGCGGCTACGTTTACTACCAGCAGCAAGTCTTGGCAACCATCCCGCGGTCGGCGATCGGCGCGGGTTTCTGAGTTCCGTGCGCCAGGCGGCTCCTCCGAGCCGCCTGGCGTCAGCCGGCGGCTGCGGAGCGCTTATGCCCCTCATCCGCGTTCGGGATTTCGGTCTGGGCCCCCGAAGACATGATGAGCCCGTCGCCATGGGCCCTGATACGAGCCCAAACACGTCCCCAGCATTGGGGCAGTCATGTGGTCGGGAAACCCGACGTGAGGCAGTAGATAGACTTCCCAGCCGTGCACAGGGCGCATGCGGCTGTCCATCACAGGAGATTTGTCCGACGTGAGTTTCACGCGAGGGGCCCGCAGGCCAAGTCGCCCCTGGCCGGTGCAGACCTAATTCAATCAGCGATTGGCCCAGACCGCGTTGGTAGTAAGGCTGGCCCTTGAGCGCGCCGAAAACAGAAGCGGACGGCATTGTGTTCATGCGTAAGGGCGAGGTCGCCTATGTTCGCAGTCCAGTGGCTGAGCCCGGCGCGGGCCAGCTGCTGGTGCAAGCGGCACGAACTCTCATCAGCACCGGCACCGAGCTGACCTGCCTGTCAGGGCGCTACGAGCCGGGCTCTCATTGGGACGGCTGGGTAAAGTACCCGTTCCAGCCGGGCTACTGCATGGCCGGGGCTGTGGTAGCGAGAGGTGAAGGCGCAACTCGATTCCTCGTCGGCGACCGCGTCGCCACACGAGGGCCGCATCAGGGCCTGGCGGTTGTGCCAGAGGATCAGTCGATCGCGATACCGTCGGAGGTCTCAGACGACGATGCGTGCTGGTATGGCATGGCGACAATCGCGCAGAACGCTGTGCGCAGGCCTAACCCATCGCTCGGCGATACGGTGGCCATCATCGGCCTGGGTCTTATCGGACAGCTATTGGTCCAGTACATGCGGTTGCTAGGTGCTCGCCAGATCTTCGCGATCGACACAGCGCTGCCCCGGCTGGATATGGCAGGCAAGCACGGCGCAACCCATCTGATCCGCCGCGACGTCATCGAGGCGCGCTCAGACGTCATGGCGGCCACCGCAGATCGAGGTTGTGATCTTGTCTTCGACGCAACTGGAGCTCCAGGGGTATTTCCGAATGCTTTGAGGGTGGTCCGAGCGCTTGGCAAGCTGGTTCTGGTGGGCGACTCTGGCTATCCGAGCCAACAACATCTGACCGGGGATCTGGTCACGCAAGGAATAACTGTCTTTGGAGCCCACGATGGCAACGCCGGGTTTGTCGCCACCCAGCACATGCCGTGGAGCAACCCTGCGATGGGCGAGCTCTTCCTCGAATACCTGCGTCGGGGAGATATGCGCGTCCACGATCTGATCACGCACCGGTTCCGGCCCGAGCAAGCCGCGCAGGCTTACCAGACGCTTCGGGAGAACCGAGAGTCCGCCGTCGGCGTGCTATTCGAATGGACACCTGTATGACGACCACTGACCTGCATCAAATGATCCAGTGACCGAGGCGCCCAGAGCCTGATCCTTTCGCCATGTCTCGAGTGGCTATTCGCTGATGGTGGCCGCCCCTTTCCTGAGCGGATTCGAGCGGCCGGCGTTGCCGGTTTCTCACAAGTCGAGTTCTGGACGACGAATGACAAGGATGTAGAGCAGGTCGACAAAGCGCTGCGTGAGACCGCAGTCGCGGTCACGTGCTTTGTCTCCGAGCCCGCCGGGCGCCTCGTCGATTCCGAAACTCACGCCGCATTCCTCCGGGGAGTAGAGCAGTCCACCGAGCTTGCGGCCCGACTCAACACACGAAACCTGATCGTGGTTTCAGGCGACGCTCGGCCGGGCGTGGAAAGGAGCCGTCAGCGTGACGCAATCACCGAGGCGCTTCTCCGCGCCGCACCGATCGCATCCAAGGCCGGCGTTCGGTTGTTGCTCGAGCCGCTCAACACGCGGGTCGATCACCCGGGTCATTTCCTCGATTCGACTGCTGAGGCGCTGGAGGTCATTAACGACGTGGACGATCCTGCAGTGAGGTTGCTCTATGACCTGTATCACTCAATCGTCATGGGCGAGGACCCACAGCAGGTGCTGGCGGGTTCAGGTCACCTGGTTGGCCATGTGCACGTCGCTGACGTGCCGGGCCGACACGAGCCAGGAACCGGCACGATCGACTGGCCGCTTCAGTTGGCTGCTTTGCGTTCGGCAGAGTACTCGGGAGCGATCGGCCTTGAATACAAGCCGAGCCGGGATACCGAGTCGAGTCTCGAGCTCATTCGGCAACTCAATCTGTGATAGCGGCCCAGCTATACACAGTTCGCGATCAGCTGCACGACCCAAAGCAACTCGCCCGAGTGCTCGGCCGGCTGCGCGAAATCGGATACGTCGGCGTCGAGGTTGCCGGGCTTGGATCCAGCGCCGCCGAGCGCTTCGGTCAGGAACTGCAAAGGGCGGAGCTAGTGGCGTGCGCTGCGCATGAGTCGCTCGAGCGCCTGACCGGTGATCTGTCCACGGTGGCCGCTCGATGCCGAGCTTGGGGCTGCCGGTACGTGGTCGTGCCGAGCCTGCCGCCCGCATATCATTCAGCGGCCGGCTTCCGGCGCTTCGCGGAGGAGGCTGCCCAGATTGGCCATGAGCTGGCGAGCTATGGGCTGGGGCTGGCCTATCACAACCACAGCTTCGAGCTCGAGCGATGGGAAGGAAAGACCGGCCTCGAGATTCTCTTCGAAGAAACGCCGAGGGAAGCGCTTAGTGCCGAGCTAGACACCTACTGGTTGCAGGCAGCCGGCGCCAGTCCGTCCGCGTGGTTACGCAGGCTGGCGGGCCGTGCTCCTCTGGTCCATCTCAAGGACATGGCTGTCGTCGGTGGCCAGGTCGTACAGGCCGAAGTCGGAGAGGGCAATCTCAATTGGCTCGAGATCTTGAACGCGTGCCGTAACGCCGGCGCGGAATGGTTGGTGGTGGAACAGGACGAGAGTACGCGCGATCCGCTGGAGAGCTTGGCCATCAGCTACCGGAACTTGACCGAGTTCTTATCGGCGCTGCCAGACGCCCCAGGATCGTGAGGCCATACGCTCATAGCGTTCGAGGCGTGAGGTCCTGCCCTGGCGGGCGGATTTGTTCAACCTGATTGCATCGGGCCATGT
>WNEZ01006185.1_pt1 | contig 10511 bp, 10 predicted proteins | sample 5400521 | NCBI WGS metagenome assembly WNEZ01 (sample SAMN13153339, study PRJNA577476) | soil metagenome | isolation source: 120 cm saprolite under Douglas fir tree site 2 hole 1 replicate 1 | place: USA:California | collected 2015-04-18
CCCGGACGAAGCGCAATATTGGGCCTGGTCGCGCGATCTCGCCTGGGGCTATTTTTCCAAGCCGCCGCTGCTCGCCTGGACCATTGCGGCTGCCGACCATGTCTGCGGTAGCGCCGAAGCCTGCATTCGCGCGCCCGCACCGATCCTGTATTTCGCCACCAGCCTCGTCGTCTATGCGATCGCGGCGACCCTCTATGATGATCGCGCGGCGTTCTGGGCCTCGATGCTCACCGCGCTAGGCACCGGCGTAGTATTCTCGGCCCGCATCATCTCCACCGACGTCCCGCTGTTGTTGTTTTGGGCGCTGGCTCTGCTCGCGTACGTGAAGCTCCTGGAGCAGCCGAAGCTGTCGTGGAGCGTCGTGCTCGGACTGGCGCTCGGGCTCGGGCTCTTGGCCAAATACGCCATGATCTATTTCCTGCTCGGTGCGGGCCTGGCAGCGCTGTTCGAGGCGGACGCGCGCAAGTTGCTGACGAGGTGCGAGCCCTGGATTGCGCTTGTGATCGGCGCCGTCGTAGTCGCCCCGAACCTCTTGTGGAACCTGCACAACGGCCTGGTCACGCTCGGGCACACGCGCGCCGTGGTGAACGCCGAGCAGAGTCTCGGCCTGCATCCCAAGAGCGCGCTCGAATTTCTGGCGGCGCAGTTCGCGGTGATCGGGCCGATCGTGTTCGCCGTACTGATCGTCTCCCTCGCGCGGCTGCGCTCCAAGTTGCTGGCGCCGCCGGATCGGCTCATGCTCGCCTTCGCGATCCCGCCGCTGGCGCTGATCACGGCGACGGCGCTCTTCACCAAGGCCTATGCGAACTGGGCGGCGACATCCGCGGTCTCGGCGATCGTGCTCGCCGCCGCGGTGCTCACCCGCCGCGAGAACTGGGGGTTGCTGCGCATCAGCATCGTGCTGGGTGCGATCGCGCAATTCGTGTTTCTGGCCGGCGACGCATTCGCCACGAAAATCTCGCTGTCGTTCCTGCCCGAAGGACAGCGCGATCTCTATCGCCGCACGCTGGGCTGGCGGGCCTTCGCCGAGGGAGCCGGCCAGCTGGCGCGAAAAATCGGCGCTGCGACCATCGCGGGCGATGAACGCAACCAGCTCGGCGCGCTGTATTACTACCTGCGCGACGAGCCAGTGAAGATCTTGGCGTGGCCCTCGGACGAGAGCGTGAATTTCGATTTGACCCGGCCGCTGACCGAGACCGCGGCAGAGCCGATTCTACTGGTCAGCGTGTGTCCGGCGCCGGCGCGGCACTTGGCTCGATACGCGGCGGTCGAGCCGCTCGGCAGTTTTACGGCTGCGAGCGGTCCGACTACGAGCCGAACCTATTTCGCGTTCAAGCTGGCGCAGCCCCGCGGTCCCATCGGCCCGCTCCCGGTCTGCAGCTGACCCGTTTGGGGATGCCGATTTGACGAGCGCTCGCCAACAATCTTGCCCGCACCCTCCCGGCCCTCGCTATCCCTTGAGGTCCGAGATCTTCCACAAGCCGAGGCTCTTTTCACTGTAGGTTTCATCGCAATTGCCTTCATTGATGACTCGGGCAGGGCGAGGAAGATTGAAGGGGGCGGCACATAGATTAAGCGGACGCCATTTTCCGGTAGGGATGTTGTAATTCTTTGTCCGGGCGGGGAAAGTCGTGGTGAGCAAATACGTGGAACGGCTTTGCACGATCCGGGCGAGGGCTTTGTGAAGCAGCCGGTTCGAAAGGTGCACCAGACAATCCCGGCAGAAGATCAAATCGGCCTTCGGAAGCTCGTCGCAGGTGACGTCAAGCACGCGAAATTCCCTCGACGGGGACGCGTATCGCAACATGTTCCATGCGATCATGCTCTCGACGATATCGGCGCCGATGTAGCGCGTTGACCCGAGATCCACATGCTGCATCCAGTTCAAGTCGCCGCAAGGTATGTCGAGCATCGAGATGATGCCGAGCTCGGCGATCAGCTTCGGCAGCTGATCCCGGATGACGGCAGTCTGCTGCAGGCTCGAGCCCGGTCCTGACTTGCTGTCCAGGCCCGGCCACCGATGCTCTTTGTAAACGCGATCGAAAACCGCGCGGATGCGCAGATCCCGCCGCAGGCCCAACCAGGGCCCCGCAAGCGGAATTCGGGCGATGGCGGATCGAAGATCCATACTGCTATCCCTATGCCGCGCCGCTTCTCAGCGTGGATTGCCGGTTCGAGCCCGGCGATGATAAAGAGTTTGCCCAACAGCGTCGAGGCACAACAGAGGGGAGCGAGTCAGTGTCGCACGCATCCGAGTTCTTCGCGAACGTGCTCGAGATTTCCCGCTCTGTGGACGCGAATATCGTCGAGAAGATGGCCGGCGAACTGGCCTCTCTGCGCGATCGCGGCGGCCGGCTGTTTCTGCTCGGCGTCGGCGGCAGCGCCGGAAACTGCAGCCACGCGGTCAACGATTTCCGTAAGCTGTGCGGGATCGAAGCCTATAGTCCGATCGACAACGTTTCCGAGCTGACCGCGCGCGCCAATGACGAGGGGTGGGAAACGATCTTCACCGGATGGCTAGAGGTCAGCCGGATCGGCGCGAAGGACGCCATTCTCGTGCTCTCGGTCGGTGGCGGCGACAGCGAGCGCAATGTCAGCACCAATATCGTCAAAGCCATCGATCTCGCCAAAGAGCGCGGTGCCCGTGTGCTCGGCATCGTCGGCCGCGACAGCGGTCATGCGGCGCGGCACGGGGACGTGGTGATCGTCGTCCCGACGGTCGATCCCAAGCGCCTCACGCCCTTGGCGGAGGCATTCCAGGCCGTCATCTGGCATTGCCTTGTATCGCATCCCGCCCTACAGATTCGCGCAACCAAGTGGTGAGGGATGGGCGCGGGCAGCGATTTCCGCAAGGCGGTCTTTCTCGATCGGGACGGCGTGTTGGTGGTTCCCTCCTTCCGCGCCGGCCGCAGCTTCGCGCCCCTGAATCTCAACGAGTATCGGTTTTATCCGGAGGCTGCGGGGTGCCTGAACCGGCTGAAGCAGGCTGGGTTCGCGCTCGTCGTCGTTACCAACCAGCCGGACGTGGGCGCGGGGCGCGTCCATCGGGAGATCGTCGAGGAGATGCATCGACGCCTCGCCGAGGCCTTGCCGGTCGACGCCATTGAAGCTTGTTTCCACACGGAGCAGGAGCGTTGCGCCTGCCGCAAGCCGCAACCCGGCATGTTTTTCACAGCCGCCCGCGAATTGGGGATCGATCTCTCCGCCAGCTTTATGGTAGGGGATCGCAGCAGCGATATCGAGGCGGGGGCAGCTGCGGGATGCTGGACCGTGTTCATCGACCTCGGCTATACCATGGAAAAGCCTCCGGATCGTCCCAATCATGTCGTGAAATCCCTCGCCGAAGCCACCGACTGGATCTTGTCCGGAACCGACATTGGGCAGCCCGATGACCCGAATCGATGAACTCAAAGTCAAGCTGTTCGCCGACGGCGCCGATCTCCAGGGCATGCTGGCGATGCGCGCAAATCCCCTCATCCGCGGCTTCACCACCAATCCGACGCTGATGCGCAAGGCAGGGGTGACGGATTATGAGACGTTCGCGCGGCAGGTGCTGGCAGCGATCCCCGACCGACCGGTGTCGTTCGAGGTATTCGCCGACGATTACGAAGGCATGGAGCGACAGGGCCGCGTCATCGGCGGCTGGGGCCGCAACGTGTACGTCAAGATTCCGGTCGTGACCACGAGCAGCCAATTCACCGGACCGGTCATCCGGCGAATGTCTCGCGACGGCGTCCTGCTCAACATAACGGCAGTGATGACGGTCGCCCAGGTCGCTGAGGTGGCGGACGCGCTCGACCCGAACTCGCCGGCGATCGTCTCGGTATTCGCCGGACGCATCGCCGACACCGGGGTCGATCCGATGCCGCACATGCGGGCTTGCCTCGACGCGCTCGCCAAGCGTCCAAAGGCCGAGTTGCTGTGGGCGAGCCCGCGCGAGCTCCTCAACATCTTCCAAGCGGACGAGGTCGGCTGCCACATTATCACGGCCACCAACGACGTCCTCGCGAAGTTGCAGCTCGTGGGCAAGGACCTGACCGAATATTCGCGCGAGACCGTGCAGATGTTCTATCGGGATGCAAACGCCTGCGGGTTCGCCATCCGCACGAAGGCGGCCGCCTGAACGATTTTTCGGCTTGCAGTAGACAGAGACGATGACCCGGGTTTTCGAGCGCATCTTCGTGACGGGCGGCGCGGGCTATTGTGGCAGCCGGCTGGTGCCGCAGCTGCTGGCGCACGGCTACAAGGTCACCGTGTACGATATCCTATATTTCGGCGACCACTTCCTTCCGAAGAGCCATCCGCAGCTTCAGATGATCGAGGGCGACATTCGCGACACCGCAAAGGTCGCGGCGGCGGTCGCCGGCCATGACGCGTTCGTCAGCCTTGCATGCATTTCCAACGACGCCAGCTTCGAGCTCGACGAGAGGCTGTCCACCTCCATCAACTTCGACGCGTTCGAGCCGATGGTGCTGGCGGCCAAGAACGCGGGGGTGAAGCGGTTCGTCTACGCCTCGTCGTCCTCAGTCTACGGCGTCTCCGAGCAGGCGGACGTCACCGAGGATCATCCGCTGGTGCCGCTCACGCTCTACAACAAATACAAGGGCCTGTGCGAGCCTCTGCTCACGAAGCACACCGACGAGCGGTTCGTCGGCGTGACATTCCGGCCGGCGACCGTGTGCGGCTATGCTCCGCGCCAACGGCTCGATCTCTCGGTCAACATCCTCACCAATCACGCGGTGAACAACAACAAGATCACCGTGTTCGGCGGCTCGCAGCTGCGTCCGAACCTGCACATTCAGGACTACGTCGACGCAGTCGAGCTGTTCCTCACCGCGCCGAACGACAAGATTCGCGACGAGATCTTCAATGTCGGCTACCAGAACCTGTCTATCATGGAGATTGCGCATCTGGTGAGCAAAGTCGTGCGTGAGGAATTTCCGCAGCGTGGTCGCATCGAGATCGTCACGACGCCGACCGACGATATCCGCTCCTATCACATCAACTCCGACAAGATCCGCCGTGCGCTCGGCTTCCGGCCGAGGCACACGATCGCGGATGCAGTTCGCGAGCTTTGCGCCGCATTTCGCGAAGGCGGACTGCCGAACAGCATGCACGATGATCAGTATTTCAACGTGCGGCGGCTGAAGCGTCTCAAGGCGGCATGAATTTGAAACCGATCGCGGTGGTCACCGGCGGGGCGGGCTTCATCGGCAGCCACCTCGTCGACCTGTTGTTGCATGAAGGCTTTGCGGTACGGGTCGTCGACGATCTGTCGGGCGGTCATCGCAGCAATCTGGCGCATCACGAAAGCGACGCCGACCTCACATGCTCTTGGCAGGACATCCGGTCATTGGAGGCCAGCGATCGGGTGTTTGCCGGCGCGAGATATGTCTTCCATCTTGCCGGGATCGGCGACATCGTGCCGTCGATCGAGAGCCCGACGAAGTATATGGACGTCAATGTGCAAGGCACGGCGCGCGTGCTGGAATGCGCGCGGCATGCGGGCGTCACCAAGTTCGTATACGCGGCCTCCTCGTCCTGCTATGGGCTTGCGGCCACGCCGACCGGCGAGGACCATCCGATCCAGCCGCAGTATCCGTATGCATTATCGAAATACCAGGGCGAGCAGGCGGTCCTGCATTGGCACAAGGTCTACCGCCTGCCCGCGAACTCGATTTGCATCTTCAATGCCTACGGACCGCGCGTGCGCACCACCGGAGCCTATGGAGCGGTGTTCGGCGTGTTCCTGCGCCAGAAGCTTGCGGGCAAGCCGTTCACGGTCGTCGGCGACGGCACCCAACGGCGCGATTTCGTGTATGTGTCCGATGTGGCGAAGGCGTTCCTGGCGGCGGCGAGAACAGAGCACGCCGGGCACCGATTCAACGTGGGCGCAGGAAATCCGCGGTCGATCAACGAGCTTGTCGAGCTCCTCGGGGGCGGGGTAGTCTACGTGCCCAAGCGTCCGGGGGAGCCTGACTGCACGTTCGCGGATATCAGCAAGATCGTCGCCAAGCTGGGCTGGAAGCCCCAAGTGAGCTTCGAGCAGGGGGTGGAGATGATGCTGCGCGACATCCATAGCTGGGAACAGGCGCCGCTATGGGATCCGCGGTCGATTGCGCGGGCCACGAAGACTTGGTTCGATTATCTAGGACGAGAGGGGGCGGGGTGAGATGCTGGAATCGCTGACCCAGCGCATCAAGCACAAGATCAAGACGCCGCAGGAGATTCGCGACCTGATCGGCCCGATGCCGCGGCGGGAGCAAGTCATCATGTGCCACGGCGTCTTCGACGTCGTACACCCCGGTCACGTGCGCCACCTGCTGTATGCCAAGAGCAAGGCGCCCGTGCTGATCGCCAGCATCACGGCGGACCGGCACATCACCAAGGGGACACACCGCCCGCACGTGCCGCAGGATCTGCGCGCGGTGAATCTCGCAGCGTTCGAAATGATCGATTACGTCCTCATCGATCCCAACGCCACGCCGATCGAGAACCTGAAGATCATCCAGCCCGACTACCTCGCCAAGGGCTACGAATATACTGCCAATGGCCCTCCGCCTGCGACCTCCGAGGAGGCCGAGACCGTGCGTGCCTACGGCGGCGACATCCTGTTCACGCCCGGCGATATCGTCTACTCGTCGACCCAGCTGCTCAAGGTCACGGCGCCTTCGCTGAAGCTCGAGAAGTTGCAGATGGTCATGGAGCGGAGCGGCGTCGGCTTCGACCATCTGCGCCGCACGCTCGACCAGCTCGCCATGCACAGCATCCACGTGGTGGGCGACACGATCGTGGACAGCTACACCCATTGTGCGATGATCGGCGGGCAGACGAAGACCCCGACGATGTCGGTGCTGTTCGAGCGCAAGGTCGACTTCATCGGCGGGGCGGCGATCGTCGCCAAGCATTGCCGGGCGGCCAGCGCCGAAGTGACGTTCACCACTGTGCTCGGCGACGACGAGTACCGGAATTTCGTGGTCGACGACTTGACGAGGTCCGGCGTCAAGGTGAATGCCACGATCGATCGGTTCCGCCCGACCGTCAACAAGAATGCCATCGTCGCCGGCGGATATCGGCTGCTGAAGATCGACACGCTCGACAACAGCTCGATCCCCGACACGATCCTCGAGACGATGACCCAGTCGGTACGCGACATCCCCGCCGAAGCGGTCATCTATTCCGATTTTCGGCACGGCATTTTCAACCGGCGAACAATCCCGGCTTTCGTCCGCTCCATCCCGGCGGGCGCGTATCGGGTGGCGGACAGCCAGGTTGCCAGCCGCTGGGGCAACATCACGGATTTCAAGGGCTTTGATCTCATCACTCCGAACGAGCGCGAGGCGCGCTTCGCGCTGGGGGATCAGGATACCGGTATCCGGCCGCTGTCATCGGATCTCTACGATGCGGCGCAATGTAAATTGCTGATCCTCAAGCTCGGCGAGCGGGGCGTGCTGACCTGCACCAGCCCGGATCACGAGTCGCTCGACAGCTTCTTCGTCATGGACAGCTTCGTCGAGGACCTTGTCGATCCGGTCGGTGCCGGCGATGCGCTGCTCGCCTACGCCACGCTGGCGATGTTGGCGAGCCGCAACGAGACCCAGGCGACGATACTGGGAACGATCGCCGCGGCCTGCGGGTGCGAAGTGGACGGCAACGTTCCGATCACGCCCGATCAGGTGCACGCCCGGCTGGACAAGGTCGAGCGGCAAATGAATTACGAGTGATGAAGGTCGTCGTCGTCGGGCTGGGCGTCCAAGGCCAAAAGCGACGGCGGTTTGCCGGCTCCGATTACGTGGCGAGCGTCGATCCCTTCAAGCCGGAAGCCGATTATCGCTCGATCGATGACGTGCCGCTCGGCGCCTATGATGCGGCGCTGTGCTGCATTCCCGATGCTCCCAAACGCGAGATGCTGTCGTATCTGCTCGGCAACGGCAAGCATGCGCTCGTGGAGAAGCCGCTTTGGACGGAACGCACTGAGGAGATTGCCGAGATTGAGGCGCTCGCCAACCGCAAGGGTGTCGTCTGCTATACCGCGTACAATCACCGTTTCGAACCACATTTCGTGCGAATGCGCGATTTGATTGCGTCGCAGGAACTCGGCCAGCTTTACTCCTGCCGAATGTTCTACGGCAACGGAACGGCGCGGCTCGTGCGGGAATCTGAATGGCGCGACACGGAAGCCGGCGTGCTGATGGACCTCGGGTCGCATCTCCTGGACACGGCCCGCTTCTGGTTCGGCTCGCTCGATGATTCGTTTCGCCTCCACGCCGCGCATCGGTTCGAGAACCGGGCACCCGACCACGTCGTGATGGGCAGCGAGCGCCTTTCGCCGCGCATCGAGCTCGAAATGACGCTCTTGTCCTGGCGCAATCATTTCGCAAGCGACATCCTGGCGGAGCACGGCACGGTGCATATCGTCTCGCTGTGCAAATGGGGCCCCTCGACGTTCATCCGCCGCAAACGCGTGCTGCCGAGCGGCCGCCCGCCGGAGGAAGCGATCACGCTCGTGCAGGAGGACCCGACGTGGGAACTCGAATACGCGTATTTCAAAAAGTTGTGCACGAGCGGCGCGAAAACCGACCTGTCGAATGACATTTGGCTCGGCCGCACGCTCGGCCGGCTGAGCCGGGAGGCGGGGACGCCAGGCGAGGCATGAAGCGCACGCGATCGTCCGCAGAGTCCCGACCCGAGAAGCCCGTGCTGCGGCCCGGGGATGCGGCGGCGGCTCTCATTCAGCTCACCGACGGGCGCTACCTGCTGCAGCTGCGCGACGCGAGGCCTGACATCTTCTATCCCGACCATTGGGGATGTTTCGGCGGGGCAATAGACCCCGGCGAGACGCCGGAAGCTGCGCTGGTCCGCGAGCTTCACGAGGAACTCGGCCTCGACCTCGTCGAAAGCCCGATGATCCGGTTCACGCGCTTCACCTACGACTTCGGTTTTGCCGGTCTTGGCACGATCGACCGCACCTATTTTCATCTATCGCTGCCGGATATCGCGGGGCTACGGCTCGGGGAGGGCGCAGACATTGCGGCCTTTGCGGCGGAGCAGGCTTTGCAGGACTTGCGTATGGTGCCCTACGATGCGTTCGCGCTCTGGATGCATCATAACCGCGGGCGGATAGGGTGTGTTACCACGGGAGAGGCCCATTGAGCGCACCACGGGTCGGTTTCGCCGGAATGACGCATCTCGGCCTGGTCTCGGCGACGGCAGTCGCGGCGAAGGGGTTTGTGACGCGATGCTACGATCCTGATGCCGCCCTCATCGACCGCTTGTCCAAGGGCGAGTTGCCGGTTCACGAGCCCGATCTCGGCGCACTGCGTCAGGCAAATGGCGATCGGCAGCAATTCTCCGCCGACGCTGGCACGCTGCGCGACTGCGACGTGGTCTATATCTCGCCGGACGTGCCGACCGACGCCGCCGGGAAAAGCGAGCTTGCTGGTATCCTTCGGCTGATTACTGATGTCGCTTCCGTGCTCAATCGTGGTGCCGTGATGGTGATGCTGGCCCAGGTGCCACCCGGGTTTACGCGCGCGCTCACGGCCATGCCGCATGAGCGGCTCTACTATCAGGTCGAGACGCTGGTGTTCGGCCGCGCCGTCGAGCGCGCGATGACGCCGGAGCGCTACATCGTCGGCTGTGCCGATCCGCAAAGGCCGCTAGAACCGCGCTTGGCCGCGGTGCTCTCCGCTTTCGGCTGCCCGATTTTGACCATGCGCTACGAGAGCGCGGAGCTTGCGAAGATCGCCATCAACTTCTGTCTCGTGGCTTCGATCGGCGTGGCCAATACGCTCTCCGAGATCTGCGAGCGGATCGGCGCCGACTGGTCGGAAATCGTGCCGGCGCTGAAGCTCGACCGGCGCATCGGCCCGCACGCCTATCTCGCGCCGGGACTGGGCATCGCGGGCGGCAACCTCGAGCGCGATCTCATGACCATCATCGGGCTTTCCGAGCGATACGGCACCGACGCCGAAATCGTGCAGGCGTGTTTCGGCAACAGCCGCCACCGCGCCCGATGGGCGACGCGCACGCTCCGCGACGTGCTGCTCGCCCGCTCGCCGCGGGCGAAAGTCGCGGTCTGGGGCCTCGCCTACAAGGAGAATACCCATTCGATCAAGAACTCGCCCGCGCTCGCGACGCTCGCAGAATTGCCGGGTACATCCTTCGTGCTCCACGATCCGGTCGTTCCGGCAAGCGCGTTGCCCGACGCGCAGCCCGTCTCGGCGGGGGATCCGGTCGCGATGCTGGGGGGCGCCGATGGGTTGATGATCCTGACGGCATGGCCGCAATATCGCGCGATTGCGCCCGCAGATATCGCGCGCGCGATGCTCGGCCGCATCGTGATCGATCCCTATCGCGTGCTCGATAAGGATCGAGCGATGCAGGCCGGGCTCGAATACTACACGTTGGGACTGCAATCTGGACCCGTCGGGGAGCGACCGTGATGCTGCCGCACGCGCATGCCGAACGTGCACCGCAGCGGGTCATCGTCATCGGCGCCAAGGGCTTCG
>WNEZ01015745.1_pt1 | contig 10510 bp, 12 predicted proteins | sample 5400521 | NCBI WGS metagenome assembly WNEZ01 (sample SAMN13153339, study PRJNA577476) | soil metagenome | isolation source: 120 cm saprolite under Douglas fir tree site 2 hole 1 replicate 1 | place: USA:California | collected 2015-04-18
GCGTGCGCGTGGTTCCACTGCGCGTCCAGACTTGTACCAGGCTGGTCATGGCGTCGGAGCCGTACAGCGTGCTCTGGGCGCCGCGGACTAGTTCGAGTCGATCAGCTTGGACGAGTGGCAACGTCCCGGCATCAAAGGTGCCGCCGGGTTCGTTGACGGTGACGCCATCGACGATGACCTTGTTGTAGCGGGATTCGCCACCACGCACGAAAATCGAGGAGAGGCCTCCGCGCTGTCCGGCGGTGTTAACAATCACGCCGGGCAGAAAACGTACGCCATCGTTGGCGGCGACGGGCTGCATGAGAGTGAGTTGTGCGTGGTTGAGCGCGGCGACATCCGCACCGGAGGATTCGCTTTCTACCGGAGTACGGGTCGCACTGACGACGACGGTTTCCGAAGTGGGCGCGAGGCGCAAGGTGACTGTCACCTCTGTCTGTTGCGGCGCGACTTCGAGCGTTTCGGGAGCAAAGCCCGGGGCCAGGATTTTGACTTGATAGCCTTCCGTGGCAGGCTTGCGGAAGGTGGCCACTCCTTCGGCGGTCGTGGTTTGCGTCGCTAGCACTCTGGTCTGCCCCATGCGAGTGAGAGAGACGTTTGCGCCGGCTACGGCGGCGGATTGAGGGTCGACGACTTTGATTTTGAGTTCGGCGGCGAATGCTGCCGGGAAGAGAACCAGAGTTGCGAATAAGGCGCGGAATACGCGCATACCATCCTCCTTTTCACGCGAAAGGGGTTGCGGTGGACGGATTGCGCCGGTCTCCTGGCTCGCGAGTAAGGATGTTGTGCATCCGGATCGGCAGGCGGTCTTCCCAGGATTTTTCCTGGTGGCCGGCTGCAGTGTCCTCGCTTACAGTTGCGCGGCAGCGCGGGAGTTGCACCCGCTTCCCAGTCTTTGCCGAGGGGCAAAGACGCGCAGTCCGAAGGGTTGGGAAAGAGCGAAAGAACTCGTGGAAGGAATTTAGCGGGAGGAGAGTGTGGAAGTCAAATGGCTCGGTGGTGGGTAAGTAATGGTGCGTGCGAGATGCTTCACTCCGCCTGAAGAGCGGCTGCGTTCAGCATGACGCCTAATTGGTGGGCGGGCGGGATTTGGGGCGGTATTTGGTGCATGCGTAGCCGAGCTTTGCTCGGCATGGACAGCCGAGGGCGGCTGTCCCCACATGGACCGTGGCGCTTTACTCTTCGCGTTTGTAGTACGGAAATTCGGGCGTGCCGACCTTGGAGATGTTGGCTTCGGCGAAGTCGCGGACGCGGTCGAGGGAGGCTTGCAGTTCGGCGGTGTAGCGCTGGAGATCTTCGTCGGTTGCGTCGGTGGGGATGTGGATCAGTTTTCCGATTCGCATGAGGACTCGGGAGAAGGGCATGGGGATCATCAGGCGATCCCAGGTGTTGAGGGTCCAGGCTTTGTCGACGGCGAGGTGGAACATCGCCAACGGAACGCCGGAGGAGCGTCCCAGGGCAACGGGGCCGGGCTTCACTTTGTGGCGGGGGCCGCGGGGGCCGTCGAGGGTGAAGGCGACGGTCCATCCTTCGTCGAGGGCGCGGCGCAGGCCGAGCAGGGCGCGGACAGCGTTGCGGCTGCTTGATCCTTTGACGGCGACGAAGCCGAATTTGCGGATGATGCGTCCGGTGTATTCACCGTCGTAGCTGTTGCTACTCATCACACGAATGCCATAGTCGCGGAAGATGTATGTCGCGGGGATGATGCCGCTGTGCCAGGAGGAGGCGACCAGGGGGCGAGTGCCGGGGCTTGCGGGTGCGCCTTCTTCGCGGGAGACCGCTATGCGGAGAGTGGGGCCGATCAGGCGGATGAACCAGCATCCGGTCCAGATGATGATGCGGAGGATGATTCGCTGGCCGAGGGTGAAACGACGCGGGCCGGTGACAGGTGCTGCGGACGGCGCTTCGCGTGTGGATACTTCGGGCACATGGTCATTGTAATGGGAGCACTGCGGCGGTAGCGGCGCAGTTTTGAGGGTTGGCGTCACCCTGAGCGCAGCCGTTCTTCAGGCGGAGCGAAGGATCTGGCGCGCATCGCTACCGCACCTAGAAGGCAAACTGCACCAACACCACTATTGCCCAGGGCCAGCGTTGGTCGGGTAACTTTGACAGAGTTTGCGCGAGGACAGAGCGCGCGGGCGAGGCGCCCGCGCCACATTTGATCCTGTTAGCTTTCCAGGTAGCCGTCGATCCAATGTTTGAGTCTTAGGCGGCGTTCGTCGGTGTTGTCGAAGCGGACGCCGAAGGACTTGCCCTTGCGCCAGGTGACGGCGCCCTTGACGCGAACGCGTGGAAGCGTCAGCAGGGCGAAGGAGATTTCAACATTCGACCCAGCGGCTACCTCTTCTGCGCTCTTCAGTGACATTCCGCCGGAGCTTACCTCGATGCTGCTGGCGTTGAAGCGGTGACGGTCCGCCTTGGTTACCGCAACCTCGGTCATGATCGGGACCCGCGCGTAACGGCGGAATTCGTGCAGCACGAGCATCTGGGTGGCGCGGACCAGTTTGAGGGCGGCGGACCGCTCCAGAGGCTCGTGAAACATGGCATTGATTCCATACTTGGAATAGCGAATAGCTTCCTGCGCGTTGCCGCCGACGCCATAGATCACGCAGCGGCTGTTGGAGCGCGAGGTGCGGGCGGCCTCCATCACGGCTTCAGCGCCGTTGCTCAAGTGCAGCACGCAGGCTTCGAATTTCTCGGCGCGCATACGTTCGGCGGCGTTCGACGTCATGATGACAGTTTCGACCCCGAACTGCCGGAAGCAATCAACCAGCAGGGCGCGAGACGACTCGTTTAAGTCGATGAGCGCGGTGCGGGCGGCAGCTTTCCGGGGAGGGATAGGAGTGATAGCGGACGCGAAGGATTTTTCCATGTCGAGGGACGACCTTCATCCTTAAAGCCCATTCTGGCGCGGGTTCCGGCGGATGGAAAGGCACAAAGGACCAACGCAGGACGTAGGAAAACGGACATTACCCGGATGGACTGGTGGGGAACGGCGCGGATGTGCCGGGGATTGAGCGGGTTGCGGGGAGCGACCTCAGTCGCTGAAGCCCCGCTCTAAATTGGGAGGCGGTTGCGGCGCCCCTGGAAGAGTGTGCGTCAGAACTGAATTCCGGGTGAAGAAATGGAACGACGTCGGCAAAACTAAGCCCCGTAGGGCAACATGTGAAAGCCCGGCACGGAAGTGCCGGGTAGTGTGAGGAAGCGCGAGCGAGTCCCGTAAGGGACGGCACGAGTTCTCCCGCACACGCTGGAAGCTGGTCGGTTTACTCAGTCCAGCGGCGAAAGAGCAGCGCGCCGTTGGTGCCGCCGAAGCCGAATGAATTCGACATCGCGTATTCGACCTCGGCTTTGCGGGCCTGGTTGGGAACAAAATCCATTGATCCTGTTCCGGGATCCTGGTTCTCCAAATTGACGGTTGGCGGCAGGATCTGGTCGCGGAGGGCGAGGACGGTGATGCCGGCTTCGAGGCCGCCGGCTCCGCCGAGAAGATGGCCGGTCATAGATTTGGTAGAGCTGACGGCAATTTTGCGGTCGCCGAAGAAGTTGCGGATGGCATGCGCCTCGAGCGTGTCGCCGATGGGAGTCGACGTACCGTGAGCATTTACGTACCCGACCACATCCGGAGTGACGCCGGCATCGCGCACGGCGTTGCGCATCACCCGGAAGCCGCCCTCGTGTTCGGGGGCGGGTTTGTGGTAGGCGTCGCCGGACATACCGTAGCCGGCAATCTCCGCGAGGATGGGGGCGCCGCGTTTGCGGGCGTACTCGAGTTCTTCGAGGATCACGATGCCCGCGCCTTCGCCGATCACGAAGCCGTCGCGGTCTCTGTCCCAGGGGCGGCTGGCTTTTTCCGGAGCGTCGTTGCGGGTGGAGAGCGCGCGCATGGCGGCGAATCCGCCGACGCCCATGGGAGTGATGGCGGCCTCGGAACCTCCGGCGATCATTACGTCGGCGTCGTTGTGCTGGATGATGCGGAAAGAATCGCCGATGGAGTGGGCGCTGGTGGTGCAAGCGGTGGCGGTGGCTTCGTTCGGTCCCTTGGCGCCGTAGCGCATGGAGACCTGTCCGGCTGCGAGGTTAATGATTGCCGCAGGAATGAAAAAAGGTGAAATCTTGCGCGGCCCGCCTTCCATCAGCGAGGTGTGCTCGCGTTCGATGATGTCGAATCCGCCGATGCCGGATCCGATGTGGACGCCGACGCGCTCGTCGTTCTCAGGAGTGATCTTCAGGCCCGACATCTTCATGGCTTCATCGGAGGCGGCGATGGCCAGGTGGATGAAGCGGGCCATCTTCTTTAGTTCTTTTCGCTCGATGAAGTTCAGCGGGTCGAAGTTCTTGACCTCGGCAGCGATCTGGCAGGCGAAGTTGGTGGCATCGAAGCCGGTGATGCGCTGGACCCCGCTTTCGCCCGCGAGCAGGGCCTTCCAGACCTGCTCGGTGGTGTTGCCCACGCCACAAATCAGGCCGATGCCTGTGACTACGACCCTGCGTCCCAATTCTTACTTCCCCGCTTTCGCGTGCTTGCCGATGTAGTCGACGGCGTCCTGCACGGTGCGGATCTTTTCGGCGTCCTCGTCGGGAATTTCGATATCGAAAGCCTCTTCGAAGGCCATGACCAGCTCGACTGTGTCCAGGGAATCCGCGCCCAGATCGTCGACGAATGAGGCGCTGGACGTGACTTCGCCTTCATCCACTCCCAACTGCTCCACGATGATCTGCTTTACCTTGTCGTCTACGGCTGCCATGTTTTTCCTCGCTTGCCTCGATTAGATTTGAATTCGGTGCCCGCAGGTTTGAGCTCCTGTGCCGGGTCACTCTCGATTTGTGTAACTCGGCCCGTTCTCAAGCGCGGCTACGCCCAAAAACCCAAACGTGTAGTTTAATGGTCCGGGTGAATTGCTGTAAAGAAAAGGGCCTGAAGCAACGGACAGGACCTCTGACGAATGTGATTCAACACTCTTGAATCCTAACGGGTGGATGTTGCCGGGGTCAAACGGGGCGGAGCCGCGCAAGGAGGTGCAATCCCGATGCGTGCCGTTATTCAGCGGGTGAGCCGGGCGAAAGTCACGGTGAACGGAGAGATAACAGGCGAGATTGGGCTCGGGCTGCTGGTTCTGCTGGGCGTGGGGCAGACGGATACTGAGTCGGACGCCATCTACCTCGCTGAGAAAGTTTCTGGTTTGCGAGTCTTTGAAGATGATCAGGGGAAAATGAATCGCAGCGTGCAGGACATTGGCGGCAGCGTGCTGGCCGTCTCGCAATTCACACTCTACGGAGACGTGAGGCGCGGCAAGCGGCCGTCATTCGATGCCGCTGCGGCGCCGGAAAAGGCACGGGAGTTGTACGAAGTTTTCGTAGAGCACATTCGTGCCGCGGGACTGCGCTGCGAGACCGGACGCTTTCGGGAGATGATGAAAGTGGAATCGGTGAATGAAGGTCCGGTGACGATTCTGCTGGACTCGGAGAAGACGTTCTAGGTTCGGACTTGGTAGGACCAGACTTGATCGGAGGTCGTGCATCGAGGTCGCCAGGATCATTCCCAACTTGTTTGTAGGGCCGTCACCGCTGGATCAGGAAGACTTCGATCGCCTGAGGTCCGAGGGCATTACGGTGATCCTCAGCCTGCAGACGGTCGAAGATGTAGGCGAGCAGGGCATTGAATCGGAGGAGACGGCGGCGAAATCTGCAAATCTGCGCTTCCGTAACGTACCCGTCGCCGACTTTGATGCGCTGGAACTGAAGCAGAAACTGCCCGCCTGTGTAACGGAACTCAAACGCCTGTTGAAGGATGGCCAGACCGTCTACCTCCATTGCACTGCAGGAGTGAGCCGCTCTCCGACCGTCGCGGTGGCTTACCTGCACTGGTGCCTGGGTTGGCCGCTGGAGCGGGCGCTCACGCGAATGCAAAAGGCGCGAAACTGTTGTCCCCTTCCAGATGTGGTTCGCCGTGCGCACTGGTCCCGGTGAGGCACGGTCAGCGGGCTTGCATAATCGCGTCGGCGACTCGAGCGGCTTCGACTGCCGGTTTCACGTCATGCGTCCGCAGGATGTGCGCTCCCTTCAGAATCAGAGCGGTCTGGGTGGCGAGCGCTCCGTAGAGACGATCCTGCGGCGGGGCATCCTTGCCATCTTTCGCGAGAGTGCGTCCGATGAAGGATTTTCGTGAGGTGCCGACCAGCAGAGGAAACCCGGCAGCCTGCAGTTCGTGGAATCGTGACAGCAGCGGATAATTCTGGTCGAAGCTTTTTCCGAAGCCGAAGCCAGGATCGAGCACGATGCGTTCGCGGCGAACCCCGGAAACGATGGCGGCTTCGGCCCACTGCTTGAGTTCGCGCTTGACCAGCAGGACAACATCGCCGGGCGGAGGCAGGGTGTGCCACTCCTCGGGGCGTCCGCGCATGTGCATGAGGACGGCTGCGCACTTCAGTTCGGCGACCGTCTTCGCCATTTGCGGATCCCAGCGAAAGCCGCTGACATCGTTGACGATCTCGGCTCCGGCGCTGATGGCGGCGCGGGCGACCGCGGCCTTGTAGGTGTCGACCGACAGGACGGCGGTGGGATGCCGCTTTTTCAGCTCCGCGATCACGGGAAGAACTCGCTTGAGTTCTTCGTCGGCAGTAACTGCGGCTTTGGGACTCCGGCCGACATTTTTGCTAGCGTCTGCAGGCTGCGACGGGGCGGCTACATCGACGTGCGCTCCGGGGCGAGTGGATTCTCCGCCGATGTCGAGGATATCTGCGCCTTCGGCGAGAAGATCTTCTCCATGTTGAACAGCTTGCTCGCGATCGAGGTAAGAGCCGCCGTCAGAAAAGGAATCAGGCGTGACGTTGAGGATGCCCATGATCAGCGTGCGCTTCCCGAGCTCGAGAGCGCGCGTGCCAAGGTTCCAGTGGAAGACGGTCCGCATGCGGGAACGATTCTAACTGAGCCGGACGCTTCGTCTGTGGTGGTTGCGAGACAAACCTTGAATCGCAGAGGACGCTGAGAAGTTCCGCAGAGGTCGCGGAGGGCAGTCCTGTCCAAGTGTGGTATGTATCGCCGGGCGCCGAAAGTAGCGCCGCCGTCCCGGCGGCTGTCCGGCGGGCGTCCCCGCCCGCCGCTCCGAGGGCGAGAGGTGCTGTCACAGCGCTAGCTGCGTCTCAGAGTTCTTCTTCGTGCCTCTTGAGACCTTGCCGGGCCGGTGCCGGTGGGAGGCTTTCTCATGCCGTCCAGGAGCTCTTTCAGAACGAGAGCGTTGTTGTGCTCCTCGTTCTTCGAGGCGAACAGAAGCGTGAGGCGTTTCTTTTTGTAGGTTAACGCATAGAGCTTCCGCAGTTCAGCCTCGGCTTCGGGGTGGGAGAGTTCCTTCAGATATTTCCGGCGGAAGGTCAGCCAGTGATCGGGCTGAGAGTGAAACCATTTGCGCAGCGCGTCGGAAGGTGCGAGATCGCGCATCCACTCGTGGATAGCGGCGTTCGCCTTGCTCAGGCCTCGCGGCCACAGGCGATCGACCAGGATGCGAGCTCCGTCCGCTCGCGACGGCGGTTCGTAAATTCGCTTCACGGCGACAGGCATGATCTTCTTCTATTATTGTAAGGCTGGAATCGTGGAGGCGGATTTGGCTTGGGAGCGGCGGCGAGGCGTAGAACTTGCGGGCCTTGTTTTATGGCTGATCGTGGTCATGCTCTCAGGTTGCGACGTGCAGCGGCGGAAGTCGGACGCGGAACTTGGGCTCAATCCGCAGCAGGTTGCCGGGCGAAAAATTTATGACTCGCACTGCGACCGCTGTCATGAACCGTATTCCACGCGGGGAAAGAAAGGTCCGGGACTGCAAGGGGTTTTCAAGCACCAGTATCTATCGCTGAGCGGGCTTCCGGCGAATGACGATCGGGTCACGGACATTATTCGCGGAGGGCGCAACGAAATGCCGGGCTACAGCCAGACGCTCAGTCCGCAGGACATTCAGGATCTGCTGGCCTACATGCACACGCTGTAGCTCAAGGCAGGGGCTGACGCGGGAGCGTGCATCCTCCGTGTTTCGTGGGATAATTCCGCCGTGAAGACTGTTGCCAAGTCGGAACTTTTTCGACGGTTGCCGTCGGTGGGCGAGCTTCTGCGGAACCAGACTGTAGTTGAATTGGCGCGCAGTGAAGGGTCCGCCGCCGTGACCGACGCAGCGCGCGCGGTGCTCGGCAGGCTTCGCGAGGAGATTGCGTCCGGTCTGCTCGACGAGCAGGCTTTGGATCTGGCGCTCTCCGGAATTCAAAACGCGATCGAGCAGCAACTCCGCGGGACGCTCGGTTACTCGTTGCGTGGAGTGATCAACGCGACTGGCGTCATCCTGCACACCAACCTTGGACGGGCTCCGCTACCCGCCAGTGCTATCGAGCACATTCGCGAAGCCTCGGCGGGATATTCGAATCTGGAGTTCGCGTTGGAGGTTGGAGAGCGCGGTAAGCGCGATGTTCATGTGGAACGGCTGTTCCGCAGGCTGCTCTCTGAGGATGAGTCGGTTACAAGAGCCGCCGGGCTTGGCCCAGGCAGGACAGCCGAGGCGGCTGTCTCTACGCGAGCGGATGTTTCTACCATCGTCGTAAATAACAATGCTGCGGCGGTGCTGCTGGCGCTCAATAGTTTCGCCGACGGTGGTGAGGTCATTGTTTCGCGGGGAGAACTGGTTGAGATTGGGGGCTCGTTCCGGATTCCGGATGTGATGACGAAGTCCGGGGCGATTCTGCGCGAGGTCGGGACCACGAATCGCACGCGGGTTGCGGACTATGACCGGGCGATCAATGAACGCACGCGGCTGCTGTTACGGGTGCACCGCTCGAATTTCGAGATCACAGGATTCACCGAGCAGGCTTCGATTTCGGAGCTTGTAGAGTTGGCTCGAAGGCGCGGGTTGCCACTGATGGAAGATCTGGGCAGCGGAGCGCTGGTGGATTTGCAGGCATTTGGAATCAGCGGCGAACCGAGCGTGCTCGACAGCTTGCGCAGCGGAGTGGACGTGGTCAGCTACAGTGGGGACAAGTTGCTCGGCGGTCCGCAGGCCGGGCTGATCAGCGGACGTCGCGAGCTGGTTTCGCGGATGCGTTCGAATTCCCTGTTCCGTGCGTTGCGGGTTGACAAGCTCACCTATGCGGCGCTGGAGGCGACGCTTCTGGCTTATGTGAAGCACGATCATGACGCGATTCCAACATTGCGCATGATGCGGCTGACCCAGAAGGAGATCGGACACCGCGCCCAGGCGATAGCGCGGCAAGTCAGCTCGTCCGGCTTGAATGTTCAACTGATCGATGGCGAATCGGTGATTGGCGGTGGGGCGGCGCCCTCGTCGGTGCTGCCGACACGGCTCCTGGCGTTAAGCTCCGAAGGTCTCGGGGCGGACGAATTGGCTGCGCGACTGCGAGCCTCAGATCCGCCGATCATTGCGCGGGTGGAAGAAAGACGGGTGCTGCTCGATCTGCGAACGGTGTTTCCTGTGCAGGATGAAATGATTGTGACCGCGCTTTATCGGATCTCTGCTTGAACGCATCGAAAAACGGTGGCCGTTCTTTTCACCATCGGACACTCCACTCGCACACTCGACGACCTGATCGCCGCGCTGCGAGTCCACAAGATCCAGACGTTGGTCGATATACGGGCGTTTCCCATGTCGCGCCGCTTGCCGCAGTTCAATCGCGAGTCACTGGAGAAAAGTCTCCTTGCCGCGGGAATTTCTTATGTCTGGATGAAAGAGCTGGGCGGATATCGCAAGAAAATTCTCGAAGAGTCGCCGAACCTCGCACTCAGGAATCAGAGCTTCCGCAATTACGCCGATCACATGCTCACGCCGGAGTTCGAGAGCGCAATGGCTCAACTGCTGACGTTGGCCGAAAAGTCGCCAACAGCGTACATGTGCGCGGAGCGGGTGTACTTTCGTTGTCATCGCATGCTGGTGTCGGACTGGCTGGTGGCGCATGGGCATGAAGTGGAGCACATCGATGATGTGGGGCCGACGAAGCCTCATCGGATCACCGCTGAAGCCCGCATGATCGACGGGCAAATGATCTACCGTGGAGATCGGCTACTATAGATTTTCGATTGCCGATCATGAAAGTGTTCCGCAATCGGCGCTCGAAAATCCTATGATCGTTGGCACTGGCATCGACATCGCCGAAGTTCCCCGCATTCGCCACGCCATTGAGCGCTTCGGAGATCGCTTTGTACGGCGAATTTTTACCGAGGGCGAAATTCGCTATTGCGATTCCAAGGCGAATCGCGTAGAGCGCTATGCGGCGAGATTTGCTGCGAAGGAAGCGGCGATGAAGGCGCTGGGCACGGGATGGAATCACGGGGTGCGATGGCGCGATTGTGAAGTGGTTCGGATGTCGGGAGGCCGGCCGACGATGAGCTTTCATGGGCGCGCAGGAGAGTTTGCGGCGCGGCTGGGTGTGAAGAATGCGGCATTATCGCTTTCGCACACCGCAGAGCAGGCGATCGCGCAGGTGATTCTGGAAAGTTAGAGAACAAAGCACGGACGGTACCCGTG
>WNEZ01038534.1_pt1 | contig 10509 bp, 6 predicted proteins | sample 5400521 | NCBI WGS metagenome assembly WNEZ01 (sample SAMN13153339, study PRJNA577476) | soil metagenome | isolation source: 120 cm saprolite under Douglas fir tree site 2 hole 1 replicate 1 | place: USA:California | collected 2015-04-18
CTTCTGTCCCAGGCCTGAGCGCTCAAATTCTCCCATCAAAAGATTGGAATAAAACAGGAAAATGATAAAACCGACTTCGATCACCGCTCTCCAGACATTTTTCTTCATGCCTCACCGACTCTGATTTTTTGGCCTCGGGAAATCAAAATCAACGCCGAGATCAAAATCAACGCCAAGATCAACGGCGGCGGACAGGAGTGTCCGCCCTACGCTAGCCCATCAACAGGCCGCCGTTGACGTTCAGCACATGCCCTGTGATGTAGGAAGCATCGTCGGAAGCCAGAAAGCGCACCGCGCTGGCAACGTCCTCCGGAGAACCCACGCGACCGAGCGGAATCTGCCTCACCGCATTGTGCTTGAATTCGTCGCTCAAAGCAGCCGTCATGCTGGTCTCAATAAATCCCGGAGCGACCGCATTGCAAGTAATATTGCGCGAAGCCACCTCGCGCGCCATCGCCAGAGTCAGCCCGATCAGCCCGGCTTTCGAAGCCGCGTAATTCGCCTGACCTGCTTGACCGATCTGTCCGAAGACGCTGGTGACGTTGATGATCCGTCCCCAGCGCTGCTTGAGCATCGAGCCAATCACCTGCTGGATGCACAGATACGCGGAAGTCAGATTCGTGTTCAGCACCGCGTCCCAGTCGGAGCGCTTCATGCGCATGACCAGCTGGTCGCGAGTGATGCCAGCGTTATTCACCAGGATGTCGATCTTGCCAAATTGCCCTAGCGCCGACTTGATCCCGGACTTCACCTGCTCTTCGTCCGCCACATCGATGACGAACGCCGCTGCCTTCCCTCCCGAAGCCGCGATCTGCGCGACCAGTTCGTCGAGTTTCTGCCGATTTCGCGCCGCCACCGCGACGGTCGCTCCCTCTCGCGCCAGCGCCAGCGCGCAGGCATGACCGATCCCCTGCGACGCTCCCGTCACCAGCGCGACTCGCCCCTCGAATCTCATGCGTGCTCCTTGGGAACTGATCTTTAGAACGGAACTCAGGAACGGAACTCAGGAACTGAACTTAAGAAGGAGGATTATAAACGTCCGCAGAAGCTTACAGGTTGGGCAAAGGCTAAAGGGGAACGCATCCTGTGTGGGAACGGGGCTTTGCCCCGTCCAAGCGGGGCGAAGCCCCGCTTCCACACTAGGCCGTTTGCGTTGCCGCTCGCCCCAGTTTCACCGCCCCAAGAATCTTTTCAATCTTCTCGACCAGCGTCCGCTTCGAATACGGCTTGGCCAGAAAATACGTGCGCGACTCGGGCGCTTCCGTCGCGTACTCCGGGTTGTTGTAACCCGACGTCAACAGAACCACAACCTCCGGTGAATGCTCCCGCAGATCTTGCCCCAGCTGCAGTCCCGTTCGACCCGGAAGCACCATGTCCGTCATCACCAGATCGATTCCGCGCTCGCACTCCAGGTAAACCTTCATCGCCTCGCGCGCATCCTCCGCCGGCATCACTTCAAAGCCTGCGCTCTCCAGAATGCGGCAGGTCGCCTCCCGCACAAAAGGCTCGTCCTCAACCAGAAGAATGGTGCGCTGCCGGGGCTGCTCGTTCGCCTGTACCCACTGCTGAAGAGTCATACCCCCTCCAATTCACTTTTCTCACACCTCTTCTCCGAGCAAGCGCATAGCCTCGCGGCCTCGCCAGAGCGGCGCGCTCCGCACCAACGTCTCTGCTGTTCGGATATGGTTTGGGAATATGGTTCGGAATCTACTTCGGCGAACTAAGAATCGTCTGCTTCGGATCGAGCACGATCTTGCGCGCCCCGGTCGGCGCGCTCAGCCGAAAGGCAGTCTCCGCGCCATCTGCCAACACTTCGCCCAGAAAAACCAGCGCGTTACCCGGCGACGTCGTGGCATACACTGGAACCGCCGTCACCAGATCGTCGGGCGCGTCCTTTTGTACGATCACGCCCGTAACCGTAGTCACGCCATTTTTCTCCGTGGAGCGAACCTCGCGCGCTTTCAGCTCCGGGATTGCCGTCCCTTCGATCCAACCTTCCAAGAACCATTCCAACTTGGGACGATTCTCGTACCAAAGTGGGCGCGGCAACTCCTCTTCGAAAACTGCTACCAGTTCCTGCGTGCTTACGCTCTTTCCCGCATACCGCTCTCTGAGTTTCCGCAGCGCGCGGAAGAACGGCTCGTCTGCATTCGCGGGCGGATGCGCCCGCCCTTTCCGGGAATGGGATGAGGTTTCGGAATCGCGCAGCATGGAACGCAGCATGTGAAACAGCCACGTTCCTCGCTCGTAGCTGATCGCCTCATATCCTCCGGGGAAATGAGACGACACGAGCCGCTGCCCCAGGGTCACCGGTCCAGCGTCGCGCAGCCACTCGCCATCTTTGTTCTTGCTCAGAAGGTCGCGGCGGTATTTTTCCAGAACCTGCCGGAATTGCACCGGATTCTGCTGCTCCAGCATCAACAGCGACGCATAGTTCGCTAAGCCTTCGGCAAGCCACTGATCCCGATAACTCCTCCACAGCACCAGATCGCCCCACCATTGATGCGCCGTCTCATGCACCAGAACCTGGCTGTCGAGCTCGCGCGTCACCGGGTCAATACGCAGATCCGCCTGTTCCTGCGGGCTGAGAAACGCGAAGCTCGACAGGAACACCAGCCCTGGCCATCCCTGGCTCAACTCCCCAGGCATCTGCGTCAGCGCCAGCGACCCGTATGGATACGGCCCAAACCACTGCGAGAAACTTTCAATTGCCTTCGCCGCTTTGTCCGCCACCGCCTGCGCATTGCGCGCCGGCGACGGCGGAGGAGGAACCACCACCATCGGCGTCATCGATCTCGATCGCGGCGTGTGAAGGCCCGGAAAAACCGGCTCCTCCATCAACTCCGCGTGCGCCTTCGGAAACGATTTCTCCACTCCCTTCGTGCCATACGCCTCCACCAAAGTATTGCCCGCCTTCGCCTCCGCCCGAACGTACTTGCCCAAGTTGAACCCTGCTACCGGAATCAGCCGCTCTGACACCCAACGCGAAATTTTCTCGCCCGCCGCCGCCTCGTTCGTTTCCGCGTCGTCGCCGTCTGCGCGCGAGGTTTGTTTTCCCGTCGCCACCAGCGTCCAGTTTGCCGGATAGTGAAATTCGATCTCGAACTGCGCCGGACTCAAACCGAAATTCGGATACCACGTGCCGCGCTCGCCCACATACAGCAACCCGTTCCCCGCCTCCGACAGAACCTCGCCCGCATAGCTAAACCGCAATTTCAATTCCGTTCCGGACGCGAGCGGAGCCGGAAAAACCACCGCCACCAGATCGTTCCCTTTCCGCTGCAGGTGAGTTCCTTCGAGCGCCTGGTTCTGGAGGAAGTCCACCGGCCGCCCATCTGTCTCCACCGCATCAACCTTCAGATAACGCGACAACTCAAACAGCAGCGTCCTTTCGCCTCCGCTGCGAATTCGAACATTCACCTCCGTCGATGCTCGCAGCCTCGTCGGAGGCTGCACCGTCGCCCGAATCCGGAAGGCCGTGATCGAAACGTCGGGGACCAGTGAAGCCGGGGCCGCGCCGCCAGCCACACTGGGCGCAAACGAAGTCCAGATATCGAAGAACAGCGTGCCGTCTTTTACCCGCGGCTGCCCCGCCCACAACGGCTCGGCGCCGGCCGCATCCCAAAACACTTCAAAACCACCCAGTTTCTTGCCCAGCAAATGAGCGTGCAGCAAAAGCGGAAATTTTCGATCAGGCTCGCTCCCACCCGGCGCTGGAAGGAAATGGCTGAAGTCCAGTAGCAAACGTAGGGCGTCAAACTCCGCCAGAGTGCGGCTCGTGTCGTCCCATTCTTTTATGAATTCCGCGCCCTCCGCCGCCGGCGAAAGAAAGGGCCGCAACACCGCCGCCGTATTGTCGTTGAAGCGCAGATATCCCGAGGTGAACTGTTCTTCGAGAATCGCCATCCCCGTAAACAGCGCCAATGATCCGCGCTCAACCTGGTTCGGCGGCCGCAGCCGTATCTCGCCCTCACCTTCGAAGAGTGCGCCCGTAATCCGCCCGCAAATATCTTCCGTAAACGCCAGCGTGCCGTCGTCTAAATCAATGTGGAGACTAGGCCGGTCAATCGAGGCGTCCCGAACGTGGTACACCCGCTGCGGGTCCAATCCCACCGATCGAATTCGCGAGTAAAGCGCGCTCGTCGTTTGTGGACACTGGGGGCTCGCTCCTGTCGGCTGCGAGTGGGCCGTCGCGGCCACCAGCCAGCATGCCAACCCGATCATCCACCGCGAGCGAATCAACCCTGGCTTCATGAGAAGTTCTCAGTTCCCAGTTCTCAGCTCTCAGAAGAACCCTAGCACCATCCGAATCCCACTGAGAACTGAGAACCGGGAACTGTGAACTCCCGAAAACCGCCGCTCCAGTTCCAGCACCTTGGTCACCTTACCGCCCGCCCCGCGCCTCGTCCTCATTCTAGTGCTTTTGGCTGCGCTGAAAGCGCCCGCCGACGTCATTCACCTCAAGAATGGACGCACCATCTGGGCTGACCAGATTCGCGAAAACAAAGATCGCGTCGAGTATGACCTCGGCGACGACACCTACGCCATCCCGAAATCCTCCGTCGAGCGCATCGATGCCGGCGGCGCCGCCCCCGGCCACGCCGGAGAATCCGGCAATGCGCCCGACATCACCCCGCCCGCGCCCTCGTTCAACCACGAAGCCGACGTAGCCGAAAAAGTCATCCGCGACGGCAAGGTTGACACCGATGCGCTCGGCAGCATCGCGCAAGCCGCCAATCCCGAACTCGCTGCCACCGCCTACTTCCTCGCCGGCAAGCACGAATCCGATCGCGGCAACTTCCCGCAGGCCAAGCGCTACTACGAATCCGCGCTCCGCTTCCAGCCGGATAACTCCACCTTGCTGATCTACTATGCCGCCTGCCTAATGCGCACTGGCCACGCCGCCGAAGCTCTGTCCTACGCCCAACACGCCGCCAGCATTGCTCAAAACTCAGCCGACGCCGTCGCCATGCTGGGTTTCGTGCAGTTCGCCAGCGATCATACGCCCGATGCCATTCGCTCCTGGAAAAAGTCACTGACCCTGCGTCCCGATGCCACAGTCAGCCAATACCTCGCTCGCGCCGAGCGCGAGTCAACCGCCGAATCCGATTTTTCGCAACGCGAAAGCAGCCACTTCAACCTCCACTTCGAAGGCCGGGACACTTCCGAGACCTTCCGCCGCGATCTGCTCGCCACCCTCGACGCCGAGTATGACGACCTGGTGCGCGATCTCGGCTACTCGCCACACAACAACATCGCCGTCACGCTCTACACGCAGCAGGCGTTCTTCGACGTTACCCGTGCGCCTTCCTGGACCGGCGCCCTCAACGATGGCAAGCTGCGCATCCCGATCAGCGGCGTCCAGCGCATCACGGCCGAACTTGCCCGCGTCCTCAAACATGAGCTGACCCACTCTTTCATCTCACAGATGTCAAGCAACCGCTGTCCGACTTGGCTGAACGAAGGCATCGCCCAGATCGAGGAGGGCAGGTCGGCCGCATCCTACGGACACCAGCTGGCAAAGCTGTTCGCCGCCGGAAATGAGATCCCTTTTAATATGCTCGAAGGCAGCTTCATGAGCTTCTCTACCCCCGAGGCCGTCGTCGCCTACACCGAATCTCTGGCTGCCACCGAATACATTCGCGATGCTTACGGCATGAGCGAAATCACGCGCATCCTGGAGCGCATCGCGCAGGGCAGCTCCACCGAAGCCGCGCTGCGCGCTACCGTTCACTCCGATTACCGTCAACTCCAAGACGAAATGACCCGCAAGCTGAAAGAAAGATACGGCGAATAAGGCTCCTGCACGGACGAGCCCACCATTGCCCGCCCACGCGAGCGCCGCTCGGCGGTTGCCTGTGGTCACAGCAACTCTGCGACACCCTACACTCGACATCGCAAGATCAACCCTAAAAGGGGGCGGACCGGAGTGTCCGCCCCGACGGGGCAGGTTACGCTGCGGCTTGTTGTTGATAGGCTGGGACAAATACCTCGGCTACGAAGGTTTCGAACTCGGTTGGCGTTGTGCTGGCGGCGGTGCGAGGTTCCAGCGCCCGCATGTGTCCTGCGTTCAGGGCGGCCGCCATCTCGAGTATGAGCCCGGCGATGTTTTCGGACATCCCCATCTGAAGCATCGCGGATCGAAACTGATCGTCGGTTGCCTGGATGTATCCGAGATCGGGTTTGCCGATGGCTTTGCCGATAATGCCAGCGGCCTCGATGTAGTCGAGATCGCGCTGCCCCTGCAGTTCTTGCGTCTGCTTGCCGCGAAACGCAAGGCGCAAGAGAGCGTCGGCGGCGAACGATCCGATGTCGCGGGTGGCGATCATGAAAAGTTTCAGATTCGGACGAACCGGTCCGGCCATACTGCCTAGCATGCGAATGGCACCCACTTGCGGCAGCGTGTTTTCCATGAAGTAGCCGGCGCGCAGGTGGAGTACGTTCGCACCATCGATCCGATTGAGCTTTTGTTCCAGGTTGTAAAGGCCGACTACGGGCCCGGTTCCGGCGGCTTTGTCGGCGCCGATGCTGCTGAGCGAAACAACATTCTTGACTCCCGCGTTTTGTACTGCCGTCACGATGGCATCGCTGACGCGGTCCTGAAAAGCGCGAACGTCGTTGCTGGTAAGGTTGGGTGGAATCAAGGTGTAGGCTGAGTCTGCTTTGTGAAAGGCTTTGGTCAGGGCGCGCGCGTCGGTGACATCGGCGATGAATACTTCCGCGCCTTCCGCCGCGAGAGGTTGCAACCGAGCTGCGTCTCTGCCGACGACACGAACTTTCTGCCCGCGGGCAAGAAGGTTCTTCGCCACTACGTGTCCAGTGTTGCCGCTTGCTCCAAGAACAACGTACATATTGACCTCCATTCCGAGATTGGATGCGGCGGGTTGGGTTTGGGCTCCACGCTGAAGGGCAGGCGGAGCCGACCGGCTTTTCCTCTAGTGCGGGGGTGCAGGTTGGAAGCTAAAACGAGAACGGCTGGGTGGAACTCCCAGCCGTTTTCTTGGGGAAGCGTTACAACAACTCTATTTCTTCAGCGAACGAATGTACTTTACCACATCGCGGATCTGGTCCCTGGAGAGTTTGCGATCAAACGGCGGCATTCTGTTTTTGCCTTTGCCGACGATGGCGGCGAGTTCGTCGTCCGATTTGTTCTGCACGTCGTCTGAAGCCAGGGGGCGCACCTTCAGGTTCTTGCCGAGCATGGTCTCGCCCGCTCCCTTTGCGCCATGGCAGGCGGAACACCGTACTTTGTAGATCTCGGCTCCGGTCTCCGCGAGTGCGGATCTGGAAAAGACCAGCGCCAGCAGAATCAAGCGCAACATCGAGTTTTTCAGCAACCCGCTAGTCTCCCTTCAAACCCGCGCATAACTCTACAATCCGAGTTTACCAGTTCAATTTCAACGCGAATTGGAACTGGCGCGGGTCGTAGGCGGCGCGGGCTCACGGCCGACACGTTGTAGCGGTTGGCGATGTTGAATGTGTCGGCGATGAGGTCCATGTTGAAGCGCTCGCCGAAGTAAATGCGCTTGGAGATGCGCAGGTCGTTGAAGATGGTCTTGGGGGTGCTGCCGGCGTTGCGGCCGAGGTTGCCGTCTAGTTGTGCCAGAGTCGGAAGGGTTTGAGTAGCAATGAAGCCATTAATGCACGGTTCCTGTAAGACGCCGGTTGGCGAGTACTTGCTCTTAAAGGCTGCGCCACAGGCTGGGTCGACCGTAGTGTTTGGGCGGCCAGTGAGGGAAGACAACTGGAAGTTGTCACCGTTGCCGGTGAGGATGTTGAAGGGCCGACCGGAGCTGAATTCGATCAGGGGGGCGAACGTCAAGTTGCTGAAGATCTTGCTGGCGAAGCCGTCGCCGCTGAGCTTTCCGGTCTGGTAAACGCCGCTGAAGACGAAGCGATGGCGCTGATCGAAGGTAGAGGTGGAACGATCGGCGCTGGGGAAGTAGCTGTCTTGCGGGGTGAGCGTGGACTGCAGATCGGTGGAATCGTCGATGGCGTGCGACCAGGTATAGGAAGCGAGGAATTCGTAGTGCTTGCTGAAACGCTTGCGCAGATTGGCGGTCAGGCCGTTATAGTTCGAGGTGCCGTTGGAGTAGTTAGCGTCCATGTCGCCGAAGGGGACGCAACCGGTGTACGAGAATCCGTTCAACGGCATGGGATCGCAGGCCGTGTTGAACCCCGGCAAGGCCTTGAGAAGAGTTTGCGCCTGCGTCACGCAAGGGCCCTGGCCACTTAGTTGGAACCCGGCGGCAATGGAAGGGTTCAGTCCGCCCGGGCGGAAGAAATTCATAAGCGCGGGGTCGACGTAGGGGAAGGGATCGGTTGATGCATTGCACCCGCTGACCGTAAACGGACTGGCGGGGGGAGTCTTGCCCGCGATTTTCGCGTCATAAAACGCCGCCTCGAAGTTGGCGGTCATCAGGTCGCCCCGAATGGTGTTGGCGTTGATGGGACGGTTGAGGTGGCGGCCAAGGTTAAGGTTGTAGGCGAGGCTGAAAGCGAAGCCACTGCCGAGGTCTCGCTCGATGGTCAGGTTGGCTTGCTGGGAGTAGGCGTAAACAAAGTTCTTGGACTGCGGGTAGCCGAAGGGCTGGAAGCCCAGGGGGAGGAATGTGGATTTTGTCGGGTCGGGGTTTAGGTTGAGATAGTTCTGGTTGAGGAGAACTGATTGCGGAACGTTCAAAGACTGGAACTGCTGCTGGCTCGGCTCGTAAAAGAGGTTGGCATTCGCCTGCGGGAAGGGCGACGACGCACACTGGGGCTGATTCAGCAGTCCCTGGAAGATCGGGACAGCGTTCAGATTGGCGGCGTTGCTGGTGGCGCCGGTTGGAATGCTGCAGGGACCGGTGCCAGCAAAGGCCAACTGGCCGCTGGTTGACCCGTCGGAGGCATCGCCGAGGAAATAGAGGCCGAGCAAGGGGTGGTCAAAAAACATGCCGAATGACGCGCGGACTACGGTCTTGCCGTCTCCCTTGGGATCCCACGCGAGGCCGATGCGCGGCTGAATGTTGTTCTTGTCGGTCTGGATGCCTTTCTGCAATCCGAGTGCGCCATAAGCGACAAGCGGCAGCCCTTGCAGCGGCTTGAGTTTGGGCGGGAACTCCACGTCGTAACGCACCCCATAGTTCAACGTGAGATTGTGGCGAGCGCGCCAGGAGTCCTGCCAGAACAATCCCAAAGGTTTGTTGGTGAACGAGTCGCTGGGGCTGCCGAGGCCCTGGATGAAGTCTCCGGGGACACCGAAGCCGTATGACTGCACACCCGAAAGGCCAGGGATGTTGAACTGAGGCGGGAGCGCCGCTTGCAATATAGCGAATTCCGCGCTGGGGAGCGCGTTGGAAGCCGAGAGCGATCCGAAGTCGTACACACCACCGTAGTTCACCGTGAAGGTGGCCTTGAGCGGGATATAGTTGAAGTCGCCTCCGAACTTAGTGTCGTGCCGTCCGATGCTCCAGGAGAAATTGTCGGTGAACTGGTAGCGCTTTTCGATGCGCTGGATGTAGGAATACGGCTCGCGCCCGAAATAGGCGAATCCGGGAATGTTAACGGCCGGGTCAGCGCCGTCCGGGATCTGGGTGTTGTAGAAGTAGGCCAAGCCTCGGCGGGCGAACTGGAAACGGAATTCATTGACCTTATTGTTGCCGAGCGTCCAGGTGTCCTGGGCGACCCCGGCCACGTCGCGGTAGGTTTGTTGAGAAGTGCGCGAGTAGGCGTTTTGACCGAAGGGCTGGTCTTGTCCGCTCACTTCGATGCCAGTCACGGTGCTGGGGCTGACGTTGCCGCGCAGCGTGAGGCGGTTGCTGGCGCTCACATTGTGGTCGAGACGAAGCGAGTAAAGGCTCGTGCCTTCGAAGACCGGGAAGTTGCCCTCCTGCGAGGCAAGCGTCAGGTAGGAGGGAGGCACGAAGCACGTCCCGGGAGACTGGCAAGTTGAGATGAAGCCGGGGAATCCGCCCAGGTTCGTCGGCCAAGCGCCATTGACCGCCATACCGGAAGATGCTCCCAAGATAGCAGCGTATTGTCCAACGATGCTGGCCACGGCCGGATTGGCTTCCGCCGCCAATACTGTAGGACTTGTAAAGAAACCAATCTGGTCGGGAGTCAACTGCAAAACGCCAAAGGGTAAACCGACCTGCGAACTATCGAAGGGAGAGAGTCCGAAATTACCCTCGCCGATACTGGAGAATCCGGTCTCGTGCCGGCGCGTGACTTCATAGGAAAAGTAATAGTAAGTTTTGTCCTTCTTGATCGGTCCCCCGAAAGCCAAGCCTCCCTGCACGCGGGTATAGGCAGGATCGGAAGTTGTGCTGAAGGGATTCACCGCTTGAAATCTGCGATTGCGCAGGTATCCGTAAACGTCGCCGTGGAAATCGTTCGATCCGGAGCGGGTGATGATGTTGACCACGCCGCCCGAGGCGCGGCCATATTCGGAGGCGTAACTGTTGGTGATGATCTGGAACTCCTGCACCGCCTCCTGCGAGACGGTGGAGCGCACGCCGTTGATGGAAT
>WNEZ01010578.1_pt1 | contig 10508 bp, 9 predicted proteins | sample 5400521 | NCBI WGS metagenome assembly WNEZ01 (sample SAMN13153339, study PRJNA577476) | soil metagenome | isolation source: 120 cm saprolite under Douglas fir tree site 2 hole 1 replicate 1 | place: USA:California | collected 2015-04-18
AGGGGTGGGCGTCCATAATGATGAGCTTCGGCGAAGATTACCTCGCGGTCGAAGACAAGCGAATCGACATGGTAGACATCACCGGGGACGTAGCGCTCTAGCAGATAGAAGGATTGCTTGTCACCGAGCGTGTCTATGCGCGACCAGAACTCTTCGGGGGTATTGATTTTCGCGATCCCAATAGTGGAGGCCTCGGAGCGTGGTTTGAGCATCCAGGGCGGAGGGACGCGAGCCATGTATTCGTTAATCTTGTCGTAGTTCAGGACATGGACAAAGTCGGGCACGAGGATGCCGTGTTGTTGTGCCTTCAACCGCATTGCTAATTTGTCGCGAAAGTAGCGAACGGAGGTATCACCCATACCAGGGAGGCGTAGATGTTCCCGCAAGTTTGCAGCAGTCCAGACGTCGTAATCATCCAGTGCGACGATTCGGTCAATGAGGCGCGAACGGGCGAGGAAACTGACACCACGGATGACCTCGTCTGATTTGGACAGATCAGGCATGTAATATATTTCATCGATGCTCTCACGAGGCCAATTTGCATGCTCCAGCGCTGTCACAGTCAAGAAGATCACGTAAGCCCCTTGTCGCTTGCATTCATGGATAAATTCTTGCCCCTTCTCATAACTGGTAATGCAGAGTATGGTTTTCTGTGGTGAGTTCATCATTGGTTACACTCCTGGGCGAGTGGCGGCTTTATGCTACGTAAAATGGGTGCAACGGTCGTCATCATAGGGAACGTGCATAGAATCCTCCGGAGAGATCCGGGGAAAATGCTTCCCAAATAGTATAGCATATTAACCAGAAATCACAGCTTCGAGGTGCTGTTTGTTTCTTCAGGTAGGTTCCAACAGAATGGTACCCCGCCAAGGGCGATGCAAGCATCCCCACCCCGCTCCACACCGCCCCCGCCCCTACGCGACAGATTGATCATTTACTCTTAGCCCCCGATTGTGTTGGAGCCCCTCAGGTATTGTCGCTGTATATGTTTGCCTGGATAGCGTTGACCTCTGGGAGTGAGCGTAATTCGCCGACTGCTTTCGCCAGGTTTCCGCTGCTAGAGGCACGGCAGAGAAGATCGATAGCCTCACCCTCTCGCGCTGGATGTAGATTGAGCCTCTCTATGGAGACATTGTTGCGCGAGCAGGTTTCGTAGATATTGGCGATGAACTGGCCTGTCACGGATGGTACCTCTATTTGGAGATGATGTAGATTTAATGATAGTTGGCGAGGTAAGAGGGCTTGCTCCACGAACCTTAGTAAGACCAACACGATAAGCACCAGGGCTGTAGTTGCTATAGCCTCTAAAATTAAGCCGGCTCCACATGTCATGCCTAACGCAGCGACCACCCAGATGGTTGCTGCGGTTGTGAGTCCTTTGACTCTCTCCTTGTCACGGGTCAGAAAAATGGTGCCTCCGCCCAGGAAGCCGATACCAGCTACAATATAAGAAGCAATGCGTGTGGGATCGAGTGTCAGGTGCGGGATGCTGAGGAGACTCAGAAAGCCGTATGCTGAGACGAGGGTAAAGAGTGCTGAGCCAAGCGAGACTAGCGCGAGGGTACGGATGCCAGCCGCAGGATATCTTAGCTCGCGCTCAAACCCTACTACCGCGCCAAGTACCAGTGCCACTCCTAAGCGCAAGAGGATTGTTGGAAATGAGATCATATGATTTTCCCTCTTTGCGGATTCCTCGCCTTTAATAAGCATATGTGGGTTCTAACAAGAATTAGGGGTTAAGGGAGAACGGTTCACCCACCACGGGCGACCACAAGGGTCCCCACCCCGCTCCACGCCGCCCCCGCCCCTACGGAACGTTCTGCGCTCTCGTGTTAAGTTCGCGCCTATATGGCGGTGCCACGCTCAGCCAATCCGACACCCTCAAACATAAGATTATTATAGCACCTACGTCTAAGGATTAGTTAGTATGCCAGCTTGCTAAGTTCTCTAAATATAGCTCAGTACATCAACTTGCTAACTTCCTTAAATATAGCATAGAATACTAGTAGCTACCTTATTCGTGCTGGAAGGCACTAGTTTTATTATTGGAGGCCTTGTTGGACCAGGAACAGTTGACCACAATTGAAGATGTTCAGCGGGCGATGTTTGCCCAGCGTTACATAGCCGATCGCAGCCTGGCAACGGCGGTGTTCCTGGCGCTCAAACGACGTAAGCCGCTCTTGTTAGAGGGTGAGCCAGGGGTAGGCAAAACTGAAATCGCCAAGGTACTATCTGCTATTCTTGATACCAAGTTGATTCGTTTGCAGTGCTACGAAGGCATCGATGTGAGCACCGCGGTTTATGAGTGGAACTATACGCGCCAGATGCTGCACATACGCTTGATGGAAGCGGGAAGCGTCAGCAGGCAAGAGGAACTCAAGGAGATATTTGGCCCTGATTTCCTGATACAGCGCCCTCTCTTGCAGGCTATTGATCCGGCGAATAAACAAGCTCCAGTATTGCTTATTGATGAGCTGGATCGCAGCGACGAGGAATTTGAGGCTTATCTGCTGGAGTTGCTTTCTGACTTCCAGATAACCATTCCAGAAATTGGTACGATTGATTGCCAAGCAGGTGTGCGCCTTTGTGCGCGAGTTACGAAGCGTGGATCTTTTCAAAGCTCCAGGTGTCGCTGAGACGCTTGACTGGATCAGTTCTCTGCTGGCGCTTAATCAAATGGAGCTCGTCGAGGGGCCGGTGCGCGATACGTTGGGAGCCCTGCTCAAGTACCAGGACGATGTACTGAAAGTCGGCGGGAGCGATATGTATAAGATGTTGAAGAAGGCACAGGGAGTCTCCTGAAAATGAACGCACGGCCCCAGGAGAATGGTGATTACTTTGCTTTGGAGCCATTACGGCCACTAGAGATTGAGCGTGGTGAGCGACTACTGTACCGCTTGACCGAATTTGGGCGTCTACTGTGGGAAGTAGGTATCGACGTGGGGCCGCGCAAGACGCTCGACCTCGCTGAGACGCTGGATTATATTGACTTAACAAATAAGGAAGACTTTTACAACACGCTCAAAAGCAGCTTGCTGGCGAAACACGAGCAGGAACCACTCTTTAACCAAATGTACCTGTATTACTGGTATATGCGAGATGGCCAGGATAAGAAGACGGATGGTGCGCCGGGGGCGGCCAAACGCGATGAGAAGAAGATGCGCTTGCCTCCATCTGAGCTTAAACGGTTGGCAGAGCATCTCAATGCTCCAAATGAGCAGCGTAAGGATCTGCGTGCCGAGATGCGGGAGAGCGAGCGGCGCCGGCGGGTCGAAGAGTACCTGGACGAGGATGAAGATGATGATACGTCTACTCCACAAGGTACGGCCTACAGCGCGATTGAGGTGTTGAGGAAGAAGGATTTCGAGTCATTTTCGTGGGATGAGGTGCAGGAAGCCAAGAAACTGATGGCCGAGATGCGCTGGCGCCTGGGGCAGCGTCAAACGCGTCGTAAGAGGCCAGCCAGGCGTGGCTCGTATCCCGACATGCGGCGTATCGTGCGGCGAAATCTCAAGTATGGAGCGGAATTGATTGAACTGACGTGGCGGGAGATGAAGCTTAAGCCGCGCCCGCTGGTGATCATTTGTGATATAAGTGGTTCGATGAGCCTGTATTCGCGGCTCTTGCTGCATTTTATTCATACCATCTCGAATGGTTTGATGAATGTCGAGGCGTTTGTCTTTGGGACGCGGTTGACGCGTATTACGCGCCAGCTCAAAAGGCGCGATGTGGATGATGCGGTGGGCGATGTTGCAAAGTCGGTGCAAGACTGGTCGGGTGGAACACGGATAGGCGATGCGCTGCACTTCTTCAATCAAAAATGGGCCAAACGGGTGTTGGGACGTGGTGCCGTGGTTCTGGTTATTAGCGATGGTTGGGATCGTGGCGATGCGAGCGTATTGGAAGTGGAGATGGACCGTTTGCAGCATAGTTGTCACCGGCTGATCTGGCTGAATCCGTTGTTAGGATCGCCCGATTACCGGCCTTTGACTATTGGCATGAAGACGGCATTACCGTATATCGATAATTTTTTGCCAGCGCATAATCTGGATAGCCTGATTAGCCTGGGAAATCTTTTAGGGACAATTGACGATAGCCGGCCTATGCGGAGTACTGCGGCGCGACGCAAGGCCGTGGCTGAATGGAGTAAGCCCAGATTTCAGTAAGAAGGAGGTTTTTCGATGCGTGATATATTGCCTGATGTAGAGCGCTGGCGTGAGCGCGGCGAGCGTGTGGCTGTTGCCACAGTGGTAACGATGTATGGCTCGGCTCCGCGCAGGCCGGGCGCGAAACTGGCGGTAAGTGAAAGCGGGGAATTGACGGGTTCGGTCAGCGGAGGTTGTGTTGAGCCAGCGGTTGTGGAATCCGCAATGGAAGTGATCAAGACTGGTGAACCGCAGATGCTTGAATTTGGCATCAGCGAAGAGGAGAATTTCGAGAAGATCGGGCTGTCTTGCGGTGGCACGATACACGTTTTTGTTGAACGGTTAGATTGGTGAGAGCATCATGAGCGGACTCTATGAAGAATTAAAAGATCTGCTGAACAAGGAAAAAGGTGCAGCGCTGGCCACGGTGGTGCGTGGGGAGGAGCATGTCGGGGCTAAGCTACTCGTGTTTCCGGATAAGCGTACGCATGGCACGCTGGGCAGCGAGGCGCTTAATGACCTGGTGGTTGAGGACGCGGTGCGCGCTATCTGGACTGGCGATGCAGGGACACATACCTATGCTGTCGAGGAACCGACGGGGGCGCTTGCTTTTGATATCTTCATCGAGGGTTTTCCCCCTCCGCCTACGCTGGTGATCGTTGGCGCGGGGCATATCGCTATTCCGCTGACTACCTTTGCCAAGACGTTGAATTACCGGGTGGTGGTTATTGATGCTCGTGCTGCTTTCGCTACCCGAGAGCGTTTCCCTCATGCCGATGAGCTGATCGTTGAGTGGCCCGATGAAGCCCTGGAGAAAATGGACCTGTACCCGTCTACAGCGGTCGCGGTGCTGACACATGATCCTAAATTCGATGAGCCGACTCTAAAGATGGTATTGTCTCGTGATGTGGGCTATGTAGGCGCAGTCGGCAGCCGCAAGACGAAGGAAGAGCGCGATGAACGTCTAAGAAAACAGGGGCTGACGGAGGAGCAGATTCGCCGTATTCACGGGCCAATCGGGCTAAATATAGGGGCAGAATCACCGGAAGAAATGGCCCTGGCGATTATGGCTGAAATTGTGGCGACACGGCATGGGAAGGATGCCTCCGCGGTCCTTGATTGGAGCAAGAAGTCAAAGTTGTAACTTCCTGTGCACTGATTCGTTTTGTAAGATAGAGCAATATGTTCAGTTACGTTTCAAATGGGACAGGGGGTATATAGGATATTTTGGGTACGGGAAATGTAATAAGGGATGAGGACGGTGGGTTATGATTTTGTGCATTGCTATCTACATCGTTTAGAGCTTCTATAATGTTGATGTGACTGTTCTTTGAGAGAGGAATTATAATGCGATCCTGTGAATTTTGTGGCACTGAATTACCTGAGGATGCCAAATTCTGTGGGATTTGTGGGCGGGTATCTGAGACGCCGCTGTCGACAGCGAGAGGGAATGGGAGCTATTCCCCATCGAATGAAAGTTTTCCTGCCTCTGCAAACAATGTAAATGTACCAGGCTCTCAAAAACGATCTACTCGCAGGCCCTATCAGTATGCTCCATCAACACCTCAACAATATCAGAACTGGCAACAGGGGGAAGAGCCAACTGTAAAATATACACCGCGTACGCCTGTGTCCTCTCCGCCTCAGCAAGCGGCTTATACTCCGCCTACCGCGACAGCACGTTCCAACCCGCAGCAATATCCCTATCCCCAGGCACAACCGCCTCTCTATGTGGGAGGATTTGGGCCGGGTCAGGGACAACGTGCAAATTTGCCACGACCCCGGCGCAGACGTATGGGGTGTTTGATTAGCCTCGGCGTTGTCCTATTACTGCTCATCATTTTGTTCAGCATTGCCATTCCAACGGCACAAAAGGTGATGGCTTTCGGATCAGCCATCTCCACGCAATCGCCACTCAGCTCTCAAACAAACTTTATAGGTACGAGTGATCGTGTAAACATACTGATGATGGGGTACGGTGGTAGTGGTCACGATGGGGCGTACCTGACGGATTCGATGGTTGTGATGAGCCTGATGCCACAAAGCCATCACACTACCCTGATTTCTGTTCCACGCGATCTGTGGATACAGTATCCCCCGACTTCTGGAAATTATTATAAGATTAATGCTGTTTATCCCATAGCTTCCAAAAATAATGCGAATCCTGTTGCCGGTGGTGATGAGGCTGCACAGAAGGTATCGCTGGTAACCGGCCTGAATATTAAATATTGGATGACCATCAATTTCACGGGATTTCGCGATTTCATTAATGCTATTGGAGGTGTTGATGTGGATGTACCTGATGCTTTCACCTCAAATTATCCCAAAAATGATGATCCGAGTATTGACGCAAGCTGGACAAAGGTTCACTTTGCTAAGGGGTTACAGCATATGAACGGCGCGACAGCTATTGAATATGCTCGCGCCCGTTATGTGATTGATAATCCTGCGGAAGGGACCGATTTTGCGAGATCGGCTCGGCAGCAACTCATCATGAAAGCTGCATTAAGCAGGTTGAAAGATTGGCATACCTGGCGCAGTTTCTTCAGTGCGATGGATGCGCTGAAAAATACTATCTATTCGAATTTGTCCCTGGCTGACCTGGCATCATTTGCTATGAAGATGGATTTGAACAACGCGCATCGAGTGGGATTGAACTTTTCAAATGTTTTGGTGGGTGCAAGATCGAACGATGGTCAGTCTATTCTGTTACCGAGGAATGATGACTGGCAAGCAATTAAGGATTATATAAGCCAACAATTGTATAATTGATGCTTGCATGTACAAACGATAGGCGGGATGAGGGGACAGCAAATGCTAGAAGAAACACTCGATACGCATGGCATTTAAGGTGCCCAGGATGAAGGATGTGCCTGTTTTGGGAGATAAACAGGGGTGAACACTGTTACCGCCAGCTTATATCCAGGATAGCTTGAGACGATCGAGTACGCGCTTGACGGGGCCTTGTTTCCAAAATTCTTCAATGCCGAGCAGGTGCGTAGCTCGGAAGTAGATGATGAGGCCAACGGCCAGCTCTATGAGCAGCTTAATCATGGCAAGAATGGTGCCGATAACTCCCAGCCGCTGCGTATCGGTAGTCACCAGGACGAGGTCGAGTAGGACACGAACGAGCAGCACGCCAAGACCCATGGCGAGAGAGGCAAGCAAGACGCGGGATCCAAACAAGGCAAGTTTACGTAGTTCAAAGCCTTCAATGCGTTGTTGGAGAATCCATAGAAGGGCAAACGCTTCAAGCATTCCCGCTATGGAGGTTGAGAGAGCCAATCCACCCAATCCCCATTGTAAGCCCCACGCTGCCGCCTGGATAAGCAGCAGGCTGAGGGCAATTTTGAAGATAAATTGAGTCACACTAATAATTACTGGTGTTTTGCTGTCCCGGAAGGCGTAGAACGAGCGTGTGAGTATCTCGACCGCTGCCAGACCCGGCAGGCCGGCCGCGAAGAATGCGAGCGGAACCGCAGTATTTGTCGCGTTATCCAAGCTATAAGCGCCATGTTCGAGCAACACCTGTATGATAGGCAGACCCAGCACAATCAATCCTACGGCAGAAGGTATCGACATAAACAGGATGGTACGCAAGGTATCCTGAACGATATTGCGGAAGCGGTCTATACGTCCTCGCGTGACATTTTCAGCTAAAGTTGGGAAGGCAGCAGTAGAAAGAGCCATACCAAAGATGCCGAACGGCAGCAGCATCAGTTGGAAGGCTTGATAGTACTGGGTAATGAGGCCGTTAGCGGCTGTCAACCCAACTCCTACAGCCATAAGGAGAATGAGACTGCGGTCAACAAAGAAAGAGAAGTAGAGCATTGCCGCATTGATGACGCGCGGCACCATCTGCCGGCCAATCTGAATGATGCCGGGGTGATGCCAATCGAACGAAAATGTATAGCGCATTCCTAGTTTAATGATACCGGGAACCTGGACGCCAACCTGCAAGATTGCTCCGAGAACGACTCCAAAGGTAGCAAAATAAACGGCGGTAGTCTCGGTAGTAGATGTGCGATGCATTACAAGGATAATGCCTGGTATAAGTCCTATGATCAGACCTACGTTGTAAAGGACGGTGCCAATGGCAGGCGAGAGAAAGTGTTGTTTCGCATTGAGCACTGAGTTGATAATGACACCCCCGCCAAGTACGATGGACTGCAGGAACATAATGCGGGAGAGCGAAATGATAAGATTGAGTTCCTGCTGGTCGTGCAGGCCGGGATTATAGAGCGGTACTATCCAGGGAGCAAAAATAATCGCGAGCAAGGCGAGGCACATCATAATGGCGATGGCAAGGTTGAGTGCAGAACTAGCTATATGCCATGCCGTTTTTTCATCGCGTTCGCCAATCATATATTGGGTGAAAACCGGTATGAAAGCTGAACTAAGGGCTCCTCCAGCTACCATATTGAAAATAAGGTCGGGTACAAGAAATGCTTGTATGAATGCATCCGAGGTATTGGTTGTACCAAATACGTAGGCGAATATCGAGGTGCGAAGCAAGCCAAGTATGCGGCTGGCAATGAGGGCCCCGGTGAGGATGAGCGTTGCTCGACCAATACGTGCCTTCTGAATCATGCCGGTATCTTGAGCGGCACCAGCGGCGGATTGCAGGTCCTCGCTCGCTCCACTAAGCACGCCTGATGGACTACGTTGTGGGATCGGTGGTATCCTGGTTGGTGGGACGGGTGATACTTCACCTGGGGGCAACGGTATGACAGGCGACATTTGCATTGGTACCTGTGGTTGTGGTGTGTCCTGACTCCAGGAATGGGTTGAGGACCGCATGCCAGGTGGAGGCACAAGATCGGGAGGTTGCTTCGTCCCTTTACGTTGTATGATACTAGTAATGTCTGGATTCATGCGACGTTGTTGACGACGCATACGCTCCTCGCGCAGTTGTTGCAGACGTGCCTGGCGCAATTGTGGAATAGGTTGGGAGGGTTGAGGCACATTAAAGTATTGGTATTCCATACCTTGCCCATAGCCCAATGAAGTACCCATATCCTGGACTGGCTGCTGGTACTGGGGTGGGAATTGCGTTACTGGCATTTGCCCCTGGATCTGCTGCTGCTGCGGATTGATAGGGGGTTGCTGCTGCGGAGGGTTGATAGGCTGAGGGGGTGCAGCAGGAGCAGGAGGTCGCTGTACCAATGGATCTGATTGATCCTGGTCGTATTGCCAACCAAAATAAGGTTGTAGTTGCTGTTGTCCTGGTGGTCCCTGGTGTGGCTGGGGTGGTTGTTGCCTTTCGTTTCCCAATGTCTCACTCAATGTATCGAATACTTAACGTTTAAGATCTGTGAAGCTCGTCCTGCCTGGTACTCCTTGCGAGTGCTAGATTATCCAGTCTGTTTGCAAAGCATACCATAAACATTAAGTTCTGACAATGTGAATTGATGGGTGTCGTTGTAACATTGTCTGCATTATACAAAACGCTCGATCCAGGCTACTGTGCGTTGCAATCGATCAACACGTTGCTCAGGTGTGCCATATTCCGGCCAGTCCATCACATGGCTTACCCCTGGGTAGCGCACCAACTCTACTGTATGCTTGCGTTTACGTAGTACGACGAAAAGTTGGAAGGATTCACTAAACGGGCAACGTAAATCATTATCTGCATGGAGCAGCAAGAGAGGGGTCGAAATACGGTCAGCAAATGTTAGAGCAGAGCGACTTTGACGTAAAGGCTCACTGCCCTCCGACCCCGCGCCACTCATCGCATAGTCGAACCAGATTGTCTGATCTGATAGCAGACTGACAGTGGAAAGAGAGCTGATACCATTGCGACTGACTGCTGCTTTAAAGCGATTGGTTTGTGTGATAGCCCAGTTGGTCATGTAGCCGCCGTAGCTGAGTCCGCCAATGCCCAATCGTGTTCCGTCAACCGGCTCGGTAGCCAGGACGAAATCTATACCTACCATCAAGTCGCGGAAATCGTTGCCTCCCCAATCATGCAAGATTTTCTTACAAAAATCTTCACCGTACCCAGCGCTACCTCGTGGATTGGCCGCCAGTACTGCATAACCTTTTCCTGCTAGGACCTGGAATTCGTGGACATAACTATCACCCCAGGCCAGCGTCGGGCCTCCATGTATCTCCAGAATCAAAGGAGCCTTTACACCCTGAGATAGTGAGGGGAGATAGAGCCATCCCTCGATCTCCAATCCATCAAAACTTTGCCAACTGATTCGTCTGGGACGAACCAGTTGGCGGCTCCGTAAGAGCGCATCGTTCACCCCTGTCAGCTTGTGTTGATTTCCGCCGTTGTTGTCCATGATCCAGATATCGCCAGGAGTGAACCAATCTGTACGAATCATCGCGATTAAATGCCCATCTTTGCTTACCTGG
>WNEZ01006190.1_pt1 | contig 10507 bp, 11 predicted proteins | sample 5400521 | NCBI WGS metagenome assembly WNEZ01 (sample SAMN13153339, study PRJNA577476) | soil metagenome | isolation source: 120 cm saprolite under Douglas fir tree site 2 hole 1 replicate 1 | place: USA:California | collected 2015-04-18
AGGCAGATCTTTTTCAATCTTGCCCAAGCGCTCAATGACCCGGAGTTCGTCCCCTCCCAGGTGACGATTTCCATCGGCACGGCGCAGACCGCCAACGCGATCACGCCGTCGCTCAGCGTGCCCCTTGGTCCAGCTATAGCCACAACCAGCAGATTCACGACCGCGTCGGGCCCAAGCAGCCAATTCTCGAACCAGCTAACCGCCGCCGGCCCTGGCCTTGGAATCTCCGTTACCGATGCCTGGAACCAGAGTTGGACAATGGTTCCCGCCAATTCTTCGAACCAACTGAGGCGGTTGCGAACGCTCTATCAATACGTCACGGGAACGATGCCTCGCGGCGACATGACCACCGACCTGAGCCAAGAAGAGGCGGAGAAACAATTTCTGTGCGACTACCCGATCCAGTCTTTGGCGGTTTCAGCGTCGCCCGCGGGAAACGTCTTATTCCGGATGGACGGCTGCCAGGACAACTATTCCAAGTCGCGCTCGCGCGTGGTCCATGCCGATCCGACTTTCACGCAAGGACCGAACTGTGTCGTTTGCATAGACGACCTCAACGCCAAGTTGCTTCGTCCCTATGTCAATCCGAACCTGAAGTACCATCTTGTGCGCACGGCGGCGGGCAAGACCGATGACATGATCAAGGTCGGTTCGCATGGCTCCACGGACTTTTATATCTGCGCATCGGTCGGCAGAAACTGCAATCTGGTTGCTCATCAGGATGCATTTGACGGCCGCAAGGCCTTCAGCGATTTCGTGCTGTTCGTGTACGAAGCCATGAACCAATCGGGCGGAGGTGGAACCGGCAGCGCCCGGTCAAGTTCCGGCGCCTCATTCGTCTACTCGGTGCGCTGAGGACGGCAGTCATTGCGGACGCGACAATGCGGGATGCGGTCGTAAAGTCATTCCTCCCCCGTCACACGCAGGGCTATCGCATTTGACTATTTATTCCGTCATCCCGAGCGAAGCCGCCCAAAGGGCGGCGTAGCCGAGGGACCTCTTCTTGTTGCCGAGGCAATAGAAAAGGTCCCTCCACTACGCCTCGCTGCGCTCGGCTCCGGTCGGGATGACGGAAGTTAAAGCGTGCGCAGGAACAGCACCAGATCCTGCTTCTCCTGCTGCGAGAGCTTGGTGCCCAGCACGAGGTTGAAGAACTCGACCGTGTCGTCGAGGGTCAGCAGGCGCCCGTCATGCAGGTAAGGCGGCGAGTCCTTGATGCCGCGCAGCGGGAAGGTCTTGATCGGCCCGTCGGCGGTGGCCACCATGTTGTTGACCAGCGTTGGCTTGTAGAAGCGCTCGGCCTGCAGGTTGTGCATCAGGTTGTCGGTGTAGAAAGGCGGCACGTGGCAGGCCGCGCACTGGCCCTTGCCGAAGAAGATCTCCTGGCCGCGCAGCTCGGCGGGCGTCGCTTTCGCCGGATCGAGCCTGCCCAGCAGATCGAGCTTGGGCGCTGGCGGGAAGTCGAGTATTTCCTGGACCTCCGCCATGAAGTGGACCTGGCTGCCGCGCTCCAGGATATTGACGCCCTTCTTGGTGGCAATCACTGGGTCGCCGTCGAAATAAGCGCCGCGTTGCTCGAATTCGGTGAAATCCTCGACTGTCTTCAGCGCCCGCTGCGAGCCGAACAGGCGCTGGATGTTCACCCCGCGCAGCGAGGTCGTGTCGATGCGATGACGGAATGCCTGCGGTCGAATATCGCCAACCTGGTGCGTCGCGCCATTTGTGTGGCCGTTGGCATGGCAGTCGAAGCAGGCCACGCCGCGGCTCGGCTTCTCCGAACGACGATCCTCGGTCTGGTTGAACTGCTGCTGCGGGAATGGCGTCAGCAAGAGGCGTAGCCCCTCGATCTGCTTGGGATTGAGGATGCCGCTGAACAGTTCGTAGTAGTTGTCGATGGTGACCAGCTTGCCCTGCGAGACGTCACCCAGGTCCGGCCGTGTGGTCAGGAACATCGGTGGCGGGAACTCCGGCATGAACTGGTCGGGAATGTCGAAGTCGAGGTCGAAGCGGGTGAGATCGCGCGCCTCCTGCTTCTTCAGCTCGTCGATCTCGAACTTCGGGAAGACCATGCCGCCTGCGGGATGGTTGGGATGGGGCAGCGGATAGAAGCCCTTCGGGAAGAGATTGCGCTCGCGGATGTCGGCGGGCGTCATGCCGGCGAGCTGGTCCCAGCTCGTCCCTGCCGGAAGCTTTACCCGCACGCCATCCTGCAGCGGCTTGCCGCGCGTCATGGTCACGCCACTCGCCGCCCGATCGGCGAGGTCGTAGCGCTCGGCCAAAAGATCGGCCTGCCGCTTCTGGACGGCGGGTTGGGCCGCCTTCATGCGTGCCAAGGTTGTCTGGAATGGCTCCTTGATGTCGACCGGCATGTAGCTGGTCTCACCACGCTGCGGCGGCAGCTGCTGCGCGTAGGCGACCGTGAGGCTCACCAGTGCGGTGGCCGCGGTCAACGCCATCCAGGAAAGTGTGCGTTTGGACACGCTCATGGAATCTCCTCCTCGAAGGATATTCCCCGATCGACGACGCTGCCCGGATGGCAGTCTAGCCTCGTGCGTCTCATACGGCAATGCAGCTAGCGGCCGACCAGCGTCTTGCGGAAATTGCCCCAGAAGCCGGGAACGACCGGGGCGGCCCGGCTGGCCGCAGCCATCGCGCGATAGATATCGCTCAGCGCGCGCCTGCTGCCACGGGGGCGCAGCTGCGTGCCCTCCTTGCCCGGCTCGAGCACCAGCTCGCGTGTATGGAAGGCCTCGAGGCCCGGCCGATGGCCGATGCTCACGATCGACGTCTCGGGCAGCTCCTCGATCAGGAGCTTCATGACGTTCTCCTGACCGGTTTCGTCGAGTGCCGACGTCGCCTCGTCCATGAAGATCCAGTCCGGCTTGTGGATCAGCACGCGCGCGAAGGCTACGCGCTGCTGCTCGCCGCCAGACAGGACGTGGTCCCAACGCTCGGTCTCGTCGAGCCGGTCGCGCAGATGATCGAGGCCGACCTTGTGCAGCATGTCCTTCAGCACCTCGTCGGTGATGCCCTCCGGAACCTTGGGATAGAGCATGGCGTCGCGCAGCGTGCCGAGCGGGAAATAAGGCTTCTGCGGCATGAAGGTGATGGCGCCGCTCGGCAGATGGATGGTGCCCTTGCCCCACGGCCAGACGCCGGCGACCGCCCGCATGATCGTGCTCTTGCCGCTGCCGGACTGGCCGCGGATCAGGACCCTCTCGGGACGCTTGATCTCGACTTCGGCCTCCGCCACCAGCATCTCGCCGTCGGGACGCGCGAGGCCGAGCTCGCGCATGATCAGGCTGTCGGATTCGCCCGCCGGATGGACCACGATCCGCGCATCGTCGGGCGCTTCGGCGCTCTCCTCCAGGTCGGACAGCGCCTCATGCAGGTGAACGACGCGATCGGTCGACGCCCGCCATTCGGCGAATTTCGGGAAATTGTCGATCAGCCACGACAGCGCCCATTGGACGCTGGAAAAGGCCTGCGCGGTCTGCATCAGGCCGCCGAGCTGGATCTCGTTGGCGAGGTAGCGCGGCAAGGCCACGATCAGCGGCACGATGGGGGCGAGATAGGCCAGCGAGCTGGTGAGCAGCGAAAGGTTGCCTTGGCCTGTCGTCTGCACATGCCAGGCCGAACGCAGATCGTACAGTGAGCCGCGCAGCCGCTCCCGCTCGTCGTCCTCGCCGCGCATCAGGGCGATGCCTTCGGCATGCTCGCGCGCACGGGTCAGGCCGGAGCGGAAATCGGCCTCGCGACCCTGGCGGACGTTGCCGGCATGGATCAAGCCGCGGCCGAGCCCGTAGGTGACCAACGAGCCGATCAGGGCGTAAGCCACGGCGGCCCACACCATGTAGCCCGGAAGGGCGAATTCGAAACCACCCAGCTTGATCGGCAGCGATCCCGACAAGACCCACAGCACGCTCAGGAAGGTGATGAGCTGCAGGATGCATTGCAGGATGGTCTGGGCGAATTCGACGGCGTATTCAGTCGAGACGCGAATGTCCTCGGCGATGCGGCCGTCGGGATTGTCGACTTCCTCGGCCAGCAGGCCGAGCTGGTACTGGCGGCCCGAATGCAGCCAGCGCTGGACGGTGATATTGGAGAGCCAGGCCCGCCAGTTGATCTGCAGCCGTCGCTTGACGTGGAGTTGGATGGCGACCGCGACACCCGCCGATACGACGATGGCGCCCAGGATCCAAACCAGCTCGAACAGCTGCGCCAGATCGCGCTTCTCCAGGGCGTTGAAGAAGTCGCGATTCCAGATGTTGAGCCACAGCGCAATGCCGACATTGGCGACGCCCAGCACCACCATGCCGGCCGTCAGCAGCCAGGCGACGAACCGGTATCCCGGCGCCGTCCAATAGCCGCTGGCGACGGCGGCAAAAGCCCGTACGGAACTGTGCGGCGTATCCAATCAGTCGCGGAAGCCCGGATCGATCCGGTCGAGCTTCCGCAGGAGCGCCGGCCAGTCGAGCACGCCAAACGGCCGACGGACATGCGGCTGGTAATTCTTGTAGGTCGCCTCGATCACATCGGCCGGCAGCTCCGTGAGCCTGGTATTGCAGGACATCGCCGCGATCTGCGTCTTGCAGGAGAGCTCGAGCCGATGCATTGAATTGAACGCCTCGGCGATGGTGGCGCCGGTCGTGAGCAGGCCGTGATTGCGCAGGATCAGGGCGTTGTTGTCGCCCAGGCTCTTGACCAGGGCCTCGCGCGCGGCGGTATCGATCACGACGCCGTCGTAATCGTGGTAGCTGATCTTGGCGAAGCGCATCGAGGTCTGGGTGTTGGGCAACAGGCCGCATGCCATGGTCGAAACCGCCATGCCCGCCCAGGTGTGGGTGTGGATCACGCAGGCGACGTCCGGCTTGCCCATGTGGATGGCGCTATGGATCACGAAGCCGGCGCGGTTGACGCCGTAGTCGAGATCGCCGAAATCGGGCTTGGAGAGAATGTTGCCCTCGTGGTCGATCTTGAGCAGGCTGGACGCGGTGATCTCCTCATAGAGCAGCCCGTAGGCATTGATCAGGAAGGCGTCATGCTCGCCCGGCACGCGCATCGAGATGTGGTTGGCGATCAGGTCCGACATGCCGTAGAGGTCGATCAGCCGATAGGCGGCGGCGAGATCGACTCGCGCCTGCCACTCCTCGGGCGAGACCTTCGAACGAAGGCTGGCGACTTTCGACGACTTGAGGGCATGCACAGTCATGAAACGCTCTTGGATGGTGGGCGGTTGCAGACGGTAACCCGGTGCGGAGTGAACTGGAAGCGCCGTCGCTGGCCAAGCGCCCTCTCCGCCCGCGAAGCGGCTGTCGTATTCGCACATCTCGGCTCAGGGGCCCTCTCCGCCCGCTTTAGCGGGGGGAGAGGGAGGGGACCCGCGCTTGCGCGGGGAGGGTGAGGTGGGCTGCGATGCCTGCACCCCATCGATCTCGTTTTCTCCAAGCACCACCTCACCTTCCCATTGCTTCGCAATGGGGCCCTTCCTCTCCCCCTCCGCGCCTTCACAGGCGCGTACGCGGCGGAGAGGAGCTATGAGCTTGGATCAGGCGCGCGTGCGCCTAGACCTTCTTCTTCCCGTCCTTCGGGTTTCGCGGGTCGGGGGCCAAGGGATAGGCCGTCGTCGACTTGATGCGCTCCATGGAGAAGCGGGAGGTCACGTTCTTGAGCGGCATGGTGTCGATCAGCTTCTTATAAAACGCATCGTAGGCCTGCATGTCGGGCGCCGCCACGCGCAGCATGTAGTCGATGTCGCCGGCCATGCGATGGAACTCCATGACCTCGGGCATGGCGGTCACCGTCTGGGCGAACTTGGCGAGCCAGGCCGAGGAATGATCGCCGGTTTCGATCGAGACGAACACCGTGAGCCCCATGCCGACCGACTCGGGCGAGATCAGCGCCACCCGCTTCAGGATGACGCCGGCCTTCTCCAGTCGCTGGATGCGCTTCCAGCACGGGCTTTGCGACAAGCCGACGCGATGCGCGATCTGCGCCAGCGAAAGGCTCGCATCCTCCTGGAGGAGAGCCACGATCTTCCTGTCGATCGCATCCATGATTCGACCACCCGTGCAGAGCTAGCGGCGCACTGTCAACAGGCGGTTCAGACCGGCAACGACTCCAGGCGCACCGCGGCGCCCAGCCGGGCGCTCAGCGTCTCGGCCAGGGCTTCGACATCGCCGTCCAGCGGGCCGACATAGCTGGCAAGCCGCCGGTCGGCGCCGTTGAACCAGGACAGCCGCCAGGCGCCGGCCTGGCAGACCAGCGAGCCGACGACTCGACCATGGGCCGAGATCGTCCAAAGGGCCGGATCGTCCTGGGCGGCGAAGATGAGGCGCGTGGCTCGGGCGACGAACTGGTTGGCGAGGTTCAACATGCGCCGACTCTAGGGGCCGGCGGAACGTCGCGGCAATGGAACGGGCAGCCGAATGTGGCGGTGCACGCAGCAGATCCATCTACCCGACGAAGGATGAGGAGAATATTTCTCTTCGATCAGGGCCTGACGCCGGGCGCCTCGAGGATCATGCCCTTGGCGCGATCCATCAAATAGACTTCGAGCGCGACATATTCGGGTCCGTCGTAGGCGTAGGCTTCGGCGCGAATGCCGACCAGGCAGTTGCGCAGCCGGCGCTTCAGCGAACCGAGCGCCTGCCATTCCAGGCGATAGATCGGATAGCCGGTCGGATGGGCCTCGGGAATGGTCACGCCGGCGAGCTTCTTGCCGGCGTTGTCGTCGTGGCAGATGGCGCAGCTCAGGTTGAGTTGGCCCTGTCGGCGTCGGTAGATCTCGGCGCCCTGGTCGCGAAACGGCGCGAGCTGCGGATCGGGCGGTGGCGCGATCGGCTGGCCGCGCGACTGATGCGCGACATAGGCTTCGAGCGACAGCAGCTCACGGCTTTCCGGCGCGAACGGTTCGGCCTGCTGATTGGCGGTGCGACAGAGGTTGATGCGGCCTTCGAGATCGACCGGCTTGGCCGCGCCCTTGGGAATGGCCGGGTAGCGGGCAGCGACGCCCTTCATGCTTGCGGCGGCGCCGTGGCAATCGGCACAGGATTTGTTGGCGGCGCCGACTGGCTTGTCCCAAAGCTGACCACCGAGCTGGACGAACAACATGCCGGGATTGGCCGTATCGTCGTCCTGCATCTTCTGCAGCGCTTCGCCCATGTCCTGATAGCCCGAGCGGCGCTTGTCGGCAGTTCCCTGCGCCACGGCGAACGTGGCGACAAAGACGACAAGCAGCATGGCGCATGCTGCTTGTCGCCCCGAGCGTCGAGACGACGTCATGCTCTTCCGGACCGCGAGCGTCTCGCTCGCTCATGAGCGAGCCGGAGGCTCGCGGTCCGGAAGAGCATGAGCGGAATCATCCCACTGCGATGGCGACCTTTTCCTCGACGAGGAAACCTTCGTCGCCCGTCCAGCGAAAGCCGATGGTGCCGCTCTCCTTCGCGACCGCGAAGAACGAGACGAACGGATTGGCGGCGATCGCCGGCGAAAGCGCCATGTTGAAGATCTCCGCCCCGTTCCAGGTGGCGACGAAGCGCTCGATGATGTTGCGCGGAATGATGCGGCCGTTGGTGCCGGGCCGGAAGCCCGTCTCCATCGGATGCAGGATCAGCGCCTTGATCTCGACGATCTCGCCCGGCTTGGCGGTCTTGGGCGCATTGATGAGGACGTTGGTCATGTGACGTCCTCGATGCAGGCGGCCAGGGTGACGATCACGTCGGCGCTGGCGCTGAAAAACTCGCCCGAGCTGGTTTCGGCGATGGCGACGATCTTCTGGGAATCGGCGAGCTTGATGCGCGTGGCGATCACCGCCTTGCCGTTGCGCGGCCCGAGCCGGGCGTCGAAGACGTGCGGCTGCGGGTTCTTCTCGTTGAAGACGTGGATCGCCTTGACGTGATCGGCCTCGGTCATCGGGCTTTCGACCGACACGGTGAGCGGCACGGCATTGCCGTTCTCGACCAGCGGCGGCAGGTCGAGCGTCACCCGGCCCTCGCGGATCGCGACGTCGCCCACGACCTGCTTGATGGAAGCGGCCATGGCATCCGGTGTCGCGCGCGCCGGCGCGAAAGGCAGTACGGTGACGATTGCCACGCCGGCTAAGAAACGACGTCGATCCAGCGCTGCTGTCATGACAGGAGTGCGCTTCATCATCAGTCCTTCAACGTTGCGAGATAGGCTACCACATCCTCGACCTGCTCCGCGGTCAGGATGGTCTTGCCTTCGAAGCCCTTGGCGACGTGTTGCAGGCCCGTGGTCCGATAATAGGGCGGCATGATCGTGTCGGGATTGAGACGCGCGCCGTCGGCGATGCGCAAGCGCAGCTGGGCTTGCGACCAGCGTGTGCCGGCGCCGGCAAGGCTTGGCGCCAGAGTGCCCTGGAAACGCTCCTCGGGGATCGGGCCGCTGTGGCAGAGCAGGCAAAGCCCGACGCTGCGGTTGGCGACGATCGCCCGACCGCGAGTCGCGTCGCCCGGACGAGAGGCGAGCGGCTGGGGAATCGCATCGCGCACGACGGCGTAGGGCCGCGGCCCCTCCTGCGCCGACGCCGCGGGAATCGACAGGGCCACGATCACAGCCAGCAGGCCGGCGCGTGCCATGGCGTCAGCCGAACGTCTCGGCGGTGATCGTCTTGAACCAGCTGTCGGCGAAGAGCGCCTCCTGGGCGCGGAAGCCGCCGACCACCTCGAGCGGGCTGACGCCGCCGGCGCCGGGGACGTCGGCCAGCACGCCCTTGTCGGGGCGGTAGACGCCGGCGATGGAGATGCCGTAGTCCGGCGCCACCAGGCTGTAGCAAGTGTTGATCAGCAACGGATCGACGGGCTTGCGGCCCGCCAGCAGCTCGACGATGGCGGCCGCGCAGACCTTGGCCTGGGCATTGGCGGCGAAGGCCGACTTGGGCATGCCGCCCATGATGGCGGCATCGCCCAGCACATGGATGCCGGGCTGCAGGGTCGATTCGAAGGCGACTGGCTCGACCGGGCACCAGCCGGTGCGATCGGCGATGCCGGCTTGTTGGGCGATGGCGCCCGCCTTCTGGGGCGGGATCACATTGGCGACGGCAGCCTTGTGGCGGGCAAAGTCGGTGACCAGCGTCAGCGTCGACGGATCGACCGACGTCACCTTGCCGCCCTGGCTCAGCGACACCCACTCGATGATGCCGGGATAGAGTTGCGCCCAGGCGTTCTGGAACAGCCGCTGCTTGGAGAAGGCGTCCTTGGCATCGAGGATCAAAAGCTTGGATTTGGGCTTCCAGATTTTCAGCCAATAGGCGATCAGGCTGGCGCGCTCGTAGGGACCGGGCGGGCAGCGGAAGGGATTGGCCGGCGCCGACATCACCACCAGCCCGCCATCCTCCATCGCCTGCAATTGCTGGCGCAGCAGCACGGTCTGGGGCCCCGCCTTCCAGGCGTGCGGCATCTTCTCGGCCGCCGCCTCGTCATAGCCGGGCAAGGCGTCCCACCTGATGTCGATGCCCGGCGCCATCACCAGCCGGTCGTAGGAAAGCTTGTTGCCGTCGGCCAGGGCGACGCTCTTGGCCGCGGCGTCGACCGCGGTCGCCGACGTCTGGGCGAGCGTCACGCCGGCGCGTGCCACGCCGTCATAGCCGAACTGCTGCTGGCCAATCTCGCGCAACGCGGCCAGCACGCCGTTGCTGAACGGGCAGGCGGTGAAAATGCGGTTGGGCTCGACCAGGGTGACGGTGAGCTTGGGCTCGAGGGCCTTCAGCGTGCGCGCCGCGGTGGCGCCGGCGAAGCCGCCGCCCACGACCACGACGCGGCCCGCCTGCCCCGTTCCTTGGGCCGAAGCGACGGCCGGCGCCAGGCCGGCGGCGGCGGTGAGCTTCAGGAACCTGCGCCGGGTCGTCATGACGCGCCTACTCCTTTTGCGCGGCGAACCATGTTGCGATGGCGTCGATCTGGGAATCGTCAAAACCCTTGGCGATGCGGCCCATCACGCTGGAAGGCCAGGCGCCGCTGCGATACTGGCGCATGGTGTTGGCGATGTCGGCCGCCGTGCGACCGGTGATCTGCGGGATGACCGAATCGGCCACCTGCCTGGTCGCATGGCAGCCGGTGCATGAGCTCGCGCCGGGCGGCGCATCGGCCGCCCATCCAGGCGCCCCTGCCAGGCCGGCCAGCAACAAAGCACTGGCCAGCACCGGCAACAGCAGGCGACGCATCAGGCGCCTTTCTTAAGCTCCTGATGCATCAGCGGCAGGTTGCGTACGCGCTTGCCGGTGGCTTTGGCAATCGCGTTCAGCACCGCGGGAGCAGCGACGGCGATGGTCGGCTCGCCGACGCCGCCCCAGAAGCCGCCGGACGGTACCAGCACCGTCTCGACCTGGGGCATCTCGTCCATGCGCATGACGTTGTAGCTGTCGAAGTTGGTTTGCTCGACCGCCCCGTCCTTGACGGTGATTTCGCCATAGAGCGCCGCCGACAGGCCGAAGACGAACGAGCCCGCGACCTGGCGCTCGACCTGCGCCGGATTGACAACGTAGCCC
>WNEZ01006191.1_pt1 | contig 10507 bp, 10 predicted proteins | sample 5400521 | NCBI WGS metagenome assembly WNEZ01 (sample SAMN13153339, study PRJNA577476) | soil metagenome | isolation source: 120 cm saprolite under Douglas fir tree site 2 hole 1 replicate 1 | place: USA:California | collected 2015-04-18
ATCAAGCCTTTAGATGCCAGGGTTGCGAGCGCGTCGAACTGTCTGGTGCTGGCAGGGCTGTACGCGATGCTGGCGTTCTCGTGGACGTACTCGAAGGAGGAGAAGAACCAGATTTTATCCTTCTTCATCGGGCCGCCGAGTGTGGTGACATAATTCTGGCGGGAGAAAGGCTGCTTGGGATTGGACTCGCAGCTTTGCAGCATGCACGTCTTTGCGGGATTCTCGATGGGGAACCGGGCGTTGAGTGCAGCGGCGCGCTCGTAGAAAGCGGCGCCGCCATGCCAATCATTGGTACCGCGCTTGGTTGTGATTACGACGGAGCCGGCGGTTGTGCCGCCAGTATCGGCATCTTCATTCGCGGTGCGAACGGCGAATTCCTGGATGGCGTCAGGAGAAAAATTCTGCAGAAAGCCACCGATCCAGTCATCCGAATTGTCGCCACCGTCGACGGAGAGATCGTTGTTAAGTCCGGAGCTTCCACCGGTTGAGACGGCGGTGATGCGGGCTTTGGTGGGATCGGAGGGCTCGACGGGCTCGGTTCCGGGAGCGAGATAGGCGATGTTGGCGAAGCTGCGGGCCGCGAGCGGAAGAGTCTGCAAGTCGTGATTGCTGATGACTCCTTGATGTACTGCGCTCGCCAGATCGATGGGCTGCGTCGTGATTGAAGAAGTTTGACCCGAAACATTGATAGTCTCGGGCGCTGCTAGAGGCTTGAGCGTGACCGTGACATCGCGGACAGAGCTGATGGTGACGGAAACATCCGCCTGGGCTTGTGCGAATCCCACTACACTCACCGTAATCCGGTACGAACCTGGCAGCAGATCGTCGATGCGGAACTCTCCGCGATCCTCGCTGCTGGCCTCGCGCTGGATGGAGGAATCGAGTGACCGAGCCACGACTTTGGCAGAAGGGATGCGAGCACCAGTGGAATCCTGAACTGTGCCACGGAGCGATCCCTTGGAGTTTTGTGCGGATAGTGCGGCGACGAGGGCGATAATCAGCGCGACCACAGAGATAGCTTCTCTGAGCAGAAGACTCCTCACCTAAATGGACTGGCGGCACAGGGTGTCCAGGCCACAGAGCACCTTCGGCTGGCGCCTTTGCCGCATTGCTGCGGACCGGAGCCGGTCCACACCAGCAAGCGAGAATAGCTTGACAACTACGACTACTACCAGACGTCGTAGAAAAGTTGGGTGATCGAAATGGATTCCGGTGGGTGGATTTCAATCCGACCAGCGCTGCGGAGTTCGGTCCCAGCGATGATTCTTTAGCTCTGCAAGCAAAGCTCGATCGAGCGGACCTGCCTCACTGGCGGCGATGTTCTGCCGCACATGCTCGGGCTTGCGCATGCCGGCTATGGTAGTGCTGACTGTGGGATTCGAGAGGATAAAACGCAGGGCCATCTCCGGTAATGTCATTCCTTGCGGCAGGATTTTCTTAAGGTTGTCGACGCGTTTTATGGTGTTGGCCAGGTTTTCCGGTCCAAAATACAGGGAACGCCAATCATCTTTAGGGAAACGTGTCTTCGCCGTCATGTTGCCGCCCAGGCTGCCCTCATCGAGCGGCACTCGGGCAATGACGCCGATGTTGAGTTCTCGGCAAACCGGGAAGAGTTCATCCTCTGGCGACTGATCGAAGATGTTGTAGATCACTTGGACGGTGTCGACCAGTCCGGTCCGCAGTGCCTTGATGCCGTTCTCCGGCTGCCAGCGATTCAAGCTCAGGCCGAAATATTTGATCCGTCCATTTGTTCTGAGCTTTTCGACCGTGGAGTGGAAGTCGGGTTCGTTGGTCCAGGTGTCGTCCCACACGTGAAATTGCAGGACGTCGATTGAATCGATGTGCAGGTTCTTGCGGATGAGGTCCGTATACTTGAAGACGTGCTCCGGAGAAAATACATCGTGGTACTTATATTTGGGCAGCGCCGGCCACTGCAAATTTCCGGGAGGAATTTTTGAGGCCGCATAGAGCCGCTTTCCCTCATTCCGAGACATGATTTCGCCGAGCAGGCTGTCGCTCTTGCCGTCGCCGTAAGCCCATGCGGAGTCAAAGAAGGTGCAGCCGAGATCGACCGACAACTGCAGAGACGCGAGAGACTCCCTGTCGTCGGATCCGCTCCAGCCGCTCATGCCCCAAAGCCCATAGGCAATGTCGCTGACTGTAAAACCGGTACGGCCCAGCTTGCGGTATTTCATGCGTTCTCCCGTGGTTTTATTCGATTCTCTCTGCTTCCTCGCTGAGCGGCTCTAGCGCAGTATCGGCAAGCACAGGCACGGTTTGATGGCGAAATCCAGCGCCGCCATTTCTTCCAACGCGGGATGCAGTTGCGAATCGCGGCAGGGCTCCAAAGTGATCACGAAGGGAAGCGCCGCCTTCTCGTATCCCGGCTTTTGCAGTACGGCATCGATGTTCAGTCCGTGCGCCGAGAGAATGGCGGCAAGCTTCGCGATGATTCCGGGTTGGTCCTTGACCAGAAAGCGCAAATACCACCGGGTCTCAAAATCGCAGCTCACTTTGGGTGCGAGGAACTGTTGCGGCCAGTGAGACCGCGCGCCGGCAGACAAGCTCTGCGCTACGAACATGAGGTCGGAAACCACAGCCACCGCCGTCGGATCTCCGCCCGCGCCCGCGCCCAGAAACGCCATGTCGCCCCCATACTTGCCCGAAGTCAACACCAGATTCTGATTATTCTGCACGCGGCCGAAGGGCGATGAAGTGGCAACCAGGCTGGGACCAACCTCCGCGAACATCGTGCCATCCTTCAAGTCTGCCCGCGAGATTTGGCGGATTGTGCAGCCCAATTCTGTGGCGTAATCGAAGTCGACGGCATCGACTGCACGAATCGTGCGGGCTCGTATCCGCTCGGGAGAGACACGGGCCTGTAATCCGGCCAGGGCGAGAATTGCGAGTTTGGCGCGAGCGTCGCCGCCATCGAGGTCCTCGGAGGCATCCGCTTCGGCGTAGCCACGGGCCTGCGCTTCTTCAAGGGCCTCGCTGAAAGGAATCCTGGCAGTTTCGATTCGGCTGAGAATGTAGTTGCAAGTACCATTCAGGATGCCGGAAATGCCGTGCAGCCGATCTCCGCACAGCCCGGTCCGCAGCGCGGGCAAAACCGGCACCCCTCCTGCCACGGACGCACCAAACTCAAGCTGGCATCGGGCGCGATTCGCCAGTTGCAGCAAGTCGGGACCGTGACGCGCGATCAGTTGCTTATTGGCTGTAACCACCGACTTGCCGGCGAGCAGCGCGCTGCGTACGAATTCTTCTGCGGGAGTGAGGCCGCCGATCAGTTCGATCACGATGTCTGCGTCGGAGGAGAGGACCTCGCGGAAATCTTCGGTCCAAACTACATCCGCTGGCACCCAGGGTTGTTTCTTACGTTCCACGTTCCGGTTGCAGATGTGGGTGAGGCGTAGCGAGGGATTGGCAGTCTCGCACAAAATCTTAGCAACGGCACGGCCCACGGTTCCGAACCCTAGCAGTGCGACACGGCCCACCACAGTCGTATCGGGACGCGTCTCGGCTAGGCTGGTATCTTCTAGCTGCTTGGATGAAGTTCGGCCCAAGATTGTTCTCGTGGTGGAATACTACTCACTGCCATAATACGTGGGACACGCATTTTCAGTGAAATCGAAAGCGAAGCATCTCGGCAAATGAAAACTGCTCTATTGCGACGGGGAAAATAGCGCCATCTGACCTTGCAGCGGCCGCGCTGGGCACCGTCACGGCGGCAATCGGCATCAAAGCTCGTAAAGTTGATAATATGATGCCTTCGCGTCAGGAGCAGGTACAAGGGCTGCTGGAGGGTCGTAACAGCAGACAGGCTTATAACATAGCCTGATTCATACCAGCTTGAGCAAGACCAGACCAGCGCCTCTCGCTGCCGAGCGCTACGGTCCGCATACCACGCCGGTAACGGGAGGAAATGGATGATTCGTAGGTTCGCGATTGTTTTCGTGTGGACGTTGTTCACGGCTGGGACAGCGTACGCTCAGCAAACTCCAGCAGCAGAGCAGCCCTCAAGCCAGCAGCCTACAACCCAACCGAGTCCCGAGCAGCCTACAACACGTCAGGAACCACCAGAGGAAGAGACTGGTAGAAGACGCAAAGTGCGCCCCCACGACTACCTCAATTGGACTTTCAACGTAGGTGTCGGCGTCGGTTTGCCCAGTGGAACGACTCGCACGTATGTGAAGGGAGGCGGCGCTGTCGGCACTGCTGGCGTAGCTCGTAACTTTAGCCGCTATTTTGGGTTGAGAGCGGACTTTCTCTATGCCAATCTTCCACTCCGCTCTTCCGCCCTTGAGCTGGCTCAGGCGCCAGGGTCCCGCAGCCAAGTCTATGGAATCACCGTCGCCCCTATCCTCAACATTCCGGTTACGAAGTTGTACAGTGGATATCTTTTGTTAGGGCCAGGTTTTTATCATCGCTCGGGCAAGCTGGACTCCACTACGGTGGTTCCGGGTTCGTCCTGTAACGGCTTTTTTCAATGGTGGGGATCGTGCTTCAACGGAATTATCCCGCTGAACAGAAGCGTACTCAACTCCAGCCAGAATGAATTGGGGTTTAATTTCGGCGCAGGTGTTGCTCGGAAAATCCGCGGGAATCTCGAGGTCTACGGCGAGTTCCGGTATGAGCACGCCAAGCACAACGGCATTACCACAGACCTGCGGCCGATCACGATTGGTGTGCGCTGGTGAGTTCGGTTGTTTTATTCCGGGTTGGTGCGGTAACTCCACAGTGTGGTGGTTTGCTGCTGCAGTTGACTGAATGACGCTGCAGACGCGGGCAGCGAAAGCGCCGCTCCGGAATTTGCTTCCAGCAGGGCCGCTTCAACGATGTAATGGGCCGGCGCCAACGTGCATGCCGGGTCGGTCGCGGTGGCGTCTGCGGTGAGCAGAAGCGCCTGACAGCGGCAGCCGCCAAAATCTTCCGACCGTCGGTCGCAACTGCGGCAGGGCTCTGGCATCCATTCCTCACCGCGAAATCGGCGGAAGGAGTCGGATTCCTGCCAGATCCATTCCAGAGTACGTTCGCGTACGTTCTCGAATTCGAGTCCCGGGATCACACCCGCTGCATGGCAGGGAAGCGCTTTGCCGGCGGGATCGATCAACATAAGGCGCTGGCCCCATCCGCCCATGCAGGCTTTAGGATATTTCGCGTAGTAGTCGGGGACGACTGAGTCAATACGGATGCGGCCGGCTAAACGCTTTTCTGCCGCTGTCACAACCTCTACCGCTTTCTCGACTTGCGCACGAGTCGGCATAAGTGCTGCACGATTCGCCAGAGCCCATCCGTAGTACTGAGTGTGAGCAATCTCCACGCGCTCCGGCTGCAGTTGCTCAATGAAGGCGATCATCTCTTCGAGGTGGTCGAGGTTCTGACGGTGTACCACCAGATTTACCGTGAATGCAATTTTGTGCCCGCGAATCGCTCGTGCGATTTCGATTTTGTGGGCGTGTGCTTTGGCGCCGGCGATCCAGTTTGCCGAGGCTTCCCGAGAATCCTGAAAGCTAAGTTGAATGTGATCGAGGCCTGCTGAAACCAATGCTTGCAAGCGCTCTTCCGCGAGTCCGATGCCGGATGTGATGAGGTTGGTATACAGTCCAGCCGATCGCGCGGCGCCGATCAATTCCGTCAAATCTTGTCGCGCCAGCGGCTCGCCGCCGGTGAAGTGTGCGTGCAGCATTGCCAGCTGGCCCGCCTCCTGAAACACGCGGATCCAATCCTCAGTTGCGAGCTCCCCGGTCGTGCCAGCCAACTGCAAGGGGTTGGAGCAATAGACGCAGTGCAGCGGGCAGCGGTGAGTGACTTCGGCAATGAGGGCGAGAGGATTGGGAACCATGTTCAGTAATCGACGATCCGCTTCTGCCTGAGCTGCTCCAGAAATTTTCCAATGTCGTCGCGAATCTTGGCTGGATCGGCGTCGCCGAACTGAGCCTGCAATTCTGTGATGATCTGGCCGAAGGTGCGTTGGCCGTCGCAGCGTTCCAGCACCTGACGGCCTGTACCTTGGAGCTTAATCGCTCCTTCAGGAAACAGGATCACACGGTTTTCTTCGCTGCCGCCCCATCGGCAGCCGGCAGCCAATCGCGGCTGGCGCGAATCCTCCGGCGGAGGCATGTCAGGCCTTCTCCTCTTCTTTTTCTTTGATGCGAAATGTGCCCGGTGGCGGCCATCCCGGCTCAACGTAGGCGAAATACAGCGCGTCGAGCTGTGCCCACAAAATGTCGCACTTATCGCGCAGCGCTTGTATGGCGAGTTCCTGCTCGGCTGAGGTCTTGGCGTTCTGGTGCACGAATGCCACAGCGAATTGAGCGTCTTCCGGCGCCTGCGTCAGACGCGCCTGGAAATAATCCAATCCGCCAGCAAGCCACGGATAGTGCTGACGAAGTTTCTCCATGCGCAACGAGATCAAGTCGCGGGAAAACAGCTCGGTCAGCGAAGAGGCCACGGCTTCGAGCAGCGAGCGGCTTCGCACGATGTTGAGATATTCATTCACGGCGAAGCGCGTAGCGGGAAGGGTACCCTTTCCCGTGCGAACTTCTTCCGGGTCGAGACCGGTTGCTTCGGCAAGTTTCAACCAACGTTTAAGGCCGCCTTCGCTATGGACGTCGCCATCATGGTCGATCACACGCTTGCGCCAGGCGCGCCGGAAAGCGGGATCAGGGCCGCGCGAAAGGATAATCGAGTCTTTGATCGGGATGATGCTTTGGTAGTAGTAGCGGTTCAAGGCCCAGGCTTGCAGTTGTCCGCGGCTGAGACGCCCTTCGTGCATCATCAGGTGGAATGGATGCTTGTGGTGATAGCGCTCGTCCCCCACGGCCCGGAGACGGGAACCTAGCTCGTCGAGTGTGATCAGCCCATCGTCGTTGGAAGTCGCCATCGGCTTCGCCGTCTCTATAGTTCGAACTGCCATCCGTCCTCCGCGATCTCCCAGCCCGCCTCGCGCACCTGGCGATGCTGTGGACTCGCCTCATCCAGCATGGGATTCGTGTTGTTGATGTGCAGATAGATTTTACGCGGATGGCTTAACCCCGCCAACTTGCTTAGGCTGCCTTCGTTACCGGAGACGGGGATGTGGCCCATCTGGCGAGCGGTTTGCCCACTGCCTTGGATGCGAATCAGTTCGTCGTCACTCCACAAAGCACCGTCGAACAAAAGTAAATCTGCAGACGCGATTTCCTTGAGAAGTGGGTCATCCACCTGCGGCACAGCCGGCATGTAGGCGAGCTTCGCGCCTGAGAGAGATTCAACCATCAGGCCCAAAGAAGATTCTCCGACAACCAGGTCTGATTGCCGATTCTGCGCGACGTATGCGGGATAGTGGTTTCCGAGTGACAACGTCCGACAAAGGACGCCGGAGTCTTCGCCGTCCGCATTGCGAAGGGAGAATTGTTCTCGCGGGGCAAAGTCAGTCCACTGGGTCTGATTCGGTACGCGCTGCAACATGGCGAACATGGAGTTGTCATCGCGGAGGATGCGCCGGACGGAGGATGTTGAATAAATGCGCAGCGGTTGCAATTCGCGCAACAGCAGCAAACCGAGCACATGGTCGATGTCAGCGTTGAGGAGAACTGCTCCGGAGATGGGCGATTGGCGAACTCGGTCGCGCGGACGCAGCTCAGGCGTGGCTTCGATTTGCGGGCGCAGGTCGGGGGATGCTCCCAGCAAAAACCAAGACTGGCCGTCTTGCGTGATAGCCAGTTGAGTCTGGGTGCGCGCTTTACCGCGAAGGCTTCCGGCGCGCAGGCCGCGGCAGTGGGCACAGCCGCAATTCCACTGCGGAAATCCGCCCCCCGCGGCGGAGCCGAGAATCTTAATGAGCATGTAGGAAGTTTACCGTAACGATCCTGGCTCCGATTTGGATCAAGGCTTCGCTGCTCGGCACTTCCGTGTAGCCTCAAGTTTTACTCTCCCGTTCGAAGATAGGACGAACAACGGGGAGAGTGGATGAGAGGGCAGACTTCGGTTTTCAGCTTGATATGCACGGCATGGGTGGCTTTGACTGGGAAGGGTCAGCAGGCACAAATGTCTGGGAGTGAGATGACGTTCCGGATGCCGTGCTGTGAGGATGATTCTGCCAACCGAACCAACGGCGAAACTGTCGCGCAAGCCGAGTCAGTGGCGCTTTATGGATGGCGAGACAGACCATCTTACGAATCGCGAAGTTTTCGACAAAAAGTTCTGGATTGCACACGGGACCTTTCTGAACGGCATTATTTACGTCGCAGAACTGACCCACCAGGGACTGGCGCATCATCGGTGTGTTGAGGGGAACATTAACCGGGCAGCATCCAGCGCGCGCGGAGATCTATCGTAATAATTTGCTAGAACAGTTCCTACCCCTCACATTCATGGATTGGGCACTTGGCAAACACGTGTGGAAGGGCCTGGGCTATGGAAGGGCTACCGTGGGCTCGGTGATCCACTTCCGCGGTGGCACAAAGTGGTTGACCTCGGGCTGTCGGTAACTGCAGGCATGCTCACCAGATGACAGAACTTGCATACTTCTTGCGAGGCGGCTTCAGAAACTGTGAAATTCAAAGGTTTCTCTCCTGCCGCGATTTTTTTGCTTGCATTGGCGACGTTTCACGTTAGATACTGCGAATCGTCCACCTGTAAACGACTTCAGCCCTTCCCCTGCCCTCCCCATTTGAAGGTATCAGCGATTTCAAGTAAAAGGTTGCCTTCCTAAGATTGCTTGCTCTCGACGATGAGTTTGACTGCTGCTCACCCAAATCTTGGGTGGCTTGTTTGAAGAAGATTGAATGGTGTGCCTGGGGTAGAGATTAGCCTTTGAGAAGTTGGGGCAAAGCAGTGGAGACAGCAGAAATGACGAGCTCTAAATAAGAGAATGTAATCTTACCCCTCACCGACCGCCACTGCGCACTGGAGCACGTCGATATCCCACAACTTAATCTCCGCCGACAGATTCTCGATTCCGATTTCTCCCTGCATGGGAGTGCCGGTCTTGCCACACCAAACTATGCGAAACTGAGCTTTCGTTCCTTCATATTGCACATCGACGGTGTCCCCGGGTTTCAGTTGGGCATCGACGGCCTGCAGGGTAGCACCGCGGCCGCTGATGGTTCGCAAGCTGGCGGCCTGCGTAAAGGGGCGGGAATGGACATCCAAGCCCCATATTCGTACGGGCAAGTCTACGAACACGCGCTGTTGGCGACGCCGATCCATGGCTGCTCCTTGGGCGTTCTTTGGAAATCGTAGGCTCGCCTGACCGGAAGAGATAGGTAACAGCCGTCACTGAACTGAGGTGTCGAAAGTTTGGGTGGGTCTGCCCTCAATCGCCGCGTTGCGAACGCGGGCAATGCTCAATCATGTCAGCGGTTTAGCGATTTCGGATTGATTTTGTGGAGTGCGCACCGCATTTTCTGGGCCACGCGCGCGGAGATGCTGCTCATTTAGTCCAAGTCCCCAAGTGAACATGCTCCGGGCCCCCGCGGGTCGCCGCAAGAGCCGCAGGCACCGACCGAAGGCGGCGTCGTTGCCGGGGCTTTGGTGGAAACCGCAAACAGCGATAGGCGCGCATCGAGCTTGACCCCGTGGCAATTTGGGCATTCCGCTTTTTGGCTGCCGTAGATCAGGGCCTCAAACTCGTGATGACATTCTTTGCAGACGTACTCAAAAATAGGCATCGTTATCGCTCCGGCGCCACAGTGTTTTTCGCTTTATCACTAAACAAACTGCTGCCTCGATTAGAATCAATCTGTGGGAACTTTGCAAACTCCGCAGTCGGCAGGGTCGGCAGGGAGGATATCCGAGTCCGAGAAGTCCTTTCCGGACGACCGGGGGGTGTTGTCCGTCCGCCCGGGTTTTGAACCGCGGCGATGGTTGCGGGGCGGCCATGTACAGACCCTTGCCAGCTTTTTTCTGCAGCGGCGAATTCATTTGCCACCTCCCGAACGGCGATTGATCGAGGTCGAATCCGGCATCAGCGTCCTTAGCCTCTGTCACTGGCAGAGCGATCGGCGCAACGCGCCGACGCTCATTGTGGTGCATGGCCTGGAAGGATCGGCAGACTCGCCATACATGCTGGGAGTAACCAGGAATGGTTTGGCTGCGGGCATGAACGTGGTGCGTATGAACCAGCGCAACTGCGGCGGCATGGATCATCATGCAGCCACACTTTATAACTCAGGCCTCTCGGTGGATGTGGCCGCGGTGGCTCGCAACGTGGTGGAGCGTGACGGTGTTTCGCAATTTGCTCTGGTTGGCTTTTCCATGGGCGGAAATCTGGTTTTGAAACTGGCAGGGGAGTGGGGCAGGGAAGGCCCGAAGCAATTCCGCGCGGTAGCGGCGGTTTGCCCTGCGATGGATCTCGCGGCTTCGGCAGACGCGTTGCATGCACCCGCGAATCGCCTTTACGAATACTATTTCCTCATGCAGTTGTTCCGCCGTTTTCGCCGCAAAGTGCGCTTGTTTCCCCAGCGCTTCGAGGTTTCACGCCTGCGTGGAGTGTCCAGCCTGCGTGGCTTCGATGACCGCG
>WNEZ01006194.1_pt1 | contig 10504 bp, 10 predicted proteins | sample 5400521 | NCBI WGS metagenome assembly WNEZ01 (sample SAMN13153339, study PRJNA577476) | soil metagenome | isolation source: 120 cm saprolite under Douglas fir tree site 2 hole 1 replicate 1 | place: USA:California | collected 2015-04-18
GGCCGAGGCGACGCGGAGCGGGCGGCTACTTCGCGGCGACGAGACGCCGGGCGAGCGCGGACTTCTTGCGCGCCGCCGTGTTGCGGTGGACCACACCCTTGGTGACGGCCTTGTCGAGCGCGCGGATCGCCTCGTTGACGGCGGCGGGTCGCGAGGCGCCCTCGGCGCCGCGGGCCACCTTGATCGCACCGCGGAGCTTCGAGCGCATCGCCCGGTTGCGCAGGCGCCTGCGCTCGTTCTGTCGCATCCGCTTCATTGCCGACTTCGTGTTCGCCAAATGAGAGCTCCTCGTCGTTCGAGTCGATGTCGAGTCCGCGTTGCATCATGCCGCAGGGGCCGAGGAATTTCAAGATGAGCGCGAGCGAGGGGCAGGTCGTCCGGGCGCTCGGCGGGATCGCCAGCGCAACCCTGCTGAGCCGTCTCCTGGGATTCGTGCGGGACATGGTCGTGGCGAGGGCATTCGGCGCCGGGCCCATCACTGACGCCTTCTTCGTCGCCTTCCGCATCCCCAACATCCTCCGGCGGCTCCTCGCCGAGGGAGCGCTCTCGACCGCGATGATCCCGGTCTTCACCGACTACATGTCGCGCGACGATCGGCCCGAGCTCCACCGCATGCTTCGCGCCGTCCTCGGGCTGTCGCTCCTGGCGCTGACGGTGACCGCGGTGCTCGGCATTCTCGGCGCCCCCTACATCCTCCGGGCAATCGCCCCGGGCTTCATGGACGACCCGGCGCAGGCATCGCTGGCGGTGTTCCTGACCCGCATCATGTTTCCCTACCTGCTGCTCGTGGGCCTCGCCGCGATGGCGACCGGCATCCTCAACTCGCAGGGAAGATTCTTCGCCAGCGCGGTCGGGCCGGCCGTGCTCAACGTCGGAATGATCGGTGCCGTCATGCTGCTCGCGAGCCACCTCGAGCAGCCAATTGTCTCGCTGGCGATCGGCGTGCTCGCGGGTGGAGTCGGGCAGCTCCTCGTCCAGATTCCGAGTCTGTCGGCGGGCGGGCTCCTGGTGGCGCCGTCCCGCGACCTCCGCCACCCCGCGATCGCACGCATCACACGGCTCCTGCTGCCGGCGGTCTTCGGTCTGGCGGCGGTGCAACTGATGGTGTTCGTCAATACCTTGCTCGCCTCGCTGCTGCCGCTCGGCTCGATCTCGTATCTCTATTACGCCGACCGCGTGATGGAGTTCCCGCTCGGCGTGTTCGGGATCGCGCTCGCCTCGGCGTCGCTGCCGGTGATGTCGCGCCACGCGGCGGCGCAGGACCACGGCGCGCTGGCCGGCACCTTGAACTTCGCCCTCCGGCTCGCCTTCTACGTGTCGGTGCCGGCCACCGTCGGGCTCGTCGTGCTCCGCACGCCCATCGTGCGCGTGCTCTTCGAGCGCGGCCGGTTCGGTCCCGCCGAGACGGCGGCCACCGCGGCGGCGCTCGCGTGGTACGCGGTCGGCCTCGCCGGCTTCGCCGGCTCGCGCATCGTGGCGCAGACCTTCTACGCCCGGGGCGAAGCCGCGATCGCCGTCCGCTGGGGAATCGTCTCGATCGTCGCGAACGTCGTGGCAGCCCTTGCTCTGATGGGGCCGCTCGGACACGCCGGCCTCGCGGGCGCCGCGTCCGTCGGCGCCTACGTCAATCTGGCGTCCCTCCTGGTGATCGCGCGTCAGCGGCTCGGCCGCCTCGGCGGGCGCGCGTTACTGAGCGGCGCGGTGCGAACCCTGCTGGCGTCGCTTCCGCTCGGGGCGGTGTGCTGGCTCGCGCTGGCCCTGTGGCCGGCGCGGCCGTCGCTCGTGATCGACGTGGCGTGGCTGGCGGCGACGATCGGCGTCGGCGCGGGAGTCTTTTGGGCCGCGAGCGCCGCGCTCGGCATCTCCGAGCGCACCGCGCTCTTGAGTCTCTACCGGCGGCGCGAGCGCGACGGCGCCGCCTGACGCGCGCGGTCGACGACGCGCGTCGCAGCGAGCGCGCGCCTTCGCGATTGCCGAGCGTCGTGATAGAATCCGACGTGGTCACTCTATGACCGATGCGGTCGTCGAGTATCTCGGCGCCCTCCAGGCAGAGCGGGGGGCCTCCCGAAATACTCTCAGCGCCTACCGCCGCGATCTGACCGACTTCACGCAGTTCCTGAACTCCCAGCACCGCAGTCTTCGTCGCGCCGCTCCCGACGACATCATCGGATATCTCGAGCGCCTCCGGACCCGGGGCCTGCGCCCGGCCAGCGTCGCGCGACGCATCTCCGCGCTCAGGGGCCTCTACAAGCATCTGGTTCGCGAAGGCGCGCTGCGGCGCGATCCCACCGAGCATCTCGAGGCGCCGCGGCGGACGCGGGCGCTTCCACGCACGCTGTCGCGCGAGGTCGTCGCGGCGCTCGTCGAGTCGCCCGACCTGACCGAGCCACGAGGCGTGCGCGATCGCGCGATGCTCGAGCTCCTGTACGCCACCGGGATGCGCGCCTCCGAGTGTCTGGGCCTGACCCTGGACGACGTCAACCTGAGCGCGGGCTACGTGGTCTGCACGGGAAAGGGGCGGAAGCAGCGTCTCGTCCCCGTCGGCGGCGAAGCCGCGCAGTGGGTGGCGCGCTACCTCCGAGACATCCGCCCCCTCAGCACCCGCACGCGTGACAGTGGCCGGCTGTTCGTGAACCCGCGTGGGGGCCGCCTCTCTCGGCAGTCGCTCTGGACGATCGTGCGGCGCGCCGGCGCCCGGGCAGGCCTCCGCCAGCGCACATCGCCCCACGTCCTCCGGCACTCGTTCGCGAGCCACCTGCTCGAAGGCGGCGCCGACCTGCGCTCGATCCAGGCCATGCTCGGCCACGCCGATATCGCGACGACGCAGATCTACACGCACTTGCCGTCGGCAACCCTTCTCCAGATGTACCGGCGGTTCCACCCGCGGGCGTGAGCATGGCCAAGCGGGCGCACGCATATCCCCAGGTCAGCCTCGCGGCGGCCGACCTCGTCGACGTCGCGATCGCGGCGGCTCCAGCCGGAGTCGGTGTGGCCGAGGCGCTCGTGCTCGCGCGCAAGCGGGACGCCGGCCTGATCGCGGCCGGCGCGTCGTCCGTGTTGCGAGACGACCTCGTCCGGGCGACCTCGCTCGGTCTCGGCGCGCTCCGCGCGGCGCAGATCGCGCGCCCGCTGCCCGCGGTCGACTCGGGTGCGGGCGAGGTGAGGGTTCGCCGCCTGCTCGCGACTGGCGCGCCGCTCGTCGTGGTGCGAGGACCCCGAGGAGCCACCGGTGCGGTCAGCGGACGACTCGCGGGCCTTCGCCTGGCCGACGCATCGGCCGCCGGCCGCGTCGGCCGGGGCCTGCCGGCACACGTGCGTGAGCTGCTCGAGACGATCGGGCGAATCGCCGAGGAGCAGGACGGCCGCGCGTATCTCGTCGGTGGGCTCGTCCGCGATCTGTGGCGCGGAGCGACGCCCAGCCGACGCGACCTCGATATCGTCGTCGAGGGTGATGGCCCCGTGCTCGCGCGCCGCCTCGCGCAGGCGCTCGGCGGCTCGGTCGTCGAGCACCGCCGATTCCTGACGGCGTCGGTGGACACGCCGACATTCGGGCGGATCGACGTGGCCACCTCGCGCTCGGAGCGCTACGAGTCTCCGGGGGCGCTGCCGCGCGTGCTGCCCGCGGGGATCGCCGAGGACCTGCGGCGTCGCGACTTCACGGTCAACGCGCTGGCGATCGAGCTCTCCTCCGGAGATTTCGGCCTGATCGATCCGCTCGGCGGGCGGCTCGACCTGGCGCGACGCCGGCTCCGCGTGCTGCACCCGCTCTCGTACGTCGAGGACCCGACCCGTATCTTTCGCGCCGCGAGGTACGCCGCCCGGCTCGGCCTCTCGCCGGACGGGGCCACGACGCGGGCGCAGGCCCTCGCGCTCCGCCTCGTGCCCTATTCCGCGCTGTCGGGCCAGCGAATCGCCGCCGAGCTCGAGCGGATCCTGAGCGAAGCCCAGGCCGGGACCATCCTCCTCCGGCTCGGGGGCTCGGGAGCCTTCCGTCTGCTGGACCCGGGCTACCGGTTCACCGCGGCGAGCCGGCATCGTCTCGGCGCGCTCGCCGAGGCGCTTGCCTGGGCGCGCAGGCGCGGGCTCGACGTCGACGCGGTCGGTCTCACGGCGCTCGCGCTAGCCGATGCGCGGCCGGCGGCCGCGGCCGCGCTCTTCGCTCGGCTCGGGTTCGCGGGCGGGCCGCTCGCCATCCTCGAGCGCGCGCACTCCTCCTCCGAGGCGCTCGCCTCTCGGCTCGCCGCCGCCAGCGCGCCCAGCGAGCGCGCGCGCGAGCTCCGTGGCTGCGCGCCGATCGAGCTCGCGTGGCTCTGGCTGACCGGCGACCGCGAGGTCCGTGCAACGGTCGACTGGTTCGCCGGCCTCGATCCGCGCGTCGTGTCCTTGAGCGGCGACGACGTCGTCGCGCTCGGGGTCCCGCGCGGCCCCGCAGTTGCGCGCGTCCTGGCGGAGATTCGTGACGCGCGACTCGATGGAAGGCTCGCAAGCCGTGCCATGGAAGAAGCGCACGTCCGAGAATGGATAGCGAAAGGAGGATGAGTTGGCCCCGAAATACATCTTCGTGACCGGCGGCGTCGTGTCGTCGCTCGGCAAGGGTCTGGCGGCGGCCTCGATCGGGGCACTGTTGGAGGCACGCGGCTTCCGCGTGACGCTGCAGAAGATGGATCCGTACATCAACGTGGACGCGGGGACCATGAGCCCGTATCAGCACGGCGAGGTCTTCGTGACCGACGACGGCGGTGAGACCGACCTGGACCTGGGCCACTACGAGCGGTTCACGTCGAGCCGGGTGACGCGCGACCACAACGTGACGACCGGCAAGGTCTACTACTCGGTCATCCAGAAGGAGCGGCGGGGTGACTACCTCGGACGGACCGTCCAGGTGATTCCCCACATCACCGACGAGATCAAGACGTCCATTCGAAAGGTCGCGCGCGACACCGACGTGGTCATCGTCGAGGTCGGCGGCACCGTCGGCGACATCGAGGGGCTCCCGTTCCTCGAGGCGGTCCGCCAGTTCAGGAAGGACGTCGGGCGCGAGAACGTCATCTACGTGCACCTGACCCTCGTGCCGTACATGCAGGCGGCCTCCGAGCTGAAGACGAAGGCGACACAGCACTCCGTCAAGGAGCTGCGAGCGATCGGCATCCAGCCCGACATCCTCCTGTGCCGCACGGATCGCTATCTGCCGCCGGGCATCAAGTCGAAGATCGCCCTCTTCTGCGACGTCGAGGAGGAAGCCGTCATCACGGCGAAGGACGTCGAAACGATCTACGAGGTGCCGCTCGTGTTCCACCGCGAGGGTCTCGACGAGATCATCGTGAAGCTCCTCGGCCTCGAGCCGCGGCCGACCGATCTGTCGCGCTGGGAGAGCGTCGTGCGCCGGGTCAAGTCGCCGCTGGTCGAGACGCGCATCGCGGTGGTCGGCAAGTACGTCGAGCTGAAAGACTCCTACAAAAGCCTCGTGGAGGCGCTCGCCCACGGCGGCATCGCCAACGAGGCGCGCGTGGACGTGCAGTGGGTCGACGCCGAGCACATCGAGCGCGACGGCGCCGAGGCGCAGTTCACGGGCGTCCACGGCATCCTGGTGCCCGGCGGCTTCGGCGACCGTGGGATCCTGGGTAAGATCGAGGCGGTGCGCTACGCGCGCGAGCGGCGGGTGCCGTACCTCGGCATCTGCCTGGGCATGCAGTGCGCCGTGATCGAGTTCGCGCGGAACGTCTGCGGCCTCGCGGGCGCGAGCTCCGCGGAGTTCGACCCGGCCGCGCCGCACCTGGTGATCGACCTTCTTCCCGAGCAGCGGACGGTTGCCGAGAAGGGCGGCACGATGCGACTGGGGCTCTACCCGATCGTCCTGGGCGAGGGCAGCCTCGCCTCACGGCTGTACGGGCAGGGGATCATCCAGGAGCGTCATCGCCACCGGTACGAGGTGAACAACGACTTTCTCCCGCGACTCGAGAAGATGGGCCTCCGTATCTCCGGCATCTGGGCCGAGAAGCAGCTGGTGGAGATCATCGAGATCGCGGAGCACCCGTACTTCGTCGCCGGTCAGTTCCATCCCGAGTTCCGCTCGCGGCCGTGGGAGCCGCACCCGCTCTTCGCCGGCTTCATCAAGGCCGCCCTCGAGCACTCCGCGCAATGATCACCCATCCGGTCGCGGTCGGCTCGGTTACGATCGGCGGGGGCGCGCCGCTCGTCCTCATCGGTGGTCCCTGCGCCATCGAGAACGAGCGGCACGCGCTGATGACCGCCGAGCGTCTGGCCACCATCGCGGCCGACTCCCGGGTTCCGTTCATCTACAAATCGTCCTACGACAAGGCGAACCGCTCCTCGGTCAATGGCTATCGCGGGCCGGGTCTCGTCGAAGGGCTTCGGATCCTTCGCAAGGTGCGCGAGACGCTCCGGGTTCCGGTGCTCTCGGACGTCCACCAGGTCAGCGAGGTGGATCCCGCCGCCGAGGTCCTCGACGTGATCCAGATCCCGGCGTTCCTCTGTCGCCAGACCGACCTCGTGCTGGCCGCCGCGGCGACCGGCAAGCCGGTGAACGTCAAGAAGGGGCAGTTCGTGGCGCCGCGCGACATGAAGAACGTCGTCGACAAGGTCCTGTCCAAGGGCAACGAGTCGATCCTGTTGACCGAGCGGGGCACGAGCTTCGGCTACAACAACCTCGTCGTCGACATGCGCGGCCTCGCCATCATGCGCACCTTCGGCTATCCGATCGTCTTCGACGCCACTCACTCGGTCCAGCTGCCCGGCGGGGCCGGTGACCGCTCCGGCGGCGAGCGCGAATACGTGCCCGCCCTGGCGCGCGCCGCGGTGGCGTTCGGCGTCGACGCGCTCTTCATGGAGATGCACGAGGACCCGGATCGGACCTTGGCCGACGGCCGGCCGCTATCGGACGGGCCGAACATGCTACGCATCGACGACCTGCCTCGGCTCTTGGGGCAGCTCGGCGCCATCGGGGCCGCCGTCCACCCGTGAGCACGGACAAGACACCGGACCTCCGCCGCCTGGCCGAGCGGGTGTTGCGCATCGAGGCCGAGGCGATCCTCGGGCTCATCCCCAAGCTCGACGAGCGCTTCGAGCGCGCCGTCGAGGTGCTCCGCGCTTGCGGCGGGCGACTCATCGTCACCGGCATGGGTAAGTCAGGGCTGATCGGTCGCAAGATCGCGTCGACGCTCGCGTCGACGGGGACGCCGGCGTACTTCCTCCACCCGGCCGAGGGCGTCCACGGCGACCTCGGGATGGTGGCGCGGGGCGACGTCGTGCTTGCGCTCTCGAACTCGGGCGAGACCGATGAGGTGCTCGCGATTCTTCCACCGCTCAAGCGGCTTGGGGTTCCGATCGTGCTGCTGACGGGCAATCCCACCTCGTCATTGGCCCGCCAGTGCGAGGTCGTGCTGGACGTGAGCGTTCCGGAAGAGGCGTGTCCGATGAACCTGGCCCCGACGTCGAGCACCACTGCCGCGCTCGCCGCAGGGGACGCGTTGGCACTGGCGCTCCTCGAGCTCCGGGGGCTTCGTCCGGAGGACTACGCGGCCTTGCACCCGCGCGGCTCGCTCGGCTGGCGCTCCCTCTTCCGCGTCGCGGACCTCATGCTCACGGGGGACGCCGTCCCGGTCGTCCCGGAGAACACCCCCCTTCGGGAAGTCATCATCGAGATGACGCGGAAGCGCAAGGGCATGACCACGGTCATCGACGGAGCCGGGCGGCTCGCCGGCGTTATCACCGACGGCGATCTCCGGAGGCTTCACCTGACCGGCAAGTCCATCGACGACCTCTCCGCGGGTCAGGTGACGAGCCGCGAGCCGAAAACGATCCGCGCCGAGGACCTGGCCGCGAAGGCGCTAGAGGTGATGGAAACCTGGCAAATAACCAGCTTGGTCATCGTCGACCAGGCCCGGCGGCCCGTCGGCCTCATCCACATGCACGATATTCTTCGGGCGAAGATCGTATAGTTTTCAGGGTGTTTCCGCTTTTTCCTGTCCGGAGTATGTGATCGCGTGGTATTGAAATTGCATCTCGGCCCGACTTCCCTTTAGAATCGACAGAGCGATGAGAACACGATTCGTGGCGGCCGCGATTCTCGGCATGGTCCTCGTCTTCGTCTTGGCAGTCGCTGGGACATTGATCGCGAAGAGCCGGACTCCACCCACCGAGTCCACCGGCTCGGTCACTTCGAGCGCCGACCTGAGGATCAAGGAAGCACAGATCGAGGAGGAGACGGGAGGCGTGCGCTGGAGGCTCAAGGCGGAGCAAGCCCTGATCTTCGACGCGGAGGGGCGTACGGCGCTCAGAACGATCGCGGTCGACGTGTTCGAGCGCGACCGCTCCTGGACGATCGTGGGCGAGGAAGGCGATCTGTTCCAGGCGACGAAGAATCTGGAAATCCGGAAAAACGTCGTGCTCACCTCGAGCGACGGCGTCCGCCTGGAAACGAGCGTGCTCCGCTGGCAGGGCGCCGAGAAGCGGCTCTGGACGGACGCGCCGGTGCGGCTCTCGCGTGGGGGCGCGGTTGCTGACGGCTCGGCTCTCGAGGTGCGGATGGCCGAGGAGTACACGACGATGGCCGGGCGTGTGCACTCGATCTTCACGGACGGACGACGGTGATTTCGAGGACGCTCCTCGCCGCCCTCCTTCTCGTCCTGGCCCCCGCGGTGTCGGGCGGCCAGTCGCCGCCGAAGACCTCGGCGGCCCCGGCCGGTCAGCCGCAGGCAGTCGGCGGCGCGCCGAAGGCGAAGGACGCGAAGGACGACAACGCGCCCCTCACCGTGGACGCGGACAAAATGGAGCGGTTCGGGAAGGCAAGCCTCGTCATCTTCAGCGGCAACGTCGTGGCCCGGCGAGACAACTCAGTCCAGTACGCTGATCGGGTCGAGGTCTACATGGACGAGAAGGGTGACCGGGTTCTGAGAACGGTCTCGACCGGAGCCGTCCGGATCATCACCAAGGACTGCCGAACCGGCACGGCGCAGCGCGCGGAGTACTTCGACCTCGACCAGCGCGTGGTGCTCATCGGCAATGCCCGGGTCTGGCAGGACGACAACGTCGTGTCCGGCGACACGATCACGATCTACATCTCCCAGGATCGCACCATCGTGGAAGGCGGCAAACAGGAGCGCGTCAAGGGCGTCTTCTATTCTCAAAAGGACGGAAAGCAAGACGGCCAGCCGGCGCCACGGCGCTCGGCGGAAGTCTGCCAGAACTGACCGATGGAAGGCCTGGTCGCGCAGGGGCTCGTGAAGTGGTTCAAGACCCGGAAGGTGGTCGACTCCGTGTCGCTCGACATCCAGCGCGGTGAGATCGTCGGCTTGCTCGGCCCCAACGGCGCGGGCAAGACCACGTCGTTCTACATGATGGTCGGCCTCTTGCCCGCGGACGGCGGTCGCATCTTCCTCGAGGGCCAGGAGATCACGGCGCTGCCGATGTATCAGCGGTGCCGGATGGGCGTCGGGTACCTCCCGCAGGAATCGTCGGTGTTCAGGAAGCTGACGGTCGAGGAGAACCTTCTCGCGATCCTCGAGACGCTCGATCTCACACGCGACGAGCGCCGCGACCGGGCGCGCGAGCTCCTGGCCGAGCTGGACCTGACCCCGCTGGCCCGCTACCCGGCCTACACGCTCTCGGGCGGCGAGCGCCGCCGGCTCGAGATCACTCGCGCGCTCGTGACCTCGCCCCAGTACATCTTGCTGGACGAGCCGTTCACCGGAATCGATCCGATCGCGATCGGCGACATCCAGGAGATCGTCGGCCGACTCCGAGAGCGCGGAATCGGCATCCTCATCACCGACCACAATGTGCGGGAGACTCTGGCTATCACCGACCGCGCGTACATCCTCTACGACGGCAAGATCCTCGTCTCGGGCACCGCCACCGAAATCGCCAGCAACCCGGTCGCGCGCGAGATCTACCTCGGCGACCGGTTCGCCCTCTAGGGCCGGCCGGAGACCCCACGATGGCCATGGAGGCGCGCCTCTCCCTGAAGCAGAGCCAGCGGGTCGTCATGACCCCGCTGCTCCAGCAGGCGATCCAGCTCCTGCAGCTCTCCACGCTCGAGCTCCAGGAGGTCGTCCAGAAGGAGCTCCTCGAGAACCCGCTGCTCGAGGAGATGCCGGCCGAGAACACGGAGCCCGCGGAGACCACGGAGACCACGGGAACCACGGACGCGGCGGAGGGGCCGGCGACCGCCGACGCACCGCCGACGCCGACCGTCGAGCCGATCGCCACGGAGCCCCCGCCCGTGGCCGAGCGGAAGACCGACGAGCTGCCCTACGACCCGTTCGAGGTCATGTTCGACGCCCGCGAGGAGCGCTCGCTGGTGGCCCAGGAGGACCGCGAGGACCCGCCGTTCGAGAACATGGTCCGCTCCACGTCGTCGCTCTCCGACCACCTCGAGGACCAGCTCCGGCTGGCCCTCGAGGACCCGCGCGAGCGGCGGATCGGCGAGGAGATCATCGGCAACATCGACGAGGACGGCTATCTGCGGGCCGAGCTCGGCGAGGTC
>WNEZ01006195.1_pt1 | contig 10503 bp, 9 predicted proteins | sample 5400521 | NCBI WGS metagenome assembly WNEZ01 (sample SAMN13153339, study PRJNA577476) | soil metagenome | isolation source: 120 cm saprolite under Douglas fir tree site 2 hole 1 replicate 1 | place: USA:California | collected 2015-04-18
TTTTTTTCTGCGAACTTTTCTTCCGCAGCGCTTGCCATGTGCGACCCAAACACTTTAAACTGTCTGTATGCGGGTTCTGGCGCGATTTATGCTGTCGGCGAGTGACTTGACGCACTTCCCTGCCCCTGGCCTGCCCGAGATCGCATTTCTCGGACGGTCGAACGTCGGGAAATCGAGCGTGATCAATTCGCTGGTGGGCGCGAAGCTGGCCCGCACCAGCAATACTCCCGGGCGAACGCGAAGCATCAACTTTTATGAAGTCCGCAGAGCGGGACAACCGAGGCCCGAGTTGCTGTTCACCGACCTGCCGGGATACGGCTACGCGAAGGTCTCGCGCGAAATCTCCGCCGACTGGGCCCGGTTTGTGGATCCGTACCTCCACCAACGTTCGAGCCTGGCGCTGTGCCTGGCGCTGGTCGATTCGAACATCCCTCCCCAGGAAAGCGACGGCCAGTTGCTGGAGTTCCTGGCGTCCAAGGGACGGCCGCATGCGATTGTCGCCACCAAGTCTGACCGGCTGTCTGGCAACCAGTTGCAGCAAGCGATGCGCACACTCGGGCAAGCCTATGGCGGAGCCCCCATCGTGGCGTTTTCGGCCAAAACCGGGGCGGGCAAAGAGGAACTGTGGCGCCAGATTCGCGCTTCTTTGGCGCAATTTGCCGCAGTCTAAAGTTTTCCGGCAATCTTCCGATCCAACTAAGAGCAGCATTTTGTCGGAGGCGCTCGTGGACCCACATATCGAACAACCAGGCTCGTCGCCAGACTCCAGTAAGGGCGAAGACGGCGGGAACTATCTTCGCCGGCTAAAAGGAGACCCTGCGGAAGGCGCACCCGCCGATGCGGCGGCAAAGGGCACCGGCAGAAATCCGGAAGCGACGGCCACTCCCGTGTTGAAAGAGCGCCGGCAAAGCCCGCGGCTGCGTTGTTCGGGCAGCGTGGAGTTTCGAGCCGAGGGCAACAACGCGCGCAAGTGGGGAACGCTCACCGACGTCAGCCTGCATGGATGTTATGTGGAAATGAACACCACCTTTCCCGTCGACACGAGAGTAGATCTTGTACTGAAGTCATTCGGCATAAGAATTCAGGCTTCGGGCACGGTCCGCGCCGCGTACCCTTTCGTGGGCATGGGCATCCGCTTCGCGGAACTCGATGCAACAGAAAAGGTGCAACTGAAGCAACTCCTCGCCGCGCTGGCCGGGCGCAGCGCCGCCTCCAATGGCGGACCGGCTCAGGAGAATGGCATGAAAGAAACTCTGAAGGCGGCCGACCCGCGAGCCTTTCTCGATGAGATTGCGGCTTTCTTTCAGAAGAGCCCGCTGCTCTCCCGCGAAGAGTTTCACCAGATCGCCAAACGGGTTCGCCGGTCCTGAATCCCTTCCTCCAGGGCTTTTAGCGGCTGGCGGACCGTTTGGCGGGCTCCGGGAACAAAGTTACTCTGGTGACGGCGACTTCTGCGCCTGGTGGGCAACCCATCCGTTATCATTAAAACGATATGGCCAAATATCTCGTGACCGGAGCCGCCGGCTTCATCGGATCCTCGCTGGTGCGTACTCTGTTGGAACGCGGCGAGCAAGTCCGGGGAATGGATAACTTTGATACTGGCAGACGCGAGAACCTAACCGAAGTGCTGCACCGGATGGACTTCCGCGAAGCTGACATTCTCGATCTGGACGCCATGCACAAGGCGTGCGAAGGCGTCGATTATGTGCTGCACCAGGCGGCCATTCCGTCGGTCCCGAAGTCGGTGCTGGACCCTCTCGGCAGCAACCGCGCCAATGTCGACGGCACGGTCAATGTTTTGGTCGCGGCGCGCGATGCGAAAGTGAAGCGGGTCGTGTATGCCGCCTCATCCTCGGCCTATGGGGACACGCCGACGCTTCCCAAGCATGAAGCCATGACCCCCAACCCGATCTCACCCTACGCGGTGGCCAAGCTGGCCAGCGAGCTCTACATGGTGTCGTTCTACCGTTGCTACGGCCTCGAAACCGTCTGCCTGCGCTACTTCAATATTTTCGGACCACGGCAGGATCCATCTTCGGCATACTCCGGCGTGCTTGCGAAATTCAGTATGCAGATGCTGCGCGGGGAACAGCCCACGATTTTTGGGGAAGGCGAAACCAGCCGTGATTTCACCTACATCGACAATGCGGTCTCGGCCAATTTGCTGGCCTGCTCGGCCCCGGCGGCGGAGTGCGCCGGACGCATTTTTAACTGCGCCACCGGTCGGCGGACCACGCTGAACGAAACATTCGATGCTTTGAAAAAACTGACTGGATACCAGGGTGCTGTCAAGTACGGTCCAGAGCGCGGTGGGGACATCAAACATTCACTGGCGGACATCACGCAAGCGCAAAAGCATTTGGGCTACAAGGTTCTGGTGAACTTTGAGGACGGCCTGCGCCGTACGGTGGAGTGGTACAAGAGCCAGGGCCAGCCAGTCGGAGCCTGAGCGGCGCAACCGGCGCTGCGGGAGCAAGAGCAGCGATGCCAGGACTTCGGACTATAGCGCTGGGCGCTCCATCTCCGCGACGGGATGGGCGATGAGTTCGTTCAGGTCATAGCGGAAGGGGCCATAAGCGGTGAAGGTGTTCTCGTCGAACAGCCGCTTGGCGCCGCAGTTCAGGCAAACCTGATACGAATAGCCCTGAATACCAATCGGCCAGCTCATCTTGCGGTGCCAGCAGCCTCGGAACGCTACCACGGCCACGCCCGCCAGGCTAGTTGCCACGGCTCCGGCAGGCCACCACCAGTTGGATTTCTTAAGTTTTTCGGGTTGTCCCTGATCGAGTGCGTCGTCCATCACATCTCCCGCGACTGCTTTTTGGGGGTGCTACTTAACCATAGGACGAATCGCGGCGGAGCGCAAAATCTAAAGGGCCGTACCTCGGCATCCTGATTTCAGAGGCGTCGGTTGCGGCCTCCCAGAGCACCGGTCGGACGTGTACCAAAGGACCATTGCATGACCCCCCAAAAGACTATTACGCTGGAGATTGGAGTTGTGGCTTTCGTTCGCCGGTCAGGGTCGCCGGTCGAACGCGCCCGTGAAGTTGGCCGGTTGAACCAAGAGCGGCAATGAGCCTTCCGGTGAGCCCACGGATACGATGAATACTGGGTTTTTTCTGGTCCTGACCGCGCAAGCATGAGTGCCAATCCAACCCGAGTTGACTGGGAAGCGCCGGCGACGACCGACCTCGGGTCTCCGCTGCAGGAGGGCAACCGCGTCCTCGAATCGATTGCGCGCCAGGAATCGCTGCGCGCATTGCTCGCCTTCTCGGAACTCCACGAGCAGATACGGAACCGGCGCGCGGCCACGGGGCGCGCCTCCGATCGCGACTTGTTCGAGACCGAACGCTTCATCCTGGACGAAGTGCTGCAATTGATCTGCGACCGGGTTCAGCAGATCACACAGGCCGACGGCATCGTGGTCGCGCTGGCGGAAGGCTTGAAGGCGGAAGGATCGGAGGCGGAAAGATCGGAGATGGTATGCCGCGCGTCCGCCGGCCCGCTCGCCATCGAGCGTGGCTTTCGCCTCATCGGCGACTCCGAGTTTCTGCAGGACTGCCTGGCATCGGGCCGCATTCTTCGTTGCGACGATTGTGAAACCGACGCTCGCGTCGAACTCGACTTCGCGCGCCAGATAGGAGCTCGCTCTACCGTGCTGGTTCCGTTGCGCGGCCGGCGCCAGCACCTGGGCGTGCTGCAGGCGTTTTCCGGAACTGATCGGGCTTTCACGGATCACGACATTCGCTGTTTCGATCTGTTCGCTGAGCTGGTTCTTTCCTCGCTTAAACCCGAGGATCAGGACCGGCGCATCAACTGGCTTTCGGATGTGGCTGGCGAAGTCCTGCAGGCGAATCCGGCTGAGGCAGAGTCTGTTGTCTTCGGCGCAGCGGCGACCGAGATTCCAGCCGCGGGAGACGGGGCAAGCCCCGTCTCTACACAAGCTGAAGTGGCGGTGCTGGCGCAGTCTGCTGTTATGCCCGAGGCGTTGGCCGAGTTGCCTGAGATCAGCGTCGCGGACGAGCCGTTTGATATCCCATTTGATCTAAAAGAGTCGGCGACTCCCGCCGAACCGTATCAACCCTTGCCATCTCTGTACCAACTTTCTTTGCCCGCCAATTCGCGGCCAGGATTGAGTTTGGTCATGGGGTTGGTGGCGGTGGCAGCATTATTTTCAGCCGGAGCGTGGTGGGGCATGCAACTTCATGGGAAGGCGGCGGTCACAAAGAACATCGCCGCGAATACCGAAGCCAGGAAAACCACGATCTCACCACAATCGGTAACAGCGCCGACAGCGTCTCCGGCGGATGTTCTGTCTATCGAGCTCGGTGCCGATGCAGCACCACTCACCACAACGGCGGAAAACAAGTTGGCGGCGCTGCCGAAAATCACAGGGGTGCGTCACTGGTCTTCGTCCATGGGAAGCACGGTGGTCATTGACATGGAAGACCAGGTGCCCTACGAAGTGCATCGTTTGATGTCGCCGGAGCGGATCTACTTCGATCTGCACGACACGGTTCTGGCGCACGAATTGGACGGAAAGACGATGGACGTCGGCGATGTTTCGCTGACTCGTGTGCGAGTCGCACAGCCCGTCGCTGGCGTAACCCGAATCGTGCTCGACACCAAGGACGGATCGAACTTCTCCGTCAGCATGGAATCGAGCCCCTATCGCCTGGTGGTTGAGCTGCGCGGCAGCGAGAAGACTTTGGCTGCGAACCACATTGCGCCGAAGCGCATCGCCCCGAACAGCATCGCTACGAGCCGGACGTCTTCTAATGAAGGCTCGGCGTCCGTGAATGCAGCGCCGACCTCGGCGAAAGCGGCTCCTGTGGCGGCATTTGCGCTGAAGGCATCCGACCAACCTTTGCCGGCGCGAACCGGCAAATTTCGCATCGTGCTCGACGCCGGTCACGGCGGCTGGGACTTAGGCACGGTTGGACGGCAGGGGTTGCTGGAAAAAGATTTGGTGCTCGACGTGACTCGGCGGCTGGGCAAGTTGCTGCAGGCGCGATTGGGGTCGGAAGTGATGTACACGCGGACGGGCGACACCTACCTGCCTCTTGATCAGCGCGCTGATCTTGCCAACCAGACACAGGCCGATCTTTTCGTGTCCGTTCACGCCAACTACAGCAGCTCGGCGGCATCGCGGGGCGTTGAGACCTATTACACGAATCTGTTTTCCGCTCCGGGGTCGCGGGAAGTGGAAAAACATGACGATGGAACCTTCGCCAACCTAACGCCGGTATCGTTGTCGGCCGGAGGGTTGCACGAAAAAATCGAGGAGTCGCGGCGTCTCGCGGCCAGCGTCCAGCGTTCTCTCTATGCCACCCTGGCCGCGAGCAGCCCAGACATTCGCAACCGCGGCATCAAAGACTCCGCGTTTGCGGTGCTGACCGGCACGACCATGCCCGCCATTCTTACCGAAATTTCTTTTGTGAGCAGTCCGGCGGACGAGCACAACCTGCAGAGCGCGACCTACCGCCAACAGATCGCCGAAGCGCTCTATAAGGGCATCGCCCGCTACCAGGAATCTTCCCCACGCGCGAAAGTTGCTCAACTGCAAACGGCCGCCGCGCGCCGGTAAAGGCCCCTATTCGAGCCTAAAAGACATCTGGTGCAAGATCGATGTCGATGCGACTGATCAACTTCCAAACCGTTTATAAAGCGCTCGGTTGCCTTCCGATTTCAGTCTTGCCTTTGACAGCAGTGGCTTGCCGCAATCTGCTGCGACCTTGGGTATTCATGTGGATCCTTTCGTTCGCTATCTATCTCAGCCTGAAATGGCTGACGTGGTGGAGGGCGCGATCACGAATTGCTCATCCGGCGTGGCGCTCGGTAGCCTATCTTCTGGCTTGGCCGGGAATGGATGCAGATGCTTTCTTGGATGCGAGACAACGTCTACCGCCGCCAGCGCCTACGACTTGGCTCTGGGCGACGTTCGAAACGATTCTCGGTGCAAGCCTGCTCTGGGTTGTGCCGCGATCCATTCCGCAAGGACAACCCTTTCTACGCGGATGGGTAGGGATGTTGGGTCTGATCCTGATCCTTCACTTCGGTACTTTCCAGATAGTCGCTCTCCTGTGGCAGAGCCTTGGCGTCAAAGCCGAACCCATCATGTCTGCGCCTCTCCGTTCCACCTCCCTGGGAGAGTTCTGGGGGAAGCGGTGGAACCTCGGTTTCCGTCAGCTTGCCCATGAGTTGATTTTTCGCCCGCTATATCGAAGGTTAGGAGCGGAGACGGCTGGTTTCTTGGTCTTCGTGGTTTCTGGGCTTATCCACGATTTGGTGATCTCTCTGCCCGCTCGCGGAGGCTATGGTCTCCCCACGCTCTACTTCTTGCTGCAAGGCGCAGGAGTGACTGTCGAGCGTTCGCGGTTCGGGAAATGGCTCGGACTGGGGCAGGGAGCGCGCGGCTGGTGTTTCATGATGGTGTTCCTTACGGTACCAGTCTTTGGGCTCTTTCACCCGTGGTTTGTGCTGCGTGTAATACTTCCATTCATGCGAGCAATTCACGCGCTATGAATAATTCACTCGTGCAGCGGCTGTTTGACATCGACCTGTGGTTCGTCGGCGCGGCGCATTTTGTGATCCTGTTCGCCAGCCTTCAAGTGCCATATCGACTGGGCTGGAAACAGGACTTACAGCAATTGATACCATTCAACAGGAAACTGCTTTGGGTGCAGAGTGGATTCACGGTGTTGACGATCATTGGCTTTGGCACACTGACGTTAGCGCTACACACGGAACTGCTCCAAGGCGACCGTGCTGCCTTGGGACTCACCTGCTTCATCGGGATTTACTGGACTACGCGGATTCTTGTAGATGCGATTTACTTTTCGCACGCCGACTGGCCCAAGGGAACGGCATTTGTCGTGGGACACGCTCTCCTAACCCTGCTGTTTTCTTTGCTCGCCGCGAGCTATGTTGGGCTATTCGTCTGGCACGTGTGGCTGAAGACGAATGGCTGATGAGGTTTGACAGTGGTCGGCTAACAATCATGTTCGAAGTGGGATGACAGGAAGGTAATCGGCCATGGTAATTGCCGCATCGGTTATTTTGCTTCTCGCAATCCTGCTGGCTCCCATCCTTCTAGTCCGGTTCCGCAAAAGGTGGGTCGCGGCCTTCCATCGAGCTATTACGAACCGAATCGCGAGCCGATTCGCCGCTCGATTGCCCGGATTCGCCATTGTTGCAAACGTGGGTCGAAAGTCAGGTAGGCTCTACCGGACGCCGGTGAATGTTTTCCGAGAGCCCGACGGATTCCTGATCGCTCTCACCTATGGACGAGATAGCGAGTGGGTCAGGAATGTGCTGGCCGCTGGGGGCTGCCAGCTTGAGACTTGCCGCGTGCCGTATCAACTTTCCGCACCAATCATCGTGCATGACCCCACACGGCGACGATTCCCGCTTCTCGTGCGTATAATCCTTGGCCTCATTGGTGCGAACGATTTCATGCAGCTTTCAACTTCTCACGCGCGTGGCGTTGTGTCCTAAATTAGAGCCGGCTCCGGCTAGGTTGGCTCGTGTGCCGAAATCTCGAGTGCCTCCACGACGACGGTTCGAAGCGGCTCCCACGCGTGTCCCGGTTGCAGTTGGTTAGTAACCTAGGAGTAAATAGACAGGAATTTGATAGAACGTCTCTAGTTCGCGCCCATCACGCCGCCATACTTCGTCAGCCACTTCAGTTCTTCGCGCACTTTTATTTTTCCGTGCCAGGGATTCTTCGCGAGCGAGTGTCCCTCGCCGGGAAAAATCAGCAAGTCACTCGGAACATTCAGCTCGTGAAGAGCGCGATCGAGCAGGTAATCCTCGAGCACCGAAACCCGAATATCGTCCGCGCCGGCGACCATGTGGGTGGGCGTGCGAACCTTGTTGAGCTGGTAAATCGCGCCTTCACTGCGATAGCGATCGGCGGCTTCCCAAGGTGGCCCGCCGAGGAAATAGGCGTCGTCGAAGGTGGTGTCATCGTTGCCCCAGTTGGCGACATGCTCCACCGCGCCGGCACCGGTAACGGCGGCCTTAAAGCGAGTGGTCTGGGTGATCAGCCAGTTCGTCATGTAACCGCCGTAGCTGTAGCCGCCCACGGCCAACTGGTTCGGATCGGCAATTCCGTCTCTCACCAGCGCATCGACACCGGTCAATATATCTTTGCCCGGACGGGAAACAATTTCAGGAACGATTTGTCGTGCGAACTTGTCTCCATAGCCGGTCGATCCGCGATAGTTCGGCTCGAAGACCAACCAGCCGGCGGTGGCGGCGACGCGATCCCACTGATACCAGTCTGCCTCGAAGCGGTTGCCATCGGCATCCTGCGGCCCGCCGTGGATCAGCACAAACATAGGCAGATTCTTCGCCTCAAACTTTCCTGGCGGATACATCAGCATGCCTTCCACGGGCGTGCCGTCGTCGGACGTCCAGCGATAGGGCTTGGCCCTGGGCAATTCTCGCTCGGTGAACAACTTATTGAAAGAAGTGATGGGCCGCGCCTGCGCTAGTTTGTCGGGGCCATCGGCGATGTAAATTTCCGTGGGCCGCACGGTTGCCGAGTATGCAAACGCAATGCGCGAGCCTTGCGCTGCGGCAGCCGGGGCTTCATAGGTTCCAGACCAACCCGCGCGCTTCACGATGGAGGCGTTCGGATTCGCTTGCGATACCAGTTGCACCTCCGTCCCGATGCGGCAGGCGCACAGCACCGAGCCGTCGGGAAGCGGTGTGTAACGCACGACTTCGCCTGGATAATCGGCGAACCAGCGCTGGATTTCGTTTTTGCCAGAGGTATCGCCGGTGTTGACCCAGTAGAGGCGCGGTTGCGGGTCTTCATACTTTCGTTCCAGCGATCCGAGGTTGATCTGAAAAAACAGATGGCGATTATCCGGAGCCCATTCCAGATTCAGTTCCACCGCCTCGTTGTGGGTCAGGCGAATGGGGGCGGCTTCGGCGGCGTTGCTCGTTAAATTGTTCGTTAAGTTGACGAGGTAGAGTTCGATGTCTTCGACTTTCTCCTGACGCTCCGACACCGACGAAGTCACAAAAGCCAACCGGTTGCCGTCGCGCGAAATGCTGATTTCACCCACCCGCAGCGGCGTGCGTGCAATTGCCACTGCGCCGGGGGTGGCACCGGAGTCTTTTTCGGCGGTGGAGACCTCCTTGGAACCAAGGGCGGCGTGGCGTGCCAAAGCTTCATCGAGTGTGGTGCGGAAAATCACGTCGCCGCGCTCATCACCCCGGTAACGGATCACGTCTCTCCAATCTTTTTTGTGATCGTCGTTCTGCTGCTTGGTCCATGGTTGGCGGGTAGCGAAATAGATTGCCTTCGAGTCCCGAGACCAGGCAAAGGCGTGGACTTCGTCCTCGCCGGAGGTGATGGCGACGGCCTCGCCGCCGCTTGGCGAAATCAGAAACAGCTGGGCGACGTCTTTATCCTTATCTTTATCTTTATCTTTGTCGTCTCCTGCGTCTCCGTCTTTGGCTCCGGCGCCTTTACGCTCCGAGAGAAAGGCGATCCACTGGCCATCGGGCGACCATTGCGGCGAATTGTCATGCCCGGATTGGGTCAACTGCACCAGGCTCCCACCGCCGGGCGCGGTCCGGTAGAGCCAGAGTTCCTTGCGGAAGATCTGCTGATCCCAGTCGGCCTTTTCCGTTCCAATGACGACGGAGTTGCCATCCGGCGAAACCTTCACCGCGGTGAAGCTAATCGAGTTGAAGAATTCATCGAACGTGAGCTTGGGCTTAGCGGTTTGGGCTTGGGCAAACACCGAATGGGAAATCACAGACACAAGGGAGATAAGCAGGATTGATCGGCCCATAGAATTGTCGATAACAGTTTTCAAGAACTACGATGTATACACTGCACGTGCCGTTGGTGGCAAACATTCGCATGGTTTCTTTTACGGCGTCTGCGTCTCTTACGGCGCGACCGGTTGAGCGTTATGCAACGCATCATCCAGTGTCTGGTTGCTCGGATTCTTTTGGTCCGCAACGCGCCATCCGTCGTCATAGCCACGGAGGCTAACGGTGGAGCGGTAGTTCACTCCGCTGTCGTAAAGCGCCGCTCCCACCTGATTGATGGGAACCCAACGCCAGGCGAAGTCCACGTCGGCGAAGTTACCAGCCTTGCTGATTCCGTCAATGCTCACCAGTTCCCGGCGCGCGACTTGGATCGACATCGAGCCATTGTCGGGAAGGGCAGTCGAAATCAGGGGCCGTATCGTATCCACTCCTAGCGGCGTGAGCAATACGTCCCAGCAGGGCGGAGGGTCGACTCCGGCGGGACACTGCTGCTGGGTGCCGATGATCCATCCGCGGTGCTGTAACACCATGGAGTCGGGAGAGCTGAAATCCTTGTTGGAGACGATGCCGGTCCTGAGCCAGAACAACTGCGGCGCTTTGAATGCGCCGGAGGCGGAGATCAAATCGGCGGCGAGGCGGCGCGTCAGGAAATCGCGCGGAGAACAGCCCAGGTCTAGATACAGCAAGACTGCCAGGAGCAATAATTTT
>WNEZ01008520.1_pt1 | contig 10503 bp, 10 predicted proteins | sample 5400521 | NCBI WGS metagenome assembly WNEZ01 (sample SAMN13153339, study PRJNA577476) | soil metagenome | isolation source: 120 cm saprolite under Douglas fir tree site 2 hole 1 replicate 1 | place: USA:California | collected 2015-04-18
CGAACATCGGGCGCACGTTGGAAGAATTAAAGTCCAAGAATTTGTGGATTGTTGGGCTCGATGAACGTGCGCCCCAAAACTATGATTCGCTCGATTACAAAATGGATTGCGCCATCGTGCTGGGCGCTGAAGGTAAAGGCGTGCACGAATTGGTCCGCAAGAAATGTGATTTTATGATCTCGATCCCCATGCTGGGAAAGGTGTCATCGCTGAACGTATCGGTGGCCGCGGGAGTCATGCTCTATGAAATCGTGCGCCAGCGCCGCGAGAAAGCAACCACGGATTCGAAATGAAGTTGCTTCACGTCCTCTGTGTCCTGTGTGGTTTACTGGCTCCGGCGTCTGCCCTCGACCGCGAAGCCTTCACTTTCACCAAATACGACTTGAATGTTCGCATTGAGCCCGCACAGCAGCGGCTCGCGGTGCGCGGGCAGATTACATTGCGCAATGATTCCAACGGTCCCCAGAAAAACGTGTCCCTCCAGATTTCCTCAACCCTGGACTGGAGGTCCATCAAACTCGGTGGCAAAGCCGTGCAGTTCGTTTCTCAGCCCTACACCTCGGATATCGATCACACCGGTGTACTCTCCGAAGCGATCATCACTCTCCCTCAGGAAATTCCTCCGACAGGAAAAGTAGAGCTGGACATTGGCTACGAAGGCGTCATTCCGCTTGATGCCACACGCTTGACTCGAATCGGTGTGCCCGAGGAGTTAGCCAGGCACAATGATTGGGATCAGATCGGCGCATCGTCTACCGCAATTCGCGGAATTGGATATGTAGCCTGGTATCCGGTGGGCCTGCTATCTGCAAATTTGTCGGAAGGTAATAATTTGTTCGAAACCCTGGGCCGGTGGAAGACGCGTGAGGCGGCCTCAACAATGCAGATTCATTTCGGCGTGGTAGGTGACAGCGCGGGCTCTTCATCGGAACTCATCGTAAACGCTGAAGCATGCAAGCCAGCTTCTGCTGACAATGGACACGGGCAGAACACTCTTATCGATTGTTCATTCGAACCACTCGGCGCGACGGTCCAGGCATTTGCTATCGCAACCTACTCTGTCCTGAATCCATCGACGCTCGACGTTCACTATTTTCCTGAGCACAAACCGGCAGCAGAAAACTATGAACTCGCGACGCAGTTAGCTATGCCCTTCGTTAAAGAATGGTTCGGCGTCTCTCGACGAAAACTGAAGATCGTAGAACTTGCTGACGCCAAAGCATCGCCATTTGAAAGCGGCAGCATGTTGCTGACACCGCTTAACAGTGACTCGCGGATCGCAGCCCTAACCGTCGTTCACCAATTGACGCACTCTGCGTTTCAGTCTCCGCGTCTCTGGATTTACGAAGGCCTCGCCCACTTTGCTCAGGCGGCTTACCTTGAGCAACAGAGCGGAAGGCGGACAGCGCTCGATTTCATGGCCCAGCATCGCACCGCGCTCATAGACGCCGAGAAAGCATTTGCCGCGGAGCGCAGCTCGAGCGCGTCCGGCGCTGGCGCTCTATCGTCCAGACCAGGACAAAGAGGCATCCTACCTGCAGCGTCTGATCGAAGCGCAATCCAAGCGAGAGCTCGAATGGTTTTTCGACGACTGGGTATATCGCGACCGCGGACTACCCGACTTTCGTGTGGAATCGGCGTATCCACGTCAACTGCTGGGCGGCGGCTACGTCGTAACCATCACCATTGAAAATCTTGGCGAAGCTGGCGCCCAGGTACCTGTAACTCTACTTATGGAGGGCGGCCAAGTTACACGTCTTGTTGAAGTGCACTCGAAATCGAAGAGCGTAATGCGAATCGAGGCCGCGGGTACGCCTCAGGAAATTGTCGTCAATGACGGCAGTGTGCCGGAGAGCGACATGACAAACAATATATTTAAGATCAAACCCAACGCGAACTGATTCTGAATATTAAAATTGAAATGGTGAGCGATATTAATTTGAAATCAATGCCATCTTACCGGAGGCTTCATTGGCCTACATTCAGTTCCTCGGCGCAGCCGGAACAGTTACCGGATCCAAGCATCTCATCAACACCTCACCGGACGATAGTGGGAAAAATGGCCTTCAAACTCTAATTGATTGCGGAATGTTTCAGGGCCCAAAGGAATGGCGCGATCGCAACTGGCAGGATTCTCCGGTGCCCGCGCGTGAAATTGATGCAGTCGTGCTCACCCACGCCCATCTCGATCACTGCGGCTGGATTCCGCGACTGGTGAAGCAAGGATTTAGGGGCCCAATTTACGCGACGTCGTCCACCATCGATCTTTGCGGAATTATTCTTCCTGATTCCGGTCACCTGCAGGAAGAAGACGCGGCGTTCTACAACAAAACCAAAAGCTCGAAGCACCACCCAGCGCTGCCGCTTTACACGTTCGAAGAGGCACAAGAGTGTTTGCAATATTTCCGCCCGCTGGGATTCGAGGAGAGCAAACAACTCTCCCCGGAGATTTCGTTCCGCTTCGTGCGCTCTGCCCACATTCTCGGTTCCTCCATGGTAGAGCTGAAACTCACCACCAATGGGCAGTCACGGCAATTGCTTTTCACCGGGGACATTGGACGAGTGCGTGACCCTGATCCAGGAAAAGTGCTTCGCTCTGGCCCAACCGAAGGTGAGATCGCGGATGTGCTAGTGATGGAATCCACTTATGGCAACCGGCAACATCCCACGAACGACCCACGTCCGGAACTGGCGGCGCTGATTCGTAAAACGGTCGAGCGCGGCGGCAGCGTCATCGTGCCGGCTTTTGCGGTGGAGCGAACCCAGAAGTTCTTGTTCATCCTTAAGCAGTTGATGGAGGCTGGGCAAATCCCACGCATTCCTATCTATTGCGACAGCCCAATGGCCATCAAGGCGGTGCAGATTTTTCTCAAACACACCGAAGAGTACAGCGAGGAGACTCGTCAGCTTATCAAGCAATATGGCTCACCCCTTAATTGGCCTGGAGTCACCTTCGCTTCAACTCCGGAGCAGTCAAAGAAGATCAATGAGAATAGGTTCCCGTTGATTATTATTTCCTCCAGCGGCATGGTGACTGGCGGACGGATCCAGCATCACCTCGCGCAACGACTTCCTGATCCAAAGAATACGGTCATCTTCATCGGATTCCAGGCGCCGGGAACGCGCGGCGCCACGATAAAAAGCGGCGCGCCTGAAGTGAAGATATTCGGCCAGATAGTCCCCATCCGGGCGCAAGTGGCCGCGTTCGAACAATTCAGCGACCACGCCGATCCGCCGGAATTGCTGCAATGGTTGGGCACTTTTCCGCGCAAACCCGCCGTCACATATCTGGTGCATGGGGAACCCGCCGCGTCAACGCAATTGCGCGATACCATGAAGAAGGAGTTGGGCTGGGACGTGGAGGTCGTGCAGTGGATGCAAAAAGTCGAAATCAAGTGAGAACATCATGAACGAAGCCGAACTGAAACAACACCTCGAAGCCGCGGAAAAAAGTCCCAAGCAGATCGCAGCAGCCGTATCTGGATTGCCCGACAAGACTCTGCGCTACAAGCCCGCGCCACACAAGTGGTGCATTCTGGAAGTGCTGGGCCATCTGGCTGACATTGAAGTTGTATACGCGTATCGCATACGCCAGATGCTTGCCGACAAGAAGCCTGTGATTGCTCCCATGGACGGCGACGACTGGGCGCGCAATCTTGGCTATACCGAAACTCCGCCCGCAGAACTCGTAGCTCTGTACGGACTGAACCGGCATTCTACCCTGCGTTTACTGCGTCGCCTGAAGCCGCCAGATCTCGCCAAGTCGGCGTTTCATCCCGAATTGCAACGGGAAGTGACTGTGGCCGAGATGATCGAAAAGATGTCGGGGCATGGCGGCGGTCATCTGCAGCAAATCGAACGGCTGAAGAAAGAATCGGCGGGAAAATAAGCCGCTATGTTTGCTCGACCGTCATGCGTTCGTGAAACGTACTAGGGCATCTAGTTTGCCCGCCGCGGCACCGGAGTCGATGGACTGCGCCGCGGGAGCCACCGCATCGACTAGATGATCAGCCTTGCCCGCCGCCACCAATGCGGCCGCCGCATTCAAGAGGACGACATCCCGTCGGGGTGATTTCTTTCCAGTCAGGATTTCGCGAATGATGGCGGCATTAGCGGCAGCGCCTCCTCCCGCCAGGTCTTCGATTCGTGCTCGTTTTATTCCGAATTCTTCTGGAGTCACTTCGTAGTTTCGGACTGTTCCTTCGCGGACTTCCGCAATGCGTGTAGGACCAGTCACGGTGATTTCATCCAGGCCATCGCTTCCATGCACAACCAGCGCACGGTGCAGACCCAACATGCTGAGCGCTTCGGCAAGTTTCTCTACCAGTTCGGCGGAATAAACTCCGACTACTTGCGCGGGGGCGTGAGCCGGATTTGTGAGCGGACCCAAGAGATTGAAGACGGTGCGCAGCCGAAGCTCGCGGCGGGCGCTCTGTACATGTTTCATCGCCGAGTGCAAGGCGGGGGCAAAAAGAAATGCGATTCCAACTTCTTTCAAACAGGCGGCAATCCGCGCCGCAGGCAATTGGATCTTCACGCCCAGAGATTCCATCACATCCGCAGAGCCGCATTTTGACGTCACGCTGCGGTTGCCGTGCTTGGCGACGCGTACGCCGGCGCCAGCGACTACGAACGCCGTTGCCGTAGAAATGTTGAAGGTTCCGCTGGCATCGCCGCCGGTGCCGCAAGTATCCACCAGCGCATCGCGGCCCGTGCCACTGACATCCACCGTAGAATTCTGAAGAGTGGTCAAAGGCGTTGCAGCCGCGCGGATCGCCTCGGCGAAACCGACGATCTCTTCCACGGTTTCACCTTTCATGTGCAGTGCGACAAGCAAGGCTGCGATTTGCGCATCCGTACATTCGCCGGCAAGAATCTGGGACATGACCTGACGGGACTCTTCACGCGAGAGTGATTCGCGATGGTTGGCGATGCGGTGGAGAGCGTCGAGGATCATGGTGTGGGTATAAGGGTAGCATTGCGGGACAATTCCCTATTCCAGACATCTGCCAAAATGTCGAAACGTTCCACGTGGAACATTTGTGGTTACCAGGATGTACGTACAACATATGAATTGGAGAGTAGCCTTCATTCAGACGGTGTTTCCAAACAGTGTTTAGCTCTCAGTTCCCAGTTCACAGCGCAAACAAGGACCCTCTCGCAGATATCATCCGCTGCTTCGAAAAAGGCGGAGCGCGGGGGCGCCGTCGCCGGGTTTTGAGATAAAATCTAAGGTTTGCTGCCGCAGTAGTACGCCGCAAGCATGGTCCTGCCGATCCGGAATCGAGTCATTATGAAGATTCATGAGTACCAAGCCAAAGGCATCCTGAAAAAGTATGGTGTGGCTGTGCCTCGCGGCGAGGTAGCCGAGACGGCCGATCAAGCCGAAGCCGCCGCGCAGCATCTCTTTGGCGCCGGAGCTTCGGCAGTAGTCGTAAAGGCACAGATTCATGCGGGTGGGCGAGGAAAGGGCGGCGGGGTAAAGATTGCAAAGTCAGTGAAGGAGGCAGTCGAGATCGCCACGAACATGTTGGGGATGAGACTGGTCACACATCAGACCGGGCCCGAAGGCCGTATCGTGCGACGGTTGCTGATCGAAGAAACTTTGCCCATCGAAAAAGAGCTCTACCTGGGAATCGTGATTGATCGAACCGAAGCCAGGCCGGTATTTATGGCGTCGGCCGCGGGTGGCATGGAAATCGAGCAGGTGGCGGCGGAGAATCCTGCTGCGATTCTCAAGGAATACATTGATCCGGGCTTGGGCCTGGAAGCTTTCCAGGCGCGCAAGCTGGCCTTCGCGCTGGGTCTGAAGGCGCAGCAGATCAATTCCGCAGCGCAATTCATGACCAGCTTGTACAAGGCATTTGCGGAGACCGATAGTTCGCTGATGGAGATCAATCCATTCGTTACCTGCACGGATGGGCGGCTGTTCGCACTGGATACGAAGATTAACTTTGATGACAACGCGCTCTTCCGCCATCCGGAGATTCGCGAGCTGCGGGATATCAGCGAAGAAGATCCGCTCGAGGTGGAAGCTTCGAAGTACAACCTCAACTACATCAAGCTCGATGGAAACGTGGGCTGCATGGTGAATGGCGCCGGACTTGCGATGGCGACCATGGATATCATCAAGTACGCGGGCGGGATGCCGGCGAATTTTTTGGATGTTGGCGGTGGGGCGAATGCAGAACAGGTGACGCATGCATTCGAAATCCTGCTTAGCGACAAGAATGTGAAGGCCGTGCTGATTAATATTTTTGGCGGCATTCTGCGCGTGGATACGCTGGCGAAAGGCGTAGTCGAAGCCGCGAGCAAGACACATATTCAGTTGCCGGTTGTGTTGCGGCTGGAAGGTACGAATGTCGAGGCGGGACGCGAGATTTTGAAGCAATCGGGTTTGAATTTTATCGTGGCGGACACGATGAAGGACGCGGCTGAGAAAGTAGTCGCGGCGGCGCGAGCGTCATGAGCATTCTTATAGATAAATCGACACGGGTAATCGTGCAGGGACTGACGGGGCGGGAAGGAACATTTCACGCTAAGACTTGCGCGGAGTACGGGACCAGGATTGTGGGTGGGGTCACACCTGGAAAAGGTGGAACCACGCATGAAGGCTGGCCCATCTTCAACAGCATGCAGGAAGCCGTAGACAAGACTGGGGCGGATGCCTCCGTCATTTTTGTTCCCCCTCCGTATGCGGCTGACGCCATCATGGAGGCCGCCGATGCCGAGGTAGAGGTGATTGTCTGCATCACCGAAGGTATTCCCACGCTGGACATGGTACGCGCATGGGAGTTCTTGCAGAACCGGCGCTCACGGCTGATCGGACCAAATTGTCCTGGAATCATTTCGCCGGGACATTGCAAAATCGGAATCATGCCGGGTCACATTCACCGCGAGGGCCCGGTGGGAATTGTTTCGCGCTCCGGCACGCTTACTTATGAAGCGGTTTATCAGCTCACCACTCGTGGCGTTGGGCAGTCGACAGCGATCGGCATTGGCGGCGATCCGATCATCGGCAGTAATTTCGTGGACGCGATCGACCTGTTCAATCGGGATCCGATGACCGAGGCGGTTGTGATGATCGGCGAAATCGGCGGAAGCGCGGAAGAAGCCGCGGCCGAGTACGTGAAGACTCACATGCGGAAACCGGTGATCGGATTCATCGCCGGGCAGACGGCGCCTCCAGGACGCCGCATGGGCCATGCGGGAGCGATTATTTCCGGCGGAAAAGGAACTGCAGCGGAGAAAATCAAGGCGATGGAAGCCGCGGGCATTCATATCGCCAGGTCTCCAGCCGACATCGGTGAGACTGTGATTGCAGCTCTGGGTGTGACTGCGAGAGCTTAATTTATAAGTGGCGAAGTTGAGATCGAAAATCACGAAATCCAAATAATGAAAACCCTACAACGTACTCTTACCATCATCAAGCCGGACGCGGTGCGCAAAAACGCGGTCGGCGACATCATTGAGCAATTCGAAAAAAACGATTTCCGCATCCTCTCCATGAAGATGCTGGAGATTTCGAAGCATCAGGCGGAGCAGTTTTACGCCGTGCACGCGAGCAAGTCTTTTTTCAATTCGCTTACCAATTTCATGTCCAGCGGACCGATCGTGGTGCTGGCGTTGGAAAAAGAGAATGCCATCGCCGATCTGCGCAAACTCATGGGCGCGACCAATCCCGCCAATGCGGAGGAGGGCACGATCCGAAAGAAATGGGCCTCGACCATCGAATTTAATGCCATCCACGGATCGGATGCCGAAGATACGGCAAGGTTTGAGTTGAGTTTTTTCTTTGCCGGATTCGAGCTGGCGAAATAGCTACGGCTAGGTCGTGTCGAGACCGTAGCTTTACTAGGAGCTTTCATGCCCTTGGTTCAAATCACAATGTTGACCGGCCGCACGGCCGATCAGAAACGCAAGCTGGCAACGCGTATTACCGATGCGATGGTCGAAGAAGCCGGGGCCAGGCGTGAAGCGGTTGTAATTACATTCCTCGAAGTTGAGCGCGAGAGTTACGCTTCCGCCGGAGTATTGATGGCGGATAAGGGGAAATAGATTGTCACACGTTCAGCCTAGCGGCTCATAGACGACGCCCTCGACGCGATCAGCGACGCGGGGCAATTCCTTGCGAGCGTATTGAAGAAAGTGAGCAGTGGCGCGGTGAGCTTCGAGGGCTGCGTCGTCCTTATATTGCTCGTAAATAAAAAAGCGGCGAGGCTCAGTTTTGTGGCGATGTACCTGGAAAGTCACACAGCCGGGTTCCTGTCGTGACGCTTCGGTCAGCTTGGAAAAGATACTAGTTACTTCCGCTTCTTGACCTGCCTTTGCAATCCACGTCACCGCCAGAACGACCATTACCTGCTGCTCCGTTTTAGATTTTTAGTTGTCCTTACTTTTCGTTCCGCCAAAGTTTTTAACTCATCGGCAAACTCATCCACGAAAATAGTTTGCTCTCGTCCGGGACCAGTGGAGATCATGCCGATGCGAGCTCCACTTTCTTTCTCGAGGAAAGCCAGATACTCACGGGCTGCTTTTGGCAGCTTCTCAAGCTTTGTGATCCCCAGAGTGGGAGTACGCCAGCCAGGCATTTTCGCATAGATACATTTGATCTGATCATAGACACTGGATTGCGCCGGAATTTCGGTGGTGCTGCGGCCATTGATGGTGTAAGCCATGCAAACCGGAATCTGATCGAGTTCATCGAGCACATCGAGTTTGGTCACGACCAGCCACGAGATACCGTTAATCATGCCAGCGTAGCGCAACAGTGGCAAATCGATCCATCCGCACCGCCGGGGACGTCCCGTCACTGCACCATATTCATTGCCGCGCGCACGCAACAAGTCGCCGGTGGCATCCAGCGCTTCGGTGGGGAAAGGTCCGCCGCCTACACGCGTGCAGTACGCCTTGGTGACGCCAATGACGCTATCGATTGCGTTAGGGGCAACACCGGTGCCGATCGCGGCGCCGCCGGAAGTGGCGCTGGAAGAAGTGACGAAGGGATAAGTTCCATGATCGATGTCGAGCATGGTGCCTTGCGCCCCTTCGAACATGACGGATTCGCCTTCCGCCAGAGCCTGGTTCAGGAGTGCGGCCGTGTCACTCACGAAGGGAGCAATTTGGGCCGAAGCCTGAGCATATTCTTGATACATCTTGTCGGAATCCAGCGGTTCCGAATTGAATAACGCATGCGCGATCATGTTTTTCTCGCGGCAGGCATTTTCGATATGCGTTTTCAATAATCCGAGGTCAAGGAGATCAGCAACGCGCAAGCCGCGACGGCCCATTTTGTCTTCGTAGGCAGGCCCAATGCCGCGAGAAGTGGTACCAATTTTTACTCGTCCGGGCGCGTTCTCCGAGGCCAACTCAATCATGCGGTGATAAGGCAGAATCACCTGAGCGCGGTTACTGACGAACAGATTGCCGTCCACCTTCACTCCGTTTTCACGAAGTGCCGCAACTTCCTTGAGGAAAGCCATGGGATCGAGCACGACACCGTTACCGATCACACTGCGGCAACCGGAACGCAGCACGCCGCAAGGAACCAGTTGCAGGATGAATTTCTTGCCCTTGATGATGACCGTGTGGCCGGCATTGTGGCCTCCGGCATAGCGGGCCACGATGGAAAAGTTGTCGGAGAGCACGTCGACAATCTTGCCCTTGCCTTCGTCGCCCCATTGCGCGCCGACGATGACCGCAGTTCTCACTTTGCTCAAAAGTACACTCCATTTACAGACTGGCGCGGCTTCGGCGTCGCTTTAAAACAGGCCTAGCCGCATTTCCCGGGTCGCACACACTGGTTGCCCGCAATAAAAACTGCGCAGTCGCTGAATGGCTGGGATGTAAGAGCAGGTGTGTACCGGAAATGATAACCTGCAGGATGGTGGATGGCCATGCGGTTTGTGGGTCAGGTCTCAGGTCGCGGGTGACAGGTCTCAGGTCTCAGACACGTTGTAGACTGAATTCAAATGCCTGAATTACCGGAAGTCGAAACCATCGCACGCGGGCTGGCGAGTCGCCTGACCGGCGATTTTATCGAGTCCGTTTGGCTGGGGTCGAAACCTGAGCCATTGAAGTCATCCGCGGCTGAGATTGCGGCCACCCTTCAATCCAGACGGATTGCGGATGTGCGTCGCATGGGAAAACATATTGTGTTCGAGTTGGTGAGTACGCGCGGACGGCGGTCAGAAAAACGGGTGGGTGCTAAGGCTCAGTGGATCGTGCATCTGGGGATGACGGGCAGCATGCTGGTTTGCAAGCCCGAACTGGAAATCGCAAAGCACACGCATGCAGTAGTGAAACTGGCATCAGGGCGCGAACTGCGGTTCGTGGACCCTCGCCGGTTTGGACGGTTGAGCGTGGCGCGCGATTTTGATGCCGTCGGCTGCGAACCTCTGGACGTTAAACTCGATCGCTTTATCACGCTGTTTCATGGACGCAAGACACCTATCAAGAGTGCGCTGCTGAACCAAAAATTGTTGCGTGGAGTGGGAAATATCT
>WNEZ01007883.1_pt1 | contig 10502 bp, 7 predicted proteins | sample 5400521 | NCBI WGS metagenome assembly WNEZ01 (sample SAMN13153339, study PRJNA577476) | soil metagenome | isolation source: 120 cm saprolite under Douglas fir tree site 2 hole 1 replicate 1 | place: USA:California | collected 2015-04-18
GCATTCAGCAGCAATTACTGAACGGCGCGGGGCGCTTCATCAATCGCCGCAATATCCTCATCGCGGAGAACAATCGCAAAATCGCCGACCTCGCCTTCAGCCAGCAAGCCATCACCACGGTGACCAACACCATCACCGCCTATTGGGAACTAGCCTATGCGCGGCAGAACGTGAATGTGCAGCAACAGGCCGTCACCGTCGCCGAAAAACTTTACAACGACAACAAGAAGCAGCTCGAAATTGGCACCATGGCCCCGCTGGACGTCACCCGCGCCGAATCCGAATTGGCCACCGACCGCCAGAACCTCATCGTCGCGCAAACCACCAAAATTCAAGACGAGCTGGTGCTGAAGAATTTCATTTCCAAGGACCCGCTGGCTTCCAACCTCATCAACGTCGAGATTATTCCCACCGACCAGCCCGATTCGCCGGCTTCCATCCAGACCGGCCCTTTTGAGGATGCCGTGAAAGAGGCTTTCCAGAAGCGGCCGGACCTTCAGGAGCAGTATTTCAACTTGAAGAACGCCAACATTGACGTCCGCGCCACAAAGAATGCCCTGCTCCCCACGGCCACCCTCAGCGCGCAGTATGGCTCCTTCGGCCTCGCCGGAAATTCCAGCATTCCCGGTGCAACCACCTTCACCAACGGATCGACCCCGATTTACGATGCCAACGGACAGCCCGTGCTTGTAAATGGCGTGCCGATTTTCGTGGCCACTGCAACCACCGCGAGCGCGGGCACTTCCAAATCCGGCTTCACCACTTCGCAGAACCAGATCTTTCACAATACGTTCCCGGATTATTCCGTGTCCTTGAATTTAAGCATTCCTCTCCGCAACCGCTCCGCGCAAGCCGATTCGCTCCACGCCCAACTCGTCGAGCGGCAACTGGAAGCGCAGGTGCAACAGGTCAAAAACAACGCCCTGCTCGACGTCCGCAACACTTCGGTCACCCTGGAGCAGGACCGCGCGCGTGTCGTAGCGGCTAGTCAGGCCCGCGAATTGCAAAGACAGACCTTCGAAGCCGAGCAGAAGAAATACCAGCTCGGCGCCTCCACCGTCTACAACGTGATTCTCACCCAGCGCGACTTCATCACCGCGCAAGGCACGGAATTGCGCGCCCTCGCCGATTTGGCGGAAGCAAAAGCCAATTACGAACGCGCCCTCGGCCGCACCCTGGAAGTCAACAGCGTCACGATTGCCGGCGCCAAGTCCGGCGAAATCGAACGCGATACCCTCATCCCTGGCACCCTCAACGGCAATGTCGTCGGCACCGAAAAATTGTTCAAGGAACTCGAGCAGGGCGGCCACACGCTGAAATAACGATCTCCCTCCAAACCAATTCCATTCAGAGAGCGCCCCAAGACTTGGGGCGCTTTTTTTGTTAGCAAGAGCACTGGTGGTCAGGACTGCAACTTCCCTGTCGTTTTGGTGTTTGATTTTATTGATTGGGAACACCTGTACCTGTGAACACCACCGACTGGGTATTAAGCGCTAGAATCTCTTATGAGGAGTCAAATCATGCGTATAAAGCAACTTTTCGGATTGCTTCTGCTCGCGGCTGTGTTTCTGCTGATTCCGGGCAGCACGCCGGCGCAAGTCGCGGTCGGCGTTGCCGTCCACATCGGCCCGCCGGCTTTACCCGTTTACGAACAACCGGTTTGCCCGGATGAAGGCGACATCTGGACGCCGGGCTACTGGGCTTACGGCCCCTATGGATATTACTGGGTGCCTGGGACGTGGGTGCTCGCGCCAACGCCGGGCTTCCTCTGGACCCCGGGCTATTGGGGCTGGGGCGGCGGTGGCTATTTTTGGCATGGCGGCTATTGGGGCCCGCACGTTGGATTTTATGGAGGAATTAACTATGGCTTCGGCTACGGCGGCCGGGGCTACGACGGCGGCGAATGGCGCGACGGCAGATTCCATTACAACACTGCGGTGACCAACGTGAACACCACCGTCATTCATAACACCTACATCAACAAAACGGTGATCAACAACAATACTACCGTGAATCGCGTCAGCTTCAATGGCGGTAACGGCGGGGTGAACGCACGACCCACGGCGACGGAGCAGTCCTTCGCACGCGAACGCCACATCCAGGCGACCTCCATGCAGACCCAGCACGAGCAGACCGCGCGCAACGATCGCAGTCTGCGCGCCAGCGAAAATCACGGCCAGCCCGCGATTGCAGCCACCGCCAAGCCCGGCCAATTCCGTGGTCAAGGCGTAGTGCCAGCGGGCGCGGCGAAAGGCCCAGCAAACCGCCAGGGCCCGACTGCCGGCGGCAACAATCGCGCGGTGGTACAGAATGACCGCCCATCCAACGCGCGCGGCAATGGACCGGCAAACAACGGCAATGTAAACCGCCCAGTCAACAATGCGACGCGCAACTCGGTGGACCGCCCGCAAAACACTGCGCGCCCAGAGAATTCGCGCACCAACGTGCCGAACAATTCGCGGCCGAACCCGAATTCTCCAAATGCAGGCCGGCCTGAGACGGCGCGTCCGAATGCCAGCCAGCCGAACGTGAATCGCCCGAACAACACAAATCCAAATGCGGGGCGTCCGAACAACGAGCCGCGGCAGCAGCAGCAACCGCAAAACCATCCGCAGGCGCAACCGCAAGGCCACCCACAGCAGCAACCACATGAGCACGAAGGCGGAAAGCCTCCCAGCGGGCATGGCGAGCGGTAAACCAAGCCTAATGCCAAACTGAATTTCCCCGGGCCAGAGCGCATGCTCTGGCCCTTTCTTCGTTCATGTCGCGGCCACTTTCTGCCTGCCCGCCGTAGGCGAGGAGGCGGGCGCACTTCTCGGCCGCTAGACAGGCAGAATCAAAACAATTCCAGCGCGAAATACAACCGGCCGGCAAAGCGCGGTATCCTCTAGCCACGCAAAAATGCTCCGTGCCACCACAGACAATCTTCAGACCAAACAAGATGACCATCGCAGTTCACGCGATATTTTAACCATCGCTGCTATCGCGTTCGCCACAATTCTGATTCATCTCGCGGTTGGAAGCCGCTACGGATTCAACCGCGATGAACTCTCGGTGCTGGAGGATGCGCGGCACCTCGCGTGGGGCTATGTAGCGTATCCGCCGGTAACGCCGTTCTTGGGGCGGATGGCGTTGCTGCTTTTTGGAACTTCGCTTGTGGGTTTCCGGCTCTTTGCGTTTCTCGCGCAGGCTCTGGCGGTTTTCCTGACTGGCCTGATGGCGCGCGAAATGGGTGGTGCGCGACAAGCGCAAATTCTCGCGGCCCTTGCCGCCGTTCCCTTTTGCCTCGGCGCAGGCACCATGATGCAGTACATCTCCTTCGACTATCTGGCCTGGGTGCTGGTGGCCTATTTCGTGGTGCGCTTATTGAAGAGCGAAGATCCGCGGTGGTTTGTAGCGATTGGAGCAGCCATTGGATTGGGCATGCTCGCCAAGTACACGATGCTGTTTTTTGCAGTTGGCCTGCTTGTCGCAATTCTAGTAACTCCGCAGCGCGTGGCGCTGCGCACGAAGTGGCCCTGGCTGGGCCTGGCTCTTTCGCTGCTCATCTTCCTTCCAAATCTCCTGTGGCAGGCGCAACATCACTTTGTCTCTCTGGATTTTCTGAAATTTCTTCACGAACGGGATGTGCGCACCGGAGTGACCGATGGTTTCCTCGCGGGGCAGTTCGAACTCATGCTTCTGGCATTTCCTCTCGCGCTCGCCGGGCTGTATTTCTGCGGCATTTCCGGCGAAGGCCGCAAGTTTCGCCCACTCGCGTGGATGTTTCTTCTCCCGCTACTCTTTTTTCTGATTGCCCGAGGCCGCAACTATTATCTGGCGCCCGGCTATCCCATGCTCTACGCCGCCGGAAGCGTGCAGCTCCAGAGCTGGCTTGCCACGTTCCCACGCAGGCGCGCACGCACCTTGCAAGCCGCGATTTTTGCGGCACTCTTACTGAGCATTGGCATGGCAGGCGCCGTAGCACTGCCTATCGCGCCTGTGAATTCCGCATGGTGGAAGTTTTCCGTGCGCCACGAAACCGCATTTCCGGAGGAGATCGGCTGGCCAGAATTTGTCGCCAATATCGCGGAGATTCGCGATGCCTTGCCGGCGGAAACTCACGCGCGCCTGGCCATCCTGGCCGAAAACTATGGCGAAGTCGGCGCGATCAATCTGTACGGTTCGAAATACGGGTTGCCGCACGCCATTAGCGGCGTGAACTCTTCCTGGGAGCGTGGCTATGGCGAGCCAGCGCCGCAGACCGTGATCGTCGTAGGCTTTTCGCGTGAATTTGCCGAAGGGCACTTTGCCTCATGCCGCCTAGCCGGACGAACGCGCAATGATTATGGCGTCCCAAACGAGGAGACCACCGAGCGCGCGGACATTTTTGTCTGTGGACCGCCCCGCGACGGCTGGCCGGCGTTCTGGCGCACGTTTCAATATTTCGCGTGATTCCCCCAGAAACTTAGAACGGCAGCCTTGCTCAGCGCCGTCGTTTCCCCTAGCATTAGATATTGCAGGGTTCCACATACCCAATGACTTATACTTCCGTGCGCCAATCCAAGCCGCCTGCCATCGCCACTGGAGCAATCTTTCATGACTGATTCGCCGAAGAAACCTCCGCGCCTGGAAGCCTGGGAGAAAAATACCCTGCAACCCACCCTCGCGAAATCTCCCGAGCTCCAAAAAGAGTTCACCACCGTTTCCAGTTACCCCATCCGGCGGCTCTACACCGAAAACGATTTGACGAACTGGGATGCCGCGCGCGACCTCGGCTTTCCGGGGGAACCGCCCTACACGCGCGGGATTCACGCCACCATGCACCGCGGCCGCTTGTGGACCATGCGTCAATTTGCGGGCTTCGGCACCGCCGAAGACACCAACGAGCGCTTTCGCTATTTGCTTTCGCATGGACAGACCGGGCTATCCACAGCGTTCGATCTGCCAACGCTCATGGGTTATGACTCCGACCACGCTCTCGCCGAGGGTGAAGTCGGCAAGTGCGGCGTGGCCATTAGTTCGCTAGCGGACATGGAGTTGCTCTTCGATCAAATTCCACTCGCCGACGTCACCACTTCGATGACCATCAATTCGCCCGCGGCGGTGATTTGGGCGATGTACCTCGCGGTCGCGGAAAAGCAGGGTGCCGACTGGAAGAAAATCTCCGGCACCTTGCAGAACGACATTTTGAAGGAATACATCGCGCAGAAGGAATACATCTATCCCCCCGAACCCTCGATGCGCCTGGTGATCGATACCATCGAATTCGCCACCAAACAGACGCCAAAGTTCAACGTAATCTCCATCAGCGGATACCATATCCGCGAAGCCGGCTCGACGGCGATTCAAGAATTGGCGTTCACCTTGCGCGATGGAATGGAGTACGTCGAGCACTCGCTCCGCCGCGGCATGAAAATTGATGAATTCGCGCCGCAGCTTTCCTTCTTCTTCAACGCCCACAACGATTTCTTCGAAGAAATCGCCAAGTACCGCGCCGCGCGCCGCATCTGGCATAAGGCTATGACCGAGCGCTACAAGGCGTTGAGCCCCCGCTCCTGGGCCATGCGCTTTCACACTCAAACGGCGGGTTGCTCGCTGACCGCCCAGCAGCCAATGAACAACGTGGTGCGTACCGCGATTCAAGCGCTGGCGGGCGTCTTGGGCGGAACCCAGTCCCTGCACACGAATTCGCTCGACGAGGCCTGGGCGCTACCCACGGAACACGCCGCAACGATCGCCTTGCGCACCCAACAGATCATCGCGCACGAAACGGGAGTCACCAACACGGTTGATCCTCTGGGCGGCTCCTATTTCGTCGAAGCCCTCACCAACGAAGTCGAGCAGGGCGCGTGGGACTACATTCGCCGCATCGATGCGATGGGAGGCATGGTCGCCGCCATCGAGAAAAGTTATCCGCAGCGCGAAATCGCCGAAGCCTCCTACCGCTACCAGATGGCCATCGACAGCAAGGAAAAAATCATCGTCGGCGTGAATGATTTCGTGACCGATGAGCGCCCGCTCGATGTGTTACAAATTGACGAAAGCGTGGCCAGGCGCCAAGCGGCTCGCTTGAGCAAGCTGCGCGCCGACCGCTCCTCCGCCGAAGTCGAGCGCCGCCTCAATGCCCTGCGCAAAGCCGCCGAAGGCTCCGAAAACCTAATGCCGTACCTGTATGAGGCAGTGAAGGCTTACGCCACTCTAGGCGAAGTCTGCGAAGCCATGCGCACCGTATTCGGCCCCTACGAAGAAGTTTCCGTAACGTAAAGTAAGAGCACAGAGAGCACGGAGAAGAATTGTGGAAAAGAAGATTCGAGTTTTGATTGCCAAGCCGGGGCTGGATGGGCACGACCGCGGCGCCAAGATCATTGCGCGCGCCCTCCGCGACGCAGGAATGGAGGTGATCTACACCGGCTTGCGCCAAACCCCGGAGATGATTGCCTCCGCCGCCGTCCAAGAAGACGTCGACGTCATCGGCCTCTCAATCCTCTCGGGCGCCCATAACACGCTCTGCCCGCAGCTCATGAAGCTTTTAAGAGAAAAAGGCATGCCGGACGTAACCGTGCTCGTCGGCGGAATCATTCCGGAAGCAGACATCCCCGCGTTGAAACAGTCCGGCATTGCCGAAATTTTTCTGCCGGGAACTTCAACGCAAAATATTATCGAGTTCATCCAGAAGCGCATGACCCAGCCACAATAGAGCCGAAGCGTACACTCAAGAGCGGCTGCGCCACTCCGCAGGCAATTCCCTTTCAAATTTCATGCGGGTGTACAGAACCCGGAAACCGCTGCGCAGAATATTTCTTTCAGACGCGCTCGCCGGTTGCGCCAGGCTCACCGCCAGCTCGCAGTTCGCTTCCGCCGCGCGCCTCAGCCGCACATCGAGCAGCGCCGTCTGCACGCCGCGGCGCCTGAACCGCGTCAGCGTGCTTGCCCCGAAAAATCCAGCAACACGCCCGCGCACCGCGAGGGTCGCGCCACCCGCAATCTCGCCATCGACAATCGCAAGGTAGCACTCCGCATTCTTCCCCATCGCAAACATTTTCATGACCCCGAGAAGCTCCTCGGTCACTGCATACGTCTCGGCAAATCCCTGTGCGACGGTGTTGGTCCACAAATCCAACTCGTCCGGTCCAGCTCTCCTGATTTCCACGCCGGTCTGCCCCTCTAAACCAGTCCCACCGACAACCTCCCGCGCCATCACACTCGAAAATTCGGTAACCCGATAGCCGCGCTTTCCATACTCCGCAAACAAAGAGGCATCGGCGAGCGGGCAGGTTTCCACCCGCACCGCTTCCCCCTGCCGAAAATAAAATTCCTCCAGCCTGTCAAATTCCTCTCCGCTTACCGGCCCATTCAGCCCGAGCCCAACGGCCTGTGTTACTGGCGAGCCGGGGCCGCAATAGACCGCGTAGCCCCCCGCAATTTCGTCGATAGTCGCCAGCTTGCCCGGTTGCAGCTCTCGCATCATCTCCGCGCAATCGACGGCGGCGTGCGCTTCTGCAGATTCAATCGTGCGCGCAAGTTCAAGAGTAAGCGTTGGATGATTCACAGCAAGAAGTTTACATGGGAGCGCGTTAACGAGTGAACTCTGCGCGATCGATTGGAGAAAATATCAGAACTGGTTCGCTTCGACTATCTACCTCGCGAGGGATTCAACAATCTGCGCGCCATAAAAACGCCCATTCTCGATAAAAATCTCCCCTGTGTGGCGCCCGGCAATCACCACACCTGCCAGATAAATTCCCGGCACATTGCTTTCCAGCGTGTTGGGGTCAAGCGCCGGGCGGCGGCTCTCTGGATCAAGCGAAACGCCCAGCCGTTCGATGAAATCGTAATCAGGATGATACCCAGTGAGCGCAAAAACCTGATGCGCTTCGATGTGACGGCTTCCCGAATCGTTTTCGACCAACACGCCTTCGCGAGTGATCTCCTTAATTTTGGTACTGAAGATCACCTTGATCTGGCCCGCCTTGATACGATTCTCGATGTCCGGCTTCACCCAGTATTTCAGCGACTTTCCCAGTTCCTTGCCGCGCACCAGCAGCGTGACCCGCGCTCCGTTGCGATACAAATCCAGCGCCGATTCCACCGCCGAATTTTTTCCGCCGATCACTACCACATCCTGATGCCAGAACGGATGCGGCTCCGTATAGTAATGATTAACGTGCGGCAAATGCTCGCCGGGCACGCCCATTTCATTCGGCAAATCGTAATAGCCGGTGGCCACAACAATTTTCTTGCCACAATAGCGTTCCTCGCGGCCCGCGGCAGTCTGCGTAACTACCGTGAATGTACCGTCGTTTCCATCCACGCGAAGAACCTGCTCGAACAGTCGCAGCTCCAGGCCGTAGTGCTCCGCTCCCTTGCGGTAATATTTCAGCGCTTCGAGCCGGGTCGGTTTCTCGCCGCCGCTGACCATCGGTAACCCGCCGATTTCGAGCAGCTCCGGCGTTGTAAAGAAAACCATGTTTACCGGATAGTTGTAAATCGAGTTGCACAGGCATCCCTTGTCCACCACCAGCGCCCGCATGCCCGCGCGTTTCGCTTCCATGGCGCACGCCAGCCCGGTCGGCCCCGCGCCGATGCAAATAATGTCGTATGCAGTCATCTCTATTTGAGTGTGACGCGCCTCGTACGGTTACGCAAACCGAAGCGCGAGCTATTGAATCCGCGTGAGAATTAGCGGGTCGGACCTTCAGGTCCGACATACGCTTTTCTTTTCGGCCCGGCTTCAGCCGCTGAGGAATCCGTTCTTAAGTTCCCAATCAAACTCTATTGCACCGGCTTGCCAAGGATTATCTCAAGTTTTGCGGTGAACGTCCCAAGTTCACCAAGCAGCTCCGCCGTAGCAGGCTTCTCCTGCTGCTTCCAAACAAAAACATCGCCCGTAGCCCGTTTCAGTCGCACGCTGAGGTTGCCATTTATAAGAATCGTGGCGGGAGCCAGCAGGCGAAACGTACCATCGGCAACCGGCGAAAGGACCGCAGCACAGTCGCCCCAAAACATGCACAAGGACTTCTCATAAAGCGGAATCGCGATGGGCCGCAACCCAGCCTCCAGCATGCGCTTTACAGTTTCCATTTGAACAGGAGTGAGTTCGAGCACAGTTCGCGGGTTGTTCCTTGTAGGTGTCGGGCTTTAGCCCGGCAAGGATCTACACGACAAGTCAGCTCTGGCCTGCGAGACTTGCGTACGAACTTCTACGCCGCAGTAGAGTCCGCTTCGTTCGATCCTTCCAGCTGGGAAAGTATCTCTCGCAACGTGCGAATCAACTCATCGCGCGACACATGGCTCTTCTTAAATTGCAGCCGGAACTTGAACGCCTCATTCTCCGGCTCAAACTGAAACACAAACGGTTGCACCCGCTGCGGCGCTGCAGCTTCTTCGCGCCGCTCCTGGCGGGCTTCGTCGCGAGTCAATCCGCCCTGGATGATCCGCGCAATCATTTCCGCCATTTTCTTTTTCTCGGAGACGGACGAGCGCGCCCTGCCGATTTTCCGCGCCAGATCGTCGTGCGTGTATTCGAACTTGGACGCCAGCAGGAACAAGCCATCGGCTTCCTCAAACGCCGTCAAATCCTTGCGCTGTATATTCTCAATCAGCGCAATCTCCAACGTCTCCGCGTCATCTGCGTTCTTTTCGATGCACGGCACTTCGCGCAATCCCGCCGCCCGCGCCGCGTGGTAGCGGCGTTCGCCCGATATGATGAAGAAGGAGTCCTCGCGCGGCACAAACCGCACCAGCAGCGGCTCCAGCACGCCCTTTTCGCGCACGGAATTAGTAAGCTCGTGCAGATCGCCGAGCGCCTTGCGGGGCTGATCCGGGTTGGGACGGATATTGTCCACGGGGATCATGCGACCCACCGTGGCTCCGCTGTAACTTGTGAGTGACTCTACGTAGTGCGCGTCATGCCGCATCTTCAGCGTGACGGGCAACCCGACTCTCTTCGACACGTTGTACGACCTCCGAAGCCAACTTTTTGTATTCCACCGCCCCAGGGGAATGGTTTCCTTGTACGCCGGACTCTCTTCCAGGCGAACATTCTTCCCGATTTTCGTCTTGAACAACACTTCGCCGAAGACCGCGCGAATCTGCCCGTGGGTGTCTCGCGCGATATTCGTCCGCTTGTCGTAGAGAGTAATCACTACGCCAAGCATTTTTAGATTGGGATTGGGCCGCGCGCGGATGCGCTCGTAGGTTTCCAGCAGATCGTCAGTGCCTTCAATCGCGAAATACGCGGATTGAATCGGCACGATCAAATGCGTCGAAGCCACCAGCGCATTCACCGTGAGAATCCCGAGCGACGGCGGCGTATCCAGAATGATGTAGTCGTAATCCTTGAGGATCGGCGCCAGCGCATCCTTCAACCGATACGGCGCGTCGAACTGCCCCGCCAGCACCGATTCCAGCTTCGCCAATGCCAGGCGGCCCGGCCCAATCGAAAGCATGGGATCCTTGCTCTGCTTGATGATATTCGCCATCGGCGTGCGGGCATCGCCCAGCACGTCAAACATCGAAGC
>WNEZ01006198.1_pt1 | contig 10500 bp, 15 predicted proteins | sample 5400521 | NCBI WGS metagenome assembly WNEZ01 (sample SAMN13153339, study PRJNA577476) | soil metagenome | isolation source: 120 cm saprolite under Douglas fir tree site 2 hole 1 replicate 1 | place: USA:California | collected 2015-04-18
ATCTCGTGGTCGGGCCAGTTCGAGTTTCTCGAGCGCGCCACCGCGAGGCTCAAGATCGTGGTGCCCGGGACGCTCGCGATCATCTTCGTGCTGCTCTATTTCGCTTTCCGGCGCGCCACCGAGGCGCTGCTCATCATGGGGACGCTGCCTTTCGCGCTCGTCGGCGGGTTCTGGCTGATGTACGTGCTCGGCTACAACATGTCGATCGCCTCGGCGGTGGGTTTCATTGCGCTTGCGGGCGTGGCGGCCGAGATCGGCGTGGTGATGCTCGTCTATGTCAACCAGGCCGTCGCCGCACGCGAGGCGGCAGGCGGGCTTCGCGACGAGCGCGGATTTGCGCAGGCCATCGTCGAAGGCGCGGCGCTTCGCGTGCGGCCGGTGGCGATGACGGTCGCCGTCATCATCGCCGGGCTGCTGCCCATCATGTTCGGCTCGGGCACCGGCTCCGAAGTCATGCGACGCATCGCCGCTCCCATGGTGGGCGGAATGATCACGGCGCCCTTGCTTTCGATGTTCGTCGTTCCCGTCGCTTTCCTCTTGTTGCGCCGGCTTCGCGCCGCTGCCGCGGCGCCGGCGGGCGCCCCGAGAAACCAACTCCAGGGAGGAGCCTCGACATGAGCTGCAATGAATTTCGTAGTAAGCCTTGCCGCAGGGCTTCTGAATACTGCGGTCTTATACGTTCGCTCGTTCACCAAAGGAGTCAGCCATGAAAGCACTACTTACAGCAGCAACCCTGGTCATCGCTTTTGCATCTTCCGCAGCCTTGCTCGCCGCGCAAAGCGACTCCGCGATGCAGGATTGCTTCAAGAAGCACGCGCAGTTGATGGACAAGCCCGCCGTGAAAAACATGCGGGATTGCTGGCGCACACACGGGCATCTGATGGGAAGGTCGTAGCAACGGCCGGATGGTGAAGGGGGTTGCCTTGAGCGTCCGCAGCTGCCGCGCCGGGTCGACTATTGTCCGGCCGACAGGCTGCGGGCGCGATTTGATTTTTTAACCGTTGATGAAAGGAAGCACTGTTATGAAACAAGCGCAGCGTTTTGCTCTCGTGGCTGTTCTCGCCTCGTCCTTCGCAGCAGTTTCCCCGGGTCACGCTCAGATGGGCGGCATGGATATGAAGGACATGGACATGGAGAAGTGCAAGGGCATGGACATGAGCAAATGCAAGGACATGATGGGAAAAGACGAGAAGGGAATGGAAATGAAAGGCATGGGAGGCGACAAGAAATCGGAGGCCAAGTCGCACAAGGGCGTCGGCACGGTGAAGAAGGTCGATCCCACCAGCGGCAAGGTGACGATCGCGCACGGTCCGATCCCAACGATGAAGTGGCCCGCGATGAACATGACGTTTACCGTCAAGGACAAGGCGCTGCTCGGCAAATTTTCGCAAGATAAAAAAGTCGAGTTCGAGTTCGTGGAGCAGGGGTCCGATTACGTGATCACGTCGGCCAAGTAGCGCAGGCCGGCCCCATGGAGGTGTCTATGAGTCACAAAATCCGCCGCGGTTCGGCCTCCGCAGTCTTGATCGCGCTCCTGTCGCTGGCGAGTAGCAACGACGCGGCGGCAGTAGGCGATCCGAAGCGTGGGGCACAGGTATTTCAGGCATGCATGGCCTGTCACTCGGTGCAGCCGGGCGAGCATCTGACGGGCCCGAGCCTTGCGCACATCTGGAAGCGCAAAGCCGGTACGGTGGAGGGATTCCTGCGCTATTCCGACGCGCTGAAACACGCCGAAGTGGCATGGACCGAGAGCACGCTCGACAAATGGCTCGCCAGTCCCGAGCAATTCATCGGCGGCACCAGCATGACGTTCCCGGGCGTGCGGGAGAGCAAGGACCGGCAGGACGTCATTGCCTATTTACGGTCGGTCTCCGAAGGAAAAGCTCCGAGTGCCGAACCACGCCGCGGCGGCATGATGATGCAATCGGGCAAAGTGAACCTGAAAAAGGTGCCGCCTGCCGGACAGGTCGTTTCCATCAGTCACTGCGGCGACACTTACACAGTGAGAACAGCGGACGGCAAGACGAACAAGGTCTGGGAGTTCAACCTGCGCTTCAAGACTGACTCGAGCAAAGACGGACCGCTCCCGGGCAACCCGGTCATCGTCGGCGCGGGAATGCAGGGAGACCGGGCCTCGGTGGTTTTTGCTGCGCCCGCTGAGATCAGCTCGTTCATCAAACAGATCTGCCAATAGAGATTCAGTGAGAGGATTTGGGAGCGCCATGATCGACCGGTAATCCGGCGCTTTGCCACTCCGGATAGCCTTCGGCGAGGCGCCGCGCCTTGCGGCCCTTTGAGCGAAGCATTTCGACCGCGTCGAACGAAAGCAGGCAATACGGGCCGCGGCAATAGGCGACGATCTCGCGATTCGCAGGGAGCTTGTGCAGGTGCTTGGCCAGCTGGGGTAGCGGCAGGTTGATCGCGCCAGGCAGATGCCCGGCTGCGTACTCCTCGGGTGGGCGGACATCCACGACGGTAACGGCACCCCGGCGGGTAAGCTTTCGCAGCTCGTTAGCGGATACCGGTTCCAGGTTGTCCTTCCTGCTGAGAAAGCTCTTGATGAGCCGCTCGACCTCGGCAAGATTGTTCTCCGCGACCTCGCGCAGCGCCATCAGCAATCTGACCACTCCGCCTCCGGCGATCCTGTAGATCACGAACAATCCATCCTTTCGGGATGCCACCAGCCCTGCTTTGCGGAGCTGCTGCAGGTGCTGCGACGTATTGGCCGCGGTCATGCCGGTGAGCTGCGTTAGCGCGTCCACGCTGCGCTCTCCCTGTGCCAGAAGCTCCAACAATTCCAGCCGTTTACCGCTCGAAAGCGCCTGGCTGACCCGTGCGAACTGCTCGAACAGCTCGGTCTTGAATTCGCGGTTTGACATGTCGCTCATGATGTGCAAGTATTCAATCGTTCACTTGTATAATTGTATGATTGGGATTGTAGCGGCTTTAACTACCCGGGGCTAGTGTCCCCGAGCGCTGGAGGGTGCCCTGAATTTCGATACGTTTCTCCTCAGCAACGATCCGGTGATTCGACTGGGGTTTTTCCTTGGCATGTTCGCGCTCATGGCGGCATGGGAATTGTTTGCGCCACGGCGGGTGCTGGAGGTTTCGAAGTCGGTTCGTTGGACCCATAACATTTCAATCGCCATTATCAACGTCCTCCTGGTCCGTGTGTTTTTCCCTTCGGCTGCGGTGGGCGTGGCCGTATTTGCCGAGGAGCGCGGCACGGGTCTCCTCAATATGTTTGCCATCCCGTACCCGCTGGCATTCTTGGGGTCTTTGTTGGCGCTCGACCTCGCGATGTATCTGGTGCACCTGATGTTTCACGCGGTGCCGGCGCTCTGGCGTGTGCACCGGGTGCACCACGCGGACGTGGACTTCGACGTCACGACCGGGGCGCGGTTTCATCCGATCCAGATTATCTTAGCCGTTCCGATCAAGTTTGCGGTCATCTTCGTGTTGGGCCTGCCGGTGCTCTCGGTGTTGGTGTTCGAAGCCGTATTCAACGCCATGTCGTTGTTCAACCACGCAAACGTTCGCATTCCATCAAGAGCGGATCGCGCGCTGCGCTGGTTCCTTGTCACTCCCGACATGCACCGGGTGCATCACTCCGTCGATGCGACCGAAACCAATAGTAACTTCAGCTTCGTATTGCCGTGGTGGGATCGTCTGTTCGGCACCTACCGCGCAGAACCGGCGGCCGGGCATAAAGGGATGACCATCGGGGTCGAGCAATTCCGCACAGAGCGAGACTTCCGGCTTGATCGTATGCTGCTGCAACCGTTCCACGATGACACCGGTCCCTATGCCATCAACCGAAGATGGAAAACCGGCTGATGCTCGAGGCCTGACATTTTCGGTTCGCGCTACATTCTCGCGCGGTTGTAAAACAGCCGATTCTTCGTATGGGTCTGTACCGCAAGCTCGTTCTTCCCTACCTGACCGACTTTGCGATGCGCGACAAGGTGGCGAGCGCTCGCCGCTCGCAACTCGTCCCGGGCGCGAGCGGCATCGTGCTGGAGATCGGTATCGGCTCCGGCCTCAATCTTCCGTTCTACTCTTCCGCGGTGAGGCATCTCTACGCCGTGGACCCCTCCCCGGAACTGCTGGCCATGACGCGCAAGAAGGTCGAGCGCATGGCGTTCCCGGTCGACCTTCGTTGCGAGTCAGCGGAGCGCCTCTCGCTGGACGGTCGGAGCGTCGACACGATCGTGATGACCTGGGCGTTGTGCACCATCCCGAACCCGGCACGGGCGCTTCGCGAAATGGGGCGCGTTTTGAAGCCGCAGGGCCGGATTATCTTCATCGAGCATGGCGTGTCCCCCGACTCCGGAGTCCGGGCTTGGCAGAACGGCCTCAATCCGATTTGGAGCAGGGTGACGGGAGGATGCAATCTCAACCGCAAGATCGACGATCTGCTCACCTCAAGCGGTTTCAACATCGTCGAACTGCGAGCGGCCTATCTCCCGGGACCGCGCCCTTTGACGTACACGTATGAAGGGTATGCGGTCCATTGACCCGCCATCAACGAGCTAAACGAAATCCCAAGGAGGCCTCATGCCTGAAATGATGTCCAGGACGCCGATGTGGCCGTTCGGTTTCTTCATGATGCTGATCTTTGCGGCGTTGATCATTCTGCCGTTTTGGTTCATTTTTTCGAAAGCAGGATTCCCTCGATGGCTGAGTCTGCTCATGGTGGTGCCTATCGTTAACCTGATCATGCTGTATGTCTTCGCTTTCTCGGATTGGCCGAGCCTGCGGAAGAAGAACAACGAGTAGTGGTGAGCCGCTTGAAAGAGCGCGGGGTCGCTCAGGGGTGACGCAGCGTGACGAACTGCGTTTTGGCCTGCGCGCCGGGGGCACGCCCGAGTTCGGAGATTGCGTCTCGCAAGACCCGGAGGGCTGAGCGAAGAAACAGAATCGCCAGCACGAGCCCCACCGCCAGGTCGGGCCATCCCGAGCGGGTGAGCCAGACGCCCCCGGCCGCGACAAAGACGGCGATGTTGGAAGCGATGTCGTTTCTCGAGCACTCCCATACCGAGCTCATGTTGATGTCTTCTTCGCGGTGCTTCCAGAGAAGCGCGAGGCAGGCGCCGTTGCCCAGGAGCGCGAGCAGGCTCACGACCCCCATTGTTTCAAAAACGGGGAGCGTGGGGACGATCAGGCGGTAGACGATTTGCCCAAGGACAAAAAGGCCGGCGATGAGAATCAATCCGCCCTTGAACAAGGCGACCTTCGCCTTGGAACGCGCCCCGCGCGATACCGCGTAGAGGCTGAGACCGTAAGTCAGGGCATCGCCGAGGTTGTCGAGGGAATCGGACAGCAGGGCGGTCGACCCGGCAACAAGGCCCGCCGCTAATTCGACCGCAAACATGACGGCGTTGATGCCGAGAACGGTCCTCAACGTCGAGCTTTGGCGCTCTCGCAATGCGTCAACCGCGCACGCCTTGTCTTCGCAACAATCTGCCATCCCGAAATTTTACCTCGCCAATCGCCTGAGCCGCTATCTGCAGCACGAGTCGTCCGCTATCTGCACCGGCGGACACTTTACGCTGCCATAGGAACAAAACACGCAACAGTCGCCGGGCTTGGGCTTGAGCACCGCGCGGCAAGCCGGACACTCGTAGAACCACTGGCACGCGTCGGTGGGCATCGTTTCCTGTGTCTGATGCCCGCACTTCGGACAGGTGAGCGTGGATTCGAGCGAGATGCCTGCCACGTTCAGTTTCCGCTCTTGACTGCCGAAGAATAGCCCGCGTTCGCGGTGGATTTCATCAGGCGCTCGGGCGTGGTCACGCGAGGGTCGTACTCCACGACAGCCGATTTGGTCGGGAAGTCGACCTTGGCGGATTTGACGCCGGGCGTCTTCTCGAGCGCCTTGCGCACCGTGATGGGACAGGCCTCGCAATCCATGCCCGGTACTGATAGCTCGATACGCGCCGTGTCGGCCGCTGATACCGGCGCGGCAAGAAGGAAAGCGGTGATGAGTGTTGCGAGTCGCATAGGATCTCCTTTAGTAGAAAAGCGGCGCGTACCATGGAAACGTAAGAAGCGGAACGACGACGACCAGCATGGCCCAGAAAATCGTCCGCTGGCGGCTGCGCACGCGCGGGTCCGAGCAGGCCTCGTCAGGTTCGCAAGCCTCCGGCGCCCGGTAGAGCTTCCAGTAAGCTGCGCCGAAGAGTGCAACCGTGGCGAGCATGAATATGGGGCGGGCGGGCTCAAGTGTCGTGAGCGAAGACACCCAGGCGCCGCCTATCCCGAGCGAAACGAGCACGAGAGGGCCGACGCAGCATAGCGATGCGCCGATGGAGGCGAGCGCGCCGCCGACTAGGGCGCCGCGAGCGTTCAGATTGAGCTTCATGGGAACTCCGATTTCGAGATACGCTCGTAGTCTAGATACGTACCTAAGTACGGAGTCAAGCCATGGCCGAAGCCGGCTATACCATCGGACAGGTCGCCCGGGCCGCGGGCGTCAACTTGGAAACAGTGCGCTTCTACCACCGCAGGGGCCTGCTGCCGCTTCCCGGTCGCGCCTATGGGGCGGTTCGTCGCTACGGCGAAGAGAGTCTCGCGCGGCTGCGGTTCATACGGCGGGCGCAGCGACTCGGCTTCACCCTGGATGAGGTGGCCGCGCTGCTTCAGCTCAACGACGGCCGCAGCTGTTCCGCGGCCCGCGGGCTCGCCGAGCGGAAGCTCGCCGTGGTCGAAGACCGTCTCAAGGACCTCTCCGCGCTGCGCAAGCAGCTCATGAGCTTGGTGCGCAGATGCCGCACGCAACGAGGCAAGGTCCACTGTCCCTTGATCGATGCGCTGAACGAAAATTGACGTTTCGAGAGCTCGAGGTCTTCCGCGCCGTAGCTCGCGGAAATTCTGCCGGGATGTGCTGGTCTCCGGCGGTTCGACTTGTAGTAGACTTGCGCCCGATGCTGCCTGAAAAGTCGGCCGTGCCAAACGGCGCTCTGCGTCACCTGCTTCTCGCCGCCGCGCTGGTGTTTGCCCAGCAGGCGGCACAGCTGCACGCGCTGTCGCATCTGAAGCGCAACGCGGTCATGGCAGAGCGTGGCGGAAAGTGTGTCCCGCCCGTCAACCACCCCGCCGAGCAGTGCATCGCGTATCACGCGGTTGACAGCGTACTGGCGACCCTTGCACCCGCGATTGCCCCGTCCCAGGTCGCGCTTCCGGCGACAGCGTCGGCCGCTCTTCCTCTCCCGTTCGCAGCGCGGATCGTATTCGATTCGCGCGCCCCTCCCTTCCTCTCCTAGTTCCGTTGCCTAGGAACCGCTTCGCTCGCGCGAAGCGACCGTGTTCGCAAGCGCTTCAAGCGCATCGCGACCACATGAACTTGGAGAGACACATGTACAGAAAAGGAACCACGGCGCTCGCCGTTGCGGCTGCGCTGGGCCTGCCCCACGGCGCGACCGCGCAGACGCAGGACGAGTTGAGGGTTTTGCGCGAACAGATCAGGCAACTTGATAAGCGCGTGCAGGAGGCCGAAGCCACAGCGCAGCAGGCGGCGGTTCAGGCCTCCAGCAGGCCGACCGGCGAGAACGCGATGAACCCCGCCGTTTCGGTGATCCTGAACGGCATCTATTCGAATCTTTCCCAGGATCCGAACGCGTTCAGGATCAACGGATTTGCGCCGACGCTGGGCGAGGTCGGGCCGGGCGTGCGGGGATTGAGCCTGGGTGAGTCGGAGCTCGCCCTTGCGGCGAACATCGATCACAACTTCCGCGGGACGCTGATCGCCTCGATATCACCCGAAGACGGCATCGGAGTGGAGGAAGGGTACATCCAGACGCTCGCCCTTTCATACGGATTCACGATCAAGGCAGGGCGGTTTTTCTCGGGCGTGGGCTACCAGAACCAGATTCACGCGCATGCCTGGGACTTCACCGACGCGCCGCTTGCGAACAAGGTGTTCCTCGGCAACCAGCTGAACGAGGACGGCATCCAGCTCAAATGGGTGGCGCCGAGCGATCTCTACTTTGATTTGGGACTGGAGCTCGGGCGCGGGCGGCAGTTTCCCGCGGGCCCGGCGGGCGGACGCAACAAGAACGGCGTCGGCTCGAGCACTCTGTTCGCGCACGTTGGAGGAGACCTCGGAACGAGCACCGCATGGCAGGCCGGAGTCTCGTATCTGAGCACCTCGCCCCAGGACCGCACCTTCGGCAATCTGGATTCGAGTGGAAATCCCGTCAACACCAACAGCTTCACGGGCAACAGTCGTCTCTGGGTGTTGGACGGAATCCTGAAGTGGGCGCCGAACCAAAACCCGACCATCACCCACTTCAAGCTGCAAGGGGAGTATTTCCGGCGCAAGGAAGACGGCAATCTCACCTTTGATACCACGGGGACGGCGCAGACCGGCGGGTTCGCATCGGTGCAGTCGGGTTGGTATCTCCAGGGTGTCTATCAGTTCGTTCCGATGTGGCGGGTCGGCTATCGATATGACAGGCTGAATTCAGGCACCACCAGCCTTTCGGCTCCTCTCACCGCGGCGGATTTCCCGATCCTCGCCGCATACAAGCCGACGCGGCACACCGTGATGGTCGACTGGAGTCCGAGCGAGTTCAGCCGGGTCCGCCTTCAGGCCGCGAGCGACAAGTCCCGCAGCGACGCGACCGACAACCAAGTCTTCCTCCAGTACATCGTGAGTCTGGGCGCGCACGGCGCCCACAAATTCTGAGGTGACGAACATGAAAGCGATTCTGAGATTTCTTGTCGCATTGAGTTCGGTTGTTGTTGCGCTGCCGGCAACGGCGGCGCTCAACGTTTTTGCCTGTGAGCCCGAATGGGCCGCGCTGGCGCAGGAGCTGGGGGGAGACAAGGTGTCGGTGTATTCGGCGACGACCGCGCTGCAGGACCCGCACCGGATCGAGGCACGCCCGAGCCTGATCGCGCGCATCCGTTCCGCCGACCTGTTGATCTGTTCCGGGTCGGAGCTGGAGATCGGCTGGATTCCGCTCTTGCTCACGCAAAGCGGGAACAGCAAGATCCAGCTCGGCAGTCCGGGTTACTTCGAAGCCTCGCAGTACGTCGTCCGGCTGGAGATCCCGAAAGCAATCGACCGGGCGCTTGGGGATATTCATCCCGGCGGCAATCCGCACGTCCATACCGATCCGCGCAATATCGCCAGGATTGCGCCGGTACTCATGGAGCGCATGGCACAGCTCGATCCCGCGAACGCCGAAAGTTACCGTTCGCGCGGCAAATCGTTTCTCGAGCGCTGGCAGGCGGCGATCGCGCGCTGGGAGCAGCAGGCGGCGCCTCTCAAGGGCGTCCCGGTCGTTGTGTACCATAAGGACTTCTCGTATTTCATCAATTGGACGGGAATGCGCGAAGCCGGAAGTCTTGAACCGAAACCCGGCATTCCGCCCACTCCCTCGCATCTCGCCGAATTGATAGATCAGATGAAACGTGCTCCCGCGAAAGTGATCGTCTATTCGCCTTACAACAGCCCACAGGCCGCCGAGTTCCTGTCGAGCAGGGCCAACATTCCCGCGGTGATGGTGCCCTTCACCGTCGGCGGAACGGACAAGGCGAAAGACCTGTTCGGCTTGTTCGACGACACCATCGCCCGATTGCTGGGGGCCGTGAAATGAACATTGACGCAGCGAGTCTCGGCATCCTGTGGCCGGCGTTCATCGCGGGTCTGCTGGTCACCGCTACCCACGTCCCGCTCGGGATGCAAGTACTGTCCCGCGGCATCGTGTTCATCGACTTGGCAGTGGCGCAAATTGCAGGTGTCGGAGTCATCCTGGCGGATTTCTTGGGCTGGGAGCCCACGGGCGTCGCGGTGCAGGTTGCTGCGCTCAGCGCGGCGATTGCCGGTGCCGTCCTTTTGACCTGGACCGAGCGCCGCTGGCCGGAGGTTCAAGAAGCAGTCATTGGCGTGGTATTCGTCCTCGGCTCGAGCGTTGCGATCTTGCTGCTTGCCGGAAACCCGCGCGGTGGCGAACATCTCAAGGAACTTCTGGTCGGCCAGATCTTGTGGGTGAACCCCATACGGCTTCCGCTGGTTGCCCTGGCGAGCGCTGCGATACTCGCGCTCTGGTTTGGTCTAGGCGAGCGGCTGGGTAGAATGGGCTTCTATCTGTTGTTCGCGTGCGCGGTAACCATGTCATTGCAACTGGTCGGGCTGTACTTGGTCTTCATCACGCTGGTGGTGCCTGCCCTCGCTACCTACTATCAAAGGCGCCGCCGCTATCCCAAGGCTTATGCAGTCGGCGTACTCGGCTACGCGGCCGGCCTGCTCGCGTCGCTGTGGCTCGACCTTCCCTCCGGCGCGATGATCGTGTGCGCCATGGTTGCCGCCGGAGTGCTGGTGGCGTTCGCCGGTCGCCGGGCTTCGGCTTCCTGAACAAGCAGGCCTCATCGGCGGGTGGTCGCGTTGCACGGGTACGAGCAAAGTGATACAACGAAGCGGTTCTTTACGTTGCCAGGCAGATTCTCCGGGAGGCGGGTAGTTCCTCGTGTTCTTTTCATTATTCGGGAGGA
>WNEZ01006199.1_pt1 | contig 10500 bp, 10 predicted proteins | sample 5400521 | NCBI WGS metagenome assembly WNEZ01 (sample SAMN13153339, study PRJNA577476) | soil metagenome | isolation source: 120 cm saprolite under Douglas fir tree site 2 hole 1 replicate 1 | place: USA:California | collected 2015-04-18
CCAAGCGCCCGGGCAGCGTCGCGTGAGGTTTCGAACAGCCGCTCGCGCGCGACTCTTAGCCGCTCACCGCGTGTTTTCGCCATCCAGCCACACTCTGCCGATTCAACCGTCGCGCTCGCAAAACCGAGCCGGCACCGACATCCGCGAGGCGGCCTTTCGGCGCCGACGATCAGGATTTTCGGGCGGGGCGAGCGCCGTCCGTGCTTCGAGCGGCGCCTCAGCGGCGCGACATGCTGGTCACCCTGGCCGCCCATTCGACCGCGACATCGGTGATCGGGGGCTGATTCGGCGAGAGCAGGTTGAACAGCCCTTCGCTCCGACCGCGTTGGAGCTGCTTGATCAGGACGCGGCCGTCCTCGAGCCCGACGACGCACAGCTCGCCCATCAGCTCGGGCGTCACCGGCCGGTGGACCGAATCGTAGTAGACGAGCCAGCGGTTGAAAATATTCCCCAGGCTCTCGCCGCGGATCTCCACCGCCACGGTCGACTCCGGCGCCCCTTTGGGCAGGTCGACCTCGTCGAACTCGCCCTGCGCCACTGCGTAGAAATGCGCCGTCGCGCCGGCGCCGACATAGCCCACCACCGGCACTTTCGATATGTCCGGCGGCGTGATCGGGTCGCTCACCCCGATCCCCTTGCCCCGGCCGGTCAGCAGCCATTCCGGCGTCACCCGGAAGCGCCGGGCGTAACGCTCGGCTTCCTTCGGGCCGAAGTCGCGGCCGCCCGGCGCTTCCGCCCGCTCATGCGCACCATAGGTCGACACCGGGATGCCCATGGCCTCCGCCGCCACCCGGCCGGACTTGAAGATCTGCTCGCGCGCTAATCGTAGCCGGTCACCCCGTGTCTTCGGTGTCTCGGTCACGTCTCCCCGCTTCTTCGCCATGATGACCACGTCTCCGCGTTGCCTCGCCAATGTGGCTACGGTACGCGGAGGTTAACTACATATGGTGGTCGTAATAACTACATATAGTGGTTGACACTGGATACAAAGTGTAGTTATAAGTCCTTCTGCGTCGCGGTGGGATCGGGCAGGAGATCACGACATGCTACCAATCGGCTTTAATCGCGTGCCGCGCCGGCGCGCGGCGCCGCTGTGGACCAAACCAGATACCGAGCGACTCAAGGTATTGTGGTCGCAAGGCGTTTCGGCCTCGCAAATCTCGCGGGCATTACCCAACGGGGTCAGCCGCAGCGCGGTGCTCGCAAAGATCTACAGGCTCGGCATCGGCTGGTTGTCGCCCAAGTCTCGGGCGCGGGAGGGGCTGCTGACGGTGACGAAGGCGGGTGCGGAGCAGCGCCCGGTCCGACAATCCGCCATCGATCTGATCCTGCTCAGGCCATCGCAAATTCCGGCCTGGGTGACCGATGCAATACCTTACGTCGACGATCAGCTGGTCGATGCGGACGTTCCGGTGGCGCAGCGCTGCTCGCTGCTCGGATTGAACGGCAAAACCTGCCGCTGGCCGGTCGGCGATCCCGAACGCCCCGGCTTCTTCTTCTGCGGGGCCGAGCCGTTGCGGAACAAGCCTTACTGCGCGGTGCACTGCGCGCGCGGCTACCTGCCCGAGACCCAACAAAACCTGCTAGCGCCGGAAGGGCAGCCGCGTCACGGCGCGATCGCATCGCGCGGCCGGGGCGAGTCCGCCAACTTCGACCGCGACACCACGGTCGAAATGAGCGGAGAGCAGGCATGATCGTGCGAAGCAGAGAGACCGCCGTGAGTCGTTCGAGGGCCGGCAAGGCGGGAAGGGAACCGGCGCCGGTCGAGCAGCGCGCGCTGCCGACGCCGGAGCGCATGCGCCGGGCCGGCCCGGATTTCGAGCGCGGCGACACCGGCCGGATCACCATGCGGGACAGCCCGCTCGAGCGCGCCTTCGCGCGCAACGTCGTCACGCAGCATCAGTACTCCGCCGGCCAGAAGTACCGCCATCACTGGTATCATGCCGGCCTCGCCGGCCGCTTGGAATCGATCGACCTCGATCGCATCCTCGCGACCGATCTCGCCGGTTTCACGGGCCTGGCCAAGACCGAGCAGCAGCTATTCCATCGCCAGCGCTTCCGCGAAGCGGCCGATGCCGTCGGCAAGACCGGGTCGCACGTGCTCGACTGGGCGGTCTGCCGGGAGGTCCGGCTCGAGCAGGTCGGCTACAGCTTGGGCTGGAGCAGCCGCACGCAGGCTTACGCCGCCGCCGTCGAGCGAATGAAATCGGCGCTCGACGCGCTGTGCCGGCTGTGGGGGATCGGGGATTGAGCACGTCTCGGCAACCATGCCGGCGAATATGGCCATGCGCATGGCCTCGAGGCGCTCGCGCCGAACGCGGGTCGTGTTAGCATTGTCGGCCCTGGCGACGGCGGAGCCGATCGAGCATCGGAGCGAAATGCCCATGAGCCACGTTGCGATGCGGCGCGTTTTGACGGTGATCGCCGCAGCGGCGGTCCTTGCGGTTGCGGCCGCCGCGCCGCCGGCGGCGGCGGACGGCGCCCGCCGGGTGTGGCGCGGTCCTGCCTACCGCGTCGGGGCGATCAGTCGCGACGTCATAACGCCCTATTACGTCGGGTATTATCCGGGGCACTACAGCTACTATCCGCCGGACCCGATTTACGTTCGCTATGGTTTGTGGGCGCCGCGCCACCAATGCTGGCGCGGCGGCTATTGCTGCTGGGCTTGCTGACGGGAGCGTCCGGACTATTCCTTGTGCGCCCGCTCGCCGCTCGGGCTTACCAGCCGTCTTGCCGGTACCAGTCGGTGAGCGGATAGCCCTGGAAGCTGCCGTCCTGTCCCGCGCTGGCGGGGCGATCGCTAGGCGGCGCGGCGTTCGCGGACTGCACGAACGCCGGGATGGCGAAGAGGGCGGCCGAGGTCAGAGCCGTGATGAGCATCTTCATGTTGCGTCTCCATAGGGACGGACTATTCGTCGTGCATCGGCGCGCGGCCGAGCGGCCTTGCGCTTGCGATGCGCAACCTGTCACGTGGCGTCGTGGAATGCAGTGAAGCGGCTCACAGACCGACGCTGCCTGGATTCGATTCAGAACGATTCAGATTTGTCTCGATGTGTCGTCGTCTTAAGCGAGGTCCGCGAGTAAGTGCGGACAATTGCAAATGGCCGGAGCTCGCGCAGCGTTGCTTCTCCGCGTGCATTGGCGACATCGAGTAGCCGCGAGCGCTGAGATCCTAATTCCGCCTCGCCCTGAGGAGCGCGCGCTCTTTTGCGCGCGCGTCTCGAAGGGCGGGGGCGGTTTGGACAGCCGCAGGGGGGCCGCCCTCATGCTTCGAGAACCTCAGCATGAGGGCGGAACGTCGGCTCGCGGCTTGCGACAAAGGTCACTTCGGCCGGCCGGCCGCGTCGGCCATGCATTTCGAGATGAATGTCTTTCGCTTCTTGCCCACGAGCTTTTGAGCGTCGGCCCCGATCTTGCAAGTCTCCATCTTTTCCGCCGGCGTGAGCGCGGATGCGGGCGGGTCGGCGGTGACGGTCGCGAGTAGGCCGACCGCACAGGCGGTGCAAGCGTATCGCAGCAGCATATTGCGTTCCTCCAGCATTTTGATGCTCAGCAACGTTACCATGTCTCGGCCGCCGGCATTTTCACTCGGCCGGTAACGCGCATTGCAACGTGAGCCGCGAGCCGAGTTGGGACGTCGCGAGGGCTGCAGCCGGATGACAAGCTGCAGGCGACCCCAACCGGATTTCACCGAAGGATCGAATACGCGGCGCAGGCAGTCGTGTGCGCGGTAACGCTATGCCGCGGTTGACCGGCACCCGGTCACGCCGCCGCCCCGATGCGATCGCGCAGGCCCTTCACGCCCCTCTGCTCGGCGCAATGCTCGCAGCAGAAGAAGGTGCCCTCGTTTTCGAGCCCGTGGCCGACGATATGGATGCCGCAGTTCTCGCAGGTCGGCGCCAGCGCGTGGATCGCGCACTCGAAGCTGTCGAAGGTGTGGGTCGAGCCGTTCATGCTCACTTGGAAGGCCTTGTCGTAGTCGTTGCCGCAGGTTTCGCATCTGGCCATGACGACCTCGTATCCGGCTGGGAGTGGAGGATTGACGCCATAACCCGCAACCCAGCGCGCGGGTTCCGGCCAAGCGCCTGTGCGCCCACGAAATTTTGCCCGGGATGAACCTCTTCCGGCTCGTCCGCGACTAAGGGCTACGGAGCCTTCGCCGGCATGCCCGGCGCCGAGGCGTTTCCACGCGGGTGGTTCCATGTCCTTTCGCAAGCCTGCCGCAATCTTGGCGGTCCTCGCCCTTGGCGCCGCGGTTGCGGCGCTTACCGGCGCCAGCCCCGAGCTGAAGGCGGCGAAGGGGACTCTGGTCGAGGTTCGCCCGGTGGAATCGGCCTGTCCGCAGGAGCCCTGGCCGTACGGGTGCCAATGGCGCGAGCCAACTCGCCGAGTGCAGCGCGGCCCGCGACCCTCATAAGCCCCCTGGCTCGGCCCTGCGCCCACCTTGCCTCGTTGTCCGCTCGCTTGGGCGGAATCGGCAGCGGCGGGAATGGGTTGACCGGGCATCAGGCAGGCCGAGCAACAGCTCGATCACCAGGTAGGGGCCGGGATCACCAGGCGGGCCCGGCCTCGCAAGCGCTTGACCCGACTGCATAAGCTCGGCAGCCAATGGCGGCTGCTTGCGCGGCTTCGCGCTCCGATTCCGAACTCGCCGCAATTTTTCACTTGACAATGTAACGAAAATCAGCTACAGGACGTGTACAATCGATACATGCGGATTGAAACAGGCCCAAGTGCCGCCGGCGCAGTGAGCCCGGGACCGGCGACGCTGGAGGGCGAGCTGGGTCGAGCGACAGCAAGATCCAACGGCTCAGGCGGACATTGGATTCTCGCAAGGCCTTGATCCAACTCCGTAACCAGGCAGCGAAATGGCATTACTGACGCTGTCTCGCGCGGACTCCCGATCGGTGCCCAAAGTTTTCGCTTGACAATGTAACGAAAATCAGCTACGGTATGGGCACAATCAGTAAATGCGCGTAGAGACCAGCCGATCCAGCCGATCCAGCCGTCGCGGTGAGCCTTGGGACGTCCGCGCGCTGTAAGAGGCGCATCATTCAGGAATAAGCGTTGACCACCGTATCGATGCCGCCGCGGTGAACCCGGCATCGATGCGGGGGGATCGTTTTGTGGCGCGCGCTCGGCGCCGGGACGCGACTTCACCAAGCAAGAGCGTCTCGAGATCGATCGGATAGGGCGCGACAGCGGCTGTCATACATGCGGCACGCGGAATCCAGGTACAATTTGGGGCCACTTCGTCCCCGACCACCAGCCGCCAACGGCCATCAATTCGTTGGGCCGGCCGCAACGGCTTTATCCTCAGTGCGTTGGCTGCAGTCGCAATCAAGGGTTGTGGCTTTCTCATAAATGAGGAATACTCCGATCATGTCCATCTTGCGCAAAATTGCAGCTCCGAACGCTCTCGTCCTTATTTCCGACCTCCATGGCGGAATGCCCCCCGATCTTATGCAAGGGTCGCTGATCGCCGCGACGTCTTCCTGTATTGCCGTCGGGTGCATGTCCGACTCCAACGGACCAACCGAAATTACGCTCGGTTCGGGGCAAGACGTCGGTTCACGGGACAATCCCGCGTTTGAAGGTGAGCTGGAGACTCCGAGCAAGGTGGTCGCTGTACGGACAGTCCTCCATGAAACAATCCTGCAAGCACCAGTGCCGCGCCCGAGAACCAAGGTGCGAGTTTGGGTGAATCATCCGACCGAGCCTGACAGGGTGTTCATCGGTGTAGCCTAGCGATCGGATCCCGCCGGGTGCGGCGAGCCCGGGGCGGGCAAGCAACTCAGACCAACAGGATTTGCCTCTTGGACCGTCATGCCTGCGCTTGTCGCGGGCATCCGTGTCCTAAAGGGCTTGCGACATCAAAGACCCAGATCGCCGGGACAGGCCCGGCAACGACCTTAACTTGACGGCTATGTTGGCGCCGCGACCTTGCCGAGTCGGAAGAACCCCCATAGCGCCTTGATGCGAAACGACAAACCGCTTGTGGATCTCGCGTCGGGCATGAATTCTCGCGTCGCGTGCCTCGTGCACGCAATTTTTTACTTGACAATGTAACGAAAATCAGGTACAAGAGGAGCATAATCCACAAATGCGCATTGACCACCGTTTCGGTGCCGCCTCGGTGAACCCGAGGCCGGCATCGACGCGGGAGGATCGCTTTTGCGGCGCGCGTTCCGCGCCGTGACGAGCCTTCCGCTCAACCACGGACACGACAGCCGATCCGCGCCGCAATCGCGGGGACGGCTCGTGCGCATCGCAGGCATCGACAATGACTCGCTTCTCCTCGGACACCGACCGTCTGCTGCTCGATGCCAACAATGCCGCCGCGCTCGCGCATAAGCTCCGATTGATCAAGATCGAGGCCGACCATCGCCTCGCTTGGTACCGGTCGCATTTCAATCCCGACCAACCTCGCGTGCCTGCAGGTCATCCCGACGGTGGGCAGTGGACGCGCACGGGCGGTTACGAAGGATCTGTTGAAGCTGCACGAACGCGACCGACCCAATCCCCGTCGGAGTCGGTGACCGATGAGCAGCCGGATCCCATAAGGCCGGGTGCCCGGTACGCGCAAGCCAAAACGCAGATCGTCATCGGTCCGCGCGCCCTGACCGGAATTGCGCGCATCGACGAGATCACGAAGGCACTCGCCGAGACGCTCGCTCGAGCCGTGGACACGGTCGAATATTTGCCGACGCTCACCCCGCGACTGTATGGAACGTTGGTTCATCTGGCGTTTGCAAACATGGTGCGCTTCCAACGACTGCCGGGAATAGGATTCTGGGATGTCGAGACGACTTTCAGCCTGGAGCCGGGGGCGCACTACGGCTCGAAGGACAGCATCAGAACGGATGTGGTCTTGCGCAACGAAGTCGGAGACATCATCGCCATCTACGACGTCAAGACCGGAAACCAAGGATTGAGGCCGGGGCGAGTGAATGAACTTCGCGCCAATGCTCAGGTATCACCAAGCGTCCCTGTGATCGAATTGCATGTCCTGCATGGAGTGCGATTGACCCGTGAACAAATCGGTCCCAGTCTTGGCACTCGGCAGGCGTGGCTGTTGCCGCAAATCAACGTCAGCGGTGTTTGAAATGTCGATGGAGCTCTACGTGCTCTCTGATCGACGGCTAAAATCCATCGCCGACTGGCAAGCTGCTATTTCTGCGGAAGGATTTCCCGTCAGTCTGACCACCGGCGTCCCACTTGAGGAATTGAATGGGATATTTCCGGTGCAACTGGGCGGCCAGCTGACCGACTTCGAATGCGTGCACTGGCGCGGGCCCGAGGTGATGGCGGAAATGGCCGATGTCGACTTTGGCCATCCATGGGTGCACGTTCTGGCGTTGCGCTGGGGTGCTGATCTTTATGCCGGGCCGGCCGCCTACATGGCCGCGGCGGCATACGCCAAGGCGGCGGGCGGAGTTTTGTTCGATTGCGAGGAAGGGAAGATCATCACGCCAAAGCAGGCGGCAAGGATCGGTCGCGAGCTCGAGCAGGCAATTCCGGAGGCGCAGGCATTTTTGCGGCGCCTCATGGAGAAGCTCAAACATCAGCCCTGACCTCGCTTATCGCGAAAATGATAAGACCAATGCGGATGTCTTACCGACCTCACGCCGGCGCCCGCGGCAGCGAATAGGAACTCGGAAGCGTGGCCAGCGATATCCGGGAGGAGCAAGAGCGGGAATGGACCGAGCTCCATGATCGGGTTCGCGCAGTGCTTCAACACTATGGCGAGGAGGATGTCGGTGGTGAGCGGCGAGGTTATCATCTGGTCGATGACAATCTTGGCTTCCACCGGCACAAGATCGAGACGGAAGAGCTGAAATTGATAATGCCGATTGTCGTCAAGTCCCTGCAGGAGCTGCTGAGCGGATATCCGAATTGGGAAATCGTGATGGCGGTCGCCAGTCCCGACAAGGAAACGCGTCCCAACATGACGCTGGTCATTCGCGATGACGAGATCATCGACGGACTGCAGCGGCAATGTCTTCCCGCCGAGTTTCGGACGATCCAATATGAGGGAAGCCGGCCGCTGGGATCGAAACTCGGCGACGTCATATATTCGGGGCCGGGCCCCTTTTGATTTCGGCCGCTTCGATCGGTGCAATGGTGCCGTTTCACGGAAATGTAAGTCGCTCCAAAGGGTTCAAGAATTTCGCTTGGTTCTAAAAATTTCACTTGACAATGTAACGAAAATCAGGTACAAGGGGCGCATAATCCAAAAATGCGCCTAGCCACCGTTTCGGTGCCGTCGCGGTAGACCCGAGGGCAGCATCGAACGCGGGAGGATCGTTTGCGCCGTCCGTTGGTGGCTGCGGCGATCCTCCCGCGAATCCTTGGCTCACACAGCGAATGCCGGAATCCTCCGGCCGGGGCAGGCTTTGACGATGATTCGTCGTCGATCAATGCCGCGCCCGCGGTCATGGCGATGGCTTGCGCTGCGCCCGGCCTGTCGCACGCACTGGTGATCACGCATGCCGAAAATGACCCCCGGCGAGCTCAAGGCGCTGCTGGCCGCGGAGCGCTATAGCGCGCTGTCCGCGATGACGGCGAGCAAACTCTCCGACGAGCGGGCGACCGCGCTCAACTACTACTATGGCGACATGTCGAAGGACATGCCGGCGCCGGAAGGGCGCTCGCGCGCGGTCTCGACCGACGTCGCCGACACCGTCGAGGGGCTGATGCCGACCTTGATGGAGATTTTCTGCGGCGGCGACGAGGTCGTGCGCTTCGAGCCGGTCGGTCCGGAGGACGTGGCGGCGGCCGAGCAGGAGACCGACTACGTCAACCACGTGTTCATGCAAGGCAACCCCGGCTTCGTCGCGCTCTACAGCTTCATCAAGGACGCGCTCGTCTCCAAGGTCGGCGTGGTCAAGGTGTGGTGGGAGGAAAGGGAGGAGACCGAGCGCGAGACCTATCTCGATCTCGACGACGCGACGTTCGCGGTGCTGGCGGCGGATCCCGATGTCGAGATTGTGGAGCATACCGAGCATGCGGGCCCGGCCGGGGCCTCATCCTTCGAGACGCGCCCTGCGGGCGCTCCTCAGGATGAGGCCTTCGAGACGGCCGCTACGCGGCCTCCTCAGGATGAGGGCGAGGGACCTGCGGGCATGGGAGCGCCTCGCCCCGAGGAGCCGGCGCAGCCGGCGTCTCGAAGCCTGCCCCCGACAGTCCCCGCGCCGGCGGGGATCGGGGGGGCGGCGGCCGCTCCGGACCAGGCGGCCGGACCGACGCTCCACGACGTCACCGTCCAGACCAGGCGCACCTACAGCCAGGCCAGGGTCATGGGGGTGGCGCCCGAGGAGTTCGGGATCAGCCGCTACGCCCGCTCGATCCGCGACACCGAGTATTGCTTCCACGACGTGTTCAAGACGCAATCCAAGCTGATCGCCGAGGGCTTCGATCCCGACCAGGTCAAGAAGCTGCCGAGCTACACGATGGCGCACACCATCGAGGAGATCGCGCGCGACACGGTGAACGAGTCGACGCTGCGCCAGTCCGGCGAGGCGATGCAGGAGGCGGGCCGGCTGATCCGGGTGACCGAGCACTACATCCGGATGGATTACGAGGGCGAGCTCGCCCCCGCCCCCGATCGCAGTCGGGGGCAAGCTCCAGCGGGGGAGGCGCGGCTCTACCGTGTCACCACCGCCGGCGAGGAGGGCGAGGTGCTCGAGCGCGACGGCGCGCCCGACATCGTGCCGGAGGACATGATCCCGTTCGCCGCGATGACCCCCGTCATCGTCACCCACCGCTTCTTCGGCCGCTCGATCGCCGATCTCGTGCTCGATATCCAGCGCATCAAGACGGCGCTGCTGCGCGGCGCGCTCGACAACCTCTACCTGCACAACAATCCGCGGGTCGAGGTGGCGGAGAGCTTCGCATCGGAGACCACGCTCGACGATCTCCTGGTGTCGCGCCCCGGCGGCATCGTGCGCACCAAGCAGCCGGGCGGGCTGAACTGGCAGGTGGTGCCCGACATCACCGCGACGGTCTATCCGGCGCTGCAGTATTTCGACGCCACGCGCGAATGGCGCACCGGCGTCTCGCGGCAGGGGCAGGGGGTCGATCCCAACGCGCTGCAGAACCAGGTCGCCACGATCGCGAACCAGATGTTCAACGCCGCGCAGGCCAAGGTAAAGCTGATCGCGCGCATCTTCGCCGAGACCGGCATCCGCGATCTCTTCACGCTCCTGCACGCCGTGATCCGCAAGCACGGCAGCGAGACGCAGACGGTGCGGCTGCGCAACCAGTGGGTCACGGTCGACCCGCGCGACTGGAGGAAGCGCGACGACATGACCGTCAACGTCGGGCTCGGCACCGGAACGAAGACCGAGCAGCTCGCGCATCTGCAGATGATCGTCGCCGCGCAGAAGGAGGCGGTGATGGGCGGCGTGCCGATCGTCTCGGCCAAGAACCTCTACAACTCGGCGAAGGAGCTCGCCAAGCTCGCGGGCTTCAAGAACGTCGACCTGTTCTTCACCCCGC
>WNEZ01006202.1_pt1 | contig 10497 bp, 9 predicted proteins | sample 5400521 | NCBI WGS metagenome assembly WNEZ01 (sample SAMN13153339, study PRJNA577476) | soil metagenome | isolation source: 120 cm saprolite under Douglas fir tree site 2 hole 1 replicate 1 | place: USA:California | collected 2015-04-18
GTGAGGGTGGCGTGACGCCGTCGCTGGTCTGGTCGCACATCTCGGTTATCTCGATCATCGATATCGTGCTGGTCGCGATCCTGATCTACCAGTTTCTGGTGCTGGTGCGGGGCACGCGGGCTGCGCCCATGCTGGTTGGAGTGGCTGCGCTTGGGCTGGCCTTCTATTTCGCGCGGCTGGGGGAATTGCGGACCCTGAACTGGCTGCTCAGCACGTTGCTGCCGTATGTTGTTTTCGCGCTGATTGTCGTCTTCCAGTCGGAGATCCGGCACGCGCTGGCAAATCTCGGGAGCCGCATTTCGCTGATGCGCTCTTCGAGCTCGGTGGCCGACGTTTACGATGACATTGTTTTGGCGGCTAATCTTTTTTCGCAAAATCAGACGGGCGCGCTGATCGTGATCGAGCGTGAGATTGGGCTTCGCACCTACATTGAAAGCGGCGTGGCGCTGGATGCCAGGCTGTCGTACGATCTGCTGGCCACAATATTTCGGCCGAGCGCTCCGTTGCATGACGGCGCGGTGATTGTGCAGCGCGACCGCATCGCGGCGGCCGCCTGTTTCCTGCCGCTGTCGATGAATCCGGTGCTCTCGACGCAACTTGGAACGCGTCATCGCGCGGCGATTGGGATCACGGAAGAGACCGACGCGGTCGCAGTCATCATCTCGGAGGAGACGGGCACGATCAGCATGGCGATAGCGGGAAGCATTGAGCGCGAGTTAACGGTGGAGCGTCTGCGTGAACGGTTGAGCCATCTGCTGCGCCGCTACGCTCCCGCGCCCTCGCTGCCGAGTCCGGTGGAGGAAAGTTTTATCGAAGATGAGCCGCCCAGTTCGCATCTCTCCCGCAGGCAGGATGCGGGTCTGCGCCCCGGAAGGGACGACTGACGATGCCGGGCTTTTTCCATCGCCGCTTTTTCCAGCGTATTTTCGTTCATAACATCGGACTCAAGCTGGTTTCCCTGTTACTCGCCATTGGCCTGTGGCTGGCGGTGGCGCGCGATCCCATCGCCGAAGTCGAAATGAGGGTTCCCATTGAGTTCCGTAATCTTCCCGATAGTCTGGAGGTCGATTCCGCCAGCTTCACCGAAGCGCAGATCCGGGTACGGGGGCCGGGGCGCGTGATTCATGGCCTGCAGGTTGCGGACGTGCGGGCAGAGATCGATCTGGCTGGCGTCCGCCCGGGGGAACGGACTTTCGATTTGACCGGCCGGCAGGTTCATGCGCCGGAGGAAGTGGAAGTCGTGCAGATCATACCCGGGCAGTTTCACCTCTCCTTCGACAATCGTGCGACCCGCGTCGTCGAGGTTCGACCGAGCGTGACCGGAAATTTCGCGAGCGGCTTGCGAGTGGCGCAGCGGATCGCCGACCCGCCGAGTGTCATGATCACCGGACCTCGCCGCCGCGTCGAAACGGTGGAGGCCGCTATCACCGATCCGGTAGATGCCAGCGGAGTCATGACGCGGGCTACTTTTGTTACGCAGGCCTATGTCCCCGATCCTCTGATCCAAGTTGTGCACCCCACCCCAATTCGCGTGACGGTTATCATGGAGGGCTCGGGAGACGAGAAAAAATAAGGATCAGTTTTTCTTCTCCGGTCCTCGGTCCTGGCATGACGGTCCTGGCATGACGCAAACCAGACAACTCTTCGGTACTGACGGGATTCGTGGCGTAGCGGGGGAATTCCCGCTGACGTGCGACAGTGTCTATTGGATTGGGCGGGCGCTGGGTCACGATCTGGCGCGCGTGAATGCCAAGGCGCGAGTGGTGATTGGACAGGACACGCGCGTCTCCAGCCGATGGATTGCCGACCGATTTCTGCAAGGGCTGGCGTCGGTCGGAGTGGAAACGCGCAGCGCCGGCGTGATTACCACGCCGGGTGTTGCGTTCCTGGTGCGCTCGCAAGGGTTCGATGCCGGGGTCGTGATTTCCGCCTCGCATAATCCGTGGACCGATAATGGGATCAAGATTTTTTCCGGCGATGGCTACAAGCTGCCAGACGCTCGCGAACTGGCGATTGAGAAAGAAATTTTCGCGCTGCTACAAGCGGATGCAGCGCCGGCGCCGGATTCCACTCCAGAGATTGCGACTCTTCCCGGCGAGGAAGGCCTGCGCCACGCTTACGTCCACTGGCTCGCGGGCGCTGTTTCCACGGACTTGAGCCGGCTTCGCGTGGCGGTCGATTGCGCCAATGGCGCGGCGGCGGCGGAAGCTCCGGAGTTATTCGGGGCGCTCAAAATCAACACGACCTTTCTGCACTCCGCGCCGGATGGGGAAAACATCAACGAGAATTGCGGGGCGCTGCATCCGGAAACGGTGGCGCGCTTTGTCGCCGAGGGACGTTTTGATGTAGGCGTTACTTTTGACGGCGATGCCGACCGCGCGCTTTTTTGCGATGCCAACGGGCGAGTGGTGAATGGGGATGCGGTTCTGTTGCTGGCGGCGCGTGAGATGCAGTCGCGCGGCACGCTTGCCAATGCCACCGTGGTGGCGACGACCATGTCGAACATGGGATTGGAGTTGGCGCTCAAACGATCGAGCATAAAAATGTTGCGCGCCAATGTCGGCGACAAGTACGTGCTCGAAGAAATGCAGCGCGTTGGCGCTACGCTGGGCGGCGAACAGTCGGGCCACATCTTGTTTCGCGATGGGGAGGCGACCACCGGCGACGGACTGCTGACGGCGCTCCGAGTGCTCGAGATTATGGCGCGGACGGGTAAGCCGCTGGCCGATCTGGTGGGCGACCTGAAGGTGTTTCCGCAGACGATCCGGAACGTGCGGGTGCAGAAGAAAATTCCCTTCACGCAGGTTCCAGCGGTGCAAGCGGCTATTACAGCGGCTGAGGGGGAACTCGCCGACGATGGCCGAGTGGTTGTCCGTTACTCCGGCACCGAAGCGCTGGCGCGAGTGATGATTGAAGCGGAGTCGAAAGAGCAGATGGACCGGCTTGCGGAATCGATCGTCGGGTCGATTCAGTCGGCGCTGGGGGCGTAGAAAACCAGCGGTTGAAGGCGCTTTCGTGTTCGGTACTTCCGACCCACCCGAAAATCCTGCTCGTCGTGAATAGTGAGGCGAGGCCGAGTTGCGCTCGGCTTGGACCCTTCGACTGCGCTCAGGGCAGGCTCGCGAGGGCGCCCGTCCCCACAGGAGCCGACCCGTTTTGCAACTTTCGTTCCACCTGCGGAAGTACGTCCTTTTGAACTGGCTGGTTATCTTGTGCGCTGGGGCGAGTGAGTCGAGAATGAGAATCGGTTCAGAGTTAGCGGACTTAGAAGACACTCATGAGAATTCTTATTGTGGAAGACGATGCCGCACTCGCCAGCTTTATCCGGAAGGGACTGGAAGCGGAACATCATGCGGTGGATGTTGCCAACGAGGGGAACCAGGGCCGTTCGATGGCGATGGAGTTTGATTACGATCTGGTGGTGCTTGACCTGAACCTGCCGGGGGTTGACGGGTTGTCGGTTCTGAAGAGTCTGCGGCAGCGCAAGGCGAACTTGCCGGTGATGATTCTTACCGCGCGGAGCCGGGTGGAAGACCGGGTGCAATGCCTGGATTCGGGTGCGGACGACTACCTGGTGAAGCCTTTTTCATTTCTCGAACTTTCGGCGCGGGCGCGGGCGCTGTTACGGCGCAGCCACCTGCCGTCGGAATCGGTTCTGACCGTCCGCGATCTCTGTTTGGATCGCGTGGAACGGAAAGTTGCGCGCGCCGGGCGTCACATTGAATTGACGACCAAGGAATTCGCGTTGCTGGAATACCTGATGCGCAATGCCGGGCGCCGGCTGACACGGGCGATGATCATCGAACACGTATGGAACCTGACCTTCGATTCCACGACGAACGTGGTGGATGTTTACATCAACTACTTGCGGCGGAAGGTGGACGACGGCTTCTCGCCATCTTTGATTCGCACGGTTCGTGGGGTGGGGTACCAGATCAGCGTTGACGGGGCGCCGGCATGAGCGCGAGTTCGCAGTCTTTTCCGAAAGCGCCGCAAAGTCCGGATGTGCTTGGCGAATTACTGCACTCATTGAGTCAGCCGCTGACAACTTTGCGCTGTTCGCTCGAACTTTCTCTCGACCATTCAGCCGAGGAAGTGGTGGAGCAGCAGGAGAGCGTTTCGGCGGCCCTGTTGCAGACGGAAAAAGTGATTGGCATGATCCAGTTGATGCGGGAATATCTGGACGCCGAGCAGCCGGGGCGGGAAGCATACTCGACTGAGCTTGCACCGGTGGTGCGGAGTGTGATCGAAGAATTAGGGTCGATCGCGGCGGTGCGTGGGATTGAGTTGCGCCTGGTGGGGACCTGTACGGCGTCGCTGCCCGTGCCGGAAGCGCGGCTGCGGCTGGCTCTGCAGTATTTGATTGCGGCGAAGATCGAAGTGCAACCGGTTGGCGGTAGAGTAACGCTTCTGCTGGGCGAGGACCCGGCGGGAGCGGTGCTGCGGGTTGAAGGCGCGCGCGCCGCCCGCGAGTGGGAACAGGGCGCCACAAGTCCGCGGACGAGGGCGGGTTCGGCCAGGACAACGTCAACTCTGCGCAGAGTGCGGCTTGCGATTGCCAGCCGCGTGCTCGAAACCGCGGGGGCATCGCTCGTTTTCGGGGAGGTGGATCTGATTGGATTCGTCGCGATTCCGCGCCGGGTTGGCGTTCGTGACTGATTAGTCCGGCCGATGTAAAGTACGTGAAGGGGCATGTGGTTGCGAAGATGTTTGGTATCGCTAAAAAACTGCGTTGAGCGCGCGAAAAGCACACCTCGGGCGCTGAAGCGCGGTCACATTTTCAAGGACTTAACGGCACGACTGAAGTCGGGCCCTTCCCAAGACTCGCTCGAATCGGAGTTTTTCCGCAACCTGCTCAAGCGATCCCCTGATACGAATCCGAGTTTTTTCCATAGCCCGCTGAGGAGTACAATCCGGCCTTTCCGGAGGTTGTGGGTGAAACGCTGGATTGCGTTCCTGAGTATTCTTTGCTCTTCCTTAGGCGGTTGGGCACAAGTGATCGATCGGTCTGTCCCCGGAGCGCTGAATCTTCGACAAGTGGCGATCCGGGCGGGCGTGCTGATTGACGGTGAGTCGAATTCTCCCCGCCGCAATCAAGTCATCACCATTCGAGGCAATCGCATCACCGATGTTTCCGACGCGGCCAGCGCCCGTATTCCCGTTGACGCCGAGGTTATCGACCTCTCACAAGCCACGGTGCTGCCGGGGCTGATTGATGCCCACACTCACATTTTTCTGCAGGGTGAGGATCCGGCGCAGGGCGGATACGACATTCAGCTGCTTAAGTATCCGCTGGCGTTCCGGGCGGCTCGGGCAACGGTCTCGGTGCGGCGCGCGCTCGAACAAGGCTTCACCACGATGCGCGACGTGGAAACCGAGGGTGCTGGCTACAGCGACGTAGGCATCAAAATGGCGATTGAAGGCGGATACATTCCCGGGCCGCGCTTGTTCGTTGCTACACGCGCGATTTCGACAACCGGGGGATATCCGCTGGAGGGTTACGCGCCGGAGATCGAAGTGCCGAAGGGGGTGCAGATCATTGATGGACCGGTCGAGGCGCGCAAGGCCGCGCGCGAGCAGCTCGACCACGGTGCCGACTGGATCAAGGTTTACATGACGCATCGGTCGTGGGTTGGCAAGAACGGCGAACTGGTATCGCAGCCGACTCTGACGGTCGAGGAGTTACGCGCGATTGTGGACGAAACTCATGGCTGGGGGAAAAAGGTGGCTTGCCATGCCTACGGCGGAGAAGGCCTGCAGCGCGGGCTCGATGGCGGCTGCGACTCGATCGAACACGGACTGGTACTGACCGACGCGCAGATCGCGCAGATGATCCGGCAGGGCACGTGGCTCTGTCCAACGCTGAGTGTTTATTACATTGATTGGTCGCCCGCTGGTACTCCGGAAGGCCAGCGCGACCGCAAGCGTGCCTCCGAGCACGAAGTGTCTTTTCGCAAGGCGGTGAGGGCGGGAGTCAAGATTGCATTCGGGACTGACATCGGGGGAATGCCGTGGAGCGAACCGATTGCGCAAGAGTTTCCGCGGATGGTCGAATTCGGCATGACGCCGATGCAGGCCATCCAGAGCGCGGCTTCGCGGGCAGCGGAATTGCTGGAGATGAAGGGACAACTGGGCGTGATCGCGCCGGGCGCGTATGCCGACGTGGTCGCCGTTGCGGGCGATCCTTTGGCGAATATCAAGATCCTTGGGAATGTCGGTTTTGTGATGAAGGATGGCAAGGTGTTCAAGAACGAACTCTCACCGGGGAAGCGAACTGTACGTATGGATTGAGTACTAGCGCAGGCACTGCGGAGCTTCGCTCCGGGACGGCGAGACGCCCGTCACTCCACCGTATGATTGGTGTCAGAGTTAGTGGTGGGCGTGCGGACTTTGTGCGGGGTTCTTGGTCGGGGCTGGCGGAGCCTTTGCGATCTTGACATCGAAAGTGACTGGTAACTGTTTGGGTGGATAGCAGGCCGCGTTATCGCAAGCCTGGTATTTTAAAGTTCCGCGGATCACATACTCGCCCACTTGCACGGAGTGCAGAGGACGCACCAGCACATCCACTTTGAAGTCTCCGGTGTAGACGCTGAGTTTTTCGTCGGGAGCGAAGGCAAAGCTCATATCCTGACCTTCGGGGTAGGTGGTTTTGCCGATGATGATGTCGGTGGTGGCCTCTACCTTAAGGACGGTCGGGATCAGGAAATCCGACTTAGGCTTATTAGAATTGATGTGGTATCCGCTGGCAACGCGGAAAGAGAGCGGGACGGTAGCCGGTTTGCCCTGCTTGACGGTCACGACCGGAGCGGGCGCCATCTTTACGGCCGGACCTTGCGGGCCGAGGTTGTCCTGCGCCCAAGCTGGGGCGGAGAACAGGAGAAGCGCGCTCGCGAGAAAGACTTTCATTGGCTCCAGACTACCCCAGGTTCAGGTGCGGTTCGTAGTTACTTCCGAGCCTGTACCGCTTGGCCCTGGCTCAGGGCCTTTTTGATGTGGTCCACAAAGACGCTGCGGCTCTGCAGGCCGAATTCGCGGGCGATGAGCTTGCCGTCACGGTCGACGAAAAAAGTTGTGGGCAGCACGCTGACGCCGCCGTAGCTTTGCCCAACGGATTCCTTGCCGAGCAGGATGGGGTAGTTGACGCCCATTTCCTGGGCGAATTTGGCGATGTCTTCGGGGCTGGCGTCGTCCATGGCAATGCCGACGATCTGGAATCCTTGGGGGCCGTATTCTTTTTGCAGCTCGACGAACCACGGCATTTCTATCTTGCAGGGGCCGCAATACGTCGCCCAGAAGTTGAGCAGGACGGCTTTGCCGCGGAGGCCGGAGAGCTTGAGGCTCTTGCCGTCGAGCGTGGGCAAGTCGAAATCAGGCGCCAAGTGGCCGATGAGTTGTCCGTTGGCGGGTCCGTTCGCGCGGTTGTTGCGGGCCATCCGAATGCCGGCGATTAACATGACCGCGACGATGGCGGCGATGAAGAACAGAATCAGAGGATTTCTTTTCACTGTAACCTCGGCGGTTTAAAGCCGCATGTGTGGCGGGTTCTAACAGCAGGGCTGAAGCCACGCCCCTTCAAAACTATCTGCCCCCGCCAAGATTTTGTCATCCCGAGCGAAGCGAGGGATCTGCAGTTCCCCGCAAAATGCAGATCCCTCGCTTCGCTCGGGATGACAATTCATTAAAGGCTGTTGCTCATCTGTACGTCTAGAGAGCGAATCGATTCAAGAACGAAAAATAGCCGGAGATGAGCGCGAAGCGGCCCATCACCAGCAGGATGCCCAATGCGATCAACAAACCTCCGCTGGCTACTTCCACGGCGTGCATGTGGAATTTGAAGCGGTTGTAGAACTTTAGAAAGCGCTCGATGCCGAGCGAAGTCAGCAGGAAAGGCACGGCCAGTCCGGCTGAATAGATGGCCAGAAGAAAGATGCCTTTCCAGACGGTGTCCTGGGCGGCGGCTAATGTGAGCACAACCCCGAGGATCGGACCGACGCACGGCGTCCATCCAAAAGCAAAAGCGAACCCGATTACAAACGCGCCCCAGGCGGAAGAACTGCCTTTGAGCCCATGCAGCCGTGTGTCGGCCAGCAGAGCCTTGATTTGAAGGATGCCCGTTAGATGCAGACCGAAGAGGATGATGACCACTCCGGCGATTCGGGCGAGCAGCGATTTGTACTGCGAGAGGACTTGGCCGACTTCCGTCGAGATCGCGCCCAGCGTGATGAAGACGATGCTGAAGCCGATGATGAACGCGGCTGAATTGAGCATCACCTTGCGGAATAGCTGTGCTTCTTTTAGCTTCAGCTGTTCAACGCCCACACCGGAGATCAGGGAAACGTAGCCCGGCACGAGCGGAAGCACGCAGGGCGACAAGAACGAGATCAGTCCCGCGACGAAGACGGCGGGCAGTGATGGTAATGGCAAACTCGTCATATCTCTCTATTGTTCTCTATTCCAGCGACCGGCGCCAACCCCAGCCCCTGAAGGGGTCTGATTTCGGAAGATGCGGCGTCGCTAAAGCGATGCCCTGATACGAAGCCTCCGCCCCGCCGCCCACTTACAAGATGCCGCGAAGGGTGGAATTGTTACAGCATTTCCGCCTCTGTTCCATTGGACGAGGCCATTCGATCGTCGTTATCGCGAAACCGGTTCTCGTTGCCGCTTCAGAGCGGGCGGTTCCTTCGGTGGCGTTGCTGGCGCGGCTGGCGTGACCGTGTCGGGCGGCGCTTCCGACAATGCCTTGCGTATGAATCCGGGCGGCACGGTGGCGGTAAGGATCGCGCGATCTCCGGACTGTTCGACTTTGAGGCTGTCGAAGAACGCCTTTACATCTGCATCCGTACCGTGTGCGCCGACACTGCCTTCGGCGGCGTGAAAGAGGCTGAGAAAGGCGGCGGTCTTCTCGGTGATGGCATGCGCGTCGGCCTCACTGTCGGTGAAGGCCTCCGCCCGCAGGTGGAGAGCGCGAAGATATCGTCCGGAAATCACGGCGACCGCGGGCTTGGGAAATAGGAGGCTCCAACTGCCGAGTCCGCCCAGCGAACTCATTTCGGCGGGCTGCACACGCAGAATCGCAAAACACAGGCTCGCCAGAGGAACTCTTCGGTAGAACTTTCGCAGCAACGAGGGTCCGCCAAAGGGCGAGGCAAGTTTGCGGGAGCGGTCGAGCACGCCGCGAATGACGTCGGGGCTCGGATGGTTCGAAACCGCGACGCTGTCATACGAAAGAATGACGACGCGAACGGTGCGGCCTTCGAGGGGGATGTTATAGATTTCAAAACCGCGGTAATCGTCAATGGAAGAAGAGATCTTCTTGAGATACGCGGTCAGGCGGGTGGAATCGAAGGTGCCGACGAAGACCTCGGAGAAACGCGGCTCTGCGGCCGATCCAGCGGTTCCGCCTCCCCATCTCTGCGGATAGTGGATGGCGAAAGCGGCCTTGTCCAGATCGCGCTCGAACTGAAAGCCCGTTTCCTCAACAAACTTCTGGTATTCGGGCTCGCGAGAGACTTGCGGCAGTTGGGCGGTGGCGTTGAATGTCCGAATCCACTCTAGATTAATGTAGAAGAAACCGTCGGCGCCGGGGAGCAGGCGGGCCGCTTCGGGCGGAGCGTGCTTGCGGAGGGTGACGATCAGCGCGACTGCGGCCACGAACAGCAAAACGGCCAGGGGGATGGGGAGGCGGCGTCGAATGCGCATCGAATTTCGGTGGGTACCCGGCTCATCCGCGAACAGAGGGTGAGCCTGCTAATGATAGCACCCACTGCTGGCGGGGGTTTGGTTTGGCGCGATCTACTGGCGGCGCGGCGGAGCTTCGTAAGGATCGTGGGCGGGCTTCCTTAGGGAAGTCTAGGGAGATCGTATCCCCCGGAGTCGTTCCTGCTGGCTGTCGCCTAGGGCGGTGGGGAAGCCCGTGGGGCTTTTCCCAGCGCCGTTCCGCGGCCGCCAGTTCCGTCTTCGCCGCCCGCATTCAGCCGCACCTCGCCCGTTGCGGCATCTCGTTGCGCGACCTGGTCTGGCAGACCGACAATGGCTCGGAGTTCATCGGCGGTCACGATCGCCGTGGCCATGATTGTAGGCGTCTCTCATCTCGCGAATCAGGACGAAGTAGGCGGTGGACACAGCGGATTGTAATCCCGGTCGCTGGCCTCCCGGCTTTGGAGGAGCCGTCCGGCCAGCTCCCTAACGCGTTTCTCACTCACACAATTCAACCTCGCTAGGGGGATACGATGTGGGTAGGCTCTTCCAGGCCCGGTCCCCATTTGCGGAAACCGCTAAGCTCCGGCATAATAATGGTTTGTCTTTACTTCGCCGGACTCTTCCGGGCAAAGGAAACTGAAGTCTGTGTTAATGATCCGACTGGCGCGCTTTGGCGCGCGCAAACAACCGTATTACCGAGTGGTAGTGATTGAGAAGGAACGGGCTCGCAATGGCCGCCCGGTGGAAGTTGTGGGCACGTACAATCCACGCACCAATCCGGCCACTTTTGACCTTAAA
>WNEZ01006204.1_pt1 | contig 10494 bp, 10 predicted proteins | sample 5400521 | NCBI WGS metagenome assembly WNEZ01 (sample SAMN13153339, study PRJNA577476) | soil metagenome | isolation source: 120 cm saprolite under Douglas fir tree site 2 hole 1 replicate 1 | place: USA:California | collected 2015-04-18
CGGCCTTCCTTAGTAACGCGCTCAATCGCCGCCAGCCCGCGCTTCTTCGAGCCGTGGAAGCCGGCGACGCCGGCGAGGATCTTGTATGCCAGCGGCAAAGATCCGACCGTGTAGTCGTACAGACCGATCGTGATCTCCGCGTCGTGGTAAGCAGGATCGAGCTTGATCACTTCGCGATGACGATCGACCGCGTCGGACCCGTCTTTCAGCGCGGCGAAGTGACGGCGCTCGACCGCTTCTTCAAAGGTAGCCTTCAAACCCTCGGTGGCGCCAAGAAAATAAAGCGCTTCCGGATCGCGCGGATTTTGTTTCAGCCGCGCCTCGGCGAGCTGGCGTGCCTGGCGCGTCCAGGTACGAAACTGGTCGACCGTGCGCGGGTCGGCCTTGTCTTCGTTCTGTGAGTAAAACGAGTCGCTGTCGTAAAGCGAAGACTGCAGCCGCCGCGATTGATAGAGCGTTTCAATCCACAGACTCGCGGCCAGAAACTGCGGGCCCGCCGGGTGATTTGGCAAAGACTCCGCAATCTCTCTGAAGTTTTTGCGCGCTGCTTCGTAATCAAGATTGAACAGCGCTTCGAAACCAGCCGCGCGGAGCGATTCCAATTTGGCGCGATCGTTGTCGATAAGCCAGGCGGAATTCGTTTGTTGAGCCACCACGGGGACTGCGGCCAGCACAATCAACGAGAGGACTCGAATTGCGGTAATAAATTTCATAAGCCGCCCTGCAACCTTAACGTTCAGTTCTCTGGACAAAAAATAGGATCACGAAGATTGCGGCCAGCGCGCCGTCTACCGCTGCGACTTTCTCAGATGTCTTCATCGCGTCATTTACCCTTAGCCAGGATTGCCCCGACGATGATCACAGGCAGCAAAGTAATTCCGAGCCACACGGCCGGGTCCGAAAACGACTTCTCCGCGACAGTCTTGACCTGTTTCACCTGAGCGAACCGGAGTCTCGTAACATCTCCCGTCTTGTTGTCCGCCACCACCACGTAATCCGCGCCTATTTCGTTGATGTGACCTTTTAGTTTCGCTCCATCTAATGTTTTGACCCAAACCTTCTCTCCGATACCAATTCTGTTTATGTCGCGCCCCACTTTCTGCATGCGCTCGGCGTCCTTGTTCGATTGCGCGGGCGCCGACGTCGTGCAAGCAAAATCGAACGCCAACGCCACCAGCGCGAACGCCAGGATTCGTCTCACGATGTTAGTTCGAAAAGCTCTCGACATACTTCACACCGCTTCCAGTATTGAAGAGCACGACGTACTCGTCAGGTTTCACGGAATCGTCTGCCAGCAACTTCTTCAAAGCCGGCAAGCACGCCGCGCCTTCCGGCGCGCAGAAGATTCCTTCGGCCGCGCCAATTACTTTCGTCGCGTCAATCAGCTCTTTATCAGTCACAGCGATGGCGGTTCCGCCCGAGGCCCGCAGCGCGTCAAGAATCAGAAAGTCTCCAATCGCGCGGGGCACGCGCAGGCCTGAGGCCGTCGTTTGGGCCTTGGGAAATTCATCGGCGAAGCGCTTCCCTTCCTCGAACGCGCGCACGATTGGCGCGCAACCTGACGCCTGCACCGTGATCATGCGTGGTCGTTTCGATCCAATCCAGCCCATCTCTTGCATCTCGTCAAACGCTTTCCACATTCCGATTAGTCCCGTGCCTCCTCCGGTCGGATAAATGATCACGTCGGGCAGTTCCCAGTCGAATTGCTCTGCTAATTCGTAGCCCATCGTCTTCTTGCCTTCGATCCGGTAAGGTTCCTTCAAGGTCGAAACGTCGAACCAACCTTCGGCTTCTTTCCGGCGCGCGACTTCGGCGCCGCAATCGGTGATCAATCCCTCCATCAACGTCACCTGCGCGCCGGTTTGCTCGCATTCAATCACGTTCGCTCGCGGCGTGTCGTTCGGCATAAAAATGAAAGCTTCCAACCCCGCGCGGGCCGCGTAAGCCGCCAGCGCACCCGCCGCGTTACCTGCCGATGGCACCGCGAGTTTCGTCGCGCCCAATTCTTTGGCCATCGAAACGGCCGCGGCCATACCCCGCGCTTTGAAACTCTGAGTCGGATTCTGGCCCTCGTCTTTGATGTAAAGCTGACTCAGTCCAAGCTGCGCGCCCAGCCGTGACGCATGCACGAGCGGCGTGAATCCTTCGCCGAGGTTGACGATGTTCTCGTCGTGCTCAACCGGCAAGACCTCGCGATAGCGCCACAGATCGGGCTCGCGATCGGCTAAACTTTCCTTTGTCAAAGACGCCGCGGCGCGTTTTAGATCGTAACGAACCAGCAGCGGTTTTCCGCACTGCGTGCAGAGGTTGTGCAACCGTCGTGCCTCGTGCCTGAGGCCGCATGCGGCGCATTCAAGATGAGTGACATTCATCGTTTTTCCTGCGTGATTCCTTTCAAACGTATTTGAGCAACGCCCCCTGCGGGCCGGGCTGCTAATGATAGCTGTTTGGGAATGAATCCGTCAGGTGGAGCGGGAATCTTGCGTCAGCGAAAGCATCAACCGCAGAGGGCGCGGAGGATCTCGCAGAGGGAACGCAAAGGAATATTCTGCGTCCTCCGCGTGACCTTTGCGCCCTCTGCGGTTAAGCTATTTCCTTTGCAAGCAAAACCGCTAAGGGAGACACTCCGATGGCAAACCGAACTGCAGTCATTCAAACCAACCAGGGCACGATCCGTTTTGAGCTGCTGGAAGAAGACGCGCCAAAGACGACCGAGAATTTTCGCCTGCTCGCCGAAAAAGGTTTCTATGACGGCGTGATCTTTCATCGATGTATCAAAGGCTTCATGATCCAGGGCGGCGATCCGACCGGCACTGGCCGCGGCGGACAGTCGGCGTGGGGCGGGCGATTCGACGACGAGATTAATCCGTCGTCTGAAGTTTACAAGCTCGGTTATAAGGCCGGAACCGTCGCCATGGCCAACGCCGGCCCGAACACCAACGGCTCGCAGTTTTTCATTATGCACTCGGATTACGGTCTGCCGCCCAGCTACACGATCTTTGGACGAGTTACCGAAGGACAGAATGTGGTCAACGCGATCGCCACGAGCAAAACCGACGGCAGCGATCGACCGCTATCCGAAGTGAAGATGGAAAAAGTTACGATCGAGTGATCAAAAGGAGCCGGCGCGAGGATCTATTCCTCCGGTCCGATCATCTCGAGTTCCAGCCTCACCGGCTCGGGTCCGAACCTGGGCGCGTAGCGGATCGCATCAGCGACAAATCGTTTAGCAGCGCTAACTGCGGTTTGCAGGTCCATGCCAAGACTCAGGCACGCCGCAATCGCTGCCGACAGCATGCAGCCCGTGCCGCGCACCGGCGGCGAGTCAATCCATTCGCCACGAAAAACCGTAACCCGGCCTCCGTCATCGAGCACGTCGATGGCTTGAAGGGCCGTGCTCGCCTTTTCTGCCTTCTGCTTTCTGCGTTCTGCCTTCTGACTTCTGACCTCTGACATCTGCTTGAGGTGCCCACCTTTTATCAGAACGGCCCGCGCGCCCAGCTCACGCAACTTGCTCGCGGCTTCGCGCATTCCGTCTTCGCTCTCGATGTCCCGTCCCGTGAGCGCTTCCGCTTCGGGAATGTTTGGCGTGATCACTCGCGCCAGCGGCATCAACTCAGCCAGCAGCAATTCGATCGCTTCCGATTCCATCAACTCGTAGCCAGAAGTCGATCGTAACACTGGATCAACGACCGGCGCGGGCAACTCCATTTCTCGAAACATCCGCGCAACCTCGCGGACTATCTCCGGCGTCGGCAGCATGCCCGTCTTCACGGCCGCGATTGGCGATGCGGTCATGATCGCGATTACCTGCGCGCGCACAGTCGCAGCGGTCTGATGCCTGGCGCCTTGAATCCCCAGCGGGTTTTGAAACGTGAGCGAAGTAATCGCCGCCGTCGGGGTGCAACCAAAGGCAGTGAGAGTTCTGAGATCGGCGATGATTCCAGCGCCACCCGAGGGATCGAAGCCTGCGATGGTTAGAATAATGGGCGCGGTCACTCTCTCTTTACCATTCTTCGCGGCTCATCTATTTCAGGACGGCCAGGCGTCGTTCGAAGTCTTTGAGCACGGTCTTCTTTCCTCGCCGTGCGGTCGCCCAACCTTCACCGCGAAGATAACGCGACTGCAGTTCAACTCCGCCGGGAAACCTGGGGTTGAGACTGCCATCATCCTTGATGACCCGCCAGTAGGGCGCGACCCGCTTCCGGCCACTGGCGCGATCCTCTTCCGCAGCTTCCGCAACGATGCGAATGAAGATGCCCGTGGTCAGCGGGCAAGCTACATCGGCCGAGAAATCGGCGGCCAGCTTCCGGCGAATTTCGCTCACGGTGACGAGCCGGCCGCGAGGGACCTGCCGGACAACCGCGTCCACCAGCTTCGGCGTGGGAATCAGCATCATGCCTTTCCCGAACCGTGCCATCCTAGGCGGAACTTGAACCAGCTTCGGCTCCTGAGGTCTTTCCATTTTTTCGCGCCATGGCACGCGGCTTCGAAATTCGTTTTTCACTTTGCGACTCCTGAATGAATTTGCGAGAGCTTTCCAATCTCTGCGCACGTCCTATTCAAATTCCCCGGCGCCTGGAAGAGACTAATACCGGCAATGCCGCTCGCGCCGGCGCGCAGACACTCCCGCGCATTCTCGATCGAAATCCCGCCGAGGGCCAGCACTGGAAAGGGCGCTAGCTCGGAGGCCACGTCGGCCAGGCAGTGCACACCCAGCGGCGGTCCGTACTCGTCTTTCGACGGCGTCGGGAATATCGGTCCCAGGACAACGAAATCGGCGCCGCCGTCGCGGGCGCTCGTTGCTTCGGCGAGCGAATGAGTCGAAGCGCCAATCAGAAACTCATCACCGAAAGTCCGGCGCACGATCTTAGGCTCAAGCGAGCGCGTCGTCAGATGCACGCCGTCGGCGCCGGCGCTCGCAGCGATGTCTGCGCGATCGTTTACCAGCAGACGCGTGGAAGTGCGACGCGTAATCTCCGCCATGCGCACGGTAAGCTCAAACAAGACGCGCGCCGTCAGTTTCTTTTCTCTTAGTTGGATCAGTGGAACACCCGCTGCGACTGCGGCTGAAACCTGGTCCAGGAGGTCTCGGAACTCTGTGCTTGCTGACGTAGTTGCTTCAGCGGTTGCGCCGCGGGTAATCAGATAGAGGATCGGTTTTGGCAGAAGCAGCGGCATTGGTTGCGGCAGTTTCGGACGTCTTTCGAGGCGAGCTTTCCACAGAAGGCAGCCCCGCGTCCAGCGCTCGTACGGTCTGGCGAAAATGAAACAACTCCCAAAAACCCATTGCCAGATTCAAAACGCCCAGGCCGGAAACCGCGCCGCGCACCCAGCCCGACGCCACCAGACCCTGCAACCCGTAAAGGCCGGTCTTGCGCGCCGCCATTACCAGAAAATAGTTATTACCCCAATCGCTCAGGCTCAGACCCAACCATCCATACGGGATCCACGGCAAGACGACCAGCGCCGCGCCGAGTTCAAGACAGAGAATGATATAGAAAATTACCGAGAGCCGCGAAGACATTCGATCTACTCCTCGCCCGATACCAGGTTGAATTGTTCAGGGTTCAAGCCTTTTGCTTTAGAGGCGCAATTGCCACTCAAAAGGTTGAACTCTAAGCTCGACTCAGTATTTTACGCGATGAGAGCGAGGATGCCTAGACACCGGCTAGTCTACTTCGAACGACGCTTCCCGCTTTTGGATACCTTGTGTCCCGGCGCGTGCTTGCCGTTCTTCGATTCTCTAACGCGCTGTTGCAAGGCCCGCAGACGCTCGCTGACTCCCCGGTATGAAACATTCTTTCCGTACACTTCAGTAAAGAGAGCGATGGCGCGATTCAACTCCCCAACGTGTTCATAGGCAGCAGCCAGTTCATAGCGCAGAGCCTGGCGCTCGTCCTCTGACGCGCCCTTCGCATTCAGTCCGTCGCTGAACCACTTCAGCGCCAACTGCGGGACTCCATTCCGCATGAAACAATGACCCAGAAGATTGCAGCACTGCAGGAAACGCGGCGTTCCATCGCCCGGCGCAACCATCGACACCGCCACCTGAAATTCTTCCAGCGCCTCTTCGAACAGGTCCATTTCCTGGTAAGCCAGGCCGAGGTTGTAATGAGTTTCGTAGTCGCCGTTACTTGCGGTTGCGGCTCCAGCTTCGGCCGAGACGCGATACTCCTCAAAAACTTCGGCGAGGCCCGGATCAATTTGATAGGCGGGAGCCGGCGCGATGTTGATTTTACTGAGCGGAGCGGCGGCTTCTGGCGACGGTTGCGGTGAACCATTCGATCCATTCGACGGCATCCGATCCACTTCATAATCGACCTTCGGTATCTGAACTGGCTGCTCAATCGGCGCGTCGGACGCGTGCTGAAGACGATGGCGGCGAATATCAATGTCCGGCTGCGACCCAAACTGACGTTCGAGCAAGTCAAGTGTGTCGGCCGCGATGTCCAGGTAGCCTTGCGCGATGTAGAAATCTACGCTTTCCAGTTCGCGTGCACGCAGGGCGGCGTTCCGCAACTCGGGATTGTCCTCGACGACTGGTTGCTCGGACATTGAGGGCAGCTCTTCGGCAACGATGCTCTCGAAAGTAAACCCCTCGGCACTTGAAGCTTCGGACGATGGCTCGGTCCATGCTTCATTCATGTAGGCGACAGAATTGAATTCGAATTCTACCTCACCTGGTGATGGGGAACCCGTCTCAGATCCAAATACGAATTGATCGGTTGTCGAAGCAGGCACCTCTGAAGGCGAGTCACTGCCGTCAAATTCCGGCAACACCTCGTCTGCGGCCGCTTCCTCCGCGCCGCCGAGTTGCTCGAGCCGTTCGGCGTGGTGTACCTGCTCGGGAACCAGCCGGGTCAGTTGCGTAAGGGCATAGCGCTCGTCCGACTCGAGGCCCGCTGCCTGAGCAGCCTCTGCCAATCTTTCCAGCGAGGCCCTTAGTTTGTCCATGTCGCGCTGCCACCAGTGCGCGCGCACAAGCAAGCGCAAAGCCTGAACATTATCTGCGTCGCAGGCGAGCAACTCGTCGACGAGCGCGAGTAACTGTTCTGCTTCGCGCTCCGCCAGAATCTGTTCTGTGATCCCAGCAGCGATGCGCACGGCATCCTCGACCTTGTCCGCTCGAAGATAAAGCCGGGCAACATCGAGGTACCGAAGATACGCGGATGATTCTCTGGTAACCAGAGACTCGACCGCGCGCTCGGCCAGCGGAGCGTCCTCCGCGGTGATATAAGCGCTCGCCAGCATCGACAGCAGCTCGAGGTTGTCGGGATCATTGGCCAGCACGCGCTCGATCGCTTCTGCTGCTTCGTCGGCGGTTCCGCGCGCACCGTGCGCTGCCAGAATGCCCTTCAGCGATGCCAGGTCAGACGGAAGGATCTCCAACGACTTACCAAACATTTCGAGAGCGACATCGAACGCGTTACGCGTTAGCATTCGCTGTCCGGCTTCCGTAAAGCAGGTCGCCGCCTCGGGCCGCAACCCTTCCTTCAGGTACCCTTCGGCGAGCTTGACTCGGATGTCTGTGTTTTGTGGATCAAGATCGGCGATCTTGCGCAGTATTCCCAACGCCTCTTGCCTGGCACCAGAGCGGTTATGTGCATCGGCAACGGCGAGATAATGAGCCCGCGCTTCAACGACGAGATCCTGCTTGGCGTAAAGGTCCGCGAGTCTGGTGGCTATTTCTGTATCGCCAGGCTGGAGACGATCGATCTTCTTGAAAACAGCGATTGCTTTCAGTCCAAAATCCTGTTCGCGGTAATGCTCCGCGAGGCGACGAAAGCAGGAGATCGCCCCGGGCCGATTACCAACCCGCGCATGAAGATCGCCCAGCGTGTTAACCGTGGCGAAATCGTCCGGCTCGTTGGCGACGATCAGGGTATATTCTTTTATCGCTGCCGGAATCTTTCCAAGTTCAAGATACTTCTCAGCCGCGCGCAGAGTCTTTACCTTGTCGAATATCATGTTATGAACTCTAAATGACTGGAACGGTTCGGGGCCGGAACTGTGGGTCGTGCGAGTGCTGCCGCGGAAGGAGACCCGAGCTTCAAAATTTTCCGCTTAAGAGCCAAGCGGCCCTTCTACGCTACCACGCACACAACCGAGTGTCAACGAAGTTTTTCAAGGTGAAACCGCGGCAAAAACTGCTCAAATTTGGCCTAATTAGATGACATCGGCGAAGTTCTTGCGGGATTTGGCGAACCACCAATAGCCAATCAGAAAGGCCACAGCGGCAAAGGTTGAGAAGTAGGCCAGGCCGCGCCAATCCGGAAGTGCCCCTTCCAGAATGATCCGGCGATAACTGCGGACCAGCGGCGTGAAAGGATTCAGGTTAACCAGGGACTGGTAGCGGGGAGGAACCATCGATTCGGGATAGATGATCGGCGTCAGGTACAACCAAGCCATCAACACCAGGGATATTCCCTGCACGATGTCACGGACAAATACCCCGAGCGCGGCCAGGAGCCACGCCGCCCCCAACGTCGCGATGAACTGCGGAATTAACAGTACCGGCAACAGCAATATCGTTGGGTGCAATTCGCGTCGCAGGATCAACACTGCCGCCAGCAGCGCCAACGTGCCGAACATCTGATTCGCGATCGCTGCCAGGGACTGAGAGACGGGGAGAGTTTCAAGCGGAAACACAACGCGCTTTACCAGGTTCGCGTGACCCACGATTGTCGTAGCTGAAAGCTGCACGGATTCCTGGAACGCGTTCCAGGGCAGCAGCCCGCAAAACAGATACAGCGCATAGTCCCAACTCGAATTGCTGACCCCGAACTTCGCTTTGAAGATCCCCGCGAAGATGATCGTGAAGATTGCAATCATCACGATCGGCGTCAACAGGGCCCAAAGAATGCCCAGCACGGATCCTTTGTAACGCGCCGCGAGTTCGCGCTTCGCGAGCGAGACGACGAGGTCGGCTCTTCCAGGCAACTGCCACAGGGGCCGCCACACTGCGCGGCGCGCAATTTGAGATGAGATCATGCTCGATTGTTCCGGAGAGTATGGAGTCTAGACTGTCACTGCAACCTGCCGAAACGCCGTAAGAAATGCTTCCATTTCTGGCTTTTTTCCAATAGTCACTCGCATGTGATTTGGCAGAGCGGGAAATACCCGGCCAACCTGGACGCTGCGCTGCCGCAAACCATCAAGCCAGGGCCGGACCGGTCGTCTCAGATCGATCATTATGAAGTTTGCCTCCGACGGAATACTCTTGAACCCCATAGCCTCCAATTCACCCAGCGCAAACCTCTTCGTTTCGCTGTTCAATCGCCGGCCGCTGGTGACCTGGTCCGGGTCATTGAGGCTTGCGATCGCGGCCACCATCGCCATGATATTCACGCTGTCCCATGTTTGATGCGGCCGGAGGCGCTGAATCGTTTCCGGCTGCGCCACGCAGTAACCCAACCGCAGTCCCGCCATGCCGAAAATCTTCGAGAAGGTGCGCGCAACGATCAGGTTGGAATGATCCTTGATCAGCGGGATCACGCTTTCATAGTCAGAGCTGTCGGCGTAATGATGGTAAGCCTCGTCAACCAGAACGATCGTTTCGCGTGGCGCTTTCCCGAGCAACTCGCGCATCTCGTTCTTTGGAGTGATGCTCGCCGTGGGGTTGTTGGGATTGCAGATATAGATCAATCCTTCGCTCGCTGCAGCCAGCATCTTCGGCACGTCGTGACTGAAGCGCGCGTTGAGCGGCACCTTGACGACCTCTGCCATGTTGACGCGCGCGTGATTGAGAATAGCTTCGAAGGTTGGATCGGCAACGATCATTTTGCCACGCCCAGGCACGAACGCCGGCATCGCGCCACCGCGCGAACGTGGGGCCAGCTCAACCGCCCGATTCGTGGCTGTGGACATCGGGCCAGTGAACGCCGCCGCGCACAGCTTCAAAATCTCGCCTGAGCCATCGGCGATCAAAATCTGATCGCGGCTGACGCCGTTGATTCTAGCCAGCGAGTCAATCAAAACGTCAGCGTGGTCGTCCGGATAGCGGCAGGAAAGACTGAACGCTTCCGTCATCGCTTTAATCGCCATCGGCGATGGCCCGTACGGATTCTCGTTCGCGCTCAAACGCACGACGCTGGCCGCACTTCGGAGAACCGGGGCAGAACTCGTTACCGCGCCGGAAAACAAGGAGCCGGCGCGCGCAATTCCCGGGCTGGCCACGGCGCAAGCTGCACCTGCGCCCAGCAATTTCGCAAACTTGCGACGCGAAATCGAAGCAGTCGTATTTGGCATCTTCCGAAACCTCCACCAAGTGAGATCAGAGCGTTTCGCATTATGAATCATCCGACACTCCAGCGCCAAACTTTTGGCCGCACGATCGACGGCGGAATTCCACGGCTCGCGACAATCCGGAATCCAGATGCTCAGGATTTCAAGGTGTGATAGGCTGCTTTGCAAAGCGATGCCCAGCAGAAGTGCGACAAATCTGTTTCCTGAGATGGCCGCCTCAATGGCGGGCGACGTGTCATCACCGCT
>WNEZ01022601.1_pt1 | contig 10494 bp, 8 predicted proteins | sample 5400521 | NCBI WGS metagenome assembly WNEZ01 (sample SAMN13153339, study PRJNA577476) | soil metagenome | isolation source: 120 cm saprolite under Douglas fir tree site 2 hole 1 replicate 1 | place: USA:California | collected 2015-04-18
TCGCATCTAGGTTCACTATGTGTGAGCGCGTCATAGTGGATCGTCAACGGCGCACGGGAAAAGTGTCGGGGTCCCTTCATGGTCGGATATTGCAAATTGCTTTACTGCATATTTTCGTCAGGATCTTAGTCCTACCTCTACTTGTCATCGTCAACATCGCTCTCGCGGCCCAGATATTTCTCAATGCAGGACTTGCCAAAGGCGTGCAGCGTCAGGGCAAACATCTTCGACCCCAGCACGCGCAGCTTGTCGTTGGTATCGACCTGAATTTTCTTATTAAGGCATGGTTCAAATGAACTTGACAGTTTACCAACTAAGGCAAGGTTCAAACGAACTTGACAGTGTGACCAATCAGGCAGCAGGAGCCACATAGCCCAGGACCTCCAGCCAATCGACCGTCGGTTGTGGGTAGCCGCTGCGTTGCAACGGCGAGCGATCCTGATGCCGTCCGCGTGGCGCCACCTGATGATTGTGCCAGAGAGCCAGCAACGCCAACATGCCTGCTGAGAGCGACCGATGCACGGCCAGATGCGGTCGAACAATGCTGTGCCAGTTCTCGACGACACTGCTGGCGCGCACCGCCTGGTTCCAGGCCTCAAGCAACCGACTAGCAGGGATTTCCCACGCGGGGTCCAGCCCCGCGAGCAAGTGCTTGGGCTGCTCGCCCAAAATCTTGCGACGTTGCCACGCCCAGGCGATGAGCCCCACCGCTGGCGCTCCCAACTGTGCGATGGCCGCTTGCTGAACGGCTTCCAGTGCCTCAGTAAAATACAACAGGGCGGGCAGCGCCAACCTCACCTGCTTAATCACCCGCTGCACTTCCTGTTGCAGGGTTGTGGGCACCGCCTGGATGGCTTCCTCCAGCAACTCCAGCACGGTCTGCACTTCCTCGCGACGGCTCTGGTAGCCAAGCAGTCGTGGCTCGTGCTGCCCGGTGAGGACCACGACTTCCAACAACTCGCGCAGTTGGCCGAATAGGTAGCACACGGCATCCAGCAAGCGGTGCAACTGGATCAGCACTTGCTCGTGCTGGCTACTGGTCGTCTTAGCGGGCCGACCGGCTGGTCTGCTGCCCGTACTGGCTTGCTGCTGCTCCTGTCGCTCGATCACCAGCCAGCGGGCCTCTTCTTCGTGCACCACCCGCTCCAGGCGCGCTTGCACCTGGCCGGCTAGATGCAAGAGATGCCACACATCGCGTTGCTGGCTGCTGATCGCCTTGGTCGTCTGCAACGCCTCGGCAATGGCTCTGCCTCCATCACTGACACTGCCCTTGCAGACCACGCCCTGCTCCTGCAGGTACCATAACGCCAAGGTCCAGCTTTCCCCATCCACCCCAACCGCTGGCAAGCTCGCCCACACTTGCCCGCTGTGTGCATCCACGACATTGAGGTAGGCTTCCCCTCGCTTGCTGCTGTACTGCTCATCCAAGGCCACCAGGCGGCCCTCAGCTGACACTTGCTGCTCCAACCAGCGTTGCGCCCGCTCTCCTGCCGTTTGCACGATGGCCGTAATCGTGCCCAGGCTCACGTCCAGCCCCAGCAGTTCTTTCAGGCAGGCTTGGATGCCTCGATAGCTGGCGTGGCCTTGAATCAGCAAGGTCAAGACCGCTCGCTGGAACGTGGGCGCGCTGCCCTCCTTCTGCGGCGGCTTGGGAGCCAAGGCCACCTCTAAGGCACGCTGCCCTTTGGCCTTCCAGCTCTACAACGTTTGTCGCGAGACACCACTGCTCCGGCTCATCTGACTGACTTCTCCATACCTGCCCTCATGGGCCAGTAACGTGCTGGCCCACTGGACTCGTTGGCTCACTGTGCTAGAATGTGCATGAATCATTGGTTCCTCCCTGGGGTGGGTAGTCGCGTTTTCTGTGTGCTACCATACCTTCCAGGGAGTTCTTTGGCAACGCTTTCCTTTCACTTTGTCAAGTTCTTTTGTTCTTTTTTGAACCTTGCCTAAAGGAAAAATAAATGGCCCGGCCAGGGAAGAACGTGGAGAGCTTGATGGCCGTCGTCGTCTTGCCCGAGCCAGGGCCCGCATTCACCACATATTTGCCGCGACCGGACCGGGCCGCCTCAAATATGCGCTCCTGGAACTCGCTGGGCTGCAAGTTCTGGATCTTCTCAACAAACCGACGCAGCTCCTCTTGCTGCTCCTCACTCAACTCGCGCTTCTTTCGCTGGTAGCCCGGCTTGTCCCGCCTCGTGCGTGTTGTCGGCATGGCCTGCTCCTTGATTGCACATCAGCACATCAGGACATAATATCATCCTGGTAAAAATATATTTTATCCTGGTGAAATTGTCAAGTGGTTGAGGCACGAATTTCGCCGGCGCTGCCAAAAGTTGGGAAATTTTCCCCAATCGTCAACCACCAGACGCGTGACGATTTGCGTTCTACATGATAAGCTGACAGAAAAGGTACATCGTCACTGCCTAGTAGTCAGTCCCGATTAGCTTTATTAAGCTGGCTAGAGAAGAGACAAGGCTGTTGCATTGTCGGGAATAAAAAGAGACTCTCGTGAATATGAAGGAATAGAACCACCATCAACTCACGAGAGGAATCCTATGCAGATGACAACAATTTCCGTGAATTCGCCTATCAGGTGGAGAGAGCCTTATCCTCTCTTGCTGCTTGATCGGAGCATCTTTGGCTATGTCGACTTTACAACATATTAGCCATCTGTGTCAACCTATTGACACAGATGGCTAATATGTTGTATCATAGGATTGATACAGATGGCAGGCAGCAACTATGATGGCAAGCCAGAACAAGTAACTATCATGGCAATGCACTATCAGTTAGCTGCGGCAGCCAGGGATGGCGTCATAACGATCCAATTCACTGTTAGGGAGCATGCCATGCAGATAATCTTCGTTATCTTAACGCTGGCTTTCCTCTTCTTGCTGGGAACCTTTCTCATCTTCTACAACCTGCGCCCTTCTAATCTGGCAGAAAAGGTTGGCAAGGGAAGTCGGGAATTCTACAGATCCTACGGTGCATACTGGAGGAATCATCTTCTCAACTGGCATGTCGTTGACCAGCAGGGTGATGCCTCAGCCGTACTCAAGGAAGTCATCACCTCCTGGGAGTTGATCGATGCTCCATACGGAGTTGCTACCGGGATCACCATGGTGCTCTATGCATTGAGCTACTCTCTCTTGCTCTGGCTTAGCAAAGGGGCGATTCTAGAGAATACGAGACTCTTGTTTGCTTTGTGGGTTGTCTTCTGGATGGGTTTAGTGTTCGGTGGTAGCCTGGGCTATGCTATTGGTTTCAAGCGTGCCAAGCAGGAGGGTCACCGCAAGGTCGCCTATGCTGATCTGCGGCAGCGGTACCTCTCCGACTATCGCTCAAGCGAGTTCCGTTGGCTGCTCAGGCTTTTTGTGACCCTGAATGTTGTCCTGCTCCTGGTTCTTCCATTTCTGCTCGGGCTACAGCCGCCGACTTACAGTGATGCATGGGAAGGAGTCATTATCGTGTTTGTGCTCTTCATTGTAGGGGAGGCCTTCATGACACGTATCGCCCTGATGCCGCGCCTGGTAGTGACAACTGATCCTACAGTAGCGCAGCGTGCTGATGATCTGCTGCGCGCACTGGTGATTGGTGAGATCCACTCGAAGGTGCTCCAAGGAATAGGGTTTCTCCTCTTTGTACAATGGTTCCTGCTTTATAGATGGCTTCTCTCCTCTCCTGTATTCGTTGCCATCCAGATCATCATAACAGTACTCTGGCTTCTTTGCTTCATTCCCACCAGTTTGCGCACACGCGACAAAGGGCGTCTTGGAGGCAGGATTACTGGCTGGCCATGGAGCAGGATGGTGTCTGCATGAACACTCCCCTTTTGCTTCTTAATCACAGCAGTCCTGTGCCACCCTATGAGCAGATCCGTTTGCAGATCTGCACGCTGATAGCCTCGGGACAATTGCTCGCGGGAGATCAGTTGCCTTCTGGGCGGCAACTCGCGCATGATCTTGGAGTAGCACCAAATACAGTGGTGCGCGCCTATAACGAATTGGAACGAGAAGGTTGGGCGGTTACTTCCACTCGTCGAAGTGTTTCAGTAGCTCCTCGCCCTCTTATTGGCATCCAGGAAGGACGTAGACAGAAATTAGAGCAGGCAGTGTCTCAATTACTTGTAGTTGTTCACCAACTTGGAGCAAGCGCCGAAGAAGTGCAAGATGAGATTAACCGGCAATGGGGTATGATAAATAAAAGGCTGCTGCGTGATAAAGAGGAATTGACGCGATAGTCAAAAAAGGAACGTGGGCAGTGCGAGTGACTTTGCAACAGCCCTGAAAAACTTCTCTTGTCTCCTTGTACAGTTAACAGAAACTCTGTAATATACTCGTTGGGCAGGAGAAGTCCTCCCTCTCAACCGATGTGAGAGAGGCTTGGATGTCCAAACGCCAAAAGGAGAGACCATTCCATGACTATTTTTGCCGTCACCGATTGCAGTAATGATAGCCAGCTTCGAGACTTCATCAACCAGGCGAGCGATGGGGACACGATCATCTTTGCGTGCTCCGGCACGGTTACGCTCACCAGCCAGCTTCTCATCAAGGGGAAAGGTCAGACCAAGAGTGGTCTGACCCTGGACGGCAATGGGGAAGCTGTAGTTGTGGATGGAGGCAAGCACCTGGGCGTGCTGCTGGTCGAGGACATGCGATTGACGCTGAAAGGATTGATGATTGCCAACGGGAACGCGGAGCAGGGTGGGGGCCTTTTCAATACGGGAGGCGAGGTGACCATCACGAACTGCACCTTCTGCGGCAATGAGGCGACCGGAAGCGGTGGGGGCATCTCTAACAAAAAAGGCGAAGTGACCATAAGCCACTGCACCTTCTTCGGAAATTCAGCCCAGCATGGCGGCGGCCTTCTGAACGAAGGCAGAGTCAGCATCACGAACTGCACTTTCTGTGGCAATGAGGCAAGAGCTTGGGGAGGCGGCCTGTATAACAACTCCGGGGGTGATGCGACCCTGAGCCACTGTACCTTCGCTCACAATACCGCTACCATAGGTGGGGGATGGGCCACAGGCTTCCCCCCTATCCGAGTGAGTGCAACCATTGTGGCGAACAACCTAGCGAAGTTCAGGTGGAATAATAGTGAAGGCGCGATAAGCCATCTGGGATTCAACCTGGAAGGGGGTGCCGGTGGTTTCAGTAGCATGCCCACTGACCAACAGACCACCGATTCCATACTCGATCCCGCTGGACTGCAAAACCACGGTGGACCCACGCAGACACTCTCCTTGCAAGCAGGCGGTCCAGCTATAGGAGCCGTCACGGATACTACGCTGTGCCCAGACACCGATCAGCGTGGCTGGCTGCGCCCGGAAGGTCTCACCTGCTGTGATATTGGGGCTTATCAGTCCTCGTATCTCGCCCCTCCAGCACCCCCTTCTCCCTGAAAGCGGAAACGCAGACACCCTCATCACGGAGGTGTCTTGCTTTGCGACCCCTCGGCAGGTCACATGAGTAGAGGGGCCACCGGCTTCTCCATTGTTGTCTGTACAAGAGAAGTTTTTTATCGCAATGGATACTTTCAATAAGTGTCACCTATCATGTGAGTCGGTGTCCCCGCGAAAGCTTCACTGGTGTTTTTGCTTCATCGTGAACAATTAGACAAACGATCCTGTTTTTACTTCTCCCGCGCGGTCGTACGAGGCAACGATGACGCCGCGTGGCGAAGTTTTCGCTTCGCGCAATGTAAATGCTGCCGTAGTGGTGCCTTAAGCGCTTGCCCATGCCGAGCGTGATCGGGAATATTTTCAACCACAGCTCGTCCACCAAGTCGTGCTTCAAAAGAGTTTGGATGAAGTTACCGCTGCCGTGGACTTGTAATTCAGGCCCGTCTTGCTTCTTGAGCTTTTTAATCTCCTGGACAACATCGCCAGATATGAGCGTAGAATTGCTCCAGTCGAGCTTGAGGGGTGTTTTTGAGGCAACGTATTTCTTTGCGTTATTGAGTCCGGCCGCACTGGGGTCTTTCTGGTAGGGCCAGTATCCCGCGAATATCTCATAGGTCTTCCTGCCAAGCAATAAGTCAAAAGGCCTGCTCATTTGCTCGGTCATTGTCTTGCCCAGGAAGTCGTCAAAGTAAGGAACAGTCCACCCGCCAGACGTGAAGCCGCCAGTCGGGTCCTCCTCTGGCCCGCCGGGAGCTTGCATGACGCCGTCAAGCGTTATGAAAGATAGGACGATAATTTTTCTCATCAAAAACACTCCTTTCAATCGTTGGGTGATGGGGGAAAGGCGGTACCGCCAAGTCTCTCCCATGGATCTCGTGCTTCATGCGTGAAGACAAAGATCTGCGCGTTTCTACTCTGCTCGTCGGCGAACGAGAGGCCCTGTCTACAAGCGTGCGGCGAAGCTGGGGGAGTCGCCTTTAGCCCAACCTCGTCTGTGATGCTTGAGCCTTCTCCTGGCTCAGATTCCGTGGATTGTTCTCGTCTCCTGTAGCCCACCCCGACCAGCGCCCGGCGTGCTGGCTTTCGCCAACTCCATCGGCAGATCGCTTTCCACCTTTATCATCCTGCTTCAGCTGTCTGATGCTCCTCTCTTGCGCATCAGGGATGGAGCTCTGGTCGTCTGGTCACAGAGCGAGACGCTCGGTGCCTCTTGAGAAGCATAGCATGCGGACCCGAAAAAAACTTCTTCCATCTTGCTCTTTACTTCCCAAAGAGGTGCGAGCACGTGCTGATCTGATCTTCCTTGAGACACCGTTCGAGATGGACACCTTACTTGACCTGATCAGACACGTTCTTGAAGAGTGCTAACGCGAGCTTCTCTTTTCCCCCTCCAATTTACAAGCCGTCGATGGAAGAAGCCAGATGGGGAGCGGTTTGTCTACGGAATGCGTGTACCAGTGCTCAAGATTCGGGGCAAAACCTGCTCACATTCCAGGGCATTTACCACAAACACGACCTGGAAAAGTTATGCGAGAAAAAGAAACAGCATATTCTTCAACGATGCCACTCTTCAGGCGGCTTGAGGAAATCCTCTGGAAAATTTACGTGAGAGAAATACGAAAAATATTCTGAGAAACGTCAGTTTCCACCTGTTAGAGGAACTGACAAAGCAGGCATTTTAGACAAAATCCTTCCTTTACTTTGCGATCCATGACACCTTACGTAGCGATACCCCTACTTGTCAATTTTTTTCACAATTCACCCATTTCATGATCAAATTTACAGGATGACACCATCTTCCAGAGCCGGACGAATGATCGTCAATCGGGTGTGTGCTTGTGCTCGTTGGTCCTCTGAAAGGGCCGTAAGCGGGGCAGGTGGTTCCGTCATGACAAGCTCTCCCAGAAACAAGGAACCACTAGGATGCTCTCCTTCCCAGTATAGCCGACCGCTCACCTAATTGTCAAAATTCCGTGAGCGGAATTCCAAAATTTACAGCCTGGCCAGTCTGTGTGACAGCTACCCCGGGGTCACACTCGCTGCGCCGATCCGGGTGAGAGCCAGGCCTGCTGTATCCAGTCAGCATATGCCAGCGTGCTGCCGCTCTTCTTATGCTGGTGCTGGAGACGCCGTACGAAGTCGCCGATATCGCCGTCAGCGTAGAGCGGTTCGTCGCTGCGGATAAAGGCCAGCTCCTCCACGGTAAACTCCAACTGATTCTCCAGGGTCGAGAAGAAGTACGCCATGCGCTTCTTGACGCCCCGCGCATGGGCGGCAACAGCAAAGGCCGCTTCGAGCTGCTGGCCGAACCAGCCGTTCTGGAAGCCGCTGAAGATCTGCGTTGAGGCAAAGTAGATTTTTGTTGCCCGCGTAATGTCCGACTGCACGAATTTCTGGTTGTCGCCGAGCTGCTGGGCATACATTGCGATGTAGCGCAGCAGTGGCTCCGGTGGGACCCTCCGAGGCCGCTGGTTCTTCTTCGGCTTCTGGCTGCGGCTCGTTGGGGCAGGCTGCGGCTCTCCGCCCAGTTCGCCGCGCTCCCGCATCTCCAGCAGCGCTGCCGCCATCGCGTAGGGATCGCGCTTCAATTCTTCTATATTGTACTCTATTGCATCTTTTGCCCGATCCGCGCGGCCAGTTTCTATTGGGGTGGGGGGATTCGATTGTTTCGATTTCGATTGCGATTGTGTCTCTTCTATTCCTTCATGCGTTTCAGTTGCCTGATCCGTTATTGGATTTCCTATAGCCGTGCCGACTACATCTCCGAAGCCGCTCGAAATCGAATCTTTCTCTGATAAATTCTCCTCATTTCTCGATCCTCGATATGCCGAAGAAGTTTTATCAGGACCATTGGAAGAAAGATTCGTCTTTTGGTCAGATGTTCCAGGCGCTTGCACGCTCTGGTGTGAGACTGTAGGCTGCTCCGGCAGGTCTTCCCAGCCTTCCTGATCCTCCGGGCGCACACACTGATAGTAGAGGTGAACCGGCTGGACTTTGGATTTGCGGCCTGGCTTCCTGCACTCGAGAAGCCGCCGGTAATGGTCAAAGCGCAGCACTTTGGCGAGCAGGCGCGGATCGTCCAGCATGAGGTCGATCTGGTCCCGTGAGGCAGGAATGTACTCGTCCGAGTGCGTCCACAGGTGATACTCGTGGGCCAGCGCATAGAGGGCCGTGAAGTCCTTCACGGTCACAGCCTCATCCTTGGACGAACCATCCTCCTGCTTGACGGGCAGGCGGGCCGCATACTTCCGCATGAGCTGCCGGGCTTCGAGTTCCTGGAAGTCAAGCTCAATTTTGCGTACACCCGGCTTGACGCGGCTAGCCAGCCGAGTTGTACCGACATAGCACACATTATCGGGTGCCTGGTAATCCACGGCGTAGTGCCAGGTGCGCCAGAGGGCATATGGCAGGATCTGCTGGATGATCGTGTCGAGGTAGCGCTCGCCTGCGTAGCCTGCGAATTCCGGGTAGAGGTATGTATTCGGTGGCTCCTGGGCATCGCCGCCATTCTGCTGTTCGGGGGGCTTCTCAAGAAGAGCGGTGTCACTCATGAGCCACCTCCTCCCTCGTTCCAACGATCTGTAGCTAAATGGCTATAGGAAAGTGCGTGCTGATGACACCATACCACTGTACAAAAGATGTTTCCATGCACGTTCCTTCTTGTGCTTTGCCAGGATTAGATTCCAGCGTCGCCGTATTAAGTTGCCACATTTGAGCTTGATTGGTAGAGCTTAAAATGAGAGCTTCGCCAGAATATTTTGCCGAAAGTGCAGATTGCCATTTCTGAGTTGCTACAAATTCAACTTGAGATTGGCTCTTCCGCGACTTTGGTGAAGCGGGCTGGCTTGATGCAGGGTGATATACTGAAATGTCTGATTGCAGACGAGAGCGATCCCTAAGTTCGGAGTCTTTGATATCATGTCCTCATCCCCCTTACTTCCTCTTCCAGCAGGATTAGAAATGGCTACCATCGAGACCAGTGATGACCTGCTGGTAGTACATGTCGTTTCGACAAAAGTAAAAGTGTATTGTCCACTCTGTTTTTGTCTTGCCAAACGCCGCCATAGCCGCTATACACGTGTAGTGGCAGACCTGCCCTGTGCAGGCTTCCGAGTCCAACTCAGGTTGCAGATGCGCAAGTTCTTCTGTGATAATGCTCACTGTTCCCGCAAGATCTTCACAGAACGGGTTCCGGCTTTCATTGAGCCGTGGGCACAGACAACGGTCCGTCTACGTCAGGCGTTACAAGCCCTTGGAACGGCGACGTGTGGCGAGTTAGGAACGCGTTTAGCCACCCATCTGGGCATTCGCATCTCTGCGGCCACGATCCTTCGTCGTATCATGGCACTGCCCTCTGCACCTGTGGAAGCGGTGTCGCATCTGGGCATAGATGACTTCGCCTTGCGTCGTGGAAGAAACTACGGGACCATTTTGGTCGATTTACAACGTCACCAGGTGATCGATCTGCTCCCCGACCGCAAGGCGGAAACGGCGAAAGCGTGGATACGCGCTCATCCTGAAATCAAGCTGGTCAGCCGCGATCGCGCTGGAGATTATGCGACGGCAGCACGTCAAGGAGCTCCCCAAGCGGTTCAGACCGCCGATCGATTTCACCTTGTGAAAAATCTAGCAGAAGCGGTAGAAAAAGCGCTGGTGCATTGTCGCGCAGAGCTACAAAAAGGCCCGATGGAGAAACGCGTTGCAAAAGCCGAGGCGCCAGAAGAGCCTCTCCTGTCCCTTTTGGCCTCCGATGGGCAGGTCTACTCGGCTCATCAAACAGAACGGTATGAGCGCTATCAACACGTGATGGCTCTGCACAAGCAAGGGATGAAGGTCAGGGAGATTGCCAAACGAGTCGGCCTGGGTACACGAACCGTCCAACGCTGGCTCACCTCTGATGACTATCCTGAAACCCAGTATCATACACGACGCCATCGCAGTCGTTTCGATGCGTACGCTGCGTATGTGCAACAACGCTGGGATGGCGGATGTCATAACATCCAACAGATTTGGCGTGAAGTGAAAGCTCAGGGGTATCCTCATTCAGATCGTGCGCTGCGAGCTCACCTCGAACCACTTCGTGGGAAGGT
>WNEZ01012679.1_pt1 | contig 10490 bp, 6 predicted proteins | sample 5400521 | NCBI WGS metagenome assembly WNEZ01 (sample SAMN13153339, study PRJNA577476) | soil metagenome | isolation source: 120 cm saprolite under Douglas fir tree site 2 hole 1 replicate 1 | place: USA:California | collected 2015-04-18
TGCCCCGCTCCGACTTCGCGCGCGACATCTTGCACCTGTACGGGATCGTCACCTGGGTCGCCGTCGGCATCGCGCTGGTCGTGGGTATCGCGCTCGCGTGGATCATCGTCCGCTTCCGCGACCGGCCGGGCGCTCCGCGGGTGCCGGCTCAGACGCGCGGCCACAGCCTGCTCGAGATCTCGTGGACGATCGCCCCCGCGCTCGTCCTGCTCGCGATCGCGATCCCGACGATCCAGGTGATCTTCCGGACGCAGGCGGCGCCTCCGCGCGACGCGCTCGAGATCACGGTGCGCGGGCGCCAGTGGTGGTGGGAGTTCCGCTACCCGACCTTCGAGGTCGTCACGGCGAACGAGCTGCACGTGCCGGCCGGACGACCGGTGGCGCTCACGCTCCAGGGTCCCGACGTGATCCACAGCTTCTGGGTGCCGCAGCTCGGGGGTAAGCGCGACGTGGTTCCCGGGCGCCTGAACCGGCTGATCTTCACCGCCGACACCCCGGGCGAGTACCGAGGCCAGTGCGCCGAGTTCTGCGGCGTCTCGCACGCCAACATGGGCATGCGGGTCATCGTCGACGCGCCGGACGCGTTCGCGCGATGGGTCGCCGCGCAGAAGACCGAGCCGGCCGAGCCGGCCGGGCTCGCCGCGGAGGGCAAGGCGATCTTCTCGGCAAGCGCCTGCGTGGGCTGCCACACGATCCGGGGGGTGTCGAGCGGGGCGCTCGGTCCCGACCTCACCACGTTCGGCAGCCGCCATACCCTGGCGGCCGGACTCCTCCCGGCTACCGTCGAAAACGTCGCCGCGTGGCTCAAGAATCCGCCGGCCCTGAAGCCGGACGCGAAGATGCCGGCGTTGGGCCTCACGGACGACCAGGCGCGCGCCGTCGCGACCTACTTGATCGGACTCAAGTGATGAGTGTCCCGTCCTCGGGTCGCGTCCTTCATGGGCATCCCTCGGCCCTGCCCGGGGCCGAGACGACGGCGACGGTGCTCGGCTGGCTCACGACCGTCGATCACAAGCGGATCGGCATCCTCTACGGCGTGACGGGCTTCGCGTTCTTCCTGCTCGGCGGGCTCGAAGCGCTCCTGATCCGGCTCCAGCTGGCGGTCCCGCACAACACGGTCGTGAGCGCCCACGCCTACAACGCGCTCTTCACGATGCACGGCACGACGATGATCTTCCTGGCGATCATGCCGTTCAACGCGGCGTTCTTCAATTATATGGTGCCGCTCCTGATCGGCGCGCGCGACGTCGCGTTCCCGCGCCTGAACGCGCTCTCCTACTGGATCTTCCTCGCGGGTGGGCTTCTCCTGAACGCGAGCCTGCTCGCCGGGACCCCGCCGGACGTCGGATGGTTCGGGTACGCCAACCTGACCTCGAAGCACTACGCGCCCGGCCCCGGCGTCGACTTCTGGATCTTGAGCCTGCAGATCCTGGGTGTCTCGTCGGTGATCGCGGCCATCAACTTCATCGTCACGATCCTCAACATGCGCGCGCCGGGCATGACCATGATGCGCATGCCGGTGTTCGTGTGGATGAGCCTGGTCGTGCAGTTCCTGATCGCGCTGGCCTTCCCGCCGATCACGGTCGGCCTGATCTTCCTGCTGTTCGACCGCTTCTTCGGCACGCACTTCTACGACGTGGCCGCGGGCGCCGACCTCCATCTCTGGCAGCACCTCTTCTGGATATTCGGCCACCCCGAGGTCTACATCTTGATCCTCCCCGCGTTCGGAATCGTCTCCGAGGTGCTCCCGACCTTCGCTCGCAAGCCGCTCTTCGGCGCGCCCGTCGTCATCTACTCGGGCGTGCTGATCGGCTTCTTCGGCTTCGGGGTCTGGAGCCACCACATGTTCGCGGCCGGCATGGGGCCCGTGGCGGACTCGGCGTTCTCGATCGCGACGATGCTCATCGCGATCCCGACGGGCGTGAAGATCTTCAACTGGCTGGCGACCCTCTGGGGCGGCACGATCCGAACGACGACCGCGCTCCATTTCGCGGTCGGCCTAGTCGGGCTCTTCACCATCGGCGGCCTCTCGGGCGTCATGCACGCCTCGCCGCCCGTCGACCTCCAGCAGACGGACAGCTACTTCGTCGTCGCGCACCTGCACTACGTCCTGATCGGCGGGAGCCTCTTCGGGCTCTTCGCGGGCGCCTACTACTGGTGGCCAAAGATGACGGGCCGGCTTCTCGGCGAGCGCCTCGGCCGGCTCCAGTTCTGGGTGCTCTTCACCGGCTTCAACCTCGCGTTCTTCCCGCAACACTACCTCGGCGCGCTCGGGATGCCGCGCCGCATCTACACGTATCCAGCCGACGTGGGCTGGACCGCCGGCAACTTCGCCTCGACGATCGGAGCGTTCGGTATCGGCGTGGGCGTGTTCCTCTTCATGGTCAACGCTTGGCGAAGCCTTCGTCGTGGGCCGCCGGCGCCCGCGGACCCCTGGGACGGTCGCACGCTCGAGTGGCGGACGTCGTCGCCGCCACCGGCGCACGATTTCGACGCGATCCCGCCCGTCTACGGCCGCGACTCCTACTGGCGGGAGAAATACGGTCCCCGTCGCGGCCCCGCAGCCGGTGCCGCCGCGCCCGCGGCAAGCGCCCCCGGCGGTGGGATCCACGCACCGATTCACCTGCCCGCGGCATCGCACTGGCCGATCGTGGTCGCGCTCGGGCTGGGCATCGCGGCGGTCGGTGCCCTCACTCACGTCGCGGTCGTTCTGGTCGGCGTCCTCGTGACGGTCTGGGGCATCTTCCGTCTGGCCCTCGAGCATCACCGGACGGCGGCGCACGCGGACCAGACGGGCGTGCTGGGTCTCGACCACCGCAAGATGGCGATGTGGGTCTTCCTCGGCTCCGAGTGCTTCTTCTTCGGCACGCTCGTCGCGACCTACCTCGCGTACAAGGGCCGGAGCGTCGTCGGTCCCGCGCCGCATCAGATCCTCAACATCCCGATCACGACCCTCTCCACGTTCGACCTCCTGATGTCGAGCCTGCTCATGGTGCTGGCGCTCGCCGCCGTGCAGCGCGGCGATCGCCGGCAGGCGCGGCTCTGGCTCTTCGGGACGGCGGCCTTCGGTCTCATCTTCCTCGGCTTCCAGGCCTACGAGTTCACAGAATTCGTCCACCGCGGATTCACGTTGCAGCAGAACCTGTTCGGCTCGACGTTTTTCGTGCTCACCGGGCTCCACGGTACGCACGTCGCCATCGGGGTGCTCTGGCTGCTCGCCCTCTGGGTGCTCGCGCTGCGGGGGCGGCTCGGCGTCGCCGACGCTGTCAAGGTCGAGATCGCCGGGCTCTACTGGCATTTCGTCGACGTCGTGTGGATCGCCATCTTCACCCTCGTCTATCTCCTTCCGTGACGGAGGCCCAACCGTGAGCGACGAGCATCGAGACGGCGAGCATCCGACGGTCGGGACCTACGTCAGAGTAGCGCTCGTGCTGACCGTCGTGACGGCGCTCGAGGTCGGCGTGATCTACGTCCGACGGCTCGCGCCGATCGTCGTGCCGCTCTTGCTCGCCATGTCGGCGGCCAAGTTCGCGCTCGTCGCGCTCTTCTTCATGCACCTGAGATACGAGTCGCGCGTGCCCGCGTTCCTGTTCGTGGGGCCGTTGCTCCTCGCGTCCGGGCTCGCGGTGGCGCTGATGACCCTGACCGGCGCCTTTCTGGTGTTCGGTCGCTGATGGACCCGGCGCCGCCCTTCACGTGGACGTCGGGTGAGGTCCACGCCGATGTCGTGCTCGGGGTGGGTCTCCTGGCGCTGGCTTACGCGGTCGCGTGGACGCGGGGCCCGCGCGACGCCGGCCCCCGGCAACCGGCGCTCTTTCTCGCCTCGCTGCTCGTGCTGCTCGTCGCGCTGAACGGCCCGCTGCACGACCTGAGCGACTACTACCTCTTCAGCGCCCACATGGTCCAGCACCTACTCCTGACTCTCGTCGTCCCGCTGCTGCTGCTGGCCGGCACGCCCGGGTGGATGGCCGACGCGCTCGTCGGGCGCCTCGATCGCCGACGCCTGCTCGCCCCGGCCCGCGCCGCGACCCGCCCGGTCGCGGCGCTCGGCCTCTACGCCGTGGCGCTGATCGGCTGGCACCTGCCGGCGCCGTACGAGGTCGCGCTCGAGCATCACACCTGGCACGTGGTCGAACACCTCGTCCTGATCGCGACCGCGCTCCTCGCGTGGTGGCCGGTGCTGTCGCCGTCGGCGCTGCTCCCGCGCCTCCACTACGGGACCCAGATCCTCTACCTCTTCGCGTTCGGGCTACCGATGACGGTGGTGGCCGCGATGATCACCGGCGCCGAGCAAACGCTCTATCCCTTCTACGCGGCCGCGCCGCGACTCTTCGGTCTCACCGCGCTCGCCGATCAGCGCCTGGGCGGGCTCATCATGTGGGTACCGGCGAGTTTGATTCCCCTGCTCGCGTTCACCGTCGTCTTTTTCCGCTGGGTTTCTGCCGAGACCGACGATGAGGAAGCGGGCCTCATCGAGGGCCCTCTGCTATGATGAACTACTCATGAACATCTGCGTGGTTGGCGCCGGTTATGTCGGACTCGTGACCGGCGCCGTCTTTGCCGATCTCGGCAACGAGGTCGTGTGCGTCGACAACTTGGCCGACAAGGTCGACGCACTCCGGGCCGGTCGCCTTCCCATCTACGAGCCGGGCCTCGAGGAGATGGTGGCGCGAAACGTGGGCGACGGCCGCCTGTCCTTTACCACCGACCTAGCGGCCGCCGTCCGGAAATCCGTGATCGTCTTCATCGCTGTCGGTACGCCCCCGAAGGTCGACGGCCAGACCGATCTCAGCGCCGTCGAGGCGGTGGCGCAGGAGATCGGCCGGGCGATGGACCGGTACACGGTAGTGGTCAACAAGTCGACGGTCCCTGTCGGCACCGGAGAGTTCGTCCGAGAGGTGATCGAGCGCCATCAGCGGCAGCCCGTGTCCTTCGACGTCGTTTCGAATCCGGAATTCCTCCGGGAGGGCTCCGCGATCGAGGACACACGCCGTCCCGACCGGATCGTCATCGGCGCCCCGACGCAGCAGGTTGCGATGACCCTGCTTGAGCTGTATGCGCCGCTCGAGCGCCCGATGATCATCACCGACGTGCCGTCGGCGGAGATGATCAAGTACGCTTCCAATGCCTTCCTCGCAACGAAGATCTCGTTCATCAACGCGATCGCGAACATCTGCGAGCTCGCTGGCGCCGACGTCACCCAGGTCATGAAAGGGATGGGGCTCGATGCGCGGATCGGCGCGGCCTTCTTGCAGGCGGGCCTCGGTTACGGCGGTAGCTGCTTTCCGAAAGACACGGACTCACTCATCCACACCGCAGCGACTCTCGGCTACCGATTCGACATCCTACGCGCCGTCGTCGACGTCAACGCTCGACGCGCCGAACACTTTGTGTCGATGATCGACCGAGCCCTGGCGCCGATGCACACGCGGCGTATCGCGGTCCTGGGTCTCGCGTTCAAGCCCAACACCGACGACATGCGAGAGGCGAAGTCTGTCGAGGTGATCTCGCGACTCGTCGAGCTGGGGGCGACGGTCTCCGCATACGACCCTGTCGCCATGACAAATGCCCGGAAGATGCTGCCGACGGTGGTTGAGTACGCCGATTCCCCGTACACGGCGGTGACCAATGCCGACGGGGTCGCGCTCCTCACGGAATGGAACGAGTTCAAGTTTCTGAACCTGGAGCGTTTGCGGACGGTGATGCGACGTCCGGTCGTCTTCGATGGGCGGAACCTCTGGGAGGCGGAGCGGATGCGGCGCCTGGGCTTCGAGTACTACTCGATCGGGCGCAAGCCCGTCCGTCGATCGTAGGATTTTCGATGCGGGTGCTGGTCACCGGTGGAGCAGGGTTCATCGGCTCGCATCTCTGCGAATTCTTCCTCAGCAAGGGCTGGGACGTCGTCTGCATGGACGACTTCGTCACCGGGTCACGGGGCAACGTCGGCCCTGTCGAGTCGCGACGCGGCTTCACGCTCGTTGAACACGACGTTACCGAATACATCCGGCTCGACGGACAGCTCGACTGGGTGCTGCACTTCGCCAGCCCTGCGTCCCCCCGCGACTACCTCGAGCTGCCCATCCAGACGCTGAAGGTCGGAGCGCTCGGCACGCACAACGCGCTCGGACTGGCCAAGGCGAAGGGCGCGCGATTCCTGCTCGCCTCGACCTCGGAGGTCTACGGCGATCCACTCGTGCACCCTCAGCGAGAAGACTACTGGGGTCACGTCAACCCCGTGGGGCCGCGCGGCGTGTACGACGAGGCCAAGCGGTTCGGCGAAGCAATCACCATGGCGTACCACCGCACCCACGGTATCGATACGCGCATCGTCAGGATCTTCAACACCTTCGGACCGCGCATGAGGCTCAACGACGGGCGCGCGATCCCGGCCTTCATGAGCCAAGCGCTCACCGGAGCACCCATCACCGTCTTCGGCGACGGCTCGCAGACGCGCTCGTTCCAGTACATCAGCGACCTTCTCGAGGGTCTCTGGCGGCTCATGCAGGCACCGGTGAACGATCCGGTCAACATCGGCAATCCGCACGAGATGACCTTGCTGGATCTTGCCAAGCGCATCATTCGACTCACCGGCTCCCGCAGCGAGATCGTGTTCCGCTCGCTTCCGGTCGACGACCCCAAGGTTCGCCAGCCCGATATCGGTCGGGCCCGTGCCCTGCTCGGGTGGGAGCCGCGCGTCGATATCGACGAAGGATTGCGGCGCACCGTCGACTGGTTCAGGGAGAAGCTACGCTCATGAGGGTTCTCGTCACAGGCGGCGCCGGCTTCGTCGGCTCTCACGTTGTAGACCGCCTGCTCGCGGACCGGCACGCGGTCGAGGTCGTCGACAATCTCACCACGGGCCGGCGTGAGCGGGTGCACCCATCCGCCAGATTCCACTTCTGCGATCTCCGCGATGCCCGGCTGGATGCGGTGGTGGCGGACGCACGGCCCGAGGTCGTGGTCCATATCGCCGCGCAAGCCGCGGTCTCCCGCTCGGTGGCGGACCCGTATTTCGACGCGAGCGTCAACGTGCTGGGGACGATCGCGCTGCTCGAGGCGTGCCGGCGCAACAGAGTCCGCCGGGCTGTCTACACGTCGACGGGTGGCGCGGGCTACGGGGATACGTCCGTCCTGCCGACCCCGGAAGATCATCCCCTCCGGCCCGCCTCTCCCTACGGCGTGTCGAAGATCACCGCCGAGCGGTATCTCGAATGCTGGGCCGGGCTGACCGGCGGCCGCGGGCTGACGCTTCGCCTGGCGAACGTCTATGGCCCGCGCCAGGATCCCGCCGGCGAGGCCGGCGTCATCGCGATCTTCGCGTCGCGACTGCTCGCCGGCGCTCCCTGCGTCGTGAACGGCGACGGGGAGCAGACGCGCGATTACGTCTACGTCGGCGACGTCGCCGACGCGATCGCGCGCGCGGTGGCGTCCACCGACATCACGGGCATCGCGAACATCGGCACCGGAGCCGAAACGACGGTCAACGAGCTCTATCGGCGGCTGGCGCGCCTCGCCGGCGTCGGTCGCGCCGCGGAGCACGGCCCGGCCAAGCCCGGCGAGCAACGCCCGACCATGATCGACGAAGAACTGAAAGCGATCCTCGCCTGCCCGGCGTGCAAGGGCGATCTCCTCTTCGAGGAGACACGGATCATCTGCCCCGCCTGCCGCAAGGCCTACCCCATTCGTGACGGAATTCCCGTGATGCTCATCAGCGAAGCCGAACCCTGGTCGCCCGGTAGGTAATGGCCGACGGCCGGGCCCTGCAGGCGGTGATCCTGGCCGGCGGTCAGGGCACGCGCCTGCGACCCCTGACGCTCGCGCGGGCGAAGCCCGTCGTTCCGCTCCTGAATCGCCCCTTCCTCGCGTACCAGCTCGCGCTGCTGCGGGCGCACGGCGTCTCCGACGTCGTCCTGGCGTGCTCGTACCGCGTGGAGGACGTGCGCGCGGCCCTCGGCGACGCCGAGCACCTGGGCGTCAGGCTCCGCTACGTCGTCGAGAACGAGCCGCTCGGGACCGGCGGTGGCGTCCGCAACGCCGCCGATCTGGTCGCGGGGACGCTCTTCGTGCTGAACGGCGACATCCTCACCGACCCCGATCTGACGGAGATGCGGCGCCTCCACGAGACGCGCGGCTCGCGCACGACGATCTACCTGCAGCCCGTCCCGGATCCTCGTCAGTACGGCCTCGTCGAGACCGACGCCGACGGGCGCCTCAAGGCGTTCCGCGAGAAGCCGTCCGCCGACGAGGAGATCACGACCAACACGATCAACGCGGGCATCTATCTCATCGACGCCCAGCTACTCGGCCGGATCCCGCTCGACCGTCCGAGCTCGATCGAGCGCGAGTTCTTTCCCGCGCTGATCGCCGACGGAGTTCCGTGCTTCGGCTGGTGCCCGACCGCGTACTGGCGCGACATCGGCCATCCGTCGGCGTACCGCGCCGCCCAGATCGACCTGCTCCAGGGACGCGCGGCGATGCCGTTGGCACCGCCCGGGCAGCGGCGGGACGGGAGCTGGGTCGACGGCGGCGGCACCGTCGAGCCGGGCGCTCGGATCGTCGCGCCCTCCGTGGTCGGGGCGGGCGCCGTGCTCGGCCCGCGATGTCGCGTCGGTCCCGGCACCGTGATCGGCGACGGGGCACGCATCGGCCCGGACGCGCGCGTCGAGGGCGCGATCCTGTGGGAGCGGGTCGAGGTCGGCGCGGGCGCCGTGCTCCAGGACTGCGTGGTCGGCGCGGACGTCAGGATCGGCGAGGGCGCGCGCGTGGGGCCCGAGGTCGTTCTCGCCTCTGGCACCATCGTCCCCGAACGCGCGACGCTCACCCGCTGACACGAAAAACGCCGCCGCCGGCGACTCCGATCGCCGCGACGCGGCGTGTTAGACTGAGCCGATGGTCCTGAATCGCATTCGCAATTTCTCGATCGTCGCCCACATCGATCACGGGAAATCGACACTCGCGGATCGGCTGTTGTCCCTCACCGGGACGATGGACGCCAAGAAGGCGGTCGACCAGGTGCTCGACTCGATGGACCTCGAGCGCGAGCGCGGGATCACGATCAAGGCGCACACGGTGCGCCTGCTCTACCGGGCGCGCGACGGCCACGAGTACACGCTCAACCTCATCGACACGCCGGGCCACGTCGACTTCTCGTACGAGGTGTCGCGAGCGCTGGCCGCGTGCGAGGGCGCCGTTCTCATCGTCGACGCCGCCCAGGGGATCGAGGCGCAGACCCTGGCGAACTTCTACCTCGCGAGTGACGCGAACCTCGCCATCATCCCCGTGATCAACAAGATCGACCTGCCGGCGGCCGACGTCGAGGGCACGCGCGCCCAGATCACCGAGACGCTGGACCTCGACGGCGGCGAGGCGATCGCCATTTCGGCCAAGCATGGGACGGGCGTCCCGGAGGTGCTCGAGGCGATCGTCGCCCGCATCCCGCCGCCGCAAGGCGACCCGGACGCGCCGCTCAAGGCGCTCGTCTTCGACTCGTTCTACGACTCCTACCAGGGCGTGGTCGTCCACGTGCGCCTCACCGACGGCCGCGTTCGGCCGGGGACACGCGTCCTCCTCATGTCCAACGGCCGGTCGTACGACGTCCAGCAGGTCGGCGTCTTCAGCCCGGACATGCGCCCGGTCGACGAGCTCTCGGCCGGTCAGGTCGGCTATCTGACGGCGTCGATCAAGCGCGTGGCCGACGCGAAGGTCGGCGAGACGATCACCGAGACCGCCCGGCCGACCGCGGCGGCGTTTCCCGGCTATCGGGACGCCAAGCCCATGGTCTTCGCGGGGCTCTACTCGATCGACGACACGGACTACGAGGCGCTCCGCGACGCTCTCGAGAAGCTCCGGCTCAACGATCCGGCCTTCACCTATGAGCCCGAGACCTCGCTGGCGCTGGGATACGGCTTTCGCTGCGGGTTCCTCGGCATGCTGCACATGGAGATCGTCCAGGAGCGGCTCGAGCGGGAGTTCAATCTCTCGCTGATCGTGACGGCGCCGAGCGTGCAGTACAGGGTCCTCACCACCGCGGGCGAAGTGCTCGAGCTCGACAACCCGTCCAAGCTGCCGACCCCCGATCGGATCGAGCAGATGGACGAGCCCTACGTGAAGTCTTCGGTCTTCGTGCCGACGGAGTTCATGACGGCGATCTACAAGCTCGCTCAGGAAAAGCGCGGCGAGCACCGCTCGCTCGAGTACCACGGCAAGCGCGTCCACATCCGGTTCGACTTCCCGCTCGCCGAGATCGTCGTCGACTTCTACGACCGGCTGAAGTCGATCTCGAAGGGCTACGCCTCGTTCGACTACGAGCTCTCCGAGTTTCGCCCGTCGGACCTCGTGAAGCTCGACATCCTGCTGAACGGCGACCCGGTCGACGCGCTCTCGATCATCGTGCACCGCGAAAAGGCCTACGAGAAGGGCAAGGCGCTCGTCGAGAAGCTGCGCGCGGTGATCCCCCGCCAGCTCTTCGAGGTCGCCATCCAGGCGGCGAT
>WNEZ01009697.1_pt1 | contig 10489 bp, 9 predicted proteins | sample 5400521 | NCBI WGS metagenome assembly WNEZ01 (sample SAMN13153339, study PRJNA577476) | soil metagenome | isolation source: 120 cm saprolite under Douglas fir tree site 2 hole 1 replicate 1 | place: USA:California | collected 2015-04-18
AAAAAGTAAAGACGCCAACGCTCGTCATTGTCGGCGAACACGACGCTGAATGTCCGTCGGCGCAGTCATACGAATTCTGGCATGCGTTGCGAACGTTGAATGTACCGACCCAGCTCATCATCTATCCCGGCGAAGGCCACCTCTTCATGAAACCCGAAAACCAGGCCGACCGGATGGACCAAACGGTCGCCTGGTTCGACAAATACTTGAAGTAGCGCGCTTCGTTGCGCCTCCTCACTGCGGATAGTGCAGCCGGAGCAGTTGCCGCTTGTTGCCCAGCGTCACAATGAACAACTCCGAGTAATCATCATCGGGAATTTGCACGGGTGTATCGATTCCAAGGGACTTCACGATGTCCGGGATCGTGTTGCCGTGCGCAACAACTAACGCGTTGCCGCTGAGTTGATCCAATTTTGCGATGAGCGCAGCGATGTCTTTTCCCGCAACAATTGTCGACCTAACACCGGTGGATGCCGACGTTGGCGCGGCCGTTTCCTGGGTGCGTTTGAATTCGCTCGTAAAAATCGCACTAATCCTGGCGTCCTTCAGAATCTTCGCGAGCGCCTCAGCTCGTGCGCGCCCCGCAGGGGCTAAGTCTGGATCTTTAGGATCGTTTTCCGCTTTCTCGGCGTGACGAACAATCACGACACATGGTTCCGCCGATGCGGCTGACAACGCCACGAAGATTGAGAAAAGAAGAACGAGAGCTTTCATGCAGCCAGCTTACCAGATCTGGCTAGATTGGCTTTCACTCTGATGAAACATTTGCTCTCAATTCAAGCTGCAGAAGAAGTCTGGCCACTTAAACAACCTTTTCGGATTTCGCGCGGCAGCCGGACTGAAGCGCGGCTGATAGTGGCCATTGTGGGCGACGGAGAACACATCGGACGGGGCGAGGCCGTGCCAATCAGGCGCTATAGTCAAACCACTGATTCCGCTCTGGCGCAGATCGAATCGATCAAGAACGAGAGAAACCTGGATCGCACACGTCTTCAAACATTGCTGCCGCCGGGTGTAGCGCGAAATGCATTGGACTGCGCATTGTGGGACTGGGAAGCAAAAATTTCCGGCAAACGCGTTTGGGAATTGGCAAACCTTGAAGTGCTTCCGGAAGTCGAAACGTCGTTCACGATTAGTCTGGATACGCCAGACAAAATGGCCGCCGACACAAGGACCAATGCGAACGCGCCCATTCTCAAGTTGAAACTGCGAGGCGACGATCTCGATTTTGCGCGCGTCGAAGCCGTACGCGCAGCGGGGCCTGCGCCGCGTCTGCTAGTCGACGCTAACGAATCGTGGTCGCCAGATCATTATCGAAAGATCGTTCCGGAATTGAAACGGCTCGGCGTAGAGTTAATCGAACAGCCGTTCCCTGCGAATGCTGACGAAGCGCTCGAAAAGCTGGATCATCCAATTCCAATCTGCGCTGATGAAAGTTGCCACACCGGCGCAGATCTTCCTCGCCTAACGAATCGCTACGATGTCGTCAACGTAAAACTCGATAAGACCGGCGGACTGACCGAAGCGCTGCATTTATGCGAGCGCGCCCGCGAACAAGGATTCAAATTACTGATCGGCTGCATGGTCGGGACATCTTTGAGCATGGCTCCGGCGCGTCTCCTCGCCAGCATCGCCGATTATGTCGATCTAGACGGTCCGTTACTTCTCGCGCGCGACCGGGATCACGGACTCAACTATCAGAACGGAAAGATCGACATCCACTCTCGAGAACTCTGGGGTTAGGAATTGTTCGGAAGATCGACATCCAGATTTTTCATTCGCCCTAACGGCCGAGAATCTTCATTTGTCGAAACTGCGACTCGTCCGCTTGGGAACGCGCGCGACACGGAAGCATTCACCTTATCAATGAGCCACATCGAGCTTCTTGAGTACTTCCTGGGCGTCGTGGCGAATCTCACCGCGCCGTTGCTCCGTATCGGACCAGGACGATAGAGGCGCCGCATGAGAATCCAGCATCGCCAGTGCCTTCTCGGCGTACTGACGTGCCAGGTCTTTCTCTCCATCTTTCAAATAGGCATCGGCCAGGTTATAGTGCGCGTCCGCAGAGTCCGGATAAGCGAGGAGGTTGAGCTTGAAGATTTCGATTGCCGTATTCGCATCGCCTTCGCGCAAATGGCCCGAGGCTATGATGTCGACCGTGATTTCCGGCCATAGCTGCGCTTTGGGATCTTTCTGCCGCGCCTCTGTCAGTCGCCGCGTGGCCTGCGCAACTCCGTCGGGCGTCTCAATCTGATTGAGGATTGCCGCTGATGCTACGGTATCGGCCGGCGCGTGACCCGGCGTTTTGATCAGCGTGGTCACAAACCAGTCCACGATGATGCCGGGAAGTTCCGGATGAGGTTTGAACAAGTCGGTACCGTGACCGCCTTTGGCGGGAACTTTGCCGATATCGAAGGGTTCATACCAAAGCCAGGGCGCTTCGTGCGACGCGGAGTAGTGCACGAATTTCCTGCTTGGGCTTGAGGCAGTGATGTAGAGCAATTCCATCCCTCCTACGATGGGAGGATATTCGTCGTCGTCGGCCACGACGAACAGGTCTGGCAGTTGCGACGCCTGCCGCAGGAAGTCGAGACCTTCGCGAAGGGTCTCGCCGGAAAGCAAGACCAGCGATTTCACCTCGGCGGAATGGCGCCGCGCCGTTTCGACGGAATTTTCAACGCCGATTACCCCTGCTCCTCCGATGCCTATGACATCGCGCTTTACTCCCGGCTGAGAGATCAAGTATTGAAACGCCGCGTCAAGGTCGAGAGGCCATTGCTTCTTTCTTGCCTCACCGTGGCTTTCTTGCCCACCGCTTTCGCCGTGCCCCCGACTGTCGACGGTAAGTGTGTTGATTCCCGCGGCCGCGAGTTGCCCAGCCACGTCGGCCCACTCCTTTCGTGTCCGGTTGCTTTGGTGAAATAACAGCACGCCCGGTCCTGGTTTTGGTGCAGCGAAGTAGGTTGCTTTTAGAATCGTGCCGTCAGACGACTTCAGATCAACTCCACGGCCGGCGCTTTTTGTTTCCTTTGCAAACGTCGCCACAACAAAAATCGCGACCGCTGACAATAAGAAGATTCGTAGTTGTTTCATTTGGAATGATTATCTTGAAAGTCATTTCTGATCACCTGGCCATCCTTCATCACGAAACGGACGCGTTCCAATTCGGTAATGTCGGCGATCGGATCTCCAGCAATGGCTACGAGATCGGCAAACTTCCCCGGCTCAACCGCGCCTACGCGATCCTGCCAGCCCAACATTTCCGCGGCATTCGTGGTGATGGAGCGAATCACATCGAGAGGCGGCATTCCCGCATCGCGCAACTTGACCAAGGTCCCAGCGCTCGCTTGCCCGCGCGACTTTCCCGGATAAAACCAACACATGTCCGAGCCAGCGGCGAACTTCACGCCCGACTTCAGCACTCGCTGGACCAATTGATCGTAGCTTTGTTTACGGCGTGCATTGCGACTGGCAGCGTCAGCGCGGGAGGCGGGCGAGATGACTATGCTCGGTTCAGTAATTTTTAAGTAAAAGCCGTCGTTGAACGTCGGCGTCAGGTCGAGGAAGATCCCTTTGTCGCGCATCTGCTTCAGTTGCGCGTCCGTGACTTCATTGCCATGCTCGATGGAATCTGCCCGGGCATCGATGGCGGTTTGTATGCTAACGTTGTCTACGGCGTGGACGGCAACCTTGAGGTGCTCGTGGTGTGCTTCTTCGATGACTGCTGTAAGTTCGGCAACGGTGAGATTCTCATCCGCCGTGACCTTGATCACATCAACGTTTTGGAACGCGTTCCGCCGCACCGCCTGCCGCGCCTGGTCTGCCCCGTCGATCAACAAGAATTCCTGCTGGAGGATGGCGTCACCGAGATCGGGATTCAGATTTTGGACGTACGAACCTCTGGTGATGAGTTTGCGTCCAGAAGCCAAGATCCTGGGGCCGGGGACACGGCCGCCGTTGATCCCGTCGCGCAGTTCGGTGTCTCCGTCGATGCCGGAGTGGCCGAGGTTGCGGACCGTGGTGAAGCCGCTCTCCAAGTCTTCGCGAGCTGATTGCGCGCCCATTAGCACGCGTTTGCTTGGCGACTCGATGATGGCGAGCAACATTCCCTGAGCGAACAGTCCGTTAGAATGGCGTTGCTGTTCCAGTTCCGGCGGCACAATGATGTCGAGAAATAAGTGTGTGTGACTGTCAATCAAGCCGGGAAGCAAAGTTGCGTTGCCCAGGTCGATGGTCTTGACGTTGGCGGGAGTGCGAGTCTGCACTTGAGAAGTGGGCCAACTTCCTTGATCTTGCCGTTTTCAATCAGCACTGCCGCTGGCGAAATGACATTGCGAGTCCGGGGATCGAGCAGTCTGCCAGCTCTTACGAGAGTATTCGAAGCGGGTGCCTCTGCCGCGACCCGCTCGGCAGCAATGAAGAGAACTGCCAGAACTAAGAAAATTCGTATTCGTACTTGCGCTCCTCGATTTGGAAAAAAACGATTGCGGCCCGCTGGTTCACTCATAACGGAGTGCAACCATCGGATCCACTTTCACGGCGCGGCGCGCGGGAAGATAACACGCAAGCACTGCGACACCCATGAAAAGGAAAGCGACACCGGCAAAGGTCAGAGGATCGGTCGGTCTCACGCCATAGAGCAGACCTGCCATCAAGTGCGAAACGATCACTGAGCAAACAAGTCCAACTGCAGCACCCACAATGGCGAGGCCCAATCCTTGACGCAGAACCATCCGGAGAATGTTCGATCTTGACGCACCAAGTGCGAGGCGAATCCCGATTTCCTGTGTCCGCTCGCTTACCAAATACGAAATCACTCCGTAAATCCCGAGTCCCGCAAGCAGCAATGCCGTCACCGCAAATAGTGTAATCATTTCCATAGAAAATCGTCTTTGGGCGAGAGACGCGGAAACCGTTTCGTCGAGCGTCTCCGCACCGGAGACGGGAAGCGTTGGATCGAGCGACTGGACCTGCTTACGCACTTCATCCGCGATCGCAGCAGCGTGCAAATGTCCGCGCAAAAGGATCGCGAGACGCTTTGCCCCGGTTTGGTATAAGTCCAAATAGATTTGCGGTAGATCCGCTTGCGCGAGCGATTGTGTCCTTGCGTTCGCAATCACGCCCACAACCGTAATCCACGAAGCGCCCGCTTTGACGGCCTTGAAGCGCTTGCCCAACGGATCTTCGTTAGGCCAATAACTCTGCGCCATTGCCTGATTGATCACCGCGACTTGCGGAGTGTTGTCGTTATCCAGTTCGTTGAATAAACGGCCGCGGAGCAACGGGATTTTCAGCAAATGAAAATAGTCCGGCGAAACGCTTGACCGTTCGACCACCGTGGAGTGATCGCTCTGAGCGTCGCGTCCCTCGACGGTCAAAAGGAACTGGCCCTCGGAAATTAGTTTTAGATCGCGCAGACTTTCATCTAACGGAATAGACGCCGTATCTCCGATCGCTACTTCTTCGACGCCGGACAACATTGCGCATCGGCGAATCAATTCCCGGACGAACGGCGCTTCCTGAGAAGCGGTCGCGTATTTGTCGATGCCCGGATCATTTGGGGCAGGCAATCTCGTGCGAACGCTGATGACACTTTGCGGGCTGAATCCCAACTGCACGTTCAGCAAATCCCAAAAACTCCGCAGGAGAAGGCCGGCAGCAATCATCAACACCAACGACAACGCAAATTCAGTAATCACCAGGCCGCGCCGAGTTCGTGCACGTTCGCCCGAGCCGGTTGAGACGCGGCCTTCCTGTTTGAGCGCATGATTCAAATCCAGTCGGCCAGCCTGCAACGCTGGAGCCAGGCCGAAGAGCACGCCCGAAACGACCGAAACGATGAGAGCGAAAAGTAAAACGCTCCAGCTTATCGATATTTCATTAAGTCGCGGTAAATTCTCCGGAACTAGTTGGAGCAGAAAATCTTTCAACGAGAACAGAATCGCCAAACCTGCGATTCCGCCGAAAAGAGAGAGCAGCAAACTCTCCGTCAACAACTGTCGCGTCAGTCGCGCTTGCGCCGCCCCGAGCGCGCGCCGAATTGCCATTTCGCGTCCGCGCGCGCTGGCACGGGCAAGCAGAAGATTGGCAACGTTCACACAGGCAATCAAGAGAACCAATCCGACCGCACCAAGCAGTAGAACCAGCGACTGGCGGACATTGCCAACCACCCTCTCTTTAAGCGGCACTAACTGAACCGTCCATGCGTTTGGCAGTGGATAATCGGCCGCGAATTGCTTCTGCAAAGATGCAACGAGCGCGTCCACTCGGCTCTGCGCCGTCGCAATTGTCACTCCGGGTTTGAGCCGGGCGATTGCGGTTGGAAGATTGCGCCGATTCCTCGGCGGATGATCGGATAACGGCGCGCCGTAAAAACTTGTGGCCGCCCAGACCTCGATATTTCTTTCCTCCGCTGTTCGCCCCGGCGCGTCAAATCCCGCCGGCATAACGCCGACGATCCGATACAAGTCGGTGTCCATCCGGACGCTCTTGCTCAGAATATTTGGATCGCTCCCGAACGCGCGCTTCCACAGCCGATCGCTGATGACAACTTCGGGGATTAACCCGGGTGAGTGATCGTGTGGATCGAATCCGCGCCCCAATGTTGGTTGCATGCCCAGCAGCGCAAAATAATTCGGCGCGACGATAAGCAATCGCACCCGCGCCGGTTGAGATGAGCCGGTGAGATTATTTTCGTCGAACCAGGTCGGCGAAACGGATTCGAAAATTCCGGAACGCTGAAGGTCCTGCCACTCGGGTTCGGATAGTCCGACGTCCTGCGCGCCGACCCCGGGAAAATTATCCTGAATGCTTACGAGTTGCTCCGATTGCGGGTACGGCAACGGTTCCAACAACGTCGCATCTACCACGCTAAAAATCGCCGTTGTCGCTCCAATACCGAGAGCAATAGTCAGAATGGCGATCGCGGCGAAGCCGGGAGATTTCCTAAGCATGCGCAAACTGAAGCGGAGGTCTTGGAAGAGAACATCGATAAAATTGCCGGCGATCGCGTCGCGGCATTCCTCTCTGAACCGCGCTTCTCCGCCGAACTCGATCCGGGCGCGGCGTTCTGCTTCGGCGCGGCCTAATCCGAATCGTTCAAGGTCGTCAGCGCGCAATTGGATGTGTGAGCGCAACTCCTCTTCCAAATCGTTCTCGGTTTGAGAACGATGAAAAAATCTCGCCGCCAAGGATCTAAAATACGCGAGAATCATTCGTCATTGGACATTCGACATTTGGTCATTCCTTCGTCATTCGACATTCGTGCTTCGTCATTCACTTCATATTTCCTGCGGTTGCGCGGCGAGGGCGGAGGCAATGGCCGCGACCAGGCGGTTCCATCCGTCGGTTTCCTCGCGGAGACGCTTGCGCCCCTTCGACGTAAGTTCGTAAAACTTGGCGCGCCGATTGTTCTCTGATTTATCCCAGCTCGTCTTCAAAAGCCCCTGCCGCACTAAGCGGAACAGCGCGGGATAAAGGGCTCCCTGCTGAATGAGCAATGCGCGCCCGGAAATTTGCCCGATGCGCAAGAGCACTCCGTAGCCATGAAGCGGACCGAGGGAAACTGCTTTGAGAATCAGGAGGTCGAGGGTGCCGGGAAGAAGGTCCGCTTCGTAATCCATATATTCTCCTAAGAAGATTAGGAGACTAGCACAGCCTCTCCTAAGCAGTCAAGGAGAGAGTTTAAACGCTGAAATCCTGAAATTTCAGCTTTTCCGTTTTTCAGCTTTCCTTTTGGCAGTCCTCAACTGCTCAACCACTCAATCCTGCCGCTCTGCGGCAATCTACAAGCCGGGTACACTCTCGATGCACTAGCGGGAGCGTAACATCTCACCTTCCCCCGAACGCTTCCTTATTCACCACGTACGGCATCTTGGTCGGGTCGCCGCCGTAGTTCCCTTCCAACACGTCGATCAATCCCTGCACCGTCCGTCCGGCCATGCCTTTGTCGGGATCGACATCGAGGCGGGTGATTTGCCCGCCGCTCGCAAAGTGATGGAAAACTCTGCAGCGGTCGGCGATTTCGGGGTCGAGTAATGGCGAATCTGGCGGCAGCGGTTCTTTTTCAAACACGTCGAGCGCCGCGCCGGCGATGACTTTCTCTTTCAACGCTTTGGCCAACGCCTTCTCGTCCACGACCGGGCCGCGTGAGCTATTCACCAGATATGCCGTCGGCTTCATCAGTTTGAGCGTCCTCTCGTTAATCAAATGATACGTCGGTTTGTCGGTGTCGCCTTCGCGCAAGAGCGGCACGTGAATGCTCACGTAATCGGCGCCGCGCAGCGCCTCCTCGAACTCCACGTACTTAATATATGTCTTTTCCTTTTGGATCCCGTTGGCGTGGCGCAGGTCCATCACCTGTTGGATGGAGGTGACGTACTTGTCATTGTGATACGCCGGGTCGTAGCAAAGCATGTTCATGTCAAACCCCGAACTTTTCTTGATCATCGCCAGCCCAATCCTTCCGGTGCCGATGATCGCGATCGTCTTGCCGGTGACTTCGTCGCCGAGAAACGGCAGAAACGGATGCCACGACGGCCACTTCTGTTCCCGCACCAGGCGTTCACTCTGCCACATCTTTCACTCTGCCACATCTTACGCGCGAGCATCCCCATCATGAAAAACGCGAACTCGGCGGTCGCTTCGGTAAGCACGTCGGCGGTGTTGGTGAAAGGAATCTTGTACTTGTTGGCGTCAGCGCGGTTGATGTTGTCGAACCCGACCGCGATCTGCGCCACGACTTTTAATGTCTCCTTCCCCACTTCGAAAACTTCGGCGTCGATCGGATCGCGCAGCGTAGTGATCAAACCGTCGATGCCGCTCTTCACTTTCTCGATGATTAATTTCTTCGGTGGCGCCTCGGGGCCCTGGAAGACCTCTAGTTCGTAACCGCGCTTACGCAGACGGTTCTCGGCCGGATCGCCGATGCGCGATGTGGCAAAAACGCGTAAATGCTTCTTGTTGTTAGGCATCATGTTGAACGTAATCAAACAAATCGGTTAAGCTGCCAAGCTCGTCCGGCGGTTTTGTTCCTGAAAGGAACTTTTGAAATTCTGGCGAATACGCGTTCTGGCGCCCCGGCCACCATACCCGACGCACTCCCTCGGCGTAATAATATTTTCGGAGCACTGTCTCCCATCCAAGCCACTGCGCCTGATCAAGGATGCCTGCTTTTTGCAGGTACCAGGCGTTCTCCAACAATTTAAAAAAAGAGAACAAAAAGTAGTGCGCCATAATTCGCTCTTCGCGACTCGCTGCCGCCCAATCCGTCGTCGCCTTAGATATGGCAGCTCCTAGCGCGGGAGACTCCATCGCCGGAACATTGATTGAGGTAATGGCTGCCGCGAGCGAATCTACGGCCAAAGCTTTTTGGGACCTGGTGTTCTGCCGGATAGTCACAATCAGCGCGATCAGCGTCAGTGTTACGGCCAAAGCGCTGACTATTTCAGCAAGGGCAACCAGGGCCTGTAGGTTCATAGGCTGAAGGAAAATCTCTCAGGAAGGCACGAAAGCAGGAAGTTTTGTAATTTCTACTTCCTACTTTGTAATTTCTTCAGAGGTTTTTCTTCGCCCAGGCGTCGACACGATCGAGCGCTTTCTCGATGTTCTCGATCGAATTGGCCACGCTGAAGCGCAAATAGCCTTCGCCAAAGTCGCCGAACGCGGTCCCGGACAGCGCAGCGACGCCGGCGTCATCGAGCAGCGCGTCGGCCAGTTTCTTCGATGGCCAGCCAGTTTTCGTGATGTTCGGGAAAACGTAGAACGCGCCCTTGGGCAACCGGCAGGAAAATCCTTTAATCTTGTTCAGACCGGCGACCATTACGTCGCGCCGTTTCTTGAACTCGGCGCACATTTTCTCCACTGATTCCTGCGGACCCTCCAGTGCTTCAACGCCGGCGACTTGCGTGAAGCTTGCAGTGCAGGAGGCGGAGTTGGTCATCAGGCGCGCAATGTGCGTCGCCAAATCGGCGCGCATGACGCCGTAACCCATACGCCAGCCGGTCATGGCGTAAGTCTTGGAAAAACCGTCGAGCAAAATGCAGCGCTCTTTCATTCCGCTCACCGACATGATCGAGTGATGCTCGCCCTCAAAAATGAGCCGGCTGTAGATCTCGTCGCTCAATACCATGATGTTGCGATCGCCGATCGCGCGCGCGATGCCGTCGATGTCGTTCTTCGTCAGCACGCCGCCGGTAGGATTCTGCGGCGAATTCATGATGATCAGCTTCGTGCGGTTGTTGATCAGCCCGGCGAGCTCGTCGACGTCGAGCCGAAAATCCATCTCCTCGCGTAACCGGATCGGCACCGCTTTCGCGCCGACGTAATTGATCATTGATTCGTAAATGGGAAATCCCGGATTCGGATAGATGACCTCATCGCCTTCTTCGACCAGCGAAAGGATGGAGAAAAAAATAATCGGCTTGCCGCCAGGAACCACCACGACTTCATCGGGCGAAACATTTACCCGGCGCGTCTTGCTCACGTATTG
>WNEZ01019507.1_pt1 | contig 10487 bp, 8 predicted proteins | sample 5400521 | NCBI WGS metagenome assembly WNEZ01 (sample SAMN13153339, study PRJNA577476) | soil metagenome | isolation source: 120 cm saprolite under Douglas fir tree site 2 hole 1 replicate 1 | place: USA:California | collected 2015-04-18
GGCGGCGGGCGCGTGCCTGCGCGCGCTGGCGCTCTTTCGCCTCACCAACCCGCGCGCCGAGATCCGCGCCGCGGGCGGGCGCGAGCACGCGCTCGGCGCGGCGCAGGGCCTGGCCCTGTTCGCCGCCAACTCGATCTTCGTCGAGGGCTACCTCACCACGCCGGGGCAGCATCACGCGGACGCGCTCAGCATGATTCACGCGCTCGGCTTCGAAGTCGAGGGCCCGGTGCCGCCTCGGCATGGACAGACCCTGGCAAATGTGATGTGAGGCATCCGCTGCAGGGGGTAGGCATGCTCATCCATGCGGGTGAAGAGGACGACGACATCGACGACCTCGAGGACGAGGACGTCGATGAGGACGAGGACTTCGACGACGACGACGACGACTGGGACGACGACGACGAGGACGAGGACGACGAAGAAAAGAAAGAGCCCGTCGCCGCGAGCGGCGCTACGCCCCGGCCACCGTCATGCGCGCGATCTTGACCGTCGGCGCGGCGATCGCGTTGCGCAGCCGGAGATCGCTGCCCACCATCTCCACGTCGCGTAGCATGTCCCGCAGGTTCCCCGCGATGGTCAGCTCCTCGACCGGGTAGGCCAGCTCGCCGTTCTCGATCCACAGCCCGGCGGCGCCCCGCGAGTAGTCGCCGGTCACCGGGTTCACCCCGAAGCCGATCAGCTCGGTCACGTAGAGCCCCGAGCGCACCGAGGCGACGATCGCCTCGGGCGGGTGCGGCCCGGGCTCGAGGACGAAGTTGGTGGGCGCCACGCCGGGCGCATCGCCGATGCTCCGCGCCGCGTGCCCTGTTGTCCGCAGACCGAGCCGGCGCGCCGAATACGAGTCGAGGAGGTAGGTGCGGAGCACGCCGCGCTCGACGACGATGCGGCGCGTCTGCTTCACCCCCTCGCCGTCGAACGGGCGCGAGGCGGGCCCGGCGGGGCGCAGCGGATCGTCGACCACGGTGACGGCGGGGGACGCGACCTGCTCGCCCAGCCGGTCGAGCAGGAACGACATGCGCCGGTAGAGCGCCGAGCCGGCAATGGCTCCCGCCAGGTGACGGAGCAGGCTGGCGGCGGTCTCCGGGTCGAAGATCACCGGGCACTCGCAGGTGGGCGGCCGCCGCGCTCCGAGGCGGCGGAGCGTGCGGCGGGCCGCCTCGCGTCCCACCTCCGCGGGCGGCTCGAGCCCGATGAGCTTGCGGTGCGCCGTGTACCAGCTGTCCCGCTGCATGGTGCCGTCGCGCGTGGCGACCGGCACGACGGAGAGGCTCGCGGAGGAGCCGGCGTAGGCGCCGGCGAAGCCCAGGCTGGAGGCATATGCGACCAGACCGGCGTCGGCGCCGAACTCGGCGCCCTCCGAGTTCGTGATCTCGGGGGCGGCGGCGAGCGCCGCGGCCTCCGCGTCACGCGCCCAGCCGAGCGCCTGCTGGGGCTCGAGCTCGCCGACTGCGGGGTCGTGGAGGTCCAGGTCCGGCGCCTCGCCCGCCAGCTCCCCCGGGTCGGGGAGACCGGCGTGCGGATCGGGGGCGGTGGCGCGGGCAAGCGCCACCGCGTCGTGCGCGAGGGCGCCGAGCCCCTCGGCCGAGAAGTCGGCGGTCGACACGATCGCGGTCGCATCCCCGACGAAAACGCGGAGACCGGCGCGTCGCTGGCGGGCGCGCTTCAGCTTCTCCACCTCGCCCAGGCGCACGCCGACCGCGAGCCCGTCGCTCTCGACCGCCACCGCGTCGGCGGCACCGGCGCCGGCCACGAGCGCGCGTTGGACCAGATCGCGCGCCAGCTCTCGCAGGTCGCCGTTCCCGCTCACGCCCGGGTGCCGCCCACGGTCAGGCCGTCGATGCGCACCGTCGGCAGGCCGACCCCGACCGGCACCGACTGCCCGTCCTTGCCGCAGGTGCCGATGCCCTCGTCGAGCCGGAGGTCCGATCCCACGCGGCTGATGCGCGTCAGCACGTCGGGCCCGTTGCCGATCAGCGTCGCGCCGCGCACCGGGCGCGTCACCTTGCCGCCCTCGATCAGGTACGCCTCGCTCGCCGAGAAGACGAACTTGCCGCTCGTGATGTCGACCTGCCCGCCGCCGAAGTAGACCGCGTAGAGGCCGTGCTCGACCGAACCGATGATGTCCTCGGGCGCGTCCTCACCCGCCAGCATGAAGGTGTTGGTCATGCGCGGCATGGGGAGGTGCGCGAAGCTCTCGCGCCGGCCGTTCCCGGTGGGCGTCGCGCCCATGAGCGCCGCGTTCAGCCGGTCCTGGAGGTAGCCGCGCAGGATGCCGCGCTCGATGAGCACCGTACGCTGCGTGGGCGTGCCCTCGTCGTCGACGTTGAGCGAACCGCGCCGGTCGGCAATCGTGCCGTCGTCGACCACCGTGCACAGCTCCGAGGCGACGCGCGTGCCGACGCGACCGGTGAACGCGGACACGCGCTTCCTGTTGAAGTCGCCCTCGAGGCCGTGGCCGATCGCCTCGTGCAGGAGGACGCCGGGCCAGCCGGGACCGAGCACGACCGTCATCGTACCCGCCGGCGCGTCGGCGGCGTCGAGGTTGGTGAGGGCTTGCCGGGCCGCCTCCCGCGCGAAGCGCTCGGCGCGCCCGTCGAGCAGGGTGTCGAAGACGAAGCGCCCGCCGCCCCCGTAGCTGCCCTGCTCGCGCCGTCCGCCGCGCTCCGCGATGCAGGTGATGCCGAGATGCACGAGGGGCCGCACGTCGCCCACCACCGCGCCCGCGGAGGTGACCATGAGGACGACGCGGTGCTCGATGCCGATGCCAGCGAGGACGTTGGTGATCGATGGATCGACGGCGCGCGCGGCCGCGTCGAGTCGCTGGAGGAGCCCCACCTGGTCCACGATGGGCGTGTCGATCGGCGGCCGCGCGACCGGGTAGAGATCGTGCGCCGCGGCGGCCGCGCGCGTGGCGGGCAGCGCCGCCGTCCCGCCGCGCTCGTCGGCGATCGCGCGGGCGGCGCGCGCGGCGAGCTCGAGGCGCTCGAGCGAGACCTCGTCGGAGTGCGCGTAGCCGCTGCGCGCGCCGGCGACCACGCGCACGCCGACGCCCTGGCTCACGTTGCGCGTGGCCTTCTTCACCACGCCCTCCTCGAGCGACGCGGTCTGGTTCACGCGGAACTCGAAGTAGAGGTCGGCCCAGTCGGCGCGCCGCGCGAGCGCGGTGCCGAGGACGCGCTCGAGCGCACCCTCGGAGAGGCCGAAGCGCTCGTGGAAGAACCGCTCCGGCTTCACCACCTCCATGTGGTCACGCTAGCAGACGGTTCCCGGCCATGCCACCGCGGCGTCCATCGAACGACCGATGGACAGCCGCCGCCCCGGATGACATACATATTGGCTCACTCGCTGCATGGCTACCGCTGCCAGCCGCGGCGCCCTGGCGAGCTTGCTCGGAGCGCTCGATCGCCCGGGGCCGCTCGTCATCCTGCCGCACGACAACCCCGATCCGGACGCGCTCGCCAGCGCCGCGGCGATCAAGTACATGCTCCTGACGCTCGCCAGGAAGGAGGCGCAGATCGCCCTCGGCGGCATCGTCGGACGGGCCGAGAACCGCGCCATGCTCACCTACCTGAACATCACGCTGGTCCCCGTGAGCGAGCTGCCGTTCGACGGCGACAGCGCGGTCGTGCTGGTCGACACGCAGCCCGGCCGCTCCAACAACTCGCTCCCCGAGGGGGTCGTACCGGCGGCCGTGATCGACCACCACCCGGCCTACGGCGACTACCCCGGGGTCGCCTTCCTCGACCTCCGCGACCAGTACGGGGCGACCTCGACCATCGTGACCGAGTACCTGCGCGAGTCGAAGCTCGTGCCCGAGGCGAAGATCGCGACCGCGCTCTTCTACGGCATCTCCGCCGAGACCCAGGACCTGGGGCGCGAGGCGACGGCCGCCGACATCGAGGCCAGCCACTTCCTCTACCCGCACACCAACAAGCGCCGGCTGGCGAAGATCGAGAACGCGCGCGTGCCGCGCGAGTACTTCCGCGTCTTCCGCGAGGCGATCGAGCGCGCCACGCTCTACGACAAGGTCGTCGTCTCGCTGCTCGGCGAGGTGCAGTACCCGGACATGGTGGCCGAGGTGGCGGATTTCCTCCTCCGCCTCGACCAGGTGGAGTGGGCGGCGGCCATCGGCACCTTCGGCGCCTGCCTCCATTGCTCGCTGCGCACCACCGACCGCGAGACGAACGCCGGCGAGATACTCCAGCGCGTGCTCGGCAGCCGCGTCGCCGGCGGCCACGACATGATCGCCGGCGGACGGCTCCAGGTGGGCGAGGATCCGGCGGCGCGCGAGCGCGCGAGCGCGATGGTGCGCGACCGGCTGCTCGGCGCCCTCGGCATCGATTCGGCGCTCGGCCAGCCGCTGGTGGGTTAGTCACACCGCGGCGAGCGCGGCGTCGACCTCGACGGCGGTTCCTGCATCGCTCTCGCGTCCCCTCGCCGTCTCGAGCGCGCGCCGCGCGGCCGCCCGCGCACCAGGGGCTCCCGATCGCCGAGCGCCGCCGCGAGCGACCGCACCGCCGCGGGGTTGCCGCTGTTGCCGAGCGCCACCGCGGCGTTGCGCAGGAGACCGCGCCGCCGGGCGCGCGCGACGGCGGTCTTCGCGAAGCGTGCGTGGAACCCCGCGTCGTCGAGCGCGAGGAGCGAGGGCAGGTGGGGCGCCAGCGCCTCGCCACCCGCAGGGTCGCGTGCGTCGCCATTCCAGGGGCACGCCTCCTGGCACAGGTCGCAGCCGAAGATCCAGTTGCCGAGGTGTCCACGCAGCGCGACGGGGATGGCGCTCCGGTGCTCGATGGTGAGGTAGGAGAGGCAGCGCCGCGGATCCATCGTGTAGCCCGGTCCGAGTGCGCCGGTGGGACACGCGGCGTGGCAACGCGTGCAGGTCCCGCAGTGATCGCCCTGCCGTGGTGCGGGCTCCAGCTCCAGGTCCGTGAACAGCTCGGCGAGGAAGAAGTACGAGCCGGCGGCGCGCTCGAGGAGCAGCGTGTGCTTGCCGATCCAGCCGAGGCCGGCGCGCGCCGCCCACTCGCGCTCGAGCACCGGGCCGGTGTCGACGTAGCCCTGGAAGCGCGCGCCCGGAAAGGCGGCGGCGAGGCGTGCCGCGAGCGCGTCGAGCAACCCGCCGACGCGCGCGTGATAGTCCTCGCCGAGGGCATAGGCGGCGATCCGGCCGGTGAGCGTCGCGCGCCAGTCGCCCGGCGGCGGGGGCGGGGGACGGTACGGGTAGGCGAGGGAGACGACGGCGCGCGCCCAGGGCCGCGCCGTGCGCGGATCGACCCGCTCCGCCGTGCGCCGTGCCAGGTAACCCATCTCCGCGGCGCGTCCCTCGGCCAGCCACGCCTCGAGGAACGGCCCCACCGGAAGGGGAGCGAGCGGCGCGCAGCCGGCGCGGGAGAAGCCCAGCGCCCGCGCCGCGGCGGCGATCGCGGCCTCGCGGGAGCGCATGCGGCCCCTTAGCGCGCCTCGAGTCCGCGTGCCAGGCGCCCGATACGAGCGCGTCGGGCTCACGGACCAGCGCACGAAGGCAACCGGCGGCGGTCAGAGTTCTGGCTCGGGTGTCAGCCCGCCCGCCGCCGCCGGCGGGCCTCCCCGCAGCGTTCGCCAGTCGCGGCAACAATTGCCGCGCGTGGCACATGCCTTGCTGACCTCCACGTTCCGTGCGGCAGGTGCGCGGTGCGGCGTGGTGTGGTGCCCTGATGCTGCTGGCGGTGTGCACGGCCACGGCGGGCGAGGCGCCGCCGGTCACGCCGCTCGGCTCGGTGCTCTTCGTCTGGCCCGCGCTGGAGGACCCGTTGTACGGCGATGCGGACGCCACGCCGTGGCGCGACGCGCTCGCACGCGCGCGGCAGGGCCCTTCGCCCGAGAGCATGCCGTTCGCCGAGCCGCGCTCGGCCGCCGCGCTCTATCTCGCCGCGGACCTGACGCTGGCGCGCGCGGCCGGGGGCGGCGGCGACTACGAGGCCGCGGCCACGGCCTACGAGCGCGCTTTGCGCGAGGCGCCCGAGTTCGCCGACGCGGCGCGCGGCTGGTTCCTGCTCGGCCAGGCCGAGCTCGCGCTTGGCTTCGCGCCCGAGGCGGGCGTGGCCTTCCGCGAGCTGGTGCGGCGCTTCCCCGCGAGCCCGCTGCTCGACGACGCGCAGCTAGGACAGGCGGCCGCGCTCCGCCTCCGCCACCGCGGGCGCGAGGCGCGGCGCATCATCGACGTGGTGCTCGCCCAGGCGAGCGGGGGGGTCCGGTGTCGCGCCGAGCAGGAGGGGGCGGCCATGACCCGTGCCGACGGGACGCCCGGGGCGGCCGCGGAGGCGTTCCGTCGCGTCGCGGACGGCTGCCCCGAGCTGCTGGCGCTCCCCGCCTTCCCGCTCGACTACGCGGAGACCCTGGCGTTGGCCGGCGACGTGGACGGGGCGAGGCGCGTGCTCGCGCATGCCGGGCAGACGCCGCGTACGGGGGGCGACGAGGCGCGGCTCCACCTCCTCGCCGGCCGCCTGGCGCCGGACGCCGCCGGAGCGCGCGCGGAGTACGAGCGGGTGCTGGCGCACGCCCCCGGGCTCGCGCTCGCCGTCGAGGCGAGGATGAGACTCGCCCTGCTCGATGCCGGGCGCGCGCCGGAGCAGACGGTGCAGGCGCTGGCCGATCTCGCCGGCGCCCGCGTGCCGCACGCGCTCCGCGCCGTCGTCCTGGGCGAGGCGGCGAAGGTCGCGGCTGGCGCGGGCCGTTTCGACCAGGCGCTGGCGCTCCTCGCGCGCGGGGTGACGCTCGGTCCCGACGGGGTGGCGCAGGCCGAGGGCCGCCGGGCGGAGATCCTCTCGCGCTGGCTCGGCGCGCTCGACGCGACGGGCGACGCCGCGGGCGTCGCGACGGTGTATGCCGCGTACGCCACCGAGGTGCAGGAGAGCGCGGCGGCTGCCGACCGGGCCACGGTCGCGCGGGCCCTCGGTCGCCTGGGTCTCCACCGCGCCGCCCTGCGGCTCCTCGCGCCGCGCGGGGAGGCGTCCCGCGATCCCGCCGTGGTGCTCACGCTCGCCGATGAGACGTTCGCGAGCGGCGACGTCGCGGGTGCCCGCACCGTGCTCGGTCGCCTGGACATCGCCGGGCTCCCCCCCGCGCTCGCCGAGCGCACGCATCGCCTCGGCGCGCGCGTCGCGCTCGCCGCGGGCGACCTGGAGCGCGCGACGGCGGGGGCGGCGGCGGGCGACGATCTCGACGTGCGCGCCGAGGTCGCCACGGCGCTCCTCGGCGCTGGCGATGCCGCCGGGGCGAGCGCGCTCCTCCAGCCCGCGCTCGCCGCGGCCAAGGCGCCGCCGGTCGGCGCACTGCTCGCCGCGGCGGCGGCCGCGGCCGCCGAGGGGGCGTGGGACCGGGCCGCGGAGGCGTACGCCCGCGCGCAGGCGGCGGGCGCGACGGCGCCCGAGCGCATGCTGGCCGCGGCCGGGTTCGCGCGCAGCGCGCGCGCGCGGGGCGAGCCGGCGCGAGCGGCCGCGGCGCTCGCCACCCTGCGCGACATGGCCAAGGCGGGGCATGGAAGCTGAGCTGATGCAGGCACGACTCGCGGTGCTCCGGACCCAGCTCGGGAACCTCTTCCGCGCGCAGCCGCCGGCGCGGCGGATCGTCATCGCCGCCGCGGGGCTCGGCTCGCTCGCCGCCGTGCTCGCGCTCGCCTGGTGGGCACAGCGGCCGCTCTACCGGCCGCTGTTCACCCATCTGGCCGAGCAGGACGCCGGTGCCATCGTCGAGGCCCTGCGCGCCGAGAAGGTGCCCTTCCGGCTCGAGGACGGAGGTCGCACCATCCTGGTGCCGGCCGAGCGGCTCTACGAGCTCCGCCTGGCGCTCGCCAGCCGCGGGCTCCCCGAAGGGGGCGGCGTCGGCTTCGAGCTCTTCGACCGCCAGACGCTCGGGCAGACGGACTTCCTCCAGCGCCTCAACTACCAGCGCGCGCTCCAGGGCGAGCTGGGGCGCACCATCTCGCGCCTCGGCGGCGTCGAGTCGGCGCGCGTGCACCTGGCGCTGCCCGAGCGGTCGCCGTTCGTGGGCGAGGACCGGCGGCCGTCGGCGTCGGTGGCGGTGAAGCTCGCCCCGGGCCGCGCGCTCTCGGCGGGGCAGATCGACGGCATCGTGCACCTGGTGGCGGCGAGCGTCGAGGGCCTGGCGGCCGACGCGGTGACGGTGGTCGACGAGGGCGGGCGCATGCTGACCACCGACCGGCGGGGCGGGGAGGCGGCCGGCGCCTCGCGCACCGCGCTCGAGATGCAGGCGTCGATCGAGCGCCAGCTGGCCGAGCGGGTGGAGAGCATGCTCGGCGCTGTCGTTGGCCGCGACAAGGCGATCGCGCGCGTGGCCGCGACCCTCGACTTCGCGCGCGTCGAGCGCTCCGAAGAGACCTACGACCCCGAGCGCACGGCGCTGCGCACGCAGCGGTCGACCCGGGAGGTGACCTCCGGCACGCGCACGGGGGGCGGCGGGCCCGGCGTGCAGCCGAACCTGACCGAGCCCGAGAACCCGCGCACCGAGCGGCGCGACGAGAGCCAGAACTACGAGGTCTCGAAAGTCGTCTCGCACACCATCGCGCCCGCCGGCGCGGTGAAGCAGCTCTCCGTCGCGGTGCTGATCGACGGGACCTACACGGGCTCGGGGACGGCGCGGAAGTTCACGCCACGGCCGGGGGAGGAGCTCGACCGCCTGCGCGAGCTGGTGAAGAACGCCGTCGGCTTCTCCGAGGCGCGCGGCGACCGGATCGAGGTCACGAGCATGCCCTTCCAGAGCGAGCCCGCGCCCGCCGGTCAGGGGGTGCTGGCCGCGCTCGGCACGTGGGTGCCGACCCTTCTCATGCGGCTCCTCGCCGTTGGTCTGGCGGCGGCGGGCCTCTTCTACGTCGTGCGCCCGCTCGTCGTGGGGCTCTCGGCGCGTGCGGGGGTCGAGGGACGCGGGGCGCTCGCCGAGGCCGCCGCGGCGCGGCTCACGCAGGAGAACCTGGCGCTCGCGCAGCAGAACCCCGAGCGCGCGGCGCGGCTGGTGCGGGAGTGGCTGCGCGAGGGAGCGCCCGCGATCGAGGGCTGAGCGGTGGGAGTCGAGAAAGCCGCGATCCTGCTCACCACGCTCGGACCCGAGGCCGCGGCGGCCGTCTTCCGCCATCTGTCCGAGTCCGAGGTGCGCCAGGTCTCGGCCGCCATCGCGCGCCTGCGCACGATCCCGCGCGAGCAGGCGGCCCGGGTGCACGAGGAGGCGTGGCGGCGGCTCACCGAGCGCGAGGGGCTGCTCGTCGACGGCGAGCAGTTCGCGCGCCAGATGATCGCCGCGGCGCTCGCCGGCGCGCGCGAGGAGCGCCCGTCTGCCAGGACGAGCCATGCCGGGAGCGAGTTCCTGGCCGCCAGCCTGGACCCGGTGGCGCCCGCCGCGCTCGCCGAGGTGCTCGGCCGCGAGCACCCGCAGGTGATCGCGCTCGTGCTCGCGAACCTGCGCGCGCGGAAGGCCGCCGAGGTCCTGGCCGCGCTGCCCGAGAGCCTCCAGCCCGAGATCGCGCAACGCATCGCCGACCTGCAGAGCGTCCCCGAGGACCTGCTCGCCGAGGTGGGCGACGTGCTCGCGGCGCAGGTGCAGGGCCTCGGGCGGGTCGGGCCGCGCGCGGGCTTTCTCGGCGCCAAGCTGGTCGCGGACATCCTGAACGTCGCCGACGAGGCGGTCGAGGCGCGCATCTTCGCGCACCTGGACGCGCACGCGCCCGAAGTGGCCGAGGCCGTCCGCAGGCTGATGCTCACCTTCGAGGACCTGCTCCGCCTCGACGACCACGGCATGCAGGTGCTGCTCAAGGAGATCGCGCGCGACGACCTCATGCTGGCGCTGAAGACCGCGAGCACCGCGATGCGGGACAAGATCTTCGGCAACCTTGGGCAGCGCACGGTGGAGATCCTGCAGGAGGACATGGGCGTCATGGGGCCGGTGCGCCTGAAGGACGTCGAGCAGGCGCAGGCGCGGATCGTGGCCGCGGCGCGGCGCCTCGACACCGAGCAGCGCATCACGCTCGGCGCGCACGAGGGCGATGTCGTCGTCTAGCTTCGCGCCGCTCGCCGACGCGGTGCCGAAGGTCTTCCGGCCCTTCGCCCCGCCGCCGGCCGAGACGCCCGGCGAGCCGGCCGTCGCCCCGGCGCCCGGCCTCGCGGCCGAGGAGATCGAGCGCGCGTTCCAGGCCGGCGTCGAGCGCGGTCGCGTGGAGGCGCGTGCCGAGGTCGACGCGCTCGGCGCCTCGTTCACCCAGTCGCTGCGCGAGCTGGTGAGCTTCCGCGCCCGGCTGAAGGAGCGCTACGAGCGCGAGCTGCTCCAGCTGGCGCTCGGCGTGGCGCGCAAGGTCGTCCAGCAGGAGCTGGCCGAGCGGCCCGAGATCTGGCTCGGCATGATCCGCGCCGCGATCAAGCGCGCCGTCGACCGCGAGCGCATCACGCTCCGCGTCCCGCCGAACCTGACGGCCTTCGTGCGCGGCGCGCTCGGCGAGCTGCGCG
>WNEZ01007096.1_pt1 | contig 10486 bp, 9 predicted proteins | sample 5400521 | NCBI WGS metagenome assembly WNEZ01 (sample SAMN13153339, study PRJNA577476) | soil metagenome | isolation source: 120 cm saprolite under Douglas fir tree site 2 hole 1 replicate 1 | place: USA:California | collected 2015-04-18
ATCATGCGCGCGGCCACCGCGTGGAACGTGCTCGACCGCGCCGGCGTGCCGGGCATCACCGACGTGTGGTGCCCGCCGGTGCATGCCGGCATCAATCTCCTGATCCAGATGCAGCAGAGCTATCGCAACCAGGCGAAGCAGGCGGCCAACGCGGTCTGGGGCTCTTCCGCCGCGCACGTGCGCTACAAGCACATCACCGTGGTCGACGACGACATCGACATCCACGACTATGCGGCGGTGGACTGGGCGGTCGCGCACCGGGTGAATGCCGGCGAGAACGACGTCGTCATCATGCCCGCGACTTTCGGCATGGGGATCGATCCCTCGGTGCGCAAGCGCGACCGCAATCCCACGCTGTTCGGCACCGGCAAGTGGAACCGAGTGCTGATCGACGCCACCATGAATCTCGACTACGACCCCGACCCGGACCTCGGCGGCGCCCGCTTCCCGCCGACGGTGTGGCCGGACAAAGACGACATCGCGAAGGCTTACGCGCGCTGGAGCGAGTTTGGTCTCGGCAAGCCGAAAGGGGGAAGCGGACAGCCGTAGGATGGGACTCCTGACTGCGCGCGTCGTATGAAGTGAAGTGGGGCAGGCAGGCGGCAGATTCAGTCTGCTCCCTCTCCCTCAGGGAGAGGGGTGGGGTGAGGGGTTAAGGTCTGTCGATGGGTTTCGACCCCCCTCACCCCGACCCTCTCCCCAAAGGGGAGAGGGAGCACACCGAGCACGCTGCGGCATTGTGCTTCACGACGAACTACGCACAGCTCAGCGAGGGCGAATTCGGCCGCGTGATCTGCCTGGAGCAGGTCGAGGACACGCGCAATGCGCTCTCCTTCCTCGCCCAGCACCCCGCGGTCGACCCCGCGCGCATCGGCCTCATCGGATCGAGTTTCGGCGGGGCGGTCGCGATCTATACCGGCGGCGTCGATGCGCGCGTCGCCGCCGTCATCTCCAACGGCGGCTGGGGCGACGGCGAGCGCAAGTTTCGCGGCCAGCACAAGAGCCCGCAGGAATGGGCGCGCTTCACCGACATGCTCAAGGAGGGCCGCGAGCACCGCGCCCGCACCGGCAAATCGCTGATGGTGCCGCGCTACGACATCGTGCCGATCCCGCCGCACCTGCGCAACAATCTCGCCAGCAATTCCATCCAGTCGTTCCCGGCGGAGACCGCGCAGAGCATGTTCGACTTCCGCGCCGACGACGTGGTCGGCCGCATCGCGCCGCGGCCGCTCCTGCTGCTGCATGCGGCGAACGATTCGGTCACGCCCACCGAACAATCGATCGAGCTGTTCAAGCGCGCCGGCCAGCCGACGGAACTGCACCTCATCAGCGACGCCGATCATTTCATGTTCGGCGAGGGCAACACACGCGTCTGGGAGCTGCTGCGCGGCTGGCTCGGCGATTATTTTCCGGCGACGGCGGCGGCCGAAAAAGTGGCGGCAGGATTGCACCGGTGAGCACGACGCTGGAACGCGTGCCGACCAAGCGGCGAAATGATTTCGCACGCTTGACGCGAACGTGCAGCATGACGGCGCTCTGGGCGCTCATGGGATGGGGCGCGTCGGTTGCGGCCGAGGATTATCCGTCACGGCCCTTAAGGTTGGTGCTCGGCTTCACCGCGGGAGGGCCTACCGACATTCCGGCGCGCTTCCTGGCCGAGCGGCTGAGCGCGTCCCTCGGCAAGCCGGTGATGGTCGAGAACAAGCCCGGCGCCGGCGCCTTGCTCGCCGCGCTCGACGTGCTGTCGCGGCCGCGCGACGGTCACGATCTGTTGCTGTGCACCTATTTCGATGCGGTCAACACGCTGCTCTACCGCAACGCCAAGTACAAGCTGTCCGATATCGTGGGAACTTCGCTGATCGCGAAATACAGCTACGCGGTCGCGGTGTCGCATTCCGTTCCGGCGCAGAGCTTCAATGAGTTGATCGAGTATACGAAGGCGCATCCCGAGCGCATCAATTACGGCCATCTGGGCGCCGGTTCCACGCAGAATCTGCTTGCCAAGAAGCTCGAGAAGGCGACCGGCATGAAAATGACGCCCATTCCCTACAAAGGCACTCCGGAAGCCCTGCAGGAAATCGTCGCCGGGCGAACGCATCTCCTGATCGCCCCGCCGCTGGCGGTGATGCCCATGTACGAGACCAAGCAGGTGAAGGTCCTCGCGGTCACCGGCAACGAGCGCCTGGCGTCGATGCCCGAGGTCCCCACGCTGAAGGAGAGCGGGATTCCGTTCTCGGCCTATGTCTGGCTCGGCGTATGCGCCGGCTCCGGCATACCGCAGCCCGTCGTCGATCTCCTCAACAGCCGGATCGCGCAGGTCGTCAATTCGGCGGACTATCGCGCGCTGGTCGAGAAATCGGGCTCGGTCGCGGTGTCATCGAGCGCGCCGGAATTTGGCGCCTTGATCGAGGAGACGGCCAACGACGCCGCCCCGATCTTTCGGGAATTCGGCGTGCAATTGGATTGAGTCTGTCGCGTGGTTCCTGCTTCGGCGGGTTCGTCGCGGTATGGCGCTTTGACCAATCAGGGAGGACGGCCATGCCGAGCATCAGGATCATCGCCGCCGCCCTCGTGGCGTTATGCTCGTCCGCTCAGGCGCAGGACTGGCCGACTCGGCCGGTGACCATGGTGGTACCGTTCGCCGCCGGCGGCGCGTTCGATGTCATGGCGCGAATCTTCGCGCCGCAACTCAGCCAGAGCTTGGGCCAGCAGGTGATCGTGGAGAACGTCGGCGCCGCCGCCGGCATCGTCGGCACCAACCGCGTGGCAAAAGCGACGCCCGACGGCTACGTGTTCCTGCTCGGCAGCGTCGGCACCCACGCCTACAACCAGACGCTTTACAAGAAGCTCCCGTACAACGCGGCGACCGATTTCGCACCGGTCGCGCTGTTCGCCGAGCAGCCGATGGTGCTGCTCACGCGCAAGGACTTTCCCGCCGACAACCTGCAGCAGTTCATCGCCTATGCGAAGGCGAACGCCGCGAAGCTGCAATACGGCTCGGCCGGCGTGGGTTCGACCACCCATCTCAGTTGCGCGCTGCTCAATACCGCGGCCGCGATCGACATCACCCATGTGCCCTATCGCGGCGGCGGGCCGGTGACGGCGGATCTGATTGCCGGGCAAATCCACTACATGTGCTCCAACAGCGCCGGCGCGCTGCCGCAGATCACGAGCCATACGCTCAAAGGCATCGCGCTGCTGGCGCGCAGCCGCTCGCCGTTCCTGCCGACGCTGGCAACCGCGCACGAACAGGGTCTCGCCGATTTCGAAGCCATCACCTGGAACGCTTTCTTCATGCCCAAGGACACACCGGCGGCCATCGTCAAGAAGCTCAACGATGCGACGATCGAAGCGATGAATACGCCGGCGCTGCAGGATCGGATGCGGGAGCTCGGGGTCACTCTCGTGGCGCCCGAGCGGCGCTCGCCCGAGTACCTGCAGACGTTCGTCGAGAGCGAGATCGAGAAGTGGGGCGGCCCGATCAAGGCCGCCGGCATCAGCGCGGACTAGCGGGCGCCCGGGTTGTCGAATGCCGCTCGTCCCCGCGAAAGCGGGGACCCAGACTCTAGGGATAAGCTGGATTCCCGCTTGCGCGGGAATGAACGGAAGAAGGTGCGCCGACTCGAACGGGATTACTCTAGCGGCCACAAAGAAGGAGGACGCAATGACCAGCAAGATCTTCGGCTCGATCGTCGCGCTCGTCCTGGCGTGCTCCAGCGCCACCGCAGCCGACATCCGTCGTGTCGTGACCGCGCTCGATGGGAATGACAAGGCGATTGCGCTGTTCGACGGCCGCGTCACGCTCGAGCCCGGAGCGACTCCGTCGGCCAAGCTGTGGGTCACGGAGGCGGCGCCGGCGCCGCTCTCGTTCACGGACGACAGCGGCGCCAAGCCGACGGCGCTGCCGCCGGACCTCGGCACCGCGCTACTCGTGGTCGAATTTCCGCCGCTCGATCCGGCCGAAGTGGCGAAAATGGACCCGGACTTCATGATGAAGATCATCGGCGAACGCGCGCCGAGAAGGGGCCTTCCCGTGCGGCACCCGCTGATGCACCGCACGCGCACCGTCGATTACGCTGTGGTGTTGTCCGGCGAGATCGACATGATGCTCGACGATTCCGTGGTGCACGTGCGGGCGGGCGACGTCATCGTCCAGCAGGCGACCAATCACGCCTGGATCAACCGCGGCACGCAGCCGTGCCGCATCTTGTTTGCGCTGATCGATTCCCGGCAGCCGTGATGGCCGCAGCGCTCGTGCGAGGAGCAAGGATGTGACCCGTCAAGGCAACAGGAAAGCGCCGCGCCGCGGCGCGTCCGTGACGCGGCGGCGCGTCTTGCAGAGCGGCGCGGCGGTGGCAGCGCTTCCCGCCCACCTCGCCGCCGGCGCGGTGCCGGTCGGGCCGGTGATGGCGGCGCTGAGCAGCTACATGAGCGCCGCGCGCGAGCGCGCGTTGCCGGACGACGTGGCGGAGAAGACCAAACACCACGTGCTCGACACCTTCGCCGCCATGATTTCGGGTTCGCAGCTCGCCCCCGGCCGCGCCGCCATAAAATTCGCCCGCGGCTACGGCGGCGAGCGCGTCGCCACCGTGGCGGGCTCCGACGTGCTGTGCGGCCCGATCGAGGCGGCGCTCGCCAACGGCGTGCTGGCGCACGCCGACGAGACCGACGACTCGCACGCCCCCTCGCTGTCCCATCCCGGCTGCGCGGTGGTGCCGGCGGCGCTCGCCGTGGGCGAAGCGCTCGGCATCGACGGGCGACATTTCCTGCGCGCGGTGGCGCTCGGCTACGACGTCGGGCCGCGCGTCACCATGTGCCTCGGCGTTCCGGCGCTCTCGCGCGATGCGCATTTGAGCTCCCACAGCATCGCCGGCGCCTTCGGCGCAGCCGCCGCCGCCGGTTGCGCTGCCGCGCTCGATGCGCAACGCATGCGCTGGCTCCTCGACTACACCGCGCAGCAGTCCTCGGGCATCGCCGCCTGGCAGCGCGACAGCGATCACATCGAGAAGGCGTTCGTCTTCGGCGGCATGCCGGCGCGCAGCGGGGTGACGTCGGCCTTGCTGGTGCACGTGGGCTGGACCGGCATCGACGATATTTTCTCGGGGCCGGACAACTTCCTGCTGGCGCACGCGCCCAACGCCGACGCGGCGGTGCTCGCCGATAAGCTCGGCGAGCGCTACGAGGTCATGCGCACCAACATCAAGAAATGGTCGGTCGGCTCGCCCATCCAGGCGGCGCTCGATGCGTTGGAGCTGATGTTGGAGCGCCGGCCGTTCGCCCCCGGCGAGGTGCGCAAGGTCGTGGTGCGGCTCGGCACGCGCAGCGCCTCGGTGGTCAACAACCGCGACATCCCCGACATCTGCCTCCAGCACATGGTCGCGGTGATGTTGATCGACCGCACCGTCTCGTTCGACGCCGCGCACGACGTGGCGCGCATGCGCGACACGGCGGTGCTGCGCGAGCGCGCCAAGGTGGAGCTCGTCGGCGACGCCGAGCTCGAGGCCCGCGCGCCGCGCCGCGAGGCGATCGTCGAGGTGGCGCTCGCCGACGGCACGCAACTCAGCGAGCACGTCGAGGCCGTGCGCGGCACCAGCGACAACCCGATGCCGCGCGCGGAGGTCGTCGCCAAATGCCGCGATCTCATCACGCCGGTATTGGGGGCGGCGAAATGCGCCGCGCTGATCGAGCGCGTGCTCGCGCTCGAGAGCGTGACCAACGTGCGCGATCTGCGCGACCTGCTGCAGGTGCGCGGCTAGGTGCCACCGCCTCCTGCTGTGATGTATGATCCGTCCATCCTCTTCGATGAAGCGCTTTTTCGATGGATGCCCGGGACGTAAGCGCGTTTACGCGCGTCTTCCGACGCGCTATGCCCGGGGATGACAGATCCGAACCAATTCGCAAGTGACGGCCTTGGTGCAAGATAAAACACAAGACAAGCAGAAGGAGATCGCGTTCTTCGACGGCCACGCCGCCGCGGACGACTACGACGTGTTCACGCCGCAGTCGAGCGCGCGTCTCATCGACGCGTTCGTCAAGCTGACAAAGCTGCCTCCCGGCGCGCGAGTGATCGATCTCGGCTGCGGCTCCGGCACGTTTACCGCGCTGCTCGCGCGCGCCGGCTTCGATTGCGTCGGGCTCGACATTTCCGCCAAGCTCGTCGCGGTCGGGCGGCGCAAGCATCCGCGGATCGAATTCGTCGCCGGCGACATCGAGCGGCTACCGTTTCCGGACGCGAGCTTCGACGGCGCGCTCTTGAGCGGCGTGGTGCACCACTTCCCCGACCCCTCGCCGTGCGCGGCCGAGACCTTCCGCCTGCTGCGCCCGCGCGGGCGCTTCCTCGCCTTCGACCCCAACCGGATGAATCCGTTCATGTGGCTCTACCGCGACCGCGCCTCGCCGTTCTACAGCTCCGTCGGCGTGACCGAGAACGAGCGCCCGGTGCTCGCGCGCGAGGTCGCCGCCGTGTTCGAGCGCGCGGGCTTTACGGTGTCGTCGCACTATCTCTCCGGCCTCGCCTACCGCTACGTGGCGTCGCGGCGCGCGCAGCTCGCGCTGCCGCTCTACAACTTCATCGACAACGCGGTGTTCGGCCTGCCGGTCATGGAACGGCTGCGCCCGTTCGTGCTCACCGCGGGCGCGAAACGCTGACATGCGCGGCGGCGGCATGACGCCCGAGCTCGACATCGTCATTCCGGTCTACAACGAAGGCCGCAACATCGTGGCGGTGCTGGCCGCGCTCAAGCGCGCGGTGGCGACGCCCGCGCGCGTGCTCATCTGCTACGACCACGCCGAGGACGACACGCTGCCCGCGATCCGCGCCAACCCGCAGGCACACGCCGGGCTGCCACTCGAGTTCGTATACAACGCGCGTCCTGGCGTGCACGGCGCGGTCCTGGCCGGCTTTGCCGCGAGCACGGCGCCGTTCATCCTGATGTTTCCCGCCGACGACCACGTCAACGCGCCCATGCTCGACCGCATGGTCGCGCTGGCGCGGGGAGGCTGCGACATCGTCTGCGCCAGCCGTTTCATGCCGGGCGGGGCGATGATCGGCTGCCCCTGGCTCAAGGCGGTGCTGGTGCGCAGCGCCAACTTCACCCTGCACCACGTCGCGCGCCTGCCCACCACCGACGCCAGCAACGGCTTTCGCATGTTCTCGCGCCGGGTGATCGACCGGATCGAAGTCGAGTCGCGCCAAGGTTTCTGCTACAGCATCGAGCTCCTGGTGAAGGCCCATCGCCTCGGTTGGACGGTCGCGGAGGTGCCGGTGACGTGGATCGAGCGCCAGAGCGGCGAAAGCCGCTTCCGGGTTCTCAAGTGGCTGCCGGCATATTTGCGCTGGTACGGCTACGCCTTCGCCACCACCTTCTTGCGGCGGCCGCCGCGCACGGTCACGCTTAAGGAGCCCACCTCTGCCGTTCATTCCCGCGGAAGCGGGAATCCAGACCCGCCTGTCCGCTATTCGTGATCTGGGTCCCCGCTTTCGCGGGGACGAACGGAGGGTGTACGGATTCCACGCAACCGCAACGCGTTCTATAGTTATAAGCTTGCTACGTTTAGGATCATCTCCATGAAATGGCCGCGCATACGCTCGCGCCGCACCACGGCGGTGTCGCCGTGGGTGAGCATCATCGCGCGCGAGGTGGAGTTTTCGCGCGGCGCGGCGCCGCAGACCTATCACGCGGTCGAGCAAGCCGATTACATCTCGATCGTCGCGCTCACCCCCAGCGGGAAAATCCCGATCGTGCGGCAGTACCGGCCGGCGCTCGAGGCGTTCGCCTGGGAGCTGCCGGCGGGCCTCGTCGATCCCGGCGAGGACCCGGCCGACGGCTGCCGGCGCGAGCTCATGGAAGAGACCGGCTTCACCGCGCGGACCGTTCACGCGCTGGGCAAGAACTCCGCCTGCACCGGGCGCCTCAACAACCGCATCCACAATTTCTTCGTCGAGGCCGGCGAGCGCGTGCGCGCGTTCGAGCCGGAGCCGGGCATCAGCGTGAAGCTCGTCTCGCCGGCGGAGATCGCGCGCTTGATCAAGCGCGGCGTGTTTCTCTCCCAGCTCCACATCGGCGCGCTGCTGCTCGCCGAGCTGCATGGCTTTCTGGCGCTGCCGCGCAACACGCCGCGCCTGGCGCGCCGCCTCCGCAAATAGGGTGGGCAACGGCCGCTTCGCCGTTGCCCACGCGACTTCACAAACGTCGTTATCGACTCGTCAGTGCCGCCGACCGCTGATATTGCTGCTGAGGCGCGTGGGCACGCTTCGCTTTGCCCACCCTACGGCTGCGGGCTAGCCCATGAGCGACCTCTTCCTCGGAATCGCCGACCCGGAATTTTGGCGCAACTGCGGCTACGCGCTGTTGGCGATCGGCTTGATCGGCGCCGTCGCCGTCATTCTCCTTCTCGACCGCAATCCTCGCCTGCAGAAGGGGCTTGCTTTGCTCTTCATCGCGGTGGTGCTCGCGGGCCTCGGCGTTGCGCGCTTCGGCAACAACGCGCTCCTCTCGGAGGCGCGCGAGCGCGCCCGCGAGGCCGAGGTCGAGCTCGGGAAATTGAAGACGCCGCGAACGCTGACGCCGGAAGGCCAACGCCGCGTTGCCGCGATGCTGCAGAAGTTCGCCGGCCAGGAGTTCGAGGGCCAGGTCGCGCCGGGATCCGAGGATGCGCGCCCGTTGTGGGAGGAGCTGGACCAGGCGCTGCGCGCGGCGAATTGGGTCCGCGTGGCGCCGTCGGGCCTTGCCGTCGGCGATCCTCCGGCCGGCATCCCGCTCTCCCCCAACTCCGGCGTGACCGTATTCGTCACGGCGAGCCGGGCGAACGAGCTCGCGCCGACCGCACACGCCTTGGCCGCGGCGCTGATGTCGGAAGGGCTCATCGCCGGCGTGACCGCCTCCGCCGGCCCGCGCATGGAGCAGCGGCCCAACGTCATCGTGATCGAAATCGGCCGCAAGCCGTCGTGAATTTCCTCTCCGTTCGTCCCCGCGAAAGCGGGGACCCAGATGCTGAGTGACAGACTGGATTCCCGCTTACGCGGGAATGAGCGGAGGAGAGATCACGTGCGATCATCGCTGCATCATCTCGGACATGCGATCGAGGCCGCGCGCGAGCGCGAGGCTTGCGGGATGCTTCGCCACCCACGCGCAGAATTGGGGAAACCAACGCCGCACGATCGGGAGCCCTTCGCCGTGCACCCAGGCTGCCACCACCAAGAGCGTGAGCAGCCAGGTCAGGTAGTGGTAGCGGCCGTCGCCGGGGTAGAACAGGGCGACGCCATGCTGCGCCAGCGTGGCGAGGGCGGTGAGGCGCAGCCACGGATCCGCCACTCGCCACAGCGCGACGCGGAGGAGCACGAGGATCGCCGCCGCGTTGAGCGGCGCCATCGCTGTCATTTCGGACGGGCCGGCGAGCCAGCCGCCGATCTGCCGCAGCGCGCGCGCCACGTATTCGCCCGCGAAGTTCAAATGCGCGAGCTCCGCGAATGCGGCAAGATAGGCCGACGGCGGCATCAGCAACAGGCGCGGAAGCTCGGCGGTGGTGGTGAACAGCACCAAGGCGCCGCCGTAGACCCAGTTGTGCAGCGCCATGCCCAGCACCGCCGCGAAGCCGACGACGAGGCCGGCGACGCGGCGAAAGTGCCGCTGCGCCAGCGCCGCAAGCCCCGCGCCCGCGAGCAAGATTCCCGCCGCCGGCGCGATGTTTGGCCGCACGAACAAAGCGAGCGCGAACAGGAGGCCGGCGCCGAAGGCGCGGGCGAAGCGGTCGCGCGGCCCTTCGTCCAGTCGGCCGAGCAGCAGCACGAAGGCGGCGAGAAAGAAGATGTAGGCGGCGGGATCGGCGAAGCCGCGCGCCGCCCACTTGACGTATTGCACCAGGCTCGAGCCGAAGAGCGCGCCGACGGGAACCGCGGCGAATACAAATGTCAGCGCCAGCGCCCACGTCAGCGGCAGGAAGCGCCGGAACAACGCGAACACCAGGAACGGCAGGATGAGAACGAGCGAGAGATAGCCGAGATAGCTCTCGCCGAAGATTAAATGCTCGGCGGCGCGCAGGTAGCGCAGCCCCGGCGTGAAGTAGAACACCGGCTCGACGCCCTTGAGCGCGCCGGCGACGTCGCCCGCGACGAGCTGGCGCAGCATCATGCGCGCGTAGCCGTCGTAGACCAGGCCGTCGTCGCCGCTGTCGAACGGGCGCACGCCGCCGAGGAAGCTTAAGTCGTTGAACATGGCGACGAGGAGCGTCACCGCGATGAGCGCGAACGGCAGCACCACGCGCCGCCCCCGCACGCGCACCAGCAACGCCAGCGCCGCGAAGCTGCCGATCAGCGCGAGGCCGGGCTCGACCAGCTGGCGCAGCCGCACCTGCCACGTCGGCACGAGCCGCATGGCGAGCGCGTGCGCGATCGCGACGCCGAAGATGTCGCGCCCGACGTCGTCGGGCGTGAGCGCGCGGCATTGCATGTCGGCGTGCGTGATAGTGTCGAACGTCCCGTCCGCGC
>WNEZ01013434.1_pt1 | contig 10482 bp, 8 predicted proteins | sample 5400521 | NCBI WGS metagenome assembly WNEZ01 (sample SAMN13153339, study PRJNA577476) | soil metagenome | isolation source: 120 cm saprolite under Douglas fir tree site 2 hole 1 replicate 1 | place: USA:California | collected 2015-04-18
CCGGGTCATGCTCGAAGCCTACTGGATCGATCGGTATGAAGTGACTTACGGCGCCTATAAGGCATTTGTGACAGCGACAGGCCATCGGAAGCCAATCTCCCGCTATGTAAAGCACTTTGATAAATTGAGTGCCCCAACACAACCGGCCGTCTATGTCTCGTGGGAGGATGCCGATGCCTATTGTCGCTACCGTGGGGCGCGGCTCCCGACGGAGGCTGAATGGGAGAAAGCTGCCAGAGGAGCCAACGGTCTCTTGTGGCCCTGGGGCAACCAGGACAAGCTAGGCGCGGCGAATACCGGCAACCCAGACCCTTATGAATACCCGGCTCCTGTCGCAAACTTTCCTTTGGATCAGAGCCCGTATGGAGTTTATGATATGGCGGGGAACGTCATGGAGTGGGTGGCAGACTGGTACCAGGAAGATGCATTTCGAGACACTTCGCCAAATCCCAAGGGTCCGCCGACCGGCAGTTTTAAGGTCATCAGGGGGGCGTCTTGGGGAACGATTGGGAAGGAAACGAGGTTGACGGTCCGTCTCAAAATGGTCCCAGATTTCCGGGATACGACGATTGGATTTCGATGCGCCAGGAGTGGGTCAGAGGGGCTAACCCACATGGGTGATAGAACAAGTCAACCCTATAATAAATCAAAATAATAGATCAACAGGAAGACGGCAAGAAGAATGTTGACAACCATACCAGCCAAAACTATAATGTCGAACAATCTTGGGTCCTTGCCCATCGTGTATGCCCCAGTGTAAAATAAATCGGAATTTTGAGTAACATAAACCCTGATGGCTGTCAAGGGCGAAGGGAAGAAGTAACCACATCTAAGCTTATCGCAATCAACTAGTTTCCAAAGAGGATTATCATGGCAGAAGCAGCAGTAGAAGTTCTTCGTGTTAAGGAACTAGCGTGGAAGATTAGACTGGGGAAGGCTATATTCTGGACCACAGTCGCTTTTGCTGTTTGGTTTTTCTATTGGTTTAATGCGATTCAGTGTCCGTGCTGATGGGTTGGGCTGAGTGGAGAAGGATAATCGCAGTCAGTCATGATTTGAGTGGAGGAAGGAATGGCAGAGCAAGCAGGTCAGGTTAGTACTGGAATGAAGATCGCTATCGCAGTCATCTCGTTAATCCTGGCTACAGGCTATTTTACGTTCTTGGATTGGGGCGCCATGAAAATTCAAGGGCTAGACTATTTCTACATGTTCCGGAAATAACAATAAATATGATAAACCTATTGGGCTCTCGGTGTCTTGTGTGTCAGTCCTCAAAAGACACGAGAGTTCTTGATAGTCAGTGCTAAGGAGGAAAGCCATGGCTACCGTGACAAAGCAAGCCCGAAAGAAAATCTGGGCTTTCTTGGCGCTAGGGACGTTTGTGGGGCTTCTGCTGTTGCCCTTGTTCCTGTCGCTTCCGGCTGGCGCAGGTGACACACCAGCTCCGGCGGCTTCGACCGATGCCAAGCCTGTCGAGAAGTCCCGGGATGTCTGGTACAAGACTGAAGGACCGGTGATCGGGGCGCCTGCGCCCAAGACGACCGACAGCGCGAAGGACTACCCGCGGTACAACTTTGAGAGCCGGGTCATACTTTGGGTGGCCCTTCAGCAACATCTCTATTATGGAAGTTTTGTGTTGGCAGTCCCGATTTTCTGCATGATCGTGGAGTATCTGGGGGTCATCACCAAGGACAAGGCTCTCTCCCGGAAATATGACCAACTCGCTTATGACTTTGTCAAGATCAGCCTGACGGCCTACTCGATCACGGCGCTCTTGGGTGGGATTGTCATCTTTACCTTCCTCACGCTCTACCCCACTTTCTTCGGATATCTTTCCAGCATCTTCCGGCCGGTGATGGCTACCTACGCGCTGCTCTTTATAGCGGAGAGCGGCACGCTCTATATCTACTACTATGCCTGGGACAGGATGAAAGAGGGGTTCCTGAAGTGGATCCACGTCGCCATGTCGGTGATCCTCAACGTGATCGGAACAGTCTTGATGATGCTGGCCAACTCCTGGATTGCCTTCATGCAGTCGCCGGCTGGCGTGGATGCTGACGGGCGGTATCTGGGCAACGTCTGGCACGTCATCCATACAACACTCTGGAATCCCATTAACGTGCATCGCCTTCTCGGAAATATGGCGTTTGGTGGTAGCGTCGTGGCGGCGTACGCGGCCTATCGGTTCCTGACTGCGAAGTCCGATGAGGAGCGGGCCCAATATGACTGGATGGGCTATGTGGCGATGTTTATCGGGATCTGCTTCTTGATCCCGCTTCCGTTCGCCGGCTACTGGCTGATGCGTGAAGTGTATGCGTACCGGCAGCAGATGGGGATCACGCTGATGGGTGGCCTCCTGGCCTGGCTCTTCATCATTCAGGCGGTAATGATTGGGGCGCTCTTCCTCACCGCTAACTACTATCTCTGGCAGGGCATGGATCGGATGCGCGGGGCCGAACGCTATCAGAAGTACATCAAGTACATGGTGTTTGTGCTCATCATGTGCTTCATCGTCTGGCTGACGCCGCACACGATGGTGATGACCCCGGCCGAGTTGAAGGCCATGGGCGGGCAGCAGCATCCGGTGCTGGGGAACTATGGAGTCATGTCTGCCAAGAACGGGGCCATCAACACCATCATCACAACGACGGTGTTGAGCTTCATCATGTATCAGCGGGCAAACAAGATCCCGACGGTGAAATGGGCCCCTTACGGAAACGCCTTCCTGTTCGGACTGTTCGCGATGGCCTATGTCAACATCATCTGGCTGGCCATCTACGGATACTATATTCCAGCCAATGTGCGAGTAGGCCTCTCCGTACCACAGGTGGCCTCGACCTTGTCGTGTCTGTTCATAGGAGTGATCCTTAACTCGATAATGTTGAAGGGGGCAAAGGATGTGGGACCGATTGTGTGGGGACAGATTTCGGTCCGGGGGCAGTACGCCCTCATCATGCTGGCCACGTCCTTTACCTGGATGATGGGGCTCATGGGCTACATCCGGTCGTCCGTGCGGTTGTTCTGGCACGTCAATGAGATCATGCGGGACAACTCGCCATGGGCCTTTACCCACACGATTGGGTTTGGCGCGAACATGATTTCGTTCAATGTGTTGTTCTTCTGGTTGACGATCCTGTTCGTGTTCTGGCTCGGGTCGTTAGGTGTGAAGAAGGCTCCGGCCACCGCCCCGGTTGGGCAAAAGGTTCCGGCCCCGGCTGGGAGCCGCTAAGCTCAAAAGATCGAGTAGAATCGCTAAAAGAGTGATTGAATAAGCTCTGCCGTGAGGGTAGCGTTCCCCTCACGGCGGGCCTCTTATGGAGGAGTGAATGTTTACTGGTAAGGTGTTGGGTGGCGTAACTGCAGCGGTCATTTTTGGAGCCATCGGGACGATTTTTTACTTCCTGCCGGAATCCGGCGCCGCGCAGTTGATGCGGAAAGCGCTTTCCTTGGGCTGGCCGGGCGGCTTAGTGATCGTCATCCTGATGCTGTACTTCCAATTCGGCCGGAAGAACGATCCTCGTCGGGGCGAGCTCGTGTTCAAGAGCGTGATCGGGCTTTTCGGCTACGCGATGCTCTTTATCGCGATCGCCAACTACGCCATGAACTTCAACGATGAGAGCCCCGGCGTCCCTGGCGAGCCGCGGTTCCTGCCGGTTTCTCTCGTCATGTTTACGGTTTCCTGCTTCATGATGGCCATGTATTTCAAGGGCGTGCGGGTCCTTCTCCAGATCGGCGGCTTCATGTTCTTCGTGGCGGCCTGTCTGGCCGGGTTCGGGAACTGGCTGCCTCAGGTGAAAGCCGATCCGCCCCCCGCCGAGGAGAAGACCGCGGATGTCCGTCAGATGTCGGTTCAGGAACGAGCGGACCTCGGCGAGAAGATCATCTTCGGTGCGGTCGGGGCGAGCGGTACGCAAGGCGCCATCGGCAAGGGCCAGTGCCCCCTCTGTCATGGCTTCCAGAAGGGCTTCCTGAGCGAGCGGGCGCCCAACCTCTTCGGAATCCCGACACGTGCTTTAGAACGGTTGAAGGATCCCCGGTATAGCCAGGCCGACCCCAGCAAGCGAGACACGGTCCAGAAGGAGGCATGTCCGGGCTGCGGGACAGCACAGACGGCGGCTGAGTACATCGCGGAATCGCATGCCTGCCCTAACTGTTATGTGGTGGTGGGCTTCGGTGTGAAGGGGACGAATGATAAAGAGAGCCCCATGCCGGCGATTCACAAACCGCCGATCGCCCTGTCTCTGGACGAGTTGATCGCGGTGGATACTTGGCTCTTTGCACGCGAAGGCACCGAGCCTCCGACTCCGGAGGAGATTGAGAATGCGTATAAGAAGTTCATTCCTGAATCTGATCGCCCGAAGCCGGCAGGTGCTCCTGGCGCGGCTCCAGCAGGCCCAGCACCTGGTGCCCCGGTTGTGACGGGCGATGAGCCGGTCAATGAGATCTTCATCAAGGCGCTGTGCTTTGCGTGCCACACGATTCCGGGGATTCCCATGGCGGTCGGTGCCGTGGGGCCTAAGCTCGTGGAAAAGACGAATGCGCCGAAGCGTCTGAAGGACCCGGACTACAAGGGTAAGGCCACCACGGTTCGTGAATACATCATGGAGTCAATCCTGACGCCGAGCATGTACCTCGCGAAGCAGGACAACGGAAAGCCGTTCCCGGACAACGTCATGCCGAAGGATTTCGGGAAGAAGCTCAACGCGGCCGCACTCAACAAGGTCATCAATTATCTGTCGCAATTGGAAGAAGGCAAGGCGCCACCGAAGATCGAGTAGGCGGTAACAAGGTTCCTGATCTGACTGTGCACAAGATTTAGGAGATCAGACATGAGCGCATTATTCCCGAGATTTGTTGAGGGCTACATGCCCATGCAGATGCTAGTTGAAGTGGGGCTACAAATACTGCTGTTTATCTATATCTTCTATCTTCTCGACAAGAAGATGGGGATCAAGGTGAATAAGCTGGTGCAAGCCTCCAGCCTGTTCATCTATTCGATCCTCTACTTCAGGTATCGGATCTATCCGCCCCTGCCCTTCAGCGTCCTAGCCATCTACGCTACCAATGTTCTGATCGGAATCTTCATGTGGGTGTCCTCCACGGAAACATCCTGGCAGGATTTCCGCAAGCCCCTCATCGCTGTGGCCGATGCGAAGACTCCGACGACGCAGATCATCCGGGCAGTCTCTGTTGTGTTGTTGCCCTTCCTCGTCGGCTTCCTTGGTTGGAACAACATGAAGCCGAGCATCGATGAGCCGATCGAGCTGCGCACTGTACACCCGGCGCCACCGGCCAGCACCAAGGTGCACGGCAAGACCTTCGTCCTCCAGACCGCGAGCAATCCGTATCGCGTGGATGACGACGGGAAATACTCCGATGTGGTCCAGAAGAAATACATTGACGGCAATCCGTGGGACGAGAAGGCGCCCCAATACTTGCAATACGTTCGGGAAGGCGGACAGATCTTCTTCCAGAACTGCCACTTCTGCCACGGCGATAATCTGAACGGCCGGGGCATGTTTGCCTTTGCCTTCAACCCGATTCCGGCGAACTTCACGGACGCCGGGACGATCGCGCAGCTCCAGGAGACCTTCGTGTTCTGGCGTGTCTCGAAGGGCGGAATCGGCCTTCCTCGCGAAGCCTTCCCATGGGCCTCGGTCATGCCGCCGTGGGAACAGCACCTGACGATCGATGAGATCTGGAAGGTCATCCTGTTCGAATACTGGCATACAGGCTATTATCCAAGGACGTGGGATTAATCGATCCCTACCAACTTAGGGGTATAGAGCAATGAACTGTTATCTCTTCAAAGGGACGCGAAAAGGGCTCATGATCGCCATCGCGGCGGTCGCCGTCGGATTGGGGGCCGGCGTCGCCGTTCTGTGGGCGACCGGCGATGTAAAGGCCGATAGCGGGTTGTCGCCTGGATTTATCAAAGGGGCCAACCCTGCCAAGCCTGACCCCAACATGATTGAAGAAGGTAAGAAGATTTATTTCCGCAAGTGTGTCTGGTGCCACGGGGTGGATGGAGCGGGTGATGGCCCTGGCGCTGATCGGCTCTGGCCGCGTCCGCGCAACTTCAACCAGGGCACCTTCAAGATCCGGCATACGGCGAGCGGAGAGTTACCGCTGTTTGATCCCACGAAGCCGGTTGCTGGTCAGAATGACTTGTTTGATACTGTCACCCACGGATTGCCGGGTTCGGCTATGCCTCCTTGGGATGGCATCCTGACCGAGCAGCAGCGTTTGCAGGTCCTGTCGTTCGTGACGACGCAGCTCGTGAAAGATCGGAAGTTCGACGACAAGACCGAGACCTTCAGCATCCTGGACATCAATAACAAGGATGCCTTGAAGCCGGTTCCCTACAGCAAAGAGAGCATCGAAAAAGGCGCCAATCTCTTTGTCGAGAAGAAGTGCATTGAGTGCCACGGGGCGGAGGGCCGCGGGGATGGTAACCCCTTTAACCTCAAGGATGACTGGGGATTCCCGATCCAGCCGGCGAACATGCATAAGTGTTGGAATTTCCGGGGGAGCAGAGAAGATCCGTACAACGTGAAGAACATCTTCCGGACCTTCTCGACCGGCGTGAACGGGACGCCCATGCCGTCCTTCGCCGACAACACGACGGTTGAGGAGCGGTGGCACATCGCCAACTTTGTCAATTCGGTGTGTGAGCGTGAAAAAGAAGGCGATCCATTCTCGCCGCTGCTTCAGATGGATCCGCAGACGGCTAAGCCGAAAACCAATTTCGTCGTGCCTTCCGCTCCCATCGAAGGAGAAATTCCCGCGGATCCCAATGACAAGAAATGGCAGGATCGGCCTCGGCGGATCATCGGGATGGGTGGACAAATCACTCACAAGCCGCGGAACTTTGTCAACCGCATTGACGATCTCTGGATACAGTCCATGTACAACAAGAACGAGATTGCTTTCCTCTTTCGGTGGGACGACCGGACGAAGAGCCAGGTCGAGCCTGGCGTCACCGTGGTGCCCATTGAGGAAGCGCCGCCTGTGGCCGGTGAGGCGAATTCGATTGCGGCTAAGCAGAATACCTACACGGTGTACAACGACGCCGTGGCTATCCAGTTTCCAGCGAAGTGGCATGAGTACGCGCCCCCGGAAAAACCGCGGTTCCTGCATGGGGAAGAGAAGCGCCACGTCGATCTTTGGAAGTGGGAAGCCGACGGGACGCTGAAGGCCTATACCGGATCGGGGTGGGACAAGCCGCTGGAGGAGCGCCCAGGGGCGACCGAGAAGCTGAAGCTAGTCAAGGGCGAGTTCAGGGATGGGCGGTGGACCGTCCTCATGAAGCGCCCCCTTAATACAGATGACAAAGAGGCGGATGTCCAGTTCGAAAATTCTGATGGCGGTCGGCATGATTATCGCGGAAGGGTGGATCCTCCGTCGGCGGGCCACCAAAAGGGAGATGATGAAGAAGAAGTGATGGGCCGCCGAGCTGCCCGGTAAACGGGTGGGTGCGGATTCAAAGGGGGGTGGGCCGGCCCACCCCCCTTTTTTATTTCGTTGAGGAAGGTGTGAACTCGTGACCGGACTGATCATCGCAGGGGGCAAGAGCCGCCGGCTTGGCATCGACAAACGCTTTCTTGAGATCGGCGGGCGTCCCTGTATCCAGTGGGTCATCGATGCCTATCAGGGTCTCTTCAAGGAGGTTCTGATCGTCGCGGATGCGCCGGAACCATTCATGTCGCTGGGTGTCAAGGTCGTCGTGGACCTCATTCCGGGGCGCGCCACCCTTGGCGGGCTGTACACGGGCCTGCATTTCGCCACCCATGATCGGGTTTTCGCCGCCGCAAGCGACATGCCGTGGCTCTCGCCCGCCGCGATCCGCGTCGTCCTCGACCAAGCCCTGTCCGGCGACATCGTCATTCCGGACCTGGCTGGGAAGCTCCAGCCCATGCACGCTGCCTACGCGAAAACCTGCCTGCCGGTCCTCCGCTCCCTGGTCGAAGCTGGCCGCCTGAAGGTGCAGGACTTCTGTATGAGTCCGCAGCTCCGGGTGCATCGGATTCCGGAGGCTGCCTTCAGGGACGTGGACCCCGAGTTGCGCTCGTTTTTCAACATCAACACACCTGAGGATCTCGCCAAGGCGAAAAAATGGATCGGGACCTGACCCGTCTGATCCTTGCGATGTGCGAGCGTTTATGTTAGATTGCTGCCCACTTTGGCGGCCCTCGGGGGGTTCTCGAGGGCCGCAGTTGTATGGGGTGTGTCGTCGATGTCGGTGGGGGTCGTGAGGGAGACAGTCCTCTCCACGTTACGGGAGGCTCTCGAAGACGCGCGGGCGTCGGGTGATCTGAAACTCACCACCTTACCCGCGCTGGTGCTTGACGTCCCGAAAAAGACCGCCTGGGGCGATCTCGCCACAACCGTGGCCATGAACCTGTCGGCCACGGAGCATCGGGCTCCCCGGGAGATCGCGGAGATCATCGCCGGACGCTTGCGCTCACACTCGGAGGTGCTGGAACGCATCGAAGTGGCCTCCCCCGGCTACATCAATCTCACCGTCAAGCGGGAGCTGTGGTTCCGGGTTCTAGCGGAAATCGAAGCGCAGGGGGCGCAGTACGGACGGTCGACGCTTGGACTGGGCCAGCGGGTCCTGATGGAATTCGTGAGCGCCAATCCCACAGGACCGCTGCACATGGGGCACGGGCGCGGCGCCGCTGTTGGTGGCGCGCTGGCCAACTTGCTCCGCAGCGTGGGCTACGAGGTCAGCACCGAGTACTACATCAATGATGCCGGCCGGCAGGTGCGGCTGCTGGCCGAATCGGTAGAGGCGCGCTACCGGCAGCTGCTCGGCCAGGTCGCGACCTTTCCCGAAGATGGGTATCGCGGGGCCTACATCGACGATCTGGCCAAGGGGCTCCTCGCCGACCGCCAAGCTGCCGAGCAGAACCTTCTCCCAGCCGGGCTGACGGAGGTCTGCGGGGCATGGGCCTATGCCCGGATGCTCGAGGACATCAAGGCCGACCTGGAGCGGTTCGGGCTCCGCTTCGATACGTGGGTGCGCGAGCAGGCACTTTTTGAAACCGGCGCGGTCGCCCACGCGCTTGAGTCGCTGAAAACGCGTGGGCATCTGTTCGAGCAGGACGGTGCCCTCTGGTTCAGGTCCACGACGTTCGGCGACGACAAGGATCGTGTGGTCCGGAAACAGGACGGCGAGTACACCTACCTCGCGTCCGACATCGCCTATCATCGGGACAAGCTGGACCGGGGATACGATCTCCTGATCAATATCTGGGGCGCCGATCATCACGGCTACATCCCCAGGATGCAGGCGGCGGTGCAGGCCTTCGGCTACCCGAAAGACCGCCTGAAAGTGATCCTGGTGCAGATTGTGAACTTGCTGCGCGGCGGCCGGCGCGTGACAATGTCGAAGCGGGCAGGCGACCTGATCACGCTGCGTGAAGTCGTGGAGGAAGTCGGAGCGGATGCGGCCAAGTTCATCTTCCTGACCCGGCGGGCCGACAGCCAGTTGGATTTCGACCTGGAGGTCGCCAAGCGGCAGTCCGCCGAGAATCCCGTCTACTACGTGCAGTACGCGCATGCACGGGTCGCCAGTCTTTTCCGGGTCGCCGCCGAGCGGGGCGTCCCTGTACAGCGCACAAGCAAGATGGACTGGAGCGTGCTGAGTTCGCCGGATGACCTGGAGCTGATCAAGCCCTTAGCGGAATACCCCGCGCTGGTGGAAGCGAGCGCCCAGGCGCTCGAGCCGCATCGGCTGACGTATTACCTTCAAGACCTTGCCGCCCGTCTCCATGCTTACTACTACAAGCACCGGATTCTCCCGCCCGCCCTGGAACAAGAGTTAGACAACCAGGATAATCTCAAAGCGTCTGCCCAGGAGGCCGATCAGGAACGAAAACGGGAAACGTTGACGCCGGCTCTGACTGCGGCCCGGCTCTGTCTCTTCCGCAACGTCCAGTCCGTGATCCGAAACGGCCTGGGCATACTCGGCGTATCCGCTCCAGAAAGGATGTGATGGGCGCTCGCGGATTTCGGGTCTTGCAGCGGGAGGGACATTCACGGGCGCGCGTCGGCGAGCTCCAGACCGCGCACGGCGTGGTGCAGACCCCGGCGTTCATGCCGGTGGGCTCCCAGGCTACGGTCAAGGGGCTCTCTTCAGAGGACCTAGCCGGGCTTGGGTTTGAGATGGTCCTCTGCAACGCCTACCATCTCTATCTCCGGCCTGGCCATCAGCTAATCGCAGAACTGGGCGGCCTGCACCGGTTCATGGGATGGTCGCGGTCGATCTTGACCGATAGCGGGGGCTACCAGGTATTCAGTCTGGCGCCTCTCTGCAAGGTTTCGGACGACGGCGTGACGTTCCAATCCCACCTGGACGGCTCGCTGCATCACCTGACGCCCGAGCGCGTGATCGAGGTACAGGAATCGCTCGGCGCCGATGTGGCCATGACCCTCGACGAATGTCTGCGGTATCCCGCGGCGGAGGACGCCGCCGAA
>WNEZ01013513.1_pt1 | contig 10482 bp, 9 predicted proteins | sample 5400521 | NCBI WGS metagenome assembly WNEZ01 (sample SAMN13153339, study PRJNA577476) | soil metagenome | isolation source: 120 cm saprolite under Douglas fir tree site 2 hole 1 replicate 1 | place: USA:California | collected 2015-04-18
CAGCCGGGTGTCGATGCCCGTGGCGGCCCGGCAGTCCTCGCGCTCGGCGCGGCACGCCTCGACGCAGCGATGATCGCGGTTCAGGCAGGCGTCCTTCGCCGCCTGGAAGCCCTCCTGGCACTGCCCGAGGCACTCCAGGTAGTCGATCTTGGCGTCGCGGGCGCATTTCCCCGCGCGGGCTGGCAACGGGCCGACGAGCAGGAGCAGCGCGGTCGCCGCGAGCACACCGGTCAATGTCCTTCGCTTCATGTGCCCCCCCTTCTGTTGGCGTCCTGTCGTCGGAAGACTGCTGACCCGTACAGCCCATATCGTCGCATGGTCAATACCAAAATTCTCTCTCACGTGTTCAGGGGAGGTGGCCGGTAACTTCGTCCCGGCTCACTCGACGTTCTGCACCTGCTCGCGCAGCTTCTCGACCTCCGCCTTGGCCCCGAGCACCACGTCCGTGATCTCCCGGTCCCCCGCCTTCGCGCCCGTCGTGTTGAGCTCGCGTTGCATCTCCTGGAGCAGGAACTCGATCCGCTTGCCCACCGGGCCGCCGTCGCCCAGGACCGCGGAGAGCGCTCCCAGGTGCGCCTCGAGCCGCACCAGCTCCTCGGTCACGTCGCTGCGGTCGGCGAGCACGGCGACCTCCTGTGCCACCCGCCCGCGATCCAGCTCCGCCCCGCCCACCAGGCGCGCCAGGCGCTCCTCGACCTGGCTGCGGAGCGCCGCGAGCGCGCGCGGCAGCCGGCGCCGGATGGCCGCCGTCGCGCGCCGCAAGGCCGCGGCGCGGGCGAGCATGTCACGCTTCAGGTGAGCGCCCTCCCGCCGACGTTCGGCGTCGAAGGTGCGGAGCGCGCCGGCGAGCGCGCGGCGGACCGCCGGCAGCTCGCGCGGCAGCTCGGGGGGTTGCTCGCTCACCTCGAAGACGTCGGGCAGGCGGAGCACGTCGACCAGGGCGACGTCCGGCGCCAGCCCGAGCTGCCGCCCGAGACGCCGCGCGGCCAGGACGTAGGCCCGCGCCAGCTCGGCGCGCACCGCCACCGCGTACCGTCGCCGCGCCGCCACCGCGGCCCGCGCGACGCTGACCTCGACCCGGCCGCGCTGGGCCACGGCGCGCACGCGGTCGCGCATCTCACGCTCCCAGGCGGCGTACTCGCGCGGTGCGACGATCCGCACGTCGAGGAAGCGCTGGTTGACGCTGCGTATCTCGACGGTCACGCGCGCCGTCGGCGCGTCGGCGCGCCCCGCGCCGTATCCGGTCATGCTACGCAGGTTATTTCAACTCCCCCGGGGGCCCGCTTGGTGATCCCGGGGGCCCGTCCAGTGCTCGCGCGCTCCGCGCTTCCGATGCCCCCGATCCAACGTCCGCGCGGCTCCCGCCACGCGCGGCCCGAGCGCTCTCGCGCTCGGCCTCCCCCCCGGGAGCGCGGCGCGTAGCTCGGCGGCCGTGAGGGTGGCCGTGCCGATCTTGCCGACCACGACGCCGGCGGCGTGATTGGCGAGCACGGTCGCTTCCTCGAGCGCGCCGCCGGCTCCGAGCGCCAGCGCACAGGTGGCGAGCACGGTGTCACCGGCGCCGGTCACGTCGAACACCTCGCGCCCCACGGTGGGGAACTCCTGCACGTCGCCCCCCCGCTTGAAGAGCGCCATGCCCTCCTCACCGCAGGAGATGAGAACCGCCTCGGCCTCCCAGCGCGCGAGCAGGCGCGTGCCGGCGGCGCGCAGCGAGGCGCGGTCGCGGATGTCGATGTCCGCGGCCTCCGCCGCCTCGGCGCGATTCGGCTTCATGAGCGAGGCGCGGCGGTAGTGCGCGAAGTTGGCTCGCTTCGGATCGACGACCCAGGTGAACGGGGACCGCCCGTGCGCCTCCGCCAGGGCCGCGAGCAGCTCCGGTCCGACCACGCCCTTGGCATAGTCCGACACCACCACCACGTCCGCTCGCGCGCGCCCGCGCAGCGCGAGCTCGCGCACGCGGTGCGCCCCGGCCCCGTCCCGCACCGGCGCCGCCTCGTGGTCGAGGCGCACCACCTGCTGCTGGTGCGCGATGATGCGCGTCTTCTGCGTGGTGCGCGCGTGGCGCGAGACGACGATGCCGTCGGTCGCCGCCCCCAGCGCGCGGAGCGCCGCGCCGAGCCGCTTGCCGGCGGCGTCGTCGCCGACCATGCCGCACACCGCCGCCCGGCCGCCGAGCGCCGTGACGTTGCTCACCACGTTGCCGGCGCCGCCCGGGCGCTCGTCCTCCCGGGTCACGTGCACGACGGGGACCGGGGCCTCGGGCGAGATGCGCTCGACCTGGCCCCACACGAAACGATCGAGCATGAGATCGCCCACCACGAGGACCCGCACCCCGGCGAAGCGTCGGATCAGCTCGCCGAGCCGCCGCTCGCTCACGCGCATGGACGGCCCTCGTAGCAGGCCAGCGTGCCCTCCGCCATGCGCGCCGCGGTGTAGTGGGCGCGGACGCGCGCCCGGCCGGCGGCGCCGAGGCGCGCCCGCAGCACCGGGTCGCTCGCCAGGCGGGCGAGCGCGGTGGCGAGCGCCGCGGGGTCACCCGGCGGCGCGAGCAGGCCCGTCTCCTCGTGCACCACCACCTCGGCGAGCCCGCCCACCCGGCTCGCCACCAGCGGGCGGCCGGCCGCCATCGCCTCGAGCGCCGCGACGCCGAGCCCTTCCTGCAGGGACGGGAGCGCCACGATGTCGGCCGCGGCCAGGCAGGCGGGGACGTCCTGCCGGAAGCCCGCCATCGTGACCGCCCCGTCGAGCGGCGCCGCGGCGCGCGCCAGGGCCGCCGCCGCGCGGCCCTCGCCGCAGAAAACGTAGCGCAGACGGAGCGCCGCGGGAGCGACGGTACTCGCCGCCGCGAGCAGGACGGCGTGCCCCTTGCGCGCCTCGAGCGCCCCCAGGACGACGACCGCCACGTCGTCGTCGCCGAGGCGCCACTCGCCACGCAGCGCCGCGCGCGCGCCGGGTGGCGCGGCGAAGGCGTCCGGGTCGATGCCGCTCGGCACGACGCGGATGCGCTCGGCCCGCACCCCGACGCGCAGCAGCGCCGCGCGCACGCCTTCCGAGATGGCGATCACCGCATGCACGGCGCGGTTGTAGAGAAAGCGCACGTAGGGGCCGCTGGCGGGCACGTAGTCCATGCGGCGCGTGACCACGAGCCGCGCGCCGCGGCCGCCGCAGAGCGGCGCCAGGGCATGGGCGCGCGCGGTGTGAAAGTGAACCACGTCGAAGCCGGGCGCCAGCCGGCGGAGCGCCAGCCCCGCGCGCACATCGAAATGATTCGCGACGCGCAGCGGGACGACCGCGGCGCCCGCCGCGGCGGCGGCGCGGGCGAGCGGCCCGCCCGGATGCGCCGCCACGGTCGAGGCGTGGCCGCGCGCGGCGAGCTGGCGCACGAGCGCGAGCACCTGGACCTCGCCCCCTCCCCACGCGCGCTCGGGGTCGACGTGCAGCACGCGCACGCTAGCTCACCCGCGCCAGCGCATCTTCAGCCAGAGGAGCAGCACGCCCGCGGCGAAGCCGAGCGCCGTCTGGTACTCGCCGTTGCGCCAGTAGAGCCGCCACGAGAAGGGCAACCCGCCGCCGTCCGCGCGCGCCGGGCGTGGCCAGAGGCGAGGCACGCGCGCCGCGTAGGCCTCGTACTCCGCGCCGAACCGGGTGCGCATGCGCCGCTCCTCGCGGCCGATGGCCGCGCCGTAGAAGAGCACGAAGTACGCGGCCCCCACCCCGTCGGCGACCGGCGAGCGGCCGGCGAGGAGAAAGCCCGCCACGATCAGCAGGCTCCCCAGGTAGAGCGGATGCCGGGTGAACGCATAGGGTCCGGAGGTGGTGAGGGCCGCGTTCTTGCGCAGATGTCCCGCCGTGCGCCCGCGGACGAGCACGCCGAGCAGCGACGCAGCGACCCCGCCCGCGAACGCCGGCGCCGTCGGCCGCGCGAGCCACGCGTAACCCACGACGAGGGGCAGCCCGACGCGCACCCGCTGGCGCCAGAAGAGCTCCTGCCAGGTCCCCCGCCAGCGGTAGCCCGGCGGGCGCGGGATGCCCTCGGTGCTCTGTCCCGCGACGCGCTTCGCGGAACGGAAGAATCTCATCCCGGCGGCACACCAGTCTCCCCCACGGCGCTCGCCTCCTCTCCCAGCCGCGCGAGGACGGCGAGCGCGATCCACATGGCGATCGCCACTTCCGCATCGCCGAAGGTGTACTGCGTGAGCCCCCCGACGAGGAAGCCGATCACGCCGGCCCAGGCGCCCGCCGCCGCGGCCCACGTCGACGCGTCCGGCGCCGCCCGCAGGATCTCGACCCCGCGCCGGAGCACGGTCGCGAAGACGAGGCCGAAGGCCGCGAGGCCGATGAGGCCCGCCTCGGCTGCCATCTGCAAGAAGTTGTTGTGGGCGTGCGAGCGCCGGTCGGCGGCAGGATGCGCCGCGTAGTACGGCAGCGCCGCCGTCCGGTAGCGGCCGAAGCCGAGGCCGAAGACGGGCCGTTCGTGCACGATGTCCAGGTTGGTCCGGTAGATGCCGACCCGCCCGGCGTTGGCACCGCCCGCGGCGAACATGTGCGCGGCCTCGGCGCGGAGCGCCGGCGTGAGCGCGACGGCCAGGCCGGCAGCCGCGGCGCACGCGGGGAGCACCAGCCTCGCCCGCCGGGCGCGCGCGACCAGGGCAAGCGCGGCGCCGAGCGCGAGCGCCGCCAGCCAGGCCCCGCGTGCGGTCGAGAAGACGAGCGCCAGCACGACGAGCAGCGCGGCGGCCAGCGCGGCGCGGCCCCCGACGAGCGCGCCCGCCAGCGCCCAGCCGAGCGGGAAGATCATCACGTGCGCGAAGGTGAGGTAGTTGCGGAAGAAGCCGACCACCGCGTAGCCGGGCGTTCCCGCCTCGCGCGGGTAGACGTACGTCGGGCGCCCGAGCAGCGTACGGTACCAATCCGCGCCCGTGAAGTGCTGGAGCACGCCGTAGGCGGCCGCTGCTGCGCCGGCGATCACCACGACACGCGCGAGGCGCACCGCGTGCGCGCGGTCGCGCAGCCACCAGAACACGACGAAGTACGCGAGCGCGACCCAGAGGCGGGCCCAGCCGTCCGCCTCGAGCGGATGCCCGCTGACGAGCGTGGAGAGCGCCAGCACGCCGGCGAAGAGCCCGAGCACGCCGTCGAGCGGCGTGCGCCGCACCACGCCCCAGCCGCCGGCGAGCGCCGCGGCGCTCAGTGCCCCGAGCGCCGCCATGCCGGCCTCCATGCCCGTGGTCGAGAGCGGGACGGAGGCGGCGGTGAAGGCAAGCAGCGCATCGGCCGCGCGGCGCGCGGCGGGCGGGGGCGCGCTCGCCATGCTCAGATGCCTCGCCGCGTCAGCATCACCTTCAGCGTGTCCGCCAGGATGCGCACGTCGAGCCACAGCGAGCGGTTGTAGATGTACGCCAGGTCGTACTTGAGCTTGGTGGCGGGCGAGGTGTGGTACTCGCCGTTCACCTGCGCGTAGCCGGTGAGCCCCGGGCGGATCTTGAAGCGCTCGGCGTAGCCCTGGATGTCGCGCTCGAAGCCGCGCACGAACTCGGGTCGCTCCGGGCGCGGTCCGACGAAGCTCATGTCGCCGCGTAGCACGTTCCACAGCTGGGGCAGTTCGTCGAGACGCGCGGCGCGGAGATAGCGTCCGAGCCAGGTGACGCGCGGATCGTTCTCGCTCGCCAGCACGGGCCCCGTCTTCTCCTCGGCGTGCACCTGCATGGTGCGGAACTTGACCATGGTGAAGGGACGGCGGTCCTTTCCCGTCCGCTGCTGGAAGAAGAGCACCGGCCCGCGCGAGGTGAGCCGGATGGCGAGCGCGACGAGCGCCATGACGGGAAGCGTCGCCAGGAAGAGGACGGCGGCCACCGCCGCGTCGAAGGCGCGCTTCACCGCGCTCGCCCCGCCCGCGAGCGGGCGGATCACCTCGATCAGTGGAATGTCGTGCAGGCGGAGGTTCTCGGTGCGGCCGATCAGGATCTCGTACGGCGAGGGCACGATGCAGATGCGCGCGCGGGCGCCCTCGGACTGGCTGAGCGCGTCGAGCAGCTCGTCCTGCCACACGTGGTCGGAGGCGATGATCACCTCGTCCACCGCGTGGCGCCGGCAGATGTCGGGGAGGTCCTCGCGCGCACCCAGCACGGGCACGTCGAGGGCCGCGGGCCGCACCCCGTCGCCGGACACCGCGCCCACGATGTCCATGCCGAGCCAGTGCTGCGCGCGCACGGTCCCGATCACCTCGGCCGCGGTGGCGTTGGTGCCCACCACCAGCACGCGCCGGCGCGGATAGCTGCCGAGCAGCGCGCGGGTGCCGAGGCGCCACGCGACCAGGAAGCTCGCGTTGAGCGCGCCCAGCACGACGAAGATGGAGCGCGGGAACATGAGATCCTGGCGGAAGAAGTAGACGGCGATCAGGAGCAGCGCCTGGAGCCCCGCCGCCGCGATCATGGCGCCCACGTGATCGCGCGGCCGGGTGAGCGCGTGCGCCTCGTAGAGCCCGAAGAAGTAGAGCACCACGCCCTGCGCGACCAGCATCTCCATCCAGTGGTGGTGCACCTCGGCGAAGCGCACCCCGGGCAGGTAGCCCTGGGTCAGCGGCAGGCGGACGTGCGTGCGCAGGAGGAAGGCCAGCAGATAGGCGAGGCAGCCCGCCAGCAGGTCGCCCGCGACCAGGATCGCCCAGCGCAGGCGCCATCCTCCGTCGCCCCGATACACCGCTGGCGACATATCAGATGACGGCGGCCGCTCGCCACGCGGCCTCGACGCCCGCGGCCGAGTCCTCCCAGCGATAGCTCCGCTCCACCAGCGCGCGTGCCGCGCGCGCCTGCGCCCGCGCGCGAGCGGGGTCGCGCAGCAGGGCGACGGCGGCTGCCGCGAGGTCCTCGGCGCCGTCGGCGATCAGCACCTCCGCCCCGCTGAGCGCGAGCCCGCCCACCGCGCGCGACGTGGCGACCACCGGGGTGCCGGCCGCCATCGCCTCGAGCACCTTGTTCTGGAGGCCGGACCCGGCACGCAGCGCCACCACCGCGACCGTCGCCGCGGCAAGCTCGGGGGCCATCGCGGGGACCGAGGCCGCGAGCGAGACGCCCGCCGCGCGCGCGAGCGCTCGCACCCGTCGCGCGGGACGCGCCCCGACCAGGCGGAGCTCCGCCGCCGGGACCGCCGCGCGCACGCGCGGGAGGACGTCGCGCGCCAGGAAGGCCGCCGCGTCGACGTTCGGGAAGTAGCCGAGGTTGCCCGCGAACACCATCCGCGCCGCCGGCCGCCCGTCCTCGACGTACGGGAAGGCGGCCAGGTCGACGCCGTTCGGCACCACGCGCACTCCCTCACCGCCGCCGAGCGCGGTGCGCTCAGGTCGACCACCGCCGCGGGCAGCCGCCCCGGCGGCAGGTAGTCCGCCGCACGCACGAGCTGGGCGTGTACCAGGTCGGCGCGCGCAGCGAGCGCCACCACGCGCGCGCGGGCCCGGCGGCGCGCATAGAGCAGCACCTGCAGCGGCCGCCGGTCGCCGAAGAGGGCGCGCGCCAGCGAAGGGAGCGCGCCCGCGAGGCCGAGCCGCACCACCTCGACCCGGACGCCGAGCGCGGCGAGCGCGGCGCGTGCCGCCACCGGCGGCGAGCGGGTGACGAGCGCGGCGCACGTGACCTCGTGGCGCGGCGCGAGCAGGCGCAGATGGTGATAGGCGCGGAGCTGATCGCCGCGCCAGGGCGGCACCGGGAAGCGTGTCACCAGGAAGAGCACCCTCATGCGGCGTCCCAGTGCTTGGTGCTCGCCGCCTGCCGCCAGATGCCGGCGATCGCGCCGCGACGGTAGCGCCACCACGCCACCACGTGCGCCGCGCTGCGCAGCCCGAGGTAGGCGGCCAGCCGCACCAGGCCGCCCGGGTCGAGGCTCGCGAGCGCCGCGCGCGCACCCGGCTGCGGCGCGCCGCGCGGGGCGAGTGCCGGATATTCGCGCGCCAGTTGCACCTTGCCCATCTCGATGCGGATGCGCTGGCGAAAGAAATCGGCGAGCGTCCCGGGGAGGCGCACCGCGACGCGCGCCGCCGGCACGCGGAGTATTCGCTCGCTACCCAGCATGAGCTCCAGCCAGCGTTCGGGCTCGATCAGGTCCTCGGGCATGGCGTCGGGGAGCGCCGCGATGCGCGCCGCGTAGAGCTGCGGCGAGAGGTTCGGGAAGTCCACCCCGTAGGGCGCCGCCATGATGCCCTCGAAGAGCCCGCGGCGCGGGGCGCAGGTGGTCCTGGCCGAGGCGATCGCCGCCTGCGGGCTCGCCGAGAGCGCGCCCAGGAGGAGCCCGAACGTCTCGGGGGCGAACGACACGTCGGCATCCACGAAGAGGGCGAACGTCCCGCGCGCGCGCTGGCGAAGCGCGTTCCACGCGAGCGGCTTCCCGGCGCGCCGCGTGACCAGCGCCGCCACGGTGAGCGGCGCCCCGGGCGCCGCGAGCCCGCCCGCGCCGGCCCGGTCGAGGTCGATCTCCGCCAGCGCCACCCCCGCCTCGCGCGCGCAGGCGACGAGGTCCGCGCGCGGGCGTTGCGCGTCCCCGCCGTTGAGACAGACGAGCAGCTCGAGCCCGTACGTCGCCGCCTCGGGCGCCTGGCGCCAGCTGGCGAGCGCCGTGGCGAGCGTGCGCCCGAGGGCGGGCTCGTCGGCGCGGCACGGGATGGCGAGCGTCACGAGCCAGGTCACGGCGCGAGTCCGTGCGGGTCGAACGTGAGGCAGGCGCGCACCACGCGGCCATAGGTCGTGGCCGCGAGGCGCCGTCCGAGGACCACCGCGAGCGCCGTCTTCACCCCGAACTTGCACGCCGCGACGGCGCGGAAGAGCCGCAGCGCGCCCCGCCCGCCGCGCGCGGCGTAGAAGCGCATCTCGCCCTTCACCACCTCCGCCTCGCGCCCGTGCGCGAAGCGCTGCGCCGCGCTCAGGTTCGCGCCGTGGACGGCGCGGGCCGCGGGCACGTGGATGGTGCGCGCCCCGACGCGCGCCGCGCGGTAGCAGAGGTCCAGGTCCTCGCCGTAGAGGAAGTAGCGCGGGTCGAAGCCCGCGAGCTGGCGGAAGAGGTCGCGGCGCACCGCCATGAAGGTGCCGTACACCCAGTCGACGCGGTGGGGCGCCCGGCGAAGCCGTGCGCCGAGGCGCCCGGGCGTGGTGTCGAGGAGGAGGTGCGCGAGCGGCCCGAAGCGCGCCGCTCCCGGCTGCCACCCGCCACCCTCGTGCACCAGGCCCCCGCCGGCGATGCCGGCCCCCGGCGCCCCCTCGAGCGCGGCGACCAGCGCGGCGAGCGCGCCCGGCATCACGCGCGCATCGGGGTTCAGGAAGACGAGCACGTCACCGTGCGCCGCCTCCGCGCCGCGGTTGGCGCCCGCGGCGAACCCCAGGTTGGCGCCCGTCTCGAGGAGCCGGACGCGCGGGTGGCGCGCGCGACCGGCCGCGGCGCTCCCGTCGCTCGAGGCGTTGTCGACGACGATCACCTCGGGCTCGGAGCCGCCGGCGGCGAGGCTCGCGAGGCACGCGTCGAGGGCCTGGCCGGCGTTCCAGTTGACGATGATGACCGAGACCGTCACGCTAGTGGGCGAGCGCCACGCGGCGCCGGTCATCGCCGTGTAGCAGAAGGGCGAGCGCGCGGCGAGCGCGCTCAGGCCTTCAGGCCTGGCCGAGCTCGGCGGCGAACACCTCGCGGAGCGGGCCGAACTCGCGCGCGCCGAGCAGGCGGCGGAGGCGCCCCTCGGTCTTGCCCAGGTTGAGGCGGTGGCGGAGGCGCGCGTGGAACGCCGCCTGCGGCACGTCCGGCTCCGCGGGATCGAGCTCCCAGGGATGCAGGTAGACGACCGCGGGGCGACCCTCGGCGTTGATGCGGTCGATCGCCCGCCGGGTCACCCAGAGGGGCAGGAGGCGGAAGTACGCGCCGCCCGCCACCGGGCAGTTGTAGCCGGCGAGGCGCACGGTGCTCACCGGGAACTCCCACAGGCCGGCGTCGAGGCGGGTCGCGAAGCGGCTCGCGCCGTACGCGCCGTTCCGCCGGCGGGTGAGCACGGGCTGGAGGCTCGAGTCGTAGCGGACGCCCTGGGCGCGCAGGATGTCGAGCGCCCACAGGGTGCGGGAGGTGAGCGAGAAGCCGGGGGCGCGGTAGCCGAGCGGGGCGCCGGCGTCCCCCAGCGCGCCCCGCAGGACGGCGAGCGAGCGGGCGAGGTCGGCGGCGAACTCGTCCGGGCTCTGCCGGTGGAGGAGCCGATGCGCGTAGCCGTGGCTGCCCACCTCGTGCCCCGCGGCGGCGATCTCGCGCACCAGCTCGGGATGGCGATCGGCCACCCAGCCGAGGACGAAGAAGGTCGCGCGCGTGGAGTGCGCGGCGAGGAGCGCGAGCAGCCGGCGCACGTTGGCGATGACGCGGCCCGGGATGCGCTCCCAGTCGGCCGGGTCTATGACCTTCGCGTAGGCGTGTGCCTGGAAGTATTCCTCGACGTCGATGGTGAGCGCGTTGCGCACCGGCGCCTTC
>WNEZ01006219.1_pt1 | contig 10479 bp, 10 predicted proteins | sample 5400521 | NCBI WGS metagenome assembly WNEZ01 (sample SAMN13153339, study PRJNA577476) | soil metagenome | isolation source: 120 cm saprolite under Douglas fir tree site 2 hole 1 replicate 1 | place: USA:California | collected 2015-04-18
GCAAACGTCGCCTCGTTCATAATCTTCTTGCCGCCGATCACCAGCGGATACGTTCGTCCCAGCTCTCCCTTCACCTGCTCCAGCGCAGCCGCCTGGGCCTGGCGGTTCTCCGGCTTCGTGAAATCGATAAGGGGAGCATTCTTAAACGGCGTCTGCGCGCGCGCCGCCGCATTCTCTTTCATCTTTGCCATAATTTACATACACTCCTCTGTGTCTAAAAAGGCTTCTTGCTCTCATTGTATCGCATAGAAGGCAGAAAGTGATAGGCTGATGTATTGTGCCCCTGGTATCGCCTCCTCCCTCTATGCTAAACTAGCGGTATAGCGCTGTTTTACACCAGTAGGAGCACTATCGTGCAAGATTTGCAACAGGAACAGAAACGTACATGACCAAAACCAGGTATGGCCTTATTTTATCCTCCGTGTGCTGCCTCATAAGCGCAAGCATTGGCACGTTACTGGCAGTACGAGCGCACCTGCCCGCCAATTTCGCTGGCCTGTTGCATGGGTACGATGTAGTGAATGACTTTCTCACCTGGCGCGGAACGGCACTTTCCGCGCCGTTCTCGCTGCTGTTCATCCAGCTGGTGCTGACCATAGGCGTATTGAGTGGTGGATGGATCGGAAGAGCGGGCGTGGTGGGTCTCACCATCCTGGGAGCGTGTTACATCATTGGCCAGTTGGGAGAGCCCATCGTAGAACAGGCCTTCACCCCCCTCACCTTTAACCTGGTACCGGCACTGATTGTAGTAACCAACATCCTCACTGCTATCATTATGATGGTCTTCGGAATCATCGAATGGAGATCTTCAAAAATATAGCGATCCAGCGCCTTCTTGCATTTTTTCGAGAGTGCAGGTATACTCTACAACAGAAATCATATGAAAGGCAGGTTATTTGATGCAAGTTCCCGCGGTAATCTGCGCAGCGGACTGCTGATACTCGACTCTTTCTACTGCTGTTGATCGCAATAAACAATCGCTCGACCGCAAGCCTGTTCAAAAAGGAACAGGCTCAAGTCTCTTGTGAAAAACCATCGTCACTCTGATAACAGAGCAGCTTAATGGTCTTTCCTGTCATGCCAGCAATAGCAGTAGCCTTCTACCCCGTACTCACCTATAAGGTAGAAGCATGAATAAAGAGCGAGTAGTTTCCGGGAAGGCATCACTAGCCTCGTAGATATCCTCTACAAGCTCCTTCAATCACAGTCCTCTGCGTTCCAGCCCAATCGCAACCTATTCCCTTTTGATCTTCTCTTCTCCTTCCGACTGGCCATGACCGCCGGTACAGCATCGATGACACAAAAAACATACGACACATTGAAAATAAAGAAGAGGTCAACCATTGCGCACATCACGGAAGAAATTCCTCCGTTCAAGTGAAGAAGATTACCATTGTTCTAGCTTTGCTCGCAAGCACCATCGCAGGCATACCTCCGATGAAGTGTTCAAGTGCAGGCATTGCCGGCGTTTCATAGGCCAGCTCCTCTATGGGGGGCATCATCGTAACCACTGCCCATTCTGTCTCTACTCCCGTCACGTAGATGATCGGCATTCGGGAGACCGGATGAGCTCCTGTGGTTCACAGATGCAGCCCATTGGCAGCTTCCAGCGTCCCAAGGGAGAGCACGTCTTAGTCCATCGTTGTCTCGGTTGCGGCTTCGAACGCTTCAACCGCATCGCCGCAGACGACGATTTCGACCTCGTGCTATCCTTGCCCACGCTGCCCCCGCGTACCAGCCGCGAGATGAAATCCCGCAGGTGGGAACAACCGCTAGAAGAGGAATTGAAATTCCAGTAAATGCCAATTCATGTACCGTCTAAATGTAGGGGCTGGGCTTGCCCCAGCCCTGCCCCCAAGTGACCTTGACTTGACACATATAGGGCGACCATTGCGGTCGCCCAACTGGATAAGGAAACTACCAGCATGTATGAAAACAACGCTCCCGTGCGTGTACTTCAAGATCTATCAGCAGCTTCTCTCACCAGGGCCATAGAAGAGAGTCTGGCTGCATTCCCGCTAATCTTAGCTCGTTTACCTGGAGCGGAGATTTACGACATGCCCGACCTGCTGTGGGTCTCCACGGGCGTGCCAATCGATTCCTTCAACGGCGTCTTTCGTAGTATTCTCGACCCACAGCGGGCCGACACGCAGATCGAAGAGATTATGCAGGAATTCCGTCGCCGTCAGCTTCCTATGCTTTGGCAGCTCGGCCCATCTTCGCAGCCTCTTGATCTACGACAGCGCTTGCTCGCGCATGGCTTTACCCACGAAGAAGACGAACCTGGCATGGCTGTAGACTTGCTCACCATGAACGACGAGTTCCCTACACCGCCAGGGTTAAATATTCGACTGGTAGACACTATGTCTACTTTACACACATGGGTTGCGGTATGGGGCTTTGGCGTACCAGGCGATACCATTCCCCTCTTCCAGGACGTGCATGCCCAACTGGGTCTCGGCCCCCATCTTCCCTGTCGCTACTACCTCGGCACCTTCCAGGGGAAACCAATCGCGACCGCTCTCCTGTTCTTCGGAGCAGGTGTTGCAGCATTGCATTCGGTCGTAACGTTGCCGGAAGCTCGCTCCAAAGGCATTGGGACCGCCATGACCCTTGCCGCACTGCGCGAGGCCTGTCGCGCGGGATACAGGGTAGCCATCCTGACGGCATCTCCCTATGGAGTGCGCATCTATCATCGCGTAGGCTTCCGGAAATACTGTACAATCAGCAGATACACAAAGATCTGATCGGTACGAGATGTATACTCATGGTATCATGTTTGTAAGTCACAGAAGGAACTCCTGGGAACGATCAGAGAGCGTGCTTGAGTTCCTTCTGTGATGTAAGCCGACAGGTTTTCTTCGTACGTTTATTTCCCACACTCTCAAAGGAAGGTGCCATCTCTCTATGAGTACAACCACTCGTGCTTCCTCTCCCTTTCTTTCGACATTTCCTGGTCGTTATTCCCATAAAAGTCAAAATTACTCTTGACAAGTTAAATTTGATTAATATATACTAAACGATAGTTACTGAAGCAATACTTGCAACAAAAAAACGGAGGTACCATGAATCGTTCACACCTCAAGCTTGTCAGCCGAATGGATACCGTAACTGCCCCTATTTCGTTTTCAGAAATGCTTGACGACCACCATGCTATTTTAGAAGGCTACCTGGATACGCATGTCACCCGCAATCACAGCGACCGCACCATCGAGTCGGAAAGAGCATTCCTCACTGGGTGGTTCGAGGGTATCCTGGCTCCAGACCCGGATGGGGAGAGACAGCTTCTGGTATGGGAAGCTATGGAGCCAGTGAAAGGGCGAGACCGGATCAAGGAATTCAGCAAGGGCTTAATAATAGCTGAATTGAGCCCGCGTTCGGTGAATGGCTACCTGGGTATGCTGCGCCGCTTGTTCGAGTATATCCTGGAGTTTCCTTATATCCCGGGTAAAGAAGTACAGTTAATCGTCTCGAAATACGGTCCGATTGACCAGCCCGTCTCGAAATACGACTACCCAGTACACTCGAGCGACCAGGACGAGGAGGGCTTTGTGCTTACAGGTAAGAGACTCTACGAATTTTATAACTTCGTGCGCACAACGTACATCGAAGGGAAACAGAAGAAACTCACTGCCTCGCGCAACTACACCATGATCGTGCTAGCTGGCGAAAGTGGATTACGGGCCGATGAAATCTGCCATTTGGATGCGCTGGGAGAGCATCGTGATCTTTTCTACGAGCGCGATCTTATCCAAACTCGGTACGGGAAAGGATTCAATGGTTCCGGAAAGCGCGTTCGAAAAACAGAGTTCACGAGGAGGGCCCAGGATGCTATGCACATTTACGAAGACCAGATCCGGCCTTGGCTTCCGCAACTCGAAAACCAACGTCGCCCTGTTCCTCTCTGAGAGAGGTAATAGGATTGAATACTCAAGTATGTGGGAGTTTTTAGATGAGATTGTCGAAAAAGCGCGAAAGGAAGATTTAGAAATGCCACCGAAAATGAGCTGGCACAGCCTCCGGAAGTCTTTTGCAACCAACTACATGGAACAGCATCCAGAGAAAGTGTGGAAATTAATGAAAATGATGGGCCACCAAAATTTAAGCACACTTCACCGCTACATATTACCTGGGCAAGAAATCTATGATCAGGCCCTCAATACTATGGTTACGGATATGATACCGAATTCAGCGGCATCCGGGGAGCAGTGATATGCCAGTCGAGTGGAATCTCAAGAAGTGGCTCGTGATTGAACGCAACATCTATCGACCCTCTGAGTTACAGGCTTTGATCGCTGAAAAAACGGGCGTGCATCTCTCGCTTCAAGCCATCTCTGCACTTGTCAACGGCAAACCCAGTGGTATGCGGTTTCAGACAATGCAAGTCATGTGCAATGCGCTGGACTGCAATGTCTGTGAATTTTTCAGCATAGCCCCAGACTCGGCGAAAGAGCAGCAAAAACAGCGCAAAGTTGTCGGCGGATCTCCTAAACGTCTCTATGGTGGTAAAGTCAGCAAGGTAGATAAAAAACCAGATAGTATTTTCCCGGATCCTCGTCCATCCAGGAATAACGAGGCCGATCAACAAGGAAAGAAGTAGGTTTGACTCGTGCCGAGGAATCAAGTTTCCACCTTGGAGGCTGCGGAAGAACACTATGTTTATCTTGCTTATTGCGCCAATGGCACATTCTACATTGGTTACACCAGAAACGTCGAGCGGCGAATTGCTGTTCACAATGCAGGACATGGGGGAAGATACACACGATCTCATCGGCCGCTCACTCTCGTCGCTGCTTGGCCTTACGGCAGTCGAGTCGAGGCGTTGCAAGCGGAGCGCAAGCTCAAATCCCTCCCGCACGAGCGGAAACGAAAATTGGCGGAGGCCGCTCATCCTCTCACAGAGGACAGCGAATGAGCAAGACACCTTCTCCGAAACGCCAGATCACTTGCGAAGTGTGTGGTTGTCAGTGCCAGACAAGGCACATGAGCCGCGATATTTGCAGGATGTGCCATCTAAAGGAGCCAAGCGCACACTGTATCAGTTGCGGGAAGATGAAACACCTCGTTTCAAAGGATACCGGTTTATGCCCGCGCTGTGCAGACGTCGCCGCACTGCCAACAGGTGAGTGCGCTCGCTGCTCGCAGTTTGGGATCATATACAACCAGCAGGATTGGCTTTGCAAGGCTTGCACCGGAAAGGCATATCGGAGTATTCGCGACAAGAACAAGCATATCAAAGTTGCGTGCTCAGTTTGCGGAAAGATGCGCATTTCTGAATTATATTCCAGAGCCATCTGCGATTCTTGTTATGTAGAGGAGCGCATAGGTCGCGGAATCTGTGCAGGCTGCGGCGAACACAAGGTCATTTACAACAAATCCAAGCAACTCTGCATGAAATGCTATGGAAACGATAGGGCTCTTAGGGGCCTGCGTAAATACGTAGAAGGTTTTACTTCCCCTTTTCCTTATAATACAGTTCTCTTCAACCTGCTCGCAACCTCTATTGATTGGAATGCAGTTACTAATAGTAGAAATCGGCAGATCAGAGCATTTGGACATTTCTTGCAGACACACAAGTTTAACGAGCCGCTAACCTGGGAAGCAATCGAGGAAGCACTTCCCCCCTGGAAACGTGGGCAAGATGGCAAGCGCAATGATGTACGCTCCTGTTTACTCGACCTTGGACATTTGCTGGTGGCTAGAGGCGAGATGGAGAGCCGTGAGATATACACAAAAAGGCGCACAGCCTTGGCGCCTATACAACAGGCACCCGAACATATCCGACCATTACTGCAACGTTACGCCGTTTGGCTCTGGGAGCGAAGAGTTGTAGCGGATACTGTGCGTAGACACCTGGATACGCTCTCCTCATTCTGGTCTTGGTGCGATCAACGAGGCATATGTTCTCCCGCAGAGGTAAATACTGCTTTCATCAACAATTACATGCTGACACTTTACTGGCAATGGCAATGCTCGAACTGTCAAAGCACGGTAACTTTCGATGCTTACGATCGAAATGCACCTGGAGCATGCGATCAATGCGGTGCCATAGGTTCATGCTCGGTTGGGTATAGCGGGCCGTGGTCTGGATCGCTGGCGTTCCACGCTTGGTAATGTGCCCTAAATAGACTGCTAGCTCTCCATCATCAAGCCCGGCCTCTTTCTTGGCCCGGTGAGCAAAGTCATGTCGCAGATCATGGAAGGTCACATCACGGATGAATGATACTTCTGCCTCGGTCGCTATTGCTTTGAGTTGTTTGAACCACTCGTGGATGGCGGCCTCCCCAAGTCGCCATCCATCCAGTTCGTCTTCTGGAACAGGGATCGTTTCCCGCTGCGACGTGAATACGTAATGGCTTTCTTGTGTTTGTTTTCCCTTCAGGAGATACGCGTAGAGTGGCTCTCGTGCTGTGTTCAAGAGGATAATGTCCCGATACTTCTCACCTTTGTGCCCCACATGGAGTTTACCGATCTTCCGTCCCACCTGGGCATGCTTCATCAGCAGGTAGGAAACATCGCTCACGCGACATCCCGCCCAGTAGCCCAAAGCAAACATTGCCTTGCCACGCAGGTCTCTTGACCGCTCGACCAGATTGCGCAGCACGAGGCGTTGATCTTTTGACAATTCACGCGGAGCCAGCAGGGCTTGGGGAGCAATGGCGATGCCGCGTGTCGGGTTGGTTCTGAGTTCTCCCTCTGCGATGAGCCAGATCGCGAAGCCGTTCACCACGGTTTTCACACGCTCCAGGTGGCTGGTACTATACTCCTGATCCTTCAGCTCTTCCAGATAGTCGCCAAAGGCGGTCTTCGTCAGAAACCTCGGATGAAAGGTTCCTTCACTTCCTGGAAGCTGAGCCACCCACGCAGTGAGCTGGCGAAGAACGCGGAGATACGCATCAATCGTGGCTTCGTTTTTTCCACTGAGTTCAGCGTGGTAGTAGTTCTCAATCCACGGATTGGTAGCGGCCTGTGGAAAGAAGAGAATTTTGTTATGCGGTTGTGGTGCTGGCATACGTTGTTCTCCCTCGCATGCGCGTTGAATGGCGCAAGATCGCTGTTCTCGCGGTGAAATAGCAAGGTATATAGTTCTGTGGAGCATCGTTTGGCCCCTGAAAAATTTCTGTCAAGAGTTTTGGGGTCTCATTTTTGTTCAGCATACCAGAGTAAGGTTATCTCTTTCGCTCGAAAACACTGTCTGCTTGCTGTTTTGTTGGAAAAATGAGTTGCAATTGACCAAGATGATACTATTCAACGCGTACACCCAGACGTATCTGGAATGCTCAGCTTGCCTGCACGCTCATGTTACCTGGCCTTTCATTGCTTTCGTTTCCAGCTGCCACGTGTGCTGGGCTGGAGCGGTGCCTGCTCCAACTCGGGCGACCCACAGCAGTCCGCATTGCCGCAGCTGCACGCATCCTGCTCTTGCACCTGTGCTCCTGCTTGTGCAATACCTGCAGGAGGCCGAGCCTCGGTCTTCGGGAGCTTCTGGCGTAGCAGCCGTGACGAATTGGCAAGGATCCCCAGGTCAGGCAGGGATTGTGCTGCTGCTGCCAGGATCGGCGGCAAGATGCCCAGCGCGGCGAGCGAGAGGCCGATCAGGTTGTAGAAGATCGTAAAACTGAGATTCATCGTGACCACGCGCATCGTGCGCCGGGCAATTACCAGCAGATCGGGGACCAGACTCCAGTCCTCGCGCATGAGAGCCACGTGCGCCGCCTCCAACGCCACGTCCGTTCCCATCACGCCCATCGCAATCCCCACATCGGCCTGTGCGAGTGCCGGGGCATCGTTGACGCCATCACCAACCATGATGACCGTCTGGCCCTGCGCCTGGTACTCCTTCACGATGCGAATTTTGTCCTCTGGCAAGAGCTCAGCTCGATACGCAATGCCGAGTGCGGCAGCCTGTGCGTGTGCCACGCGTTCGTTGTCGCCAGTGAGCAGCTCAATCTTCCTCACGCCCAGCGTGCGCACACGTGCGAGGGCAGCAGGGACTTCTGGGCGCAGGGTATCGGAGGCTGCCAGCAGGCCGATCAACTCACCTGCCCGCTCGACGAAGAGCAGCGTCTTGCCCTGTGCTTCCAGGCGGTGTGTGATCGGAAGCTGCGTTCCTGCCGGGAGCAGACGCGTGTTGCCAACCGACACCGAAACGCTCTCCACCTCGGCACGAATGCCCAGGCCTGGAATCGCCTTAAAGTGCGCTGGCTCATGCAACAAGAGCCGCTCTTGGGCAGCTCGCTCTCTCACCGCTTCTGCCAGGGGATGTTCTGAATACCGCTCAGCGCTCGCTGCAAGCGTCAGTACCTCCGCTTCGGTGTGTCCAGGCAAGGCGTTCACATCGGTGATCTGCGGTCGGCCTGCCGTAATCGTGCCGGTTTTGTCAATGAGCAGCACTTCCGCACGCGCAAGCAGTTCCAGGTACTTGCCGCCTTTGACTAAGAGACCACGCGAGGCGGCGGCCCCAATGGAGGCCAACATGGCAATGGGGGTCGCCAGTGCAAACGAGCAGGAACAGGCTACTACCAACACCGCTGCAGCCGCCAGTGGATTGCGGCTCACCACGAGCGTGACCAGCGCAATCGTTGCAACGACCGGCAGGAAGTACGCCGAGAAGCGATCCGCGATGCGCTGGACGGGGGCTCGATGGGCTTCTGCTTCTTCCACCATCGTGATGACACGTCCAAAGGTGGTATCGGCTCCAATGTGTGTCGCACGCAGACGCAGACTGCCAAGGGTGGCAAGCGTGGCAGCATATACGCGGCTGCCAGGACTCGCTTCCACCGGCATGGACTCGCCTGTAATCGCCGCCTGATTGATCGTAGCGTGCCCTCCGATCACCTCACCATCCACCGGAATGGACTCCCCTGGACGAACAATCACCGTTTCACCAACCTTAACCTCGCCGATGGGGATGACCAGCTCACGCCCATCGCGTTCGACGCGCGCAGTTTGGGGAGCCAGTGCCGTGAGCCGTCTGACCGCCTGACGTGATCGTTCCGTCGTGAAGTGCTCTGCGTAATCACCGACGCGCATGAAGAACACGATCACCACTGCTGTTGGCCACTGTCCAACAGCGAGTGCTGCTACTACGCCAAAGCTCATGAGCGTATGAGCTATCACCTGTCGGCGCAGCGCGGCTTTGATCACGTTCCAGAAGATAGGGTAACCCGCCAGCAGGACCAACCCCCAGCCAATGTACCATGGCACAACGTCTGTCACTCGTTCAAAGAGGCCAAGCCACTCACCGACGATCACAACGAGCAGTACCGCTCCAAAGATGAGCCCGAAGAGGGTCAGCAGAGGGCGGGTAAACGCCGAGAGCGATCTGGAGGCCGGTTGTGCTCCTTCTCTGGCGGAGGACGAGAGGGGAACCGTGTAGCCTGCGGCCTCGACCGCCTTGCGAATTGCGGGCAGATCGATGTGTTCTGAATCGATCTGGAGAATGGCCTTTTCCGAAGAGAGCAAGACGCGAACATCATCAACGCCGGGAAGCGCGGCAAGGGCATGCTGCACATGAACAGTGCATTCCGCACAGTCCATACCGTGAACAGGAACTTCGAGTTGGGTTCGGGCCATGCTTCTCACACGTCCTTTCCATCAGTACGGATCGGCTCGTAGCGGGTGCATTCGTAGACGCCGCGTGCCACTTCACTCAGCAGTTCATCAGCCAATTCGAGCAAGATAGCGACTCGTGTATCGCTGAGCTGATAGAGCGTGTAGCGTCCCTGTGGCATAGAGACCACCAGATCGCAATCCGATAAACATCGCAAATGGTTGGACACGTTCGATTGACGTAAGCCTGTTTTCTCCACGATGGCGCCAACAGTGAGTGGTCCATCGCGCAGGGCCTCTAAGATCGAGAGACGCGACATATCCGAAAAGCCACGAAACAGCTTCGCTTTGAGGGCGGTGGCTTGAGGCGCTTGCGTGAGCATCGAAAGTCTCCTTCACACTATTACATCACTACTTGGTGATATGATAATGTGAAAGTTCACACGTGTCAAGGAGGCACGTTGTTTTCTTTTCCCTCAACTCCTTCTCCTGCTGGTATGGCTTTGGCGTGATGTTTGCAGCCAACGCGCTTGTCCGGTACTACTTTCCGCATACAGCGAGCCGATGCTGACGAACAAAGCATCGTCTTTGCCCTTGCAGCAACACACAAAGTCTCAGTCCAAGGATCGACGATACCGTGAGAAGGAGTACGGCGAGTTTCTTCCGGTGAGAGGCCAGCATCCTCTCGTTTTCAGCTCCTCTGCCCTCTCTTTTCTGTATTACGCTCATTCCCTCCTGGTGCGAGGAACCATGATCTCAGCAACGCTCAACGCTCGTTTTGACGCTGAGCTGTGGTCTCATAGCGCTTCCTGCTCGTTGCTTTGTATCATCAGAACCGAATGAGCGGGACAGCATAGCGGTTCAGGAAGACCAGCCAGTTGAAGTAGATCATCACTCCCACTAGAATCAACACGACCCCTGTGCCGA